>OLPO01000208.1_pt1 | contig 51532 bp, 37 predicted proteins | sample 1672831 | NCBI WGS metagenome assembly OLPO01 (sample SAMEA3136728, study PRJEB25190) | human gut metagenome | reverse complement strand
CGATGGTAACGGCCTCGTTGTAGCAGGGTATGAGCACTGCAACCTTGTCTGCCATAATCAGGCTCCTATTTCTGCTTGCCTGCATTGCGAGGCTCGCTGAATCAAATATTCCTCTTTTTGCCATATCGAAAGATAATATCATTGACCTTGTCAATCTGAAAATATCTTTCAATTAACCAAAGGACAATTCATCGTTTAGTTGTATATTGCGACAGTTGTCCCTGCGTAAATGTTGTTGTAGATCCATTGAGCGCTTGGATAAGACATCCTCAAACAACCGTGCGACAGACTTTGCCCTAATTCATTCTCCGAAGCCAAAATCGTATGGAAGAAATAGCCACCCCAGATTTGAGTGCACCAACGTGCACGACTGTCGGTAGATAACTCAGTACGCTTAAAGCCAGTTGTCCGATACGTACCCGTTATCGTAGGAGTGCTCGGTGCGCCCGTCACACAACTCCAATAATACTGAAGCGACCAGTTGTTCTCGGAGCCCCTGAACACGCCCACCTTATGTGTCGACCTATCGACAGCTATAAGCCACTGGGTTCCGCTGCCATAGCCCCATATCCGGTCCTGCATCGCCTGCTTATCGGATGGCATTGGGGGAATATAGGTCGTTTTTTCAAGACTAAACCGCTGGTTTGCCTGCCCCGATTCCTTTCCAAGCTGTATATTTGCTCCGTTTACGGCAGTAGAAGGTGATACTTCTAAGACCAGACTGCTATCCAGCAATGAAGCAAATACAAATCCGGCATTACCCCCATATTTGACAACCCATTTCTGAGCTGCGCTACCATTCCATGTATATTGTTGGATATTTGCGCCAGCATAGGCCTTGGCCTCGGGGACATCTAAAGCTTTCCCATTTGCCGCATTGATTATTCGGTACGAACCATCATTGTTCTTATATACATTCCATTTCTGTGCACCGCTATTGTTCGAAGCCCAAATCTGAATGTTGGCGCCATCAGATGATGACCCGCCGGATACATCAATAACCTGCCCATAATTAGAACCAGAATGAATGGCATAAGTAGCCCCCACCAAAGGTTCGGTCGACTCGAAGAAGAATCTTTGGGCATCTGTTCCATTGGCTCCATAGATTTGGATGTTTGCACCATTTGAGGTTGACGCACCGGAAACGTCCAGCACTTTAGCGGTTGCAGCATTTTCAAGAACTACTCCACCAAATGCCGAAATGGACGGTATCCAAATCATGCTTTCAGCAGCGCTATCGAAGGACTTCTGACATACGTTCGATCCGTCCACTGCCAAAAACTTGCCAGAGCAAACAGACTCAATACGATAAGCATTAGCGCGTCCTGCCACTCCTTCGATATTCCATTTCTGGGCAAACGTTCCATTTCCGTCATACAGCTGTACATTTGCGCCTTCGGCAAAAGAACCGTTCTCGACATCAAGAACTTTGCTCGACGCTATAGACGAAGAGATGCTGACAAGCCCTTCAGGCAAAAGGTTATCACGCCTAATTAAACCGAAAGTCGAAAGGGGGCCATCGGCTTCGTTGCACCCAACAAGCGGATTGCCACTATCCCGAGAAGAACATCCCAGCTTTAATCCGTTGGCCTTGCAGGTAAAGCAATACGCGCCATTTCCGCTATCAACAATCGAGAATAGCTGTTCGTCACCGTTCGACACAGGCATCTGGCAAACTTGTATTCCAGGAACAACGCTGCCATATCTAAAAGTAATAGCATCCCCAGAGTTAGCAGAAAGTATCCTGTAATAGCCGTCAACATATTCAAACCTAAACAGCTGCGCAAGGGTTGAATTATCGCTATAAAGCTGGATGCCAGCCCCTTGCTCCCTCGAGGCGCCCTCAACATCAACCCTCAGCGAATTCTGACAGGACGGAGCCATTTCAAACCAACCGTCAAACCCCAAATTCGAACAAGGCGGAACCTCTTCGTGTGAAACGGGATATAGGCTGAAGCGCTGGTTCGATCCGCCGGACGACTCCCAAAGCTGTACCTTCGCGCCATCGGCCGTCGACCTTCCAGTCAGGTCAAGGACCTGCGACGGAGCCGCCGCAGAACAGATTCTCAGACCGTCGCCATCCCGGGAAACGATCCAACGCTGCGCCAGGGTGCCGTTGGGCGAATATTGCTGAACTGCCGTGCCGTTCGACGCAGACCCGCCCGCAGCGTCGAGCACCTTGGAGGACCCCACGTTGGTAATCGTGTAGAACCCCGTCTCATCGTCGTAGGAGAAGGCGAACCGCTGGGCCTGCGTCATGTTGGACCCGTACACCTGGAGCCTTGCGCGGTCGGACGACGAGCCCCCCTCGATGTCGAGGACCTTTGAGGGGTCGGCAGCGGACGAAACGACGTAGACGCCATCGGCGACCGTGCGCTCCGCCTTGGCGGAGGACACCTCAAAGGACTGCGCATCCGTCCCGTTCAGGGTCCACGACTGGACGTTGGCCCCATCGGACGTTGACCCGCCAGTCAAATCAAGAGCCAGGCCATTCGCCTTGCACACAAGCAGGTATCCGCCGTTGCCATCCTCGCGGACAGCCCATTTCTGTGAGTCGCCGCCGTAGCCGGACCATTGCTGCACGTTGGAGCCAGGCACGAGGTTCCCGTCGGCGACGTCGAGCACCTTGCCGGACTTGAGGCAGGTTATCGTATAGAACCCGTCGTCGCCGCACTCAAATCGGAACTTCTGGTTCGCAGCGCCGGTAGAGGTCCAAAGCTGCAGGTTCGCGCCATCGGCCGAAGACGCATCGGCGACATCGAGCACCTTGGAGGAATCGCCTTTCGCGGCCACCGTGTAAACGCCGTCCGCAATGGTGCGACCGCCCTCGACCTCAGGAGAAGTGGACAGCAGGCTGAAGCGCTGGTTCGATCCGCCGGACGACTCCCAAAGCTGTACCTTCGCGCCATCGGCCGTCGACCTTCCAGTCAGGTCAAGGACCTGCGACGGAGCCGCCGCAGAACAGATTCTCAGACCGTCGCCATCCCGGGAAACGATCCAACGCTGCGCCAGGGTGCCGTTGGGCGAATATTGCTGAACTGCCGTGCCGTTCGACGCAGACCCGCCCGCAGCGTCGAGCACCTTGGAGGACCCCACGTTGGTAATCGTGTAGAACCCCGTCTCATCGTCGTAGGAGAAGGCGAACCGCTGGGCCTGCGTCATGTTGGACCCGTACACCTGGAGCCTTGCGCGGTCGGACGACGAGCCCCCCTCGATGTCGAGGACCTTTGAGGGGTCGGCAGCGGACGAAACGACGTAGACGCCATCGGCGACCGTGCGCTCCGCCTTGGCGGAGGACACCTCAAAGGACTGCGCATCCGTCCCGTTCAGGGTCCACGACTGGACGTTGGCCCCATCGGACGTTGACCCGCCAGTCAAATCAAGAGCCAGGCCATTCGCCTTGCACACAAGCAGGTATCCGCCGTTGCCATCCTCGCGGACAGCCCATTTCTGTGAGTCGCCGCCGTAGCCGGACCATTGCTGCACGTTGGAGCCAGGCACGAGGTTCCCGTCGGCGACGTCGAGCACCTTGCCGGACTTGAGGCAGGTTATCGTATAGAACCCGTCGTCGCCGCACTCAAATCGGAACTTCTGGTTCGCAGCGCCGGTAGAGGTCCAAAGCTGCAGGTTCGCGCCATCGGCCGAAGACGCATCGGCGACATCGAGCACCTTGGAGGAATCGCCTTTCGCGGCCACCGTGTAAACGCCGTCCGCAATGGTGCGACCGCCCTCGACCTCAGGAGAAGTGGACAGCAGGCTGAAGCGCTGGGCATCACTTTCGTTTTCCTTATAGAGGGAGATGGGAGTGCCGTTTGCCGTGGACGCAGCCGCCACGTCTAAACAATATGAATCGTTAATCGCAGGCTTAACGACAACCGTACCGTTAGCAGCTCCCTGAATTATCCATAGCTGAGAGTCATCGTTCACATCAATATCCCGCAAGACAACATTAGAGCTATAGCAATTGCCCGACTTCGAGAGACCTAGATATTTAGATGTCGTTTTCGTCTTTATCCTATAACAGTGAGTTAGAGCATCACGCTCAAAGATAAGTCTTTGATTCTCTTTCATGGAAGACTCGCTGAGAATAAGCGCAGACGTCGAAGCGGAGCCGAGGCCGCTACACTGAATTACGCTCCTATCCGAAAGCTTTGATTGAATCAGGTACTCACCATCTTGTATATCAGCAGAATTGGAAGTCGATAACTCCGCAAATCGATCTTCGATATTGAACTGTCCAATCTTTCGGCTTCCCTCATAATCGAAGTTCATATCAACTCGACCATCAATACCGTCAACATGCCCCGATGAGGTGTACTGCCATATGCTGTAATTGCCTTTGTAAGTACAGCTCGAATTGTATTGAGCTACCCATTTCTCCCAATTGCCAAAGCAAGAATCAGTGAGATAATTCGTCCACCAATTGGTATTTGCGTAAACGCCTGGAGTGTATCCTGCCGCTGCAATTTTGCTGCAGAAAGTCTGGGCCAATGCTCCCATACCGTGATTTTGGACAACAGAAAGCTGACAGTTGTCTTCAAGGTCATAATATACGGGATAAGAAGGGTTATGCCCCTTCAGGCGCTGAAGTACAAAGTCGGCTTCCGTTGAAGCATGAGATGCGGTTTCTGCGTAGGAATAGACATAAACACCATACGGGATGCCAAGTCGTTCGCATTCGGAAACATTGCGTTCCCATTGGTAATCCGAACGCCCCCTACCATTGTCGTGGATGAATCCTATACGAAGAATGGCGAAATCAACGCCGTCTGCTTTGACCTTATCCCAATCAATGGTTCCATTATGTTCACTGACATCGATACCACTACGTACAGCAGTCTTTCCGGCCCGCGAAGAATCGTTGGAATACATATCTACGCCATTGCTGTCATCTTGAACTGTTAACACGCCATTCGTATAACGCCAACTGTTCTCAAGGTCGGAATCTTCTTGACTGGAAGTGGCGCTTTGAACGTCCTGAGAGCCATCCGAGTCGGAACCATTACCCAACTTAGCTGAATCTAATTCGGGGGAATTCGACTCTCCAGCTTCATTAGAATTCGAAGGCACCGTTTCAGAGCCCGAAGTGGATTCGCCGGCATCGCCCTGATCGACAACCACAGCTTTACCATTAGCATTTTCTTCCGGCCCTTGGTCGGGAGACGCAAATGCCGTTACCGGAAGTAATCCGGTTATCAACACAAGCGAAAAGAAGATATTGACCAGCTTTTTTGCAGCAGGCATAAACAATCCTTCCTTTTGTTATCCTTTCGTCACATAATACACAAAACCGCTCTTACCAATCGCGCAACAAATGCAGAAGGCAAAACCGACCTTAAGCTTGTAACGAGACACATATAACGATGCCTCGGCCAACAGTTCATATTCTTCTTCTGTAAAATAGCAACCGATAAACCATCATCAGAAGAAAGCATCGCCGATGTCCCAACTTAAAAAACTTCTCCCCGTTTCATCTCGGTCCTTCCACGCCATGGAAAAGTATCTTGTTGAGCAAAACCAAATACTCAAAGATGAACTTTCAGCAATCAGGGAACAGCAGAATCGCCTCTTTGCGCGCATCGAGCAGGCCGACTTCGGAATCAATGGCAATCTCAACGCCAAATATGACGCTCTTGATACATCCCTGAAAACAGAGGCGGAGCGCAATAAGCTTCGAATGGAGGCGCTCCTCAGAAACGCATACCCTAACGACACTCCCGCCGAAACCAGGAGAAGGATTTTCTCGCTGCTTCCTGAAGCAGAAGGAAATACCCGCATCATGCAAAAAGCCAACGCTCGACTTATGTTCGAGCTGGATGCCATCTGCTCGCAAGCACGCTTACCCTACTGGACCGCTTACGGCTCCTTGGTTGGTACGCTTTCAAGGAATAGCTTCATTCCCTGGGATGACGATATAGACATCTGCATGATGAGGGAAGATGCAGAAAAACTCGCATCTATCTGTTCAAATGATCCCGATTTTCAGCTCACTCTCGTATACGACAGCTATGTTTTCTGCAAACAACTTCGATTCAGTAGCCGAGATGAGAATATTCCCTGTTTTGTAGATGTCTCAATATGGGATTGGGCCGCCACTCCAAAAAAGGTCAAGGACGACCAGCTAAGAAACCTTCGCTTAGAATTGATGGACATGTTCGCTTCCGAAATGAAGGACTTCCCCTACTGGAGCGAACGAAAACTCCTCTTTTCTCCGAACAGCGGCTCTATCGCACAGTGTATTCCCATCGAAAGAAAAGACCAAGACGATAAAGCAGCAAAAAAAGAAATCGACCGTATCGAAAAGCTGTTTTCAACCTATCAAGAAAAAGCTTATGACGCAGGAATACTCTGCGCTAAAGACAACGCAACTGCCGTAGCATACGGGCTCGACAATATCTACGATGCCCCATGGCGCAGAATTCTCTGGCCGAAAACTATGATGTTCCCGCAGAAAAGGCACCCTTTTGAAAACGGCGCCATCAATGTGCCAAACGATGCCTACGCTGTTGCCGACGAGTGCTATCCCGGATGGCCCTACCTTCCAAATGACATTCTGGGGCACAATCACTTTGCTGAAAATGCATTCAACGATGAGGCCACGAAAGAAGCGCTCTTACAGTTTATTGAAAACTAGTTCCGCATACACGCTTTTGCCAAAAGGCTTTTGTCCAAATCGTTGAATCGGGATTTGTCGCCGACAAATCCCAACTTTCCCTTTTGGGTTTTTAGGTAGTTGATTCCATGGGCGACGCTGTCGAGGTTCTGAGGGTCCTCTAAAACAACAAGAGCTCTATTTTTTGCAGCATATGCAGCCACCGCTACGGCATCCTGTGGATACCAAATTGAAGTCACGAGCAGCGCCTCTGTTCTCATGCGCTCGCTTATCCAGGCATTGACCTTCTCGTTGGCGTCATACGGCCCATCGCCAACGAAACGAGTTAAGGACCCTTCACTCTTAAAAATCGGGCCAAGGGCCTCTTCCGTAAAGGATTTGTAGCCGCTTACAACCAGAACCTCTTTCGCGCTGATAGACGCCTCTTCCATCCAGGAGGGAATATCGTCAAATGCATCCTTTACCAATACAGGACAATTGTTTGCATAGAGATAAGGAGAAAGTGACACTAGATCCCCGACGCAGCCATCGTAAGTCAAGGCCACGGAATCGCTCCACATAGAACGTTTTAGTCCGTATTCGTACACGTGCTGCGAGAGGTCGTTTGCGTTTACGGACTCGATCACCTCAATGTTTGCTTCCGGCAATGCAGAACGCAGCTCCCGGACAAGTATCTCCATCGAAAGATTCCCACCATTAGCGACAATCACCTCGCTCGGGTTAAGTCGGGTAAGCTCCTGCGATGTCGCATCGGGAATGTTTTCATTCTGAAGAAGAAGGATCGGTGCATCGAGAGCACCTGCTAGGCTGCCGAGAATTAGAGGCGCCATCATTTGCTCGCCAGAAACCAATACCGCAGATTCCGCCCCCTCCGGGAACGTCTTATTTGCCAACTTCGCCGCAATGCCGTAGCGCGTGTCGGCCTCGATTGACTCGATACCGCTCATGTCGGGCTTTTTCGGGTCCTGCAGCGTCTCGAAAACAATCTGCTCGGATTCCTTGCTGCCTACGTGGCCGCCCAGCACGCGATATGTCTGACACACTTCGTGTGCGGTGCCGGCCATACGCAAGTGGCCCTTCTCGATCCATACCGCCTTGTTGCACAGACGCTCAATCTGGTCGTTGTTGTGCGAGACGATAAGCACCGTCACGCCGTGCTCTTTGATCAGCTTGGTAATGCGGTCTTCACACTTCTTCTGGAACATGAAGTCGCCCACGGAAAGCACTTCGTCCACGATAAGAATCTCGGGCACGATAACCGTCGCAATGGCAAAGGCAATGCGCGCCACCATGCCGGAAGAGTAGTTCTTCATGGGCATGTCCAGGAATTTTTCCACCTCGGCGAATTCCACGATGTCGTTAAAGTTTTCCTCGATGAACTGCTTGGAATAGCCCAGCAACGCGCCGTTCAGGAAGATGTTCTCGCGCGCGGTAAGCTCCATGTCGAAGCCGGCTCCCAGCTCGATGAGCGGCGCAATGTTGCCGTTCACGGTGCACGTGCCCTTGCTGGGCTCAAGCACGCCCGCGATGATCTTCAAAATGGTGGACTTGCCCGAGCCGTTCGTGCCCAAAATGCCGAACACGTCGCCCTGCTTCACCTCGAACGAAACATCGTCGAGCGCGCGGAACTCTTTAAAGCGCAGCTCGCGCTTGGCGGCGGCAATCACGTATTCCTTGATGCTGTTCAGCTGCTCGCTGGCCATGTTGAATATCATGGACACATGGTCCACCTTGATCATGGTTTTCTTCGACGAATCGTCGGCGAGGTCGGATTCGATTTCCAGAACGCTGGTGTTCACGTTTTCGGGCATGTTCGTTCCTTAAACGTACAGGATGAATTTCTTTTCGGTTTTCTTGAAAATAAGCAGGCCGATGACAAACGCAGCCACTGCCATGCCAAGGCACAGCAGGTTTTCCTGCAAGCCGGGCACCGTGCCCGAAAGGATAAGGTCGCGGAAGTAGCTTACGTAGTGGTACATGGGGTTGTACTGCATGAAGGGCATAGCCCAGTCAGGCAGGATCTCAACCGGGTAGAACAGCGGCGTGGCGTAGGTCCACGCGGTGATCACGACGCCCCACAGGTGGCAGATGTCGCGGAAGAACACCGAGAGCGCCGAAAGCGCCATGCCAACGCCCGCGCTGAACAGCACCACATAAAGAAGGAGCAACGGCAAAGCGGCAAGGCTTACGTGGGGCATAACCTGAAAGAAGATCATTACCGCGGCAACGGCGATAAGCGAAATACAGAAGTTCACTAGCTGGAACAGCACTTTTTCCAGCGGGAATATGAGCTTTTCAATGCGGATCTTCTTGATAAGCGAGGAAGATTCGATGATGGAATTCATGGCGCCCGAGGTGGAGTCGGCCATGAGCGCGAACATGACGTTGCCCAGGATTACGTACAGCGGGTAATTCTCGATGCTGAACTTGAAGAACGTGCTGAATACGATGGAGAGCACGATCATCATAAGCAGCGGGTTCAGCACCGACCACAAAACGCCCAGGGCGCTGCGGCGGTACTTGAGCTTGAAGTCCCTGGATACGAGGGACGTGATGGTAAACCAATTTCTTCTGGCATTAGCGCTTGAAAACAGCTTTGGCATTAATGCGGTTCCTTATCGTTTCACGGTGCGGGCAGGCGCTTCGTTGCGCCTGAGGCTCTCACCCAGAATTATCACGATGTTTCATTGTATAGGGTATTTGGACGCAGTTGCCAGCCTGCAACCAAGCTGCACGGTTTTTGCGGAAAATGACGCAGGGAGCAAGTCGTTGTTTTCAGACATCTTCTCTTCTATCCGGAAAATGCACTGATTAATTTCCAGAAAGAGCGTACTTCAATAACCTACTGCTCTATCCCATCCTCCCCAAATCCAGCGAGTAGAACCGCTGCCTGCCTTTGCGCGTCTCGCGCAAAAAGCCCAGCTCCTTGATGCGCTTGCGCTTCTTCGCCATAGTAGGCTCGGACATCCCCGCTGCCACGCACAATTCTTCAGTGGTTGCGCCGTTTTCCGAGAACAACGTAGCCTGCGCCAGGATGAACGCTACACGCCACAAGCCGGCGTCCTCTTCTTCCGTTGTGATAGCGCGGTTCACTGCATCAACGGCATCGGCTAAGTCGCTCTGCTTTTCCCGCAGCGAATCCAACATGCTCTCCATCGCATCCACCACAAGCTCAGAAAACGAGATGACGAACGGCGTCAAATCGCCCCTGTTAAGCGGATGTTCGCAAATCGAAAAGCCCTTGTAGTACTTCTCGATCCTTTCCTTCACCGAATACGACAAGAGGTATCCAACAATAGGATTGAAGTTATGCGAAAGTACATAACTGCTGATAAACCTATTGGTACGCCCGTTTCCATCATAAAACGGGTGGATATAGGCGAACATAAAATGAAACACCGAAACACGCACCAGGGCAGGGATACCGTCATCGCCAAGAATCGACTAAAAATTACAACGAATTTTTAGTCGATTACCGCATATCTGAGAGATAGACCAAAAAATCGCCCGATATTTTGGTCTATTCACGCAATTTACGGCAATAGACCAAAAATCTTTGGTGTATTTTCGCTAATTACAGGGGAGCGAACGGCACGTTGAACTTTATTCCCGCTCCCGCCATAGCCGAAACGATGGAGCTACCTCTTCCGCTTGCTTTCTGCAATAACGTCTTCGATGGAAGCATATTGCTTCTGGGCAAATAGGTTGGCGAAATCCCGCTCGCAATGAAGAGCGAAAGCGATGTTCACCAACGACGCGAGCGATATTTGATACAGGCGCTCGAAGCGTTTGATTGAACCCAGGCTAACGCCTGACTTTTCGGCAAGCTGCGCCTGCGTAAGCCCTTGCTCTTTGCGACGAGCAGCTACACGATGAGCAATGTCAGCCAGAACTTCGCCTGGCAATTGATGTTCGAGGATGTTTATCATGGTTAATATGTTAGCTAAAACCAGGATATCTTCAATGATTTAGCTAACATATTAACCGTAAACTTCAATGAATAACACCCTGGTGGCGCTATCGTAGCAGCCTAATGACAATTTCCCCGCAAAAGTTCACCATAGAGAAGCCCAAGCGAGCTTGCTCAACCCAAATGCGCACGTTATGCCACCGCATTTTGTGCAAACCGCTAATTAAAGACCCTAGTTTGTACAAAATGATTGCTATTTCGTACAAACTACCAAGCAATTCGTACTAATTAGTTCTTACTTGGTACAAATTGAGCGCTAATTCGCGATTTTGATTACCAATTAATAGGCAATTCGTGCAGATTGCGAATTAGTTTGTACGAATCGCCATTCAAGATTACGAATTAGCACTTCTCGAACTACTAATTTGTAATCTTGCAACAACAAAATAGGGCAGGAAGAAATCATCTCTTCCTGCCCTATTATCAAAACGAACGCGCCCCTCCTGGGGCCATGGCGCGAAAACCGCCTTACTTCCCCACCGCCTTCAGCGCAGCTTTGGGGCCGGCTATCAACAGATAAAACAGGCCCTTCTTCATAGGCGTTGGGTCGTCGGGGAAGAACTGCTCGAAGCGCTTGGGGTGCTGCATCAGGTAACGCAGGCACGCGTCTTGATGATCCTTGAAAAGCGAGCGATCGTACGCTCCGTTCTTGAAGCCCTGGCGCAAGTCCTTCTGCATAACCGGCACAAATTCGCGGCGCTGCTCAGGCGCCAGACGCGCAAAATTCCACATGTAGCTGTCGTATCGCAACCTGAACAGCACTTTCTCGAGCATCTCACGCTGCGGGTCGTGCTTGATGAAACGCTCGGCCATCTCGAATTCCTTGCACACGCACATCACTTTCTGCACGTCGTTCACGGAAGACGCCTCGTTGTCTTGGCGATAGTGCAGAATGGGGGCTTCGCTCATAGCAACTTTCTGCGCCGAGACCCACACTTTGAACTGGAAACCCAAATCCTGGAAGCTCGCCCCCGCCGTTTCCAGGAAGCGCACGCCGCATTCGTTCAGCATTTCGCGGCGATACAGCGCCGACCAAATGGAGGGAATGCTGTAGAACACCTCGCTCTTTTCGCGCGGGCTGAAGGGCGCCGCGGCCATATCGGGCGTGCAAACGTTTATAAGCTGGTTGCGCTCTTTCGGCGTGCTCCAGTAGAACCAGTAGTTGGCTTTGGCCACGTCAACGGGCGTTTCCGCTCTCTCGGCATTGCCTCCATTGGCAGCCCCAGAACCGTCGCTATGTCCCTCGAGCTCGGCATTTTCGCTCGCCTTTGCGTTTTCCGCGGCGGGCGCGTCCGACCCAGCCGCAGCACCAGTTGATGCGCTTGCGCCTGCATCAACGCCCGCGTCATTCGCGCCCTTCGCCAGGCCGTACAGCAGCTCGAGCGCATTCGGCTCAAAGAAATCGTCCGGCTCCAAAATGCCGATATACTCGCCGCGCGCCGTGTCGATGCCCAAATTCATCGAGGCGCCATAACCGGAATTGTCCTTGTCGATCAAGCGAAAGCGCTGGTCATTCGCCATGTAACGCTTAATGATATCCAGCGAGCCATCGCTGCTGCCGTCGTTGATGCACAGCACCTCGAAATCGGTGAACGTCTGCGCCAACAGCGAATCGAGCGCCTGCTCCAGATAGCGCTCGGTGTTGTAGATGGGCACCAAAACGGAAACAGCCGGCGCCGGCCCCTCGGGCGCCGGGCTGATCTTCGCGCCCGCACGCGCCGCGGCGCAGCGCTGAGCCTGCAGCGAAAGCCTGTTGCCCTTCTTCTGACCAGCGGCCCCCTGCTTGCCGGCACCGTTCGCCTTCTTCTTAGCCATGCCAATCCCCTCTCTTATTAATTAGTAGAAAGTATAGCGTTGCATGAGGCCGCCATCTGCGTTGAGCAGAGACGATATGCAGATTTCAGGGCACTTGAATTTCCATTCAGAAGGAAGCCAGGATTCACAAGAGCGCAAGCCCCTCAGGGCAACAACGAAGAAAAGCCGGCGGGTAGCGCCCAAGGTTATTCACCCTGCAAGAAATGCAACCCGTAACCTAACCGCCATTCGCAATGACATAGAATCGGAGGAAAGGAATTGGTGGGCCAGAACCGGTCGCCCAAACGGGTGCGAGCCACGGCAACCAGCACCCAGGCAACACAGAAAAGGCCCGGGCAGCCCGCCAAAAAGCGTCCAAAAGGAACTGTCCCTTTTGGGCACTCGCCACTTAAGGAGGCTGTTATGCAACTTGGATTCATCGGATGCGGAAACATGGCAAAGGCCATGATCAAGGGCATCATCGCAAGCGGCGCCGTCGCGCCCGCCGAAATCTACGGCTCCAACACCTCGGCCGAGCATGCCGCCGCCGTTGCCGAGGAGTTCGGCATCAACGCCGGCACCAGCAACATCGCCGTTGCCGAAAACGCCGACATCCTGTTCCTTTCCGTAAAACCCTACCAATACGAAGCCGTTATCGCCGAAATCCGCGAAACGGTGCGCCCCGAGCAGACCATCGTCACCATCGCGCCCGGCAAGACCATCGCCTGGCTGGAGCAGCAGTTCGCCGCACCCGTGCGCATCGTGCGCACCGCGCCGAACACGCCCGCTCATGTGCTCGCCGGCATCACCGCCTACTGCCACAACGAGCTGACCACGCCTGAAGACGTCGCCGCCGTCGAATGCCTGCTCGCCAGCTTCGGCACCACCGTTGAGCTGGAAGAATCGCAGCTCGATGCCGCCAGCGCCATCGGCGGCAGCACGCCTGCCTACGTCTACATGTTCATCGAAGCGCTGGCCGACGCTGGCGTGGCCGAGGGGCTGAAGCGCCCGCAGGCTCAGCAGATTGCCGCGCAGGCCGTGCTGGGCTCCGCGAAGCTGGTGCTAGAATCCGGCAAGCACCCTGGCCAGCTGAAGGACGAAGTGTGCTCGCCCTCCGGCTCCACCATCCGCGGTCTTGAGGTGCTGGAAAAGGGCGCCTTCCGCGGCACCGTCATCAGCGCGCTGCGCACCACCATCGAAAAGGCGCGCTCGCTGTAGCAACTTGCATGCCGCAGAGCGGCAAGCAGGCCATGAAACAGGCGCAAAACCAAGAAAAGGGCCCTCCGTGGCAGAATAATCGACTTGGGAACGCATTTCGTGCCGTCACTCAAGAAATTAACCCCAGGTTGGAAAAACCAATGCTTTCCGACCTGGGGTTTTGCTTTTGCCTAAAGCAGATCGGCAAAGCCAATCATTCCCAAGTCGATTATTTTGCCAACAAACCCGCTATTCTTGGTTTTGCGGGCTCAAGAGTAGGATCGACCAACTGCGCCTCCCACCCCCCCGCCCGCAAAGGCAACAGCAACGTTACAAACGCACGCGCGCACGCAGCCTTCCTTGACACGCGTGCTGCACATACTAGAATCCGTATTAGCACTCCGAACCTTGGAGTGCTAATTTACGTTTATAGGTACTACAAGCAGGCCAACCCGCCGCGTCGGCCGCCTAAAACCGCGCGGCTCCGGCAAACTCGGGCGCCCGCCCGTGCCGAACGCCACCGCCAAGCGCTGCCCCTCGTAGCGCGCCAGCGGAAGCGCTTTGCCATGCACGGCGCACAGGCGCAGCCACCCGGCCCAAAGAAGGAAGGATCTGAATGAAGCAGTTCCAAACCGAGAGCAAAAAGCTCCTCGACCTGATGATCAACTCCATCTACACCAACAAGGAAATCTTCCTGCGCGAGCTGATTTCCAACGCGTCCGACGCAGTAGACAAGCTCTATTTCAAGAGCCTCACCGATACCTCCATCGCCGTTTCGAAGGACGATCTTTCCATCAACGTCGCCTTCGACAAGGATGCGCGCACCATCACCGTTTCCGACACGGGCATCGGCATGACGCGCGAAGAGCTGGAAACCAACCTGGGCACCATCGCGCACTCCGGCAGCCTCGAGTTCAAAACCGAGAACGCCGAGAAGCAGGGCGAAGACGTGGACATCATCGGCCAGTTCGGCGTGGGCTTCTACTCCTCGTTCATGGTGGCCAAGGAAGTTACGGTAACCTCCCGCGCATACGGCGAAGCCGAGGCGTTCACCTGGAAGTCCGACGGCGTTGAGGGCTACACTATCGAGCCCGCCACCGCTGAAGAAACCGCGGCACTGGGCGGCGACCATGGCACCAGCATCACGCTGCTGATGAAGGACAACCACGACGACGAGGATTACGACACCTTCCTCGACCAGTACGAGCTGCAGGCGCTTATCAAGCAGTACAGCAACTACGTGCGCTACCCCATCCGCATGGAGGTAGAGGAGCGCAAGCCCCTGCCTAAGCCCGAGGACGCCGGCGACGACTACAAGCCCGAGTTCGAGACGGTGCGCGAGGTTAAGACCATCAACTCGATGATCCCCATCTGGAAGCGCCGCAAGTCGGAGGTAACCGACGAAGAGTACGCCACCTTCTACAAGACCGATTTCCACGACTTCGAGGACCCGGCCCGCACCATTTCCGTGCACGCAGAAGGCGCGCTGACCTACGACGCGCTGCTGTTCATCCCCAAGCGCCCGCCGTACGACTTCTACAACAAGGACTACGAAAAGGGCCTGGCGCTGTACAGCTCGAACGTGCTGATCATGGAAAAGTGCGCCGACCTGCTGCCCGACTACTTCAGCTTCGTGAAGGGTGTTGTCGACTCGCAGGATCTCTCGCTGAACATCAGCCGCGAAGCGCTGCAGCAGAACAGCCAGCTGCGCGCCATCGCCAACAAGCTGGAGAAGAAGATCAAGAGCGAGCTGGAGAAGTTCCTGAAGAACGACCGCGACGGGTACGAAAAGTTCTTCAAGGGCTTTGGCCGCAACCTGGAGTACGGCATCTACACCAGCTACGGCATGAAGAAGGATGTGCTGGCTGACCTGCTGCTTTTCTACTCCGCCAAGGAGCAGAAGATGGTTACGCTGGCTGAGTACGCAGAGGGCATGGCCGAGGGCCAGGACTCCATCTTCTTCGCAACCGGCGAGGCAATCGACCGCTTGGCCAAGCGCCCCATCGTGAACACGGTGTTGGGCAAGGGCTACGACGTGCTGCTGTGCCCGCAGGATGTTGACGAGTTCTGCTTCATGGCGATGAGCGAGTACCAGGAGAAGAAGTTCAAGAACGTTGCCGGCGGCGACCTGGGCTTGGAGACCGAGGACGAGAAGAGCGCGGCCGAGGCCATCACCAAGGAAAACGAGGGCCTGTTCGCCGAGATGCAGAAGGCGCTGGAGGGCAAGGTGAAGCGCGTGGCCGTTTCCGCACGCTTGACGGACACGCCTTCCTGCGTGACAGCCGAAGGCCCCATCACGCTCGAGATGGAAAAGATCTTGGGCCAGGGCCCCGACGGCGAGCACGTGAAGAGCGATCGTGTGCTTGAGTTGAACGCACAGCACCCCGTGTTCAAGGCCGTGCAGAAGGCGTTCGAAGACGGCGACACCGAAAAGGTGCATCTGTACGCAACGGTCCTGTACGATCAGGCGCTGATCACCGAGGGCCTGCCCATCGACGACCCGGTGGAGTACACCCAGGCTGTGTACAAGTTCATGGCGTAGGTGCAGAAGCGCTTAAAGCCAAAGCCGCAGATTACGCAAAAAGGGCGTTCGCAAAAGCGAGCGCCCTTTTTTTGAGGGCAGGAAGCTAAGCCATGTGCTCTTTACGTCTCAACAATGCAGACGAAGTCTTGTGTGGCGCTCTGCGCCCAGTCCTCATCGACAGCAGACTGCCCAAAACAACGAAAAGCACAAAAGAAAGGAAACAAGACAATGCTCTACGCAACAAAAGAATTCGGTAGTGCCGATATCATGGGCAAATGGGACGAAAGCTAGAACGACTCAATCACATAGTAGGCGCTTATTGCTGTAGCCAAAACGAACCAACGTTGGAAGACATAACCGCAATAGCAGATTACCTTGATGTTGTCCGGGAGCAATTTCATGAATGCGAGTTATCGCTGGACGGCAGTCTTAAAGTAGGTAGAACGATTTAATTTTTCTCGCAAAAGCCCTGATAAGCAATCTCAGCCCACGAAAGCGCACGCAGAACATTCGATCTGTGTCTGGAGCATGCCACGCAACCGTAAAGCCCCAACAGGTAGAGCCCAATTCAAAGCTATATCTCGCAATTAAGCCCCTAACCTACCTATCTCGAGTAGGTAGGTTAGGGGGTCATACTGAGCTGGTTCATTCGGTCCCGAGCCATGCTATCCAAGCACGCCCTGGGCCTTGACGCGCTCCAGATGCCCTTCATACTCAACGGCGCGAAGCTACCGGGCCGCCTCCATCGTAAAGCGGTACACGCCCATCGCCGACGGCTTGGCGGCCTTCGGCAGGCAGTAGACGCCGTAGCCGAAGCCGAAGCTACCGTAATGGCTGCCGATGCGCGGCTCCAGATACCCCCCCCTGAATTACATAGCAGATATTCGAATCATGAACATTGCGGTAAGCTTCAAGCTCACTGAAGACATACTGGCATGCCGGCAACCGTCTAACGCCCCTCCAGAAGCCCTCCGCAAAACCCCTAAAAGCCATGTTCCAAAATTATTTTCTACTTTCGGAACATGAAACAATCTGATATGCAGCGCTCATTCTCTTCAGACACATACAAGTCACGAGAACAAAGTTCAATAAAAAGGTCAAGGCAGCCGCCGCCGCAATGCGATCAAAGCCAAAGAAAGCCCCATCGGAAACACCCGAGAGAGCCATTAAGAAAGCAGAAGCAAACCCGCCACAACACACCACATAACATCGTCGAAAAGTTCATCGATCAAGCGTACTTCCCTATCTGCAATTTGGCTTCTGTTTCCACTTTCGCGAAAGCCCCTCCTTAAATCAAATTGCATTAACGCCAAAGCACAAAGAAGGGATGACACGATTGCTACAACTGTAATAAGCTCGCCGAAGCGCAAAAGGCCCGCGATTCCAAAACAAGACAGAACGAAATACTCAACCACAGACGCAGAAGACACTCAAAAACGCATGAGCTAGGTTGGCACGCTGCATCTAATGTGGTATTTTTTTCTCATTGGATGCTATATTTTTTTCTCATTGGGGGGCGATTATGCCTTATATAAATAGGCCACTCGGGAAACAACTTGCAAATGCTCACAGCAAAGTAGTAGTCCTTGAAGGCGCACGCGCCGTAGGAAAAACCATGCTGATGAAAAAAGAGCTGGAGCCGCAAGGATTCTCCTATTTCTCGCTTGCCAACGAGAGCACCTATCTGCTCGCCAAAAACGATATAGATTCGTGGGTTCAAAATCTTCCTCGTCCAGTCATCATCGATGAGGCTCAAAGAATCGCTTCCCTTCCACTCGCAGTCAAAGAGGTTGCAGACGGGCTCGATACGGACAAGCCGCAATTCATCTTGACCGGTAGCGCATCGCTCAACAGAAAAGGGCTCGACGGACAGAACCCCCTAACCCGTCGTTCTCAAAATTTTGAGCTTCAGCCCCTTACCCAACGAGAAATCAGGCACATGAAAGAAAGCATTGTCGATTTGCTCTGGAACGGGGAGCCAAACCAGAAATATCAGTCTATCGCCACCGACCAAGAAATCCGCGCTCTTCTTTCTATTGGGGGGTTCCCAAAATACGTCATCGATCAAAAAGGAATGTCGGCCAACGACAGAAGCCGTTCGATCAAGTCTGATATCGATAACACACTAGGAGACTCGCTTCTCCCTGGCGAAAAAATAGATGCCACAATAGCAAATGCCATTTTGAGAGAGCTCTTTGCCCTGCCTGGCAATATCCTCAATGTTGCGAGGATGGCAAGCGAGCTGAACCGAGATGGAAGAACCATAGATCGATACATCAATATCTTCGAACGCCGCTTTCTGATCAGACGACTGCCAAACCTTGCGCTTCAAGCACATAAGCAAACTCAATCAAGGCCAAAGATTCATCCCATAGATTCCTCTTTCAGCGTTGAGGAGCTGAAAAGCGCAGGAAAGGATATTTTTGGGAACAACCGAACCCTACTTGGGGGCGTTTTTGAATCCTATGTCGTGAGCCAAGTCGCCCCAGAGGCCCAATGGTCAAAGAAAAACCCCGATCTTTTCTACTGGAGGCAGGCAGGCAAGAACCCCAAAGAAGTTGACCTAGTCATGCTGGCGAACAATCAACTTGTTGGCATTGAGGTTAAAGCCGCGAGAAGTTTTCGCCCCTCGGACTTCGATGGCCTTGATGCCCTATCGAATGACCCTCGCTTCCATAGAGGCTTCCTCGTCTATACAGGAGAGAAAATAGTACGGTATCGCGAAAACATATGGGCTATTCCGATCACAGCCCTATGGACCAGCAACGCATTTAATTTGAGCAAAAATCCACAAAGCGAACAGCTCTTACTTCTCAATAGACCGATAAAGGAAGGACAGCCAATGGCGACACCGGACGCATCGCTTTTCTTAAGCTACAGGCACTCTGACAACGAGTATCTTGGCGGCAAAATAGTACAGCTTGTAAAGGAGGTAGCAAAGAGCTACCAATTCCTATACGGAGAAACCATAGACGTCTTCATCGATACCGAGTCGATAAAATGGGGAGAAAAATGGGAAACCGAGCTTGATCGAAGAATAGGCTCCTGCAACGTAATCATGCCGGCAGTTACTCCTGGGTACATCAAAAGCGAGGCCTGCAGAAAAGAGCTCCTTGCGTTCAACAGCAAAATCAGCAGTCGGAAAAACTGTCGTATTATGCCTTTGATATGGCAGAAAGTTGAGAATCTGAGCGACAGCACCGACCTAGTAGCAGGAATTATTTCCCAGCACCAATACGAAGACGTCTCAAGCCTGCAGGGAGCTTCACCTCAAACCGCAGAGTATAGAAAGTGCATTGAGGGGCTAGCGCGTCGGATTCATGAAGCGGTCGTCCAATCGGACGAACAAAGCGAACGATTCCCCGAGACGGAAGCAGCCGATGCAAACGCCCAAGGGGAAGGACTGTTAGAGATCCTGGCCAAATGCCAGCAGGAAATTCCCGCATTTACCGAAACATTCGATCAGCTGGCTAACAAGTTTACAAGCTTGATTGCCGCGTTAGAACATAATCCCATACCTCAAAACAGCGAGCCTAAGGCTCTCTTGCAGTGGACGATGAGGTTCGACGCAAAAACAAAAAAAGATGTTAAAGAAGCAAATAACAGTGTTCTTGAGGCAGAAAAAGCATGGAAAGCAATGCTACCAGCCTTAACAGGATATGCAGATTACGTTGTCGCAGCAAAAGATCTTCCAGGAGGAAAAGATCAAGCCTACGATGCTCTAAGCCAAATCGCCTCCCTTAGAAACAGCATTCAGCTTCCGGAAGACACAACGAGCATCTCGGCTTTAATAAACATGCTCCCTTTGATGTCTCCGAAACTAAAGCCTTTTTCTGGCTGTCTCCAAGACATTTTCAGGCTATTAAGGGATATAGACGGGTCAATATCTCCCCTTGAAAGCAAAATTAGCAAAGCCATTGGTCAAATCGAAAACAAGAACGACTAAAAAGAAAGCAGGTGAGCTTCAAGGCAATGACTCGCAAACCGCTCAAGCCCTACTGAAAGCAACGAAGTATTCTCCTCGGATACAGGCGGCCTAACGATAATATCGAAAGACTCCAAACCCCTAATCCCTCTTAAACAAATCCCTTGTATACACCTTGCCCGCCACGTCGGCGAGATCGTCGCTCCAGCGGTTGGCGACGATCACGTCGCACTTCGCCTTGAACGCGGCAAGGTCGTGCGTCACTTCGCTGCCGAAGAACTCGGGCGCGTCCAGCGTGGGCTCGTAGACCACCACGGGCACGCCCTTGGCCTTGACGCGCTTCATGATGCCCTGCACGCTCGACGCGCGGAAGTTGTCGGAGCCCGTCTTCATCGTGAGGCGGTACACGCCCACCACCGGCGCGGGCGTGCCGGAGTAGACGAGCTCCGCCACCCTGGAAAGCACCTGGTCGGCGACGAAGTCCTTGCGCGTGCGGTTGGCGTCGACAATGGCCTCGATCAGGTTCTGCGGCACGTCCTTGTAGTTGGCCAGCAGCTGCTTGGTGTCCTTCGGCAGGCAGTAGCCGCCGTAGCCGAAGCTGGGGTTGTTGTAGTGGCTACCGATGCGCGGCTCCAGGCACACACCCTGGATAATTTGAGAAGCATCCAACCCGCGCGAGCATGCATAGGCGTCCAGCTCGTTGAAGTACGCAACGCGCAGCGCCAGATACGTGTTGCTGAAGAGCTTCACGGCCTCTGCCTCGGTGGCGCGCATGACAAGCTTCGGGATACCGCGGGTGCCATCTGCATTCACTCGGTTGCGCTCGGCTGGATCTGCCCCCTGTTCCAGCAGGCCTACGAATTTGTGCGCCCACCCCTCCAGAAGCTCGTGCTCAGGATGCTCGCTCGGCACGCCGCAGATGATGCGCGAAGGGTGCAGGTTGTCGTACAGCGCATGACCCTCGCGAAGGAACTCAGGGCTGAACAGGAACCGACCCTCGGGATATCGCTCAACGAGCGTCTTCGTGTAGCCAACGGGAACCGTCGATTTAACCACCATCACAGCCTGCGGGTTAACCTCAAGCACAAGCTCGATCACCTGCTCTACATAGCGAGTGTCGAAAAAGTTGCGCTCAGGGTCGTAGTTGGTAGGCGTCGCTATAACGACGAGCTCCGCATCGGAGTAAGCTCGCCTCCCGTCGAGCGTGGCAGACAGGGAAAGCTTACGCTCCCCGGAAGAAGCCTCCTTGAGGAAACGTTCGATTTCATCGTCCTTGATGGGACTTTTCCACTCGTTGAGAAGGGAAACCTTCTCGGGCACCACATCAACGGCCTCGACATCGTTATGCTGCGACAACAGCACAGCAAGGGACAAACCCACATAACCCGTACCAGCGACGGCGATTTTCATCTCGTTCTCCATTCTTCAGTTTTCAAAGTCCAGATTGACAAAGGCTTACAGACTCTTCCTCCACACCATCTTGTCAACCACGCCGGTGTAGGACTGGATTATCTTGACCACCTTGGTGGACACGCTCTCGTCGGCGTAGTCGGGCACGGGGGCCTGCGGCAGCGAGCCCTCCTCGTCGAGCGCCACCGCCGTGTGCACCGCCTGCAGCAAACCCTTCTCGGATATGCCGGCGAGCGTGAAGCACGCCTTGTCCAGCGCCTCGGGGCGCTCGGTTGAGGTGCGGATGCACACCGCCGGGAAGGGTTTGCCGATGCTGGCGAAGAAGCTCGACTCCTCGGGCAGGGTGCCGGAGTCGCTGACCACGGCGAAGGCGTTCATCTGCAGGCAGTTGTAGTCGTGGAAGCCCATGGGCTCGTGCATGCGCACGCGGGGATCGAGCTCGAAGCCCGTGGCCTCCAGGCGCTTGCGGCTGCGCGGGTGGCAGGAGTAGAGGATCGGCATGTCGTACTTGGCGGCCAGGGCGTTGACCGCCGTGAACAACGAGCGGAAGTTCGCCTCGGTGTCGATGTTCTCCTCACGGTGGGCGGACAGAAGCATGTAGCGCTTGGGCTCGAGCCCCAGCTCGGAGAGGACGCTCGACGCCTCGATCTTTGCCAGGTTCGCGCGCAGGACCTCGGCCATGGGGCTTCCCGTGACGTAGGTGCGCTCCGGGGCGCAGCCGGTGTCCTTGAGGTAGCGGCGGGCGTGCTCGGAGTAGGCCAGGTTCACGTCGGAGATCACGTCGACTATGCGGCGGTTGGTCTCCTCGGGCAGGCACTCGTCCTTGCAGCGGTTGCCCGCCTCCATGTGGAAGATCGGGATGTGAAGGCGCTTGGCCGAAATGGCGGAGAGGCAGGAGTTGGTGTCGCCCAGGATGAGCAGGGCGTCGGGCCTCGCAGCCGCCATCAGCTTGTAGCTTGCCGCGATGATGTTGCCCACGGTCTCGCCCAAATCGGCGCCCACGGCGTCCAGGTACACGTCGGGGTCGGCGAGCTCCAGGTCGCGGAAGAAGATGCCGTTGAGGGTGTAGTCGTAGTTCTGCCCGGTGTGCGCCAGCAGGCAGTCGAAGTGGCGGCGGCACTTCTTGATCACCTCGGACAGGCGTATGACCTCGGGGCGGGTGCCCACGATTATCAACAGCCTGAGGCGGCCGTCATCCTTGAAGCGAATTGCTGAATCATTGTTCATAAGAATCCTCTCCGGAGATTCATAATTCAATCCCATAAAGCACGTAAACCGTATCGGCCTCGAAGGTCTTAAATAGCAAGAAACGGCTTTCCAGCCTATTTTCTCCCGAATTTTGACGCAAGTGAGCCGAGCAAGCTGCGCTCATAGTCATTCATCGACAAATTCCAGCACAGAGTCGCATAAACAAACCCAGCGATACCCCCTGCAACCAGAAGCCCGCCCCATCCTCCAGGCGGAAAAATCCAATTCAAGACGAAGCAAACAACAAGCGTGGCTAAAGCCGGAAAGACCCAACTCCCATACGTATCCACGAAGAAACGCTTAAGTTTGATGCCTAGCGCTCTCTTGTAGATGACATTCTGCCCAAACGTACGCAGAAAATACGCAATACATATTGACATACATCCACCAAGCGCTCCCAAAGGCGCAGAAAGCGCAAAACCAAGCAGAACGTTACATGCCGCCATGACAAGAAACACCAACGCCTTCGCGCGCACCTTACCAGCAGCAGTAATGGCCGTAACGCCAACAAGTTGAGGCAGCTCAATGAGACTCGGTGCGATAAGGAGTAGGGCGCACAACCATAACCCGTCATAGCCATCCCCCATCCAACATCTTACAAACCAACTTCCAAAACCAAAAAATTCAATGACAATGAATCCGACGATGTAGAGCTGGACCCTACCAAAGCGAGTCATTATAGCCTGAAGACCTTCGCCAACCCCAGCGATTGATCTCGACACCTTGGGCATGAACATCCCGTTCAGCGCGCTTGCAACGGTGTATACGTAGCTCTCCAAGGATGATGCCAAGCCAAAAAGCGCAACCTCAGAGGTCGTTGCCGTAATGGCGATAATTGACGGCATTACTGAAAAAATGAAGCGCTGGCATACCTGTGCAACCATTACCCAAATCGAAAACCCAACGACTTCTCGAGCAATTTCGGAATTCCAATGCGAAAAATCAGCTCGCGCCTGCGTAGCCCGTCGGACAATCAGCAGCTTGACAAACGTCGTCACAATGCTAGAGGCAGCATTAACAACAACAAGGGCGACAACACCCCAACCGGACACCAGAGCCACCACGATGAATCCAACCGTGAGAACCTTTTGAGCCAGGTTGCACGCATTGAGCGCAATGAACCTCTCATTTGCCGCCAAAATTCCACTTAACGGTGCGAAAGGAAAGGAAAATACACTATAAAAGGACACGATTAAAAACAGAGTTTTAAACACTGGCATCTGCTCAGCGGTAATCCCCGAATACAATCCCTCAATATTTAAAAAAACAAAGGCAAGGGCGGCTGCGATCAGGAGCGTAATTGCAAGATATGTTTTGTAGACTACCCCCAAAAACTCGGCAACCGCAGAATAATTCTCCTCTGCATAATATTTTGAAAGAAATCGCGATACCGAATCCCCGAGCCCAAAATCCAGTAAAAAAAAGTTAACAACAGATAAGGCAAGCGTATAAAGGCCATAATCGTCAACGCCAATGCAAGAAATCATCCAGGGAGTGTAGATAAGTCCTGCAACCGTATTGAAGACGACTGACGAATACGAAAGAATAGCACCTGTCTTGTATTGACTTTTCATTTTTCTGCGCCCATCGAGCGCATCGGCATTGAATACCCCTTCTTTTCTCCGCTTCTTTCTAGATGAGCATCCTTTTCAATTTTTGCATCAAGGTAACCGCTCAACATCCAAAAGAAAAAGGAACTAGCGCCAGGCCCAAATGGGGGAAACCCTTCTAAAGCCGACTCGACAAGATAGAAAGCCGTTAAAGCAACTATTATGGTGCATAGCCATTTCTGAGAATCAGGTTTGTTTGAGGCAGTTAAGCCATGACGTATATTCCGAACTATGCGTAGGCCCCAAATGAAAAATACTGGGAGCGACCCAAGTACCCCAACGTTTACGTAGGTATTTACGTAAAAACAGTCCACATAATAATTTCCAAGCCCAAATATCGGATTTTCATTAGCCAAGTCTAGAGCCATAGCCCAAAGGCCCAAACGTCCACTTGAGAAAGTGTTTAAATCAGAGTCTTGGTATTTATCGAAAAATAAAGCATGAGAAACATAGGTTTGAAAAGTTGGAGAGTAAAAGAAAGCCACAAAAGCGCAAACCGCCACGACAAATAGAACCTTCTTTTTTCCTGTGTAGAAAAGCAATGCGACAACAGCCGCAAGGAAGGCAAGCAGGCTCGTACGGCATTGCATTAGCATTATCGACAAGACAAGCGCACCCGCAATGATTAAACACATAAGGCTCTTCGTTGGCCTCTTTTTGTGTACAGCAATTGCCACCAGCACGATTCCTGCAGCCCCAGCAATTTGCCCAAAGCTATTTTTCGAAGCAAACAAATACACCTGGCTTGTCAGCCATGAATCCAGGCTAGGAACATAAGTGACAATAGCCCATATGCCATAAACACATGATGAAACTACGTAAGCAATGATTACGTAGTTTCAGGTATCATTTCCCCTGATACTAAAACAAAGAAAATAACCAGCAACATACATAAGGAAAGCTTTTGCAATAAGAGCTGAATATCCAATTAAATATCCAAAGTTTCCCGTGAACAACGCACAAAAGCAGCAATAAGCAATAAAGCAAACGAATGCCCCCAGCATCCACGCAAAAGTGCTAGACAGCCTTATGCTCGGCGCCTCAGATACCGCACAGTAAACCAAAAGCGAAAGCCAAACTATTCCATAGAGCAGTTGGAACGCTGGCACAATCTGGGACAGCACCGTAAAACCCACTCCGACGCAGACGGCAAATACCACACCGCGCGATCCAGCATCCTTCATCAATAAGGGTTCTGACGAAATACGCATTAGGAACCTATGCCAATGCTTCGCTTGGCGATACCAGAGTAGAGGAACACGACTTTCGCTCGATCCGCATTCCTCTTCATAGATTCAAGCATTTCTATCTCCATCAGACTCGCCAGGTCATTGGCGAGAGCGACTGCGTCATCGCCACTCGTATATGCCACATTGCCCCCACAGTCGATATGGGTTGTGCCTGCCCAACGCTTTACGAGCAGTGGCTTGCCCATAGCTGCAGCTTGCTCCCAATACACAGAATGGCGACCGGGGAAAACAATCAAATCGGCTATGGCGAAATAGTCATACGATTCTGATGTACTTGCCCAAGGCAGATATATAATTCGATCTTCCTGGAGACGCTTATCAAAGGCAACTTTAAGCGATGAGGCAACAGGTCCAAAAATAAGCAACTTCACATTTCCGCCTATTTCGGCAACAGCATCCATCAATGCCAGGATCCGACATTTCGATTCGTCAAATTTTCCACCCGTAACAATAACGAAGTCCTTTGTTTGCAAATCGAGGCGATTTCTCGTAGCCATGATCGACGCTGCGCCAGACGCCCTGGCTACCTCGTCGTCATCCGCGCCCATAACCAACAGAGAGCATTTTTCAGAAGGCAAACCGTAATTCTCAGTTAAAAAATCAACCCTCGCCGGTAACACCCCCCCCAAACTTTGTAGTGAATGGTTCTATTAGTTGCGCACAATGCCTCCATATAATTCGATGCAGGATATACTTTGAAATCAGATTTGTTGCACTGTTCGAATAATCCGCATGGTTGTCGACGTAGACTTCTATTCCGGGATTGTTTTTTAGATACTTAACGACCTGTTTAATATCTAAAAACTGACAACCATGTATAAACAAAATGTCTGGCTCAGAATTCTCAAGCGCCGCATATAGCCCTCGAAACAGCTGCAACTTTTTCGATACTTTATTATCTAAACGGTAGTCAAGACGAACGACCTTTATCCCATTTTCGTTAATATAAGTATCACAATGATCCATATATGCCTGCTCTCCATTCGACCCAAAGGTCAGAAGAGAGGCAATAACTTCAACCTCATACCCTAGACGCTTATGAAATTTAGGGAGTAAATTTTCCTGATAGCTATACCCATCAGGAAAAAAGCAGGCTAAACAAAGATGCGTTATTTTCATTCTTGAGTCTCTCTTGCAGATAGGGCCTCAAGAAAACTATCCGGCTTGTCGAACAAGGCAGACACCTCGCTCAGTTTCTCTTCCGGCCAATCCCACCACCGAGACCGCATCAACCCATCTATTACATCATCCGCAAATCTATACCTCAACAGCCTTGCTGGTGCTCCAGCAACAATGGCAAACGGTTTCACGTCCTTCGTCACAACAGAATGTGCACCAATTATCGCCCCGTCGCCAATAGACACTCCCCCAGCAATGAAGCACCCTTCGCCAATCCACACATCGTTCCCAACAACAACAGGCTTGGATTCCTCGAACGTTAAGTGAGCAAAATTCTTTCCAAACACATTATTTCCATCTAGAAAAACAGGAGACGATGACACGAAAGATGTAGGATGCGCGCCCCCTCCAATAGCGCAGTAACTTGCTATAGAGCAAAAGTTCCCAATTTTAACATTGTTCATTGAATTAGCTGCGCCCATATACGAATATCGACCCATAGACACGTTTATCAAATTAGATCGCTGGCAAATCTTTGCCGTCGGATCTATATCGCAATCTCGAAGTGTAGGCACTTGAATTTTTTGCAGCAGTTTTCCAAAATAATAGCTTATAGATCGCATTTGAGTTCCTCGTTTGACCGGCTTGCTTCCATTTCGCGTTCATATATCTTTGCGTCAACAAGAAAGCGATACCAATATGCCTGCAAAAAAGCATGCATCTTCCCTGGCTTGCCGTCGAGGAAACCAAGTCTAAAATAATACCTGTAGATATAATATAAATGCGCTCTAAAAAATTTCGGAAGCCGATAATACAGCTTGTCTCGAAGTGATTTCGCTTTCTCCGCTTCGCCGTACAAGTTTTCTAAGCAAGTTGCCTGGGAACGAATCGCACAATAATCACTCACCTCACGTGTTGCATACCAATTATGCTTTGCAATCCAGGTATTTAAATCTTTGAAATCATAGTGTAGGCAATCATTGCGCAAATCGATTGTGCGCCCATCCGTTAGATAGATGTGCTCGCCCATTGCCCGATCTTCGTATCGCCCATGTCCATTCCTGAAAATCGTAAGATTATAGAATGGATATATTCCACCATGTGTCAAAAAACGGCCCATGAAATACACCTTAAATCTCATCACCATGCCATTGACATCATCATCATCGTGATCAGCGCATGCATGCGTAATTTCGCTTGCAAGCTCAGGGGTCACAACTTCGTCTGCGTCAATTCGGTATACCCATTTAGTAGCAACATCAACATTGTCAAGGGCCCAATTGAATTGAGCTGCATAGTGAACAAACTCGTGGTGATAAATATCTGCACCAAAACGTTTCGCTATCGCAACGGTACTGTCCGTACTACCGCTATCAACAACAACAATTCGCGATACTAAACCTTGTATAGATTGAAGGCAGTGCTGAATGTTTTTTTCCTCATTCTTGGCTAATACGATTGCTGTCATGTCACATGCCATAGGGATACTTTCTTCTAACTTAGAGCAAAGCAATGCAGCGATGCATTGTTGGTACTTATACTTCCTCGTGGTAGGTGTCGGGACTCTCCGGGTCGAAGGGCTCGTTGGCCCACATGACCGTTACCAGGTCTTGCGTGTCGGAGAGGTTGGTTATGGAATGGGTGCGCCCGGGGATCATCTCCACCACGCGCATGTCGGAGCCATTGACGACGTACTCGTCCACCGGGTAGGGGTTGCCTTCGGCGTCGAGGCCGACCCTGCGCAGCTTGATGCTGGCGGTACCGGACACCACCAGGAACCTCTCCCACTTCGACATGTGCCAGTGGTTGCCCTTGGTGACGCCCGGCTTGGACACGTTGACGGACACCTGGCCTCGGTCGGGCGTGCGCAGGAACTCCGTGAAGCTTCCGCGCTCGTCGACGTTGGGTTTCAGGCCGTAGGCGAAATGCCCCGGCTCGTAGTACGAGAGGAACGTCGAGTAGAGCTTCTTCGGGAAGCTGCCCTCGGAGAGGTCCGGCACCCCGAGGGTCTCCCGCGAGTCGCGGAAGCCCTTGAGCAATTCGACTATCTCGCCGAGCGTCGCCCTCTGCGCGCCGGGGGCGTAGCAGTAGCGGCCCGCCTCGTCGGGCACGCACCTCGTCCCCTCGTAGCGGCAGCGGTGCACCTCGCCGACCATGGCGTCGAGCATGGCCGTCACCAAGTCGTCTATGTAGAGGAGCTCCAGCTCCACGGACGGGTCGTTGACGGTGAAGCCCCTCCCGTTGGCGATGGCATCGCAGAACGTGGCCACGGCCGAGTTGTAGTTGGGTCGGCACCACTTGCCGTAGAGGTTCGGGAAGCGGTACACCAGGGCCTCGGCGCCCGTGCGCTCGGCGTAATCGAGAAAGAGCTCCTCGCCGGCCAGCTTGCTCTCGCCGTAGGGGCTCCCCGCATAACGGCCGCAGAGGGTCGCCTGCACGGAGCTCGACAGCATCACAGGGCATTTGTTTCCGTGGCGCTCCAGCATGCCCAGCAGCACCTCGCCGAAGCCGCGGTTGCCCTCCATGAACTCGGAGGGGTCCTTGGGGCGGTTGACGCCGGCGAGGTTGAATACGAAGTCGGCGTCCGCGCAGTAGGAGTCCAGCTCCTCGGGCGCGCCCTCCCGGTCGTGCTCGTAGACCGTCAGGGGAAGCAGGCTCTGGTACTTCTCTCGCCTGTCCTTGCCGTCGGCAATGTTGTTGAGCGCCTCGCAGAGGTTTCGGCCCACGAACCCCTTGGCGCCGGTGACCAGCACCTTCACGCTACTGCACCGCCTCGTGCTCGCGGCCCTCGAGGGCCAGCTGCACGTACTCGGCGGTCTTGATCTTCTCCACCGTGCCGGCCACGTCCAGGCGGGTCGTGTTGTGGGAGGTGTAGGACTCGTCGGCCTGGGTCTTGACGTCGCCCTCCACCACGAACTTGTCGTAGTTGAGGTCGCGCGAGTCGCACGCCACGCGGAAGTAGTCCCCCATGTCCTCGGCGCGCAGGCGCTCCTCGCGGGTCATGAGCGTCTCGTAGAGCTTCTCGCCGTGGCGGGTGCCTATCACCTGCGTGCCCACGTGCCCGAACACCTCCTGGACCGCCTCGGCGAGGTCGCCGATGGTGCTGGCGGGTGCCTTCTGGATGAACAGGTCGCCGGGGTTGGCGCGCTCGAAGGCGAACTGCACCAGGTCCACCGCCTCGTCGAGGTTCATGAGGAAGCGCGTCATGCTGGGGTCGGTGACCGTCAAGGGCTCGCCCTTGCGGATTCTATCGATAAACAGCGGGATCACGCTGCCGCGGGAGCACATGACGTTGCCGTAGCGGGTGCAGCAGATGGTGGTGCGGCCGGCGCCGTTGCGGGCGTTGGCGTAGATGATCGACTCCATCATGGCCTTGGACTTGCCCATGGCGTTGATGGGGTAGGCAGCCTTGTCGGTGGACAGGCACACCACGCGCTCGACCCCCTCGTCGATGGCGGCGTGCAGCACGTTGTCGGTGCCGATGACGTTGGTGCGCACGGCCTCCATCGGGAAGAACTCGCAGGAGGGCACCTGCTTCAGCGCCGCGGCGTGGAAGATGTAGTCCACCCCGCGCATGGCGTCCTTGACCGACTGCGGGTTGCGCACGTCGCCGATGAGGAAACGCACCTTGCCGGCGAGCTCGGGGCTGCGCTCCTGAAGGCGGTGGCGCATGTCGTCCTGCTTCTTCTCGTCGCGGCTGAAGATGCGGATCTCGCCGAGGTCCGTGTGCATGAAGTGCTTCAGCACGGTGTTGCCGAAGCTGCCCGTGCCGCCCGTGATCATAAGGGTCTTGTCTTTGAATGCCGTAGTGCTCTGCATATGTCTATCGCTCCTCGCAAAGGTCGGCAAGAAGCCCCTCGAGATCGTCGAGGAACCTCTCCTTGGTGAAATGGTTCAGGTAGTAGTCGCGGGCAGCCAGGCCCATGCGGGCCTTCTCTCCCTCAGGCAAGGCCGCGAACTCGCGCGCGATGCGGGCCAGCCCCTCGGCGTCCGCCGTGCCGCAGCACATGCCGCAGCTGGCCTCGGCCAACACGCGCCTTGTCTCTCCGTCAAGCGCCGCCAGCACGGGACGGCCCGCCGCCAGGTAGGTCGTTGCCTTGCGCGGCAGCGTGTACTGGGCCATGGGGCTCGCCTCGAAGGTGACGATCATCGCGTCAGATGCCCCGTAGTACGAAGGCATCTCCTCAACGGGCCTTCGGCCGTGGAAAAGCAGGTTCACGAGCCCAAGCTCTGCAGCACGCCCTTCGCACGCCTCCAAATGAGACCCGGAGCCGACGATGTGGAACGCTATCGCCGGGTCGTCCTTTAGCAGGTTCGCAGCCTCAACGATGGTCTCCACCGACTGCGCCTGCCCCACGTTGCCCGCGAAGGTGAGATTCACCTTGGAGAGGTCGTAACCCTCTGGAGAAGGGCCGGCCGCGTTGGCCAGGAAAGCGTCGTCAGCGTATTGCGGCAGGTAGGCCGAGTCGGGGATGCTAAGCCCCAGCTCCCTCCTGAAGTACTCGTCGAACATCGGCGAGGTGACGGCGATCCGGTCGGCCTGCGAGTAGATGCGCTTCGAGACCGAGCGCATCCACCTGAACGGCAGTGACGACTCCTTGAAGCCGCCCGCCAGAAGCGACGCCGGCCACAGGTCGAAGCAGTACAGAAGCGCCTTCTTGCGGTTTCTCCCAGCCCAAACAAGCGCCGGGTCGGCCTGCATGACCGGCGAGAACTGGTAGCCGAGGGCAACATCGAACTCATCACCCAGGCCTCGGGCAGCCCTGTTGGCGTTGCGCCAGAAGCTCAGGTAGTTGCGCACGCGGTTCATGCCGCCCGATAGGCGCGGGCGAAGGGGCACGCGGATGACGCGCACGCCGTTGCGCACCTCAAAGCGGCAGGCAGGGTCGCGCCACTCCCGCGGGATGTCGTTTCCCGGCATGCCCGTGTTCGGCAAGGCGGTTATCACCGTCCCCTCGTGGCCGCGGGCAACCAGCGCCTCGCACACGTCGGCGGTGTTGAACGGCTCTGGCCAGTAGTGCTGGCAGGAGACGAGGACCCTCACCTGGCCCCCTCCCCGGTGACCATCGTGCGCAGCGTGCTCCAGATGATCGACCAGTCCTTCGCCACGGAGCGGGTCTCTATGTACTCGATGTCGTAGCGGGCCTTCTCCTTGGGCAGCAGCTCGTAGCCGCCCGTCACCTGGGCCAAGCCGGTTATGCCGGGGCGCACGGCCAGGCGCTGCTCCCAGCCCTTGATGCGCTTGCAGAACTCGCCGTGGAACACGGGACGCTCGGGGCGCGGGCCGATGAGGCTCATGTCGCCCTTCACCACGTTCCAGAACTGGGGTATCTCGTCGAGCCTGGTCATGCGCAGCCTCTTGCCAAGCGGCGTGATGCGCGGGTCGTCGCCCGCCGCCCAGCGGGCCCCCTTGGCCTCGGCATCGGTGTACATGCTGCGGAACTTGTAGATCTTGAAGAGCTTGCCGCCCTTGCCCACGCGGGTCTGAGCGTAGATCACGGGGCCGGGGCTCTCTGCCTTGACGGCAACGGCGATGGCGGCCATGGGGATGGCCAGCACGACGAGCGCGCACGAGCAGCTCACCACGTCGAACGCGCGCTTCGCGAAACGGTACGCCAGGCCCCCGCCCACCCTCTTCAGCTCCGGGAGCACCACGACATCGTCCGGGAGGAGCTTCGCCAGGACGTCGGGCGCTATGGCGCTCTCGGTCAGACCAGGCGTCTGGCTCAGCGCCGTCACCACGGCGATGCGCTCGGTGTTGCCGGAGACCCCCTCTGCCGCCTCGGCGATATCGCGAATCACCGGATCTTCGCTATCTGATGCTTTTTCGCCAAAATCGACGTGCAAAACGTTCGCTGGGGCTTTTCCTTGCTCAACAGCCATTTCGCCAGAATCCGATGCAACCGCATCATCGATTCCCGCATCCGCTTCCATTACCGCTTCACTCAAACCAGTCGTTACGTCCCTGGGGCCCAGGGTTCCTCCCGTCGCGTTACCGCTCATACCTGCTGGCCATGCGCTTGCCGTATCCGTATTTGGGCAACAAAAAACGGCAGCCTTCGCCGCCGAGTTCTTCTGCCGTATGAAATTGCTTTTCGCGCATGCCCTCGTGTATCCGGTGCTTCGCACCTTCTGCTTGGCGCCTGCGCTGGCCTTCTGCCTAGCGCTTGCGCACCACTCGTATGCCTACCTGTGCGTGGATGGTTCGGCCGAACGCGGTGATTTCCAAATACGCCACCTTCTTGCGGTGGTTCACGCTGCTGATCCAGCCCTCGCGGCCCATCAGCGGGCCCTCAATTACCTCAACTTTGTCGCCGGCACTCACCACAGCCGTCGAAACCTCGATGGCCTGGGTGCCGCAATGCGTGAATGCGTCGATCCACGCAACCTCTTCCCTGTTCAGGGGAACAAATGCTTCATCTTGCCCGCCAATCAGACGCGCGCTTCTTACATGACTGCGAATGCACGTCGCCAAATCGTCTACACGGTTGGTAACCGCAATCAAATACCCGGGGAACAGTGTTTCCATAACCTCTTGCAGCTGCCCGTTGCGCTTCTTCATGGCGCGATAGCGCGGAACGAAGCACGTCTCGAGCAACGGCTTTTCATGGAACGAATCGGAAACGCCATAGGGCGGTTCGCCCTTTTCTGCACCTGCGCCCTCGCAGCCAAGCTGCGGATCGGGGCATAGCCCTGCCTTGCGTTGCCGCTCTTCGGCCGCAACCGCCTGGCAAATGGCCTTTCGCGCGCTTTCTTCTTTCCCGGCAAGGGTTTGAACCACGTACCACATTGCTGCCGCCCGCCTTCCAGGTTTTCGGGGCCGCACCCCTCCAGCCGAAAACAGGCAACAACATGCCCAAGCGCTGCAACAAGGCATACGCTTCGCATGGCACGCGTTAAAGCACCTTAGATAAAGCGTTCGTTCCTTTCGCGCCAACTAGCACTCGTGCAAGTACTGTTAAGGGCACGCAAGTATGACAGGGAGGGGTGAGGCATTGCCTTCACGCCAAAATACCTGATGAATTATAGTGCAAGCAAAATAACTTATGCAGCATTATTTCGCCGAATGTACTACCCCGTACATAATCGGCTGCTCATTGGCCAAAAATTTGGTAAATTTGCGCAAATAGTAGCATGCTTGCCAACTTCATCTGGCATCTTGTTTCCGCACGTTTACCTTACCCCCGCTACATTTCGCATAAGTTAATAGCCTGTTTTGCCTGTTCGTTTGCGTGTACCTGGGGTACCATTGGGCATATTTATGCTAATGTCGCAAGTAGCTAACTACATCATTTGCAGAAAGAGGCACCAATGAAGAAGAAAATCGCAGCCTTGGTTTGCACCTTTGCGCTGGTCGCAGCCATGCCTGTTCTTGCTTGGGCAGCGGGCAGCCCTTCGAAGGTAACGTCCAACACCGCTACCGCAACTCAGGGCGCAACCCTTACCGTTACCGGCAACACCACTGGCAACAGCCAGATCATCGTTGAGCCTACCGACCAGCAGGCTTCCAACGTGCAGCTTTCTGAAACCATGAAAATCGTAGGCACCTTCAAGGTGTACGACGAACCGCTCGACTCCACCTCCGGCACCTACACCTTCACCTTCGGCAACTTGGGTGAGTACAACGGCGCAACCGCAACCGTGTTCATCGAGCACCAGAACGGCGACGCCAACCTTGGCTGCGAAACCAAAACCGCTACCGTTTCCAACGGCACGGCCACTGTTTCCACCAACGGCCTTTCCCTGGTAACCATCGCAGTTGACACCGCAACCGTTACCGGCGCCACCACCGACGCAAGCGCAACCTCCCCGCAAACCGGCGTTAGCTTCGCTGGCGTTGCAGGCGCAACCGCCGTTTGCGCCATTGCTGCAGTTGGTGTAGGCGCTGCTCTTCGCAAGAAGGCAACCAAATAATGCCGGCCCGCGCCCTGCGCGCTACCTGGCATAACGCACATAAGTAGTAAGAGAGGGCGCATTTTCGCCCTCTCTTTTCCGTAAAAGGGGAATTGCGCAACGCCGCACGGCACGCACCCGGCACCCACGCTGCCCCGCACCCGCCCATCCCGTTCAAGGAGATTCGCCCATGACCCTGCTAGAGCTGCTAGAGCTCCTTCGCAAGAAGTGGTACCTCGTCGTAATCCTCCCCTTGCTGTTCGCCGGCGCCGCCGCCTACTGCTGGGGCTTCATGACCAACAACTACACCGCAAGCGTTTCGCTGTACGTACTCACGCAGAGCAGCAGCGCCAGCAACGGCCAGGCGCAGGTAACCAGCTCCGATACGCAGGCTTCCCAGCAGCTAGCGAACGACCTGGCAAAGATCGCCGAAACCTCCACCGTGGTCGATTCCACGGCAAAAGCCCTGGGCATGCAGGACTTGAAGGACTTCACGGTCAACGTTTCCTCCGACACCACCAGCCGCGTTATCACGCTTACCGTCACCGGCAAGAACCCCGATGCGGCCGCACGCGTGGCCAACGAGCTGGCCGACCGCACCTCCGAGGCAGCCGTCGAGGCCATGAAGCTCGAGGCCGTTAACGTTATCGACCGAGCTACCGCGCCCGATAAGCCCTCCGGCCCCAACCGCACCATGTACACGTTGGTTGCCCTGTTGGCAGGCCTGTTCGTGGCCATTGCCATCATCGTTTTGCTGGACATGCTCGACAACACCGTGAAATCCGGCGAAGACGCCGAGGAACTGCTGGGGCTGCCCGTGCTTTCCCGCATGCCCGAAGTAAACGGAAAGGGGAAATAGCATGGCGAAAAAGAACCGCAAGCGCGTAGGTCAATTCCAGATCCCCGCGCTGAACAACGCATCGCGCACGCTTTTGGCCAATATCCGCTTCACGTCTATCGACGAGAAGGTTAAGACCATCGCCGTCACCTCCACCGGCCCCGACGAAGGCAAAACCGTGGTGTGCGCCAATCTGGCTTGCGCCATTGCCGACTCCGGCAAGCGCGTGCTGCTGGTAGACACCGACATGCGCCGCCGCTGCATCGGCACCATGCTGAACATCCACCCGCGCTATGGGCTGTACTCGGTGCTGGCCGGCTCTGCCCAGCTGCAAAGCGCCATCACCCCCACCAAGAAACCCGGGCTGTTCTTCATGGACTCCGAGCCCAACATCCCCAGCCCACCCGACGTGCTTTCAACCAAACGCTTCGCCGCGCTAGTTGATCAGCTGCGCGGGATGTTCGACTACGTCATCTTCGACACCCCGCCCGTGGGCGTGTTCGTCGACGCGGCCATTATCTCCAACCTGGTAGACGGAACGGTGTACGCCATCCGCGAGCGCGGTGAAAAGCGCGACAACATCGTTGCCGGCGTGCAGCAGCTGAAGGCCGCCAACGCACGAATCCTGGGCACGGTTATCACCTTCTCGCAGGAAGAGTCGCAGAACGATTACTACTACGCCTACTACAACGAAGAGGGCAAGCGCGTTTCCAAACGCGAGAAGGACGAGCCCGTTGTAGACGAATCCGCCGATGCGCGCGACATTGCTGCCGATGACATTGAGCAGTGGGCGCGCAAAGCCGGCATCGATCCGCAGCAGGCGGTCCGCGCCGGCAGCCAAGCGGTTGAGCGCCAGAGAGAGGCCCGTCAGGCAGCAGCGCATCAGGGCATGCACAGCCCCATGGAGCAGTTCCCCACCGGAGCGTTCCGTGCGGTTGGCTCGTCGAAGACGCCACGCCACAAGAGCACGCGCATTTAACCTGCTTGCCAGCCTGCTGGTTTGCTGGCCGCCGCATCGCTGAAAGCTGGCGGCCCATCGGGCTGCATCCTGCTTTGCGACAGTAGCCCGCCCGGCAAGCAACCAGCCCATCGGCTTAGCCCAACGCCGCCGATAATCACATACCACTTTCGATGGGCGCACACAGCGCCCATCGCCGTTTAAGGTACCAATGAACGAAGACCACACCAACACACCCAACCCCAATCAACAGCACGGCAAGCACGCCGCAAAGGATGCGGCACCTTCCGCCAATGCAGGCAATTCAAAGAAGAAACCGCAGGTAATCGCCCTTTCTATAGTGTTCGCCGTGCTGGTTGCGCTCACCTTAGCAGGCGTTGGATACCTGGTGTGGCAAGGCTTGGCAACACAGAAAGCCTCCGATGAGGGCAGCGGCCCAGCACCTTCCGCCCCCGCAGCCGAAGAAGACTCGCACGTGGCAAACCCCATCGATTTCGCCAACCTTCGCCTGGAGAATCCCGATATCTACGCGTGGATCTACATCCCCGACACCAACGTGAACTATCCCGTGCTGCAGAACCCCACCGACGATTCGTACTACCTGAAGCATGACAAAGACGGTAACTACTCCGAGGCAGGCGCCATCTACTCGCAGCTGGCCAACAAAACCGATTTCTCCGACCCGGTTACCGTGCTGTACGGGCACAACATGAACTCGGGCGGCATGTTCGCCACGTTGCACTATTTCGAGAACAAGGAGTTCTTCGATTCGCACGAGGATATGTATATCTACACCGACGGGCACATCTACACGTACCGCGTTGTTTCCGCCTATCAGTACGACAATCGTCACATCTTGAACTCGTTTAACTTCACCGACCCAGCCGTGGTGCAGCAGTACTTCAACACCGTGCTGAACCCCGATTCGCTGGTGAAGAACGTGCGCGAAGGCGTGCAGCTTTCCGCCGATTCCGACAAGATCGTGCAGCTGAGCACGTGCACAGGAGACGCAAACCACCTGGTAAGAAGGTATTTGGTAACGGGGGTTTTGGTAAATGACCAGCAAACCTACTAACAACAGCGAAACGCCAAATGCGAAGCAGAACGGCAACGCTGTCGGAAACGAAAAGCAGCAGCTAGGGAAAGGTGCCGCACCGGTAAACGGCGGCGATGCCGGCACCTCCGCTAGCGCAAGCCGCGCTGCCGTTGGCGCCAACGGCAGCGCGGCCTTCCCAACCGATAAGGGCCACGCCGCTTCTGCAAGCGCGCCTACGGCCACCGAACCCGCACCCGAATACGCTGCCGCCGCACAGGGCGAAACGCTCATTCGCAAAAAGAAACGCCACAAGCACGCCAAGAAGCATAAGGGACTCAGGCGCGCCGTTATTGTGCTGGCCGCGCTATTGGCCCTTGTGCTTGCCGCAGCCCTTGCCGTGCTTGCCCTCACCAAGATGGGCGAGCAGTCGGTGAAAGACGCCAACACCGCCACCGATGTGCAAAGCGAGGGCGTGGCATACGACGAGGGCCACACCGTCGAGTACAACGGCAAGCTATACGCCCTGAACGAGAACATGGCGTCCATCGCCATCATCGGCTACGACCGCCGCAGCAAGCAGGTGGTGCCCGGCAAGAACGTAGGCCAGGCCGATGCCGTTATGGTGCTTGCCGCCAACCTGGACACCGGCAAGGTAACGGCCATCGGCATCCCACGCGATTCCATGGTTGAAGTGGGCGAGTTCATGGGCAGCGAGTTCACCGGTATGAGCACCATGCAGCTATGCCTGGCATTCGCCTATGGCGACGGCGGCGAAACCAGCAGCCAGTACACCACCGCAGCCGTTTCCCGCGTGTTGTACAACATGCCCGTGAACAACTATGTTTCCCTTGATATGGACAGCGTAGGCGAACTGGCCAACGCGGTAGGCGGCGTGCCCGTCACGCCACTGCAGAGCATTCCCGGCACCAACATCGTGAAGGGTCAGGACACCGTGCTGTTCGGCAGCAACGCGCTGAAGTACATCCAGTGGCGCGATACCTCCGTGCTGAATTCCTCGCTCGACCGCCAGGCGCGTCAGTCGCAGTTCGTGCAGGCGTTCTGCAAGGAAGCGTTTGCGCAGGCAAAGGGCAATGTGGGCACGCTCGTTAACCTGTTCAACGTGGCGCGCAGCAACGGTGTTACCAACCTGGGCGTGGACGACTTCACCTACCTAGCCAGCACGGTGCTGAACACGGGCATTACCGGCGTCGACGTAACCACGCTGCAGGGCGAAATGCAGCAGGGCAAGAAGTTCGCTGAGTTCTACCTGGACAAAACAAACGTGTACGAAACCGTGCTGAGCGTGTACTACCACGAAATCGGCGACGCACCTGCCGCCAGCGACGGCAGCAACGGAAACACGGGCAACTAGGGCTTCGCGCCGCCCGGGGCAAGCAGCCAAAGGGCACCTAAGCGCCCGAGGGGCTGGGCGTCCGGCGAACGCCTGATAAACGCCTGGTGAGCGCCCGGCGCAACAGCCCCTTGGGTAAATACAGCCAAGGGAGTTTAAGCTGCTCGTCCCGCTCGCCCAAAGGAACCGCTCCGCCGAGTACCTGCCCCGCCAGACGCCCACCTCACCAGCAATTCGAAAGGAAACCGCGCATGTTCGATATCCACTGCCACATACTTCCCGGCGTTGACGACGGTGCGCGCACCCCCGCCGAAACGGGCCAGATGCTGGTGGCCGCCCACAATGCCGGCATCGACCACATCGTATGCACACCGCATTGCCGCACCTCAAGCTTCGATTTGCCGCTTATCCAGCAGCAGTACCGCGCGTTCAAGGCGCACGCCGCGAAAATGGGCATCCGCACCAACCTCGGCTTCGAGGTGTACTGGAAGAAGCTTGCCGAGCTGGGCATCGAAACCGCCCCTCAGGCTTGCATCGAGGGCACCGATCTTCTTCTGCTCGAGTTTTCCACCGCAAGCCTCCCGGCCAATTGGCAGCGCGCGGTGTACTCCATCCAAAGCCAGGGCATCACCGTTATCGTGGCGCACCCCGAGCGCTACAAGGCCGTGCAGGACAACCTGGAAGTGGCCTACGAAATGAAGGATATGGGCTGCCGGCTGCAGCTTTCGGCGAACTTCATCGAAGGCGGCCGCTTCGACAAGCGTCACCGCACAGCAAAAGCGCTGCTGAAGGAAGGCCTGGCCGACTACGTTGCCTCCGACGCTCACCGCCCCGAGCACTACGCTCTCTACACCAAAGCCCTCCACGAAGCGCAAAAGTACTAGGCAGGGAAACGGGGGGCAGGTCGCTACTCCGCCTCTTCGGCTTCTTGCGCCTCGGGGTCGTCTTCGAAGCGCACGTCGATCTTGTCGATGCGCAAGCCGTCCATCACGCGGGCCATCATCGTGATCTTCTTGCCTTCGTGGTGCAGCTCGTACGAGTCGCCCTCGGCGGGAATCTTGTCCAGCAAGTCGAGCATCAGGCCGCCCGCCGTTTCGTAGTCGAACACCGGCACAGGCTCAAAGCCCAAGAAATCAACGAACTGGTCAACCGGCAGCGAGCCATCCACCAGGTAATGATGCTCGCCCACCTTCAGGATCTCGTCCTGATCGTCGTGCAAGTACTCGTCTTCCATGCGGCCGATGATCTGCTCAACCACGTCGGTCATGGTAACGATGCCCGAAGTACCGCCATGCTCGTCAACCACCACGGCGATCTTGGTGTGCTTAGCCTGCAGCACCTGCAAAAGCTTCGCGATGGAAATGCTCTCCGGCACCGCCTGGATGGAGCGGATTTTCAGATCCTTCATCGTGGAGCCCTCGGGCAGCAGATACGCGTCCTTGATGTGCACAAAACCCACGATGTTGTCTTTGTCCTCGCGGAACACCGGGTAGCGCGTGAATTTGTTCTTACCCATGAAATCGAGATTGGTGGCCAGATCATCGTCGTAGTCGATGGCCAGCACCTCGGTGCGGGGCGTCATGATGGCCTTCGCATCCTTATCGTCCAAGTCGAAGATGTTGTCCAGGTACTGATACTGGTCCTGCTCGATGGAGCCGCTTTCGGCGCTTTCCTCAAGCAACAGCTTGATTTCCTCTTCGGAATAGGCCTCGTTCTCGTTCTTCGTATCATGGCCGGTCAGGCGCATGACGCCGTTCGTGGTGGCATTAAACAGCCACATGATGGGGTACGTGATGCGGTAGAACGCGTACAGCGGACCCGCAGTGTGCAGCGCGTAGCTTTCCGTTTTCAGGATGGCCATGCTCTTCGGGATAAGCTCGCCCGTAACCACGTGCAGCGTGGTCATGACGAAGTAGCCGATGGCCACCGAGATCACGGTAACCGCCGTATCGGGCAGACCGAAGAACACGAAGATGGGGTGGAACAGCGCAGCGAACGCCGGCTCACCCAGCCAGCCCAACGCCAACGAGGCAAGCGTGATGCCTAGCTGGCAGGCCGAAAGGTACTCGTTTACGTTGTCGGCCATCTGAAGCGCGCGCTTGGCACCCTTCTTTCCCTCTTCAACCAAAATCTCTATCTGCGACTTGCGCACGCGCACCAGCGAAAACTCGGCAATAACGAAAAAGGCGTTCATTGCCAGGAACAGAACAACCAATATCAAACTCAACCAAATAGGCATGTAAGTACATAACTCCTTGGGAAGGCAGGGGGCGAAGGCAAGCGCCAGCTCCCCTTTTGCGAACAACGGGAAATCGAGCAGCCCGGTCTATCGGGGCCGCTAACGGTGGGGCGCATCGTGCGCACCATAGCAGGAACCGAGATTACACGGCCATCTCCCCCTTGGGGAAGGGCATCAAGCGCGTTACGTCGGCCAGCAGAGAAAGGCGTTTGGGCAGGTTGCCGCGCCTTGCCCGAGGCAGGCTCATTGCGCTTTGGGTTGAAGCACCGTCGCAGTAGCGGGCGCAAACGCGGGTATAAAGAAGCGCAGCCCTTTCTTCACACGAAGACAAAGACCGCGCAGGACTAGTAGGAACGTTATTGCGTTGTGCAGTGCGTTTTCGGGCCGAGCAACATCGACCGCCGCCGTCGGAATCGTTCACGACAGCTACATCTCCTATTCTGGCAGCGCGCGCCGCCCTAGTCCTGCAAGTTCAGTTCTTCAATAGTAGCAAGGAACGCGGTAGCGACATCGAAATTTCACCGTAGTACCACGTTGTTACCTACGGGAAATGGCGGCACGGCATCGGATGCTGTGCCGTTAGAGGTTAGAGCGCGCGACCGGCAGCTGAAAAACGCACAACCGACGAACAAAAAACGCACGACTGGCAGCTGAGGAGCGACCGTCCTTTGCGTGAACGGCTCGCACTATCAGTTGATTTTGATGCATGGCACGGCAAGCACAGCCGCAAGCTAAAGTTTCAGCTAGTTCGCCAGGAGCCCGAAGAAGAGAGGCACAGCAGATGAGCCTCGCATGCAAACCGGGATATTTGCCCTATTCGCTGGAAGGCACACCCCCGCCACTCGGCCTGGCACGGCCTGGCCCTCACAACGCGCCGAGCGGCGCAAACGCCACAAGCGCAGCGGTAGCGTCCAAGAATCCGTGAAAATATTTTGGTGCCTCGGGCAACGAAATGACACGCCAAAACAACCACGCGTAGTATGGCGAACATGAACGAAAACGACATCCCCAACAACGAGAACAACGAAGCAGAAGCCGCGACAGCAAACAAAACAGAACAGGCGGCTACTGCCCCTTCCGCTCCCACCACCCAACCCCCTGATGCCACGGCCGAGGAAAAGGCCACCGACCCCGAAGCCTCGCCCAACGAAGAGACAACCGAGCCCCAAGCCCTCTCCGACGAAGCCGCCAACAAACCTGAAGCCGCATCTTCGGAAAACAACGAAGCGGCCTCTTCCAATATAGAAGGCAGCGCTTCCGAAAACGCGCCCGCAGAAGAGTTCGTTTCTGAGGATGCCCAGCTGACAAGCTATGCCGCCCCCTTCGCGCAAGCTAAAGAAACCGCGATTGTTTACCTGAAAAAAGCTGCTCGGTTCCTCGGCCTGAACAAGAAGGCGTCTGCCGTTGCCGCAGCCGTGGCGCTTTGCGTTGTAGTGGGCATCGGCGCTGCCGTTTCCGCAAGCACCAAGCCGCAACCGAGCAGCCCCATCCCAAGCAGCACCTTTGTGCAGCAGGCGGCAAAAACCGCCGCATCGGATGCCGAGGCCCACGCAGGCAAGGCGGCCGCTGGCTTCGTTTCCCAAAGCCTTACCCCTGCCGCGCTGAACAGTATCGATTCCTTCGCTTCTGCCCCCAGCACGTTTTCCCTGGTAGAAGGCGAAGAAACAGCCCAACCGTCCGACGATCAGCTTGCCGCCCTCACCGATGCCGCCCAAGGCATCGAGAACGGTGGGCACACCATCGGATTCGCGCTCATCAACCTGAACACGGGCAAGGGCATTGGCTACAACCTCGACTCGCGCGTGTACGGAGCCAGCTCGTTCAAGGGGCCGTACGGCGCCTACCTGTGCCAGCACTTGGGCGATGCCGATGCTACGTACCCCGCCGGGGCCGAAGCCGCAGGTGCCGGCATCTCAAGCTCCATCGATTCGCTGCTGCAGCCCATGATCATCGACTCCGACAACAATGCGTTCAGCTCACTGCGCAATTCTTACGATAGCTCCGGCTTCGCCGAATGGCTTTCTTCCTGCGGCGTCGACTCGTCCATCATGCACGACACGCATTTCCCGCGCTATTCGGCACGCGAGTCGGCGCTGCTGTGGTTGCACACGTATCAATACCTGGAAACCGATACACCCACCGCACAGCACCTGGCATCGCTGTACGCGCAGACCAACGTTTCCTTCATCCGCGCAGGCGTGGGAAGCGTCGACGGCGTGGAAACCGTGCGCAACAAGGCGGGTTGGTGCGCAAGCGGCGCCCGCTTCACAGGCTTGTGCGATGCGGGCCTTATCGAATGCGCCGACGGCACCACCTACCTTATGAGCACCATGACCAACGCCCCCGACGACAGTCTGTACACCGTGCGCCTTTCGAACCTGGCAAACGCCCTCTTCGCCTGCCGCGATGCGCTCGACTAAGCGCGGCTGCCCAGGTACATCTGACAAGCTGGCAAGTTCGGCGCGCAATGCGCGCGCATCTCGCCTTCAGCAGGAAATAAAGGGGCTACCTGGCAAGAAATGCGCCAAATGCGCGGGTTTCCGCCTGCGAATGTCAAGATCTAAGCCTAATGCGCGCTTTTCCAAGGGAAATCCCAGCATCGAGCGCACATTTCACGCGATTCTCGCCACATAGGCTCGTTTTCCGCGACCGAACCCCGAGAAACGCACATTTCACGCATTTCTCGCCACGGAGCGCACCGCAGAGAAGCGCTCAGGAGCAAGACGCGGGCACGCATCCATCCATTCGCCCTGCAGCATTCGGCGGCATTCGGCGGTCATGCCGGACAGCGTTACGAAAAGAGCAAACAACCTGCAAAGCAGCGCGAAACACAATCGTTACAATAGGGCTACCGCATAAATGCACTGCGAATGAACGACGGCCCGATCAAAGTGGCGTCCAAGTAATGGAGCCATCCAAGAGGCGAGGTCCAAGCCCAAGCGCGGCAAGGCAAGCTGCTACCAGAGCATCAAGCTCGAACTGCAGCAAAGCCTCAAACCGAGCATCGAGCCTTACTTGCAGCCGAACTGCAAGCCAAGCAACAAGGCAGGCCGCAGCCAAGTCGCGCCAATTCGCAAGCCAAACCGCAGCGCCGGCAAAGCCGCGTCAAGCGAATAGCTAGAGGCCTTGTCCGAGTCATGCGGAGCTTATACGCAGAACCGAGCTTTGAACTGAAAGGAATGCCGTGGTGAAACTTGCTCGCGAACTCAACCGTCATGCCGCTTCGGCAACCCATGCGCAAACGCATCTTGCCGAGCACCCAGGCCAGCTGGTTTGGATCTTCATGGGCATGTCGGTCGTGGGCCTTGCAGGCGAAACGTTGCAGCATCTTCTGGCTTTCGGCGAGCTGGAAAGCCGCGCCGGCTTCATCTGGGGTCCGTTTTCGCCCATCTACGGATTGGCAGCCGTGCTGCTAACCATGCTGTTAGAGCCTCTGCAAGACAAGGGTGTTCCCCTGCTGCTGGCGGTAAGCGCCGTGGTGGGCGGCAGCCTTGAGTACTTTGCCAGCTGGGCCATGGAAACATTCTGGGGCGTGGTGGCGTGGAGCTACCTGAACATCCCCTTCAACTTCGACGGCCGCACCGACATATTCCACTGCCTTATCTGGGGCACCATCGGCGTGCTATGGGTAAAGGTTGGCTTACAACTATGCCAACGCATCTTCGACCGCGTGAACACCACGGGCACGCTGTATCGCGTGGCCACCGGCGCGCTTTCCCTTTTCATGGTGCTCGACATCGCCATGACCATCATCGTGCTGCTGCGCGCCGACGCTCGCACCGACGGCATCCCTCCGCAAAACCCCATCGAGCAGTTCTGTGACACGGCCTACCCCACCGACATGCTGCAGAAACGCTTCCACAACATGGGCGGGTTGGGGATGTAAGCAAGCCCCAATGGGCCGCAGAGGCGGGCGAGGCTGAGCCGAAACACCCATTCCGCTGTTTGAGAAGGCTCGTATTGCGAGCCTTCTCTGCATGCGCTGCATTGCTTCATGCATTTAAAGAAGATTCGCTTTTTGCGAATCTATCAGGATTGGCGTTCAGAGTGTTTCTCTCAGCCTCGCCCGCCTCTGCAGCCCATCGTGGCTACCGTTAATTGGGGGCGCAGGAAGCATCTGCGCTTTCCAAACTCCCGCCCGTTGTTGCGCCTGAAAAATGCAGTTCCCAGGTTGGCGCGTTGCCAGGAGAAGCACTCTGGAAGCAATTTCAGCAAAAGCCTCTTTTCTGATGCAGGAGACAAAAAAAGAAGCCCCTTCGGGCTTCTTTAATGAACTCGCTTCGCTGGACGAAACAGCGAGCGAGCCCTTAGCGAGTGCAGATGACGGGAAAGCGGACGCCAGGCGTGCTTCGACGTCCAGTCCGCTTGGACCGCCAGCTGCGCCACTAGGGGCTCGCGCAGCGTCATTGCGTTTCGTATGTCTTGCGCTGTTCGGAAGAACAGCGCAATAGACTATTCATAGAAGTCGGCGGCATCTTCGAGCAAGTCGATGATGCCGATGCCCTGCGGGCACATGTCCTCGCACGCGCCGCACTGCGTGCAGGTAGATGCCTTGCCGTCGGCTGCCTGCCACGAGTACTGTCCTTTCACGAACTCACGGTTCTCGGTCATCTTCTCCAGGTTCAGAAGGCCCATGATCTCGGGAATCTTCACGCCGGCGGGACAATCCTTCGCGCAATAGCGGCAGTTCGTGCAGGGGATAAGGCCCACGCTCTTCAGCGCGTCCATCGCCTCGCCCAATGCCTTTTCCTCAGCTGCGGCGAAAGGCTCGTTTTCCTTCCATTCGCGCACGTTTTCCTGAATCTGCTCAAGCGAGGAAACGCCGGAAAGCACGGTGATAACGTTGGGCAGGTTGTAGCAGAAACGATACGCCCACGAAACCACGCTCTTGTTAGGAGCTGCGGCCTTCAAGATCTTGGCACCACGCTCGGGAAGCTCCGCCAAGCGGCCGCCGTGCGCGGGCCGCCCACATTGTGCAGCAGGTAAAAGTCGATGTAGTCGGTGCCCAAACGCTCAAGCGAGGTGTCCAAGCAGGCCTTCGCGGCTTCGGCGGTAGGCTGCGCCCAGGCCAAGCACTTCGTGGCCAGGGTGAACGAATCGCGCGGATAGCGCTCCACCAGCGCCTTGCGCATGGCAACTTCCGATTCGCCCTCGTGGTACACGTACGCCGTGTCGAAGTAGGTGCCGCCGGCCTCCATGAATGCATCTACCATCTTCTTCACATGCTCGATGTCGATGCTCTTCTGGTCCTTAGGGTCGGTAAGGGGAAGACGCATGCAGCCAAAGCCGAGCTTTGGGGTGTCCAAAAGATTGCTCATGGGGGCTCCTTGCCTTCAAAGGGCGAACAGCGGGAAACGCCCCGCAAAACCACAGGGGCACACCCTTCGGCCCCGAAACGAGTCAGTCGCATTCGCGCCGAAGAATCGCACGACCCTTAGATTCGGCGAGTAAACCGCCATTCACCCGAACTTCTACAATTCCTCTGGCCATATTGTAGCGGAAAACCTATTTTAGTTACGTGACGTTACGTAACTTCTCTCGCCATTCACACCTCATCAACGAGCCTGCGGCACACCAAGGAAGCGAGCATACTGCGCTTATCCGCAAGCAAGCATGAAGCACCGCCCCAGAAAGCAGCCCCATATAGCGGTTCCCAGAAACGCAAGCATAAGCACCCATAGAAATGCAAGCCCAACCAGGGCTCGCCCCCTCCTGCTGAAGCATTCCGCCCCCCTTGAAAGCAAGGGCCCCATTTACCTGCCACCATAAAAAACGCCCTGCCAATCTCTGGCAGGGCGCAGCAGAAGAATCCGTTCTTTACAGAACCTCGTAGAATCGGATGTCCGGATCAGCTGCCCAAGTGGGCTGCAGGCCAGGGGCAGCCTTGGTCTTGAACAGGTCGGTTTCCAGATAGGCCTTTGCGTGCTCCATGGAGTCAAAGCCGTGGATCACCTGCACGTCCTCGTCGCGGATCAGGCACTCCTTGGTAAGGGCGCCTTCCACCTCGTCCAAGAACGGCTGACGATAATCGTTGTACACCTTTGCCGCAGCAGCACGGTTTTCCGGGTCGATGGTCATGATTACCTGCAAATACGCCTTTACGCTCATGGTTCGTTCCTCTCAACAGCGTTCGGCAAGACTTCTTTGAGTCCTGTTTCTTACTCAAAGAAAGATACGAAAGTCATCTCCCCTGTTGAAGATATCGGGCAAAAGATAAGTTACTAATCTTTTTCATAGTTACTTGCCAACAGAGATTGCCGAAACTACGGTGAAACCGTTGGCGCAGAAACGCGCTGGGGAATCATCTCCGCAAGCAACTGGAGCGCCTGCCAAGCAGCCGCCGCAACCCACAATTCGAACCCCAGGAGGCAATCATGGCGCATAAACGCAAGCTCGAAAAAGACATTCGCTGCCCCCTTGAATACGGCCTCGATGTGTTCGGAGGTCGTTGGAAGTCGCGCATCATCTGCGTGCTGGCGGCAAAGAAAACGCTGCGTTACAGCGAGCTTCGCGCTGAAATGACCAACATATCGGACGCGGTGCTCGCAAGCTCGCTCAAGGAGCTTATGGGCGATGATTTGGTTGCCCGAAAAAGCTACGACGAAATACCGCCACGCGTTGAATATTCCCTTACCGAAAAGGGAAGCTCGGTGGTTCCGATTCTGCAAAGCATCTGCCAATGGGCAGGGCTTTTCCATCGCGATGTTACCGCCGACGCCCCTCGTCACTGCCAAAAATGCGATTACGGCTCGGGTGCAACGGCTCGCTAGCAGCAGCCCCGCATAACGCAAAACAGGGGCGAAACCGCCCCTGTTGAAAACTCGCTTGCCAAGCCGAAAAGGCTCTACGCTTCCTTTGCGCCATACTGCTCGTAGTAGGCATCGAGCGCCGCCTTCAGCGTATCGTCGATAACCACCGTGCCCTGCACTTCGTGGTTGTACAGAAGCTCGGTAACCTCCGCCATGCTCACGATGGAGGCAACGGGGAAGCCGTACTTCTCCTCCACTTCCTTCTGCGCGGTTTTCACGCCGCCCTTGCCCACTTCCATGCGGTTCAGGGAAACGATCAGGCCCTTCACGTCAACGTCGGCTGCGCCCTTCAGAATGGGGTACGTTTCATCGATGGACTTGCCGGAAGTGGTTACGTCTTCCACCATGATCACGCGGTCGCCGTCGTGCAGCTCGGCGCCCAGCAGGTTGCCGGCATCAGCACCATGGTCCTTCACTTCCTTGCGGTTGCAGCAGTACTTAACTTCCTTGCCGTACAGCTCTTCCAGGGCAATGGCGGTAACCACGGCCAGCGGAATGCCCTTGTAGGCAGGACCAAACACCACGTCGAAGTCCAGGCCGAAATTATCGTGGATTGCGCGAGCGCAGTATTCGCCCAAACGCTTCAGCTGACCACCCGTAACGTATGCGCCCGCATTCATGAAGAAAGGAGACTTGCGCCCGCTCTTAAGCGTGAATTCGCCGAACTTGAGCACCTGGCTTTCCACCATGAACTCGATGAATTCCTTCTTGTATGCCTCCATGGGCGCACTCCTTCTCTAGCAGAATTACTCCTGCAATCATAGCAGGTGTCCAACAGGGACTGTCCCTTTTGGATATCTTCTGGCCACACCAGGCTGACTGAAAGTCTACAAATCCGATGCAATCACTTTGCCTATAGCATGTGGTATCCCAACCACCAATGCATTGCCCATGCAGAAAGCACGGTGCCCATCGGTCATACCAACATCAGTCCATCCTTTCGGAAACATTTGAATCTGGTCGAGCTCGTCAGGAACCAAACGTCGAATACGCCCGCTATTGCCCTTGACGGCATGCTTCATCCGACTTGCCCCGCGCCCCCCCTCGCCGGTAAGTATGGTCCTCGCCGGCCTGTCAAGAGGGTCGGGCCAAGCCATTGCACCTTCGCTGTAGAGGTATTCAAACCCCTCCTTTGAGGTACGTGGCTCTTTTTTTGCGGAACGTTGATATTCCCATTTAGGCAACTCGTCGTCCTCGATGAAAAACTGAGCAGGAACCTGCGAGTCCGGCACAACGATATCGCCGAGGGTCATATGAGGTCCGTCGTAATGCGGCTTCGTTTTCGCTGTGAAAACCTTACCACCCTGCATGATTCCAGCATTTTGAAATGGCGAAGTTTTGGTCCCCAGACCAAAACGTTCCGATATCTCATACGGCTCGGCAGAAACATCCACATTCCGAATCTCTGTTATGGGGCTTTCTATCGGAAAAGCGCGGGCCATAATACCAGACTCAAGCAATCGCGCTTTAGCATTCCAGGCTTCCTTTGTTTTCTCGCCGTACAGATAAACGCGACGACGCTTCTGCGGCATACCGTACTCTGCCGCATTAACCACTCGCCATTCAACCGAATAGCCCTCTTTGTCCAAACAAGAAAGGATGATAGCGAAATCTCGACCACGCTGTTTAACAGGGCTTTTCAGCAATCGATCAACATTCTCAAGCAGCAGGTACTGGGGCTGTTTGAGATGGAGCATACGATAAATATCCCACCACAGGACACCCTTTTTGCCCTCGATTCCCTTTGCATAGCTCAACGGCTTGGCAACCGAATAATCCTGGCAAGGAAAGCCGCCAACTAACATATCGAAATCAGGAATGCATCGTTCCCCTGACTCAAATTCATCAAGGACCTTGTTGATATCCTCGTTTACGCAACTGCCCTCGCCAAAACGAGCCTCGTAGCAACGCCAAGCAAACTGCCTGGCTGGTCTTCCGGGCGGCTCCCATTGATTGGCCCAAACCGTTTTAAAAGGACCCGCTGCAGGCAAATTAAGTTCAGGGGAACTCGGACTATGATAGCCCTCGAGACCAAGGCGAAATCCTCCGACGCCAGCAAACAGCTCGGCAATTTTGATTTCCTTGGTCATAAATGCCCCTTTAGAGTCTACAGCCTTCTAGGTATTCTCAAATTCAACCATCCTAGGATCCCAGATCGAAGTAACAGGGTCAAGGTTATTTGCCAATCTTTTCACAGCATCAACGAATGAAGGCATAACAAGAGAGGAGCTTGAAGCATTCATCCGCCTTAGTCGTTTTCATTCAGCGCCATCGCTATCTCTTTAGCAAGATAATCTTGGTTGAGCCAGAAACATTTCTTAACCACCGGATGCCCATCCGGTGGAGCGGGCAAGGTGTCCAAAGAATCTCTTCCGTGGGGCCGAACATGGCAGCAACGATTCTCCGTTGATTTAACGGAGTCCTCGGCTCTGCCCTCCAGAACTCTACGCTTCATTTCGTCATAGCATCTTTGGGCTTCGTCCATGTCCTCATCCGGCATCTGCCAAAACGTAATATCCGAGAGACGGTAAACGCCCGCCTTGTCCTCACGAAATACGACAAACAGATACTTCTGCTGCAAGTATCCGTAAAAATCGCTTTCTCTGAAATCGGTGGAAGCCAATTCGTAGTAGTCAAATTTCGGAAAGGAGACTGCCTCTTTCGGTTTCCCATTTCTTTTGAGCCGAATCGTCTTAGGCTTAATACCAGCTTTCTCAAACTCCTCAATCTTCGCATCTTCATCAACACCCAGAATGCAACGAGTTATAAGGGCGGTTAGATTTTTCGGGCGCTTTGCCCCATCCCGAACAAGCACAAATCGTTCAGCAAGGCCTTCCAACGTTTCCCCGAAAAACGGCTCGAAACGCTTTCGGATAAGAGCCAACAGGGACATGCCTTCTTCGTATCGACTGCGTTTGAGCGGGACCATCTTCTCTATCAGCCGGTTCTGAACAGCAGTCATATACGATGCCTTTAGAGCCCAGGCTCTTGGCTTTGCCAAGGCGCTAGAAAACGGCTGCCTGCGTCTTGCGGATGAGTTTGCCGCTTTTGTACAAGCCTCCAAATAAAGAGTATCGCTGCCCGATATCTCATGAGCTTTTCCCTCGCGGACTTTATCAACAACCGTTTCCCAATCTTTCTTTATTATCGGAAGGTCCTCCTCGGGAATGCCCCATTCAGAAACAACCTCGATCGTATAATCGAGCGGATCTTTATCCTTGTCGTAAAGATAAGATATAAGCAAAATATCCTCCGCTTTGTGCAAAACAGAGCTGGTCTCGAAAGTCTCGTCGACCACGTTCATGTAATCAATCATCGAAAGCACAAGGCGTTCCTTGGCGGAATACTCGCCCCTTTTGTTTTTCTTCAGCGGCGTTGTTTTGAGTTCAAGACCAACTTCCGCAAAGTCAGGCTCAGAATCGCTATTGGGGCCGTACATAAAGTAATACTCTTCGACCGCATTCCCAAAAGACCCTTTACGCCTATGAGGGTCATCAATTGCCTCAGCCTCAATGTGATTTCTCAAAGTCGATCCGATAAGTACTTGGGCATACTCAATAATCGACTCTTTGTCTGTGGGATTATACGGCAATTTTTTCTCCGCCATTAGATTCCCCTCCCCCTAAACTTCACTTCCCCTTTTGGGTGCCTAAAAACAAAGCGCCCCGAAGGGCGCTTTCCCTAGCAATCCTTGTAGAAGCCGTTCATCACCTTGTACACGTCGATCTCCCACTGACGGCGATGGCTC
>OLPO01000207.1_pt1 | contig 51632 bp, 52 predicted proteins | sample 1672831 | NCBI WGS metagenome assembly OLPO01 (sample SAMEA3136728, study PRJEB25190) | human gut metagenome | reverse complement strand
GTATTTTTTACCGACCCCCAGTTGAACTGGGGGTTTATTTACGCTAAAGCTCCAAGCAAAAAACCTGCCGAACTTAAAGTTCGACAGGTTTTTAATTATTGTAATCGGCACGCTTCATCTGTAGATTCACTTTCAAACTCCACAGATTCCTCATCCAACGTTGTTTCTTCAAAAGGCAGCACAACAGATACCTTTGTGCCAACGCCACGAATACTATCAATATAGAATGTCCCATCATGAAGCGCTACAATTTCGTTGACAATAGAGAGACCTAAGCCGGTCCCGCTCTGCTTGCTGGATCCTTTGTAAAATTTTTCTTTTACGCGCATGAGCTCTTCACTGCTCATCCCCGGACCATTGTCTTCAACGGTAATAACAACCTGGTCATCCAAAAGATGTGATTGAATAACAATTTCAGGGCATGCGCGCCCCTTTACAAACTTGAATGCATTGTCCATAACATTGATAAAGACTTGACTCAAACGGTTTTCATCCGCCATAAGCAACACATCTGTATTACCCAAATGCAATCTAAGTGCGACATTTTCTTGCTGCGCACGCGGCAAGAACTGATTATACATGCCTTCCAAAAATTCATCCAACCAAATTGGCTCTTTTTCTAGCTCAATGCGGTGAGATTGTAATTTTGAGAAATCCAGCAAATCATTAACCAAACGTGTCATACGCTTGGTTTCACGCGAAATTATTTCCAATCCCATTTGCGTGGTTTCAACATCGTTCGGAGAATCCTCCAATGTTTCAACCCATCCATTAATTGATGTGAGAGGCGTCCTTAATTCATGAGAAATACTTGAAATAAAGTCATTCTTTGCCTTATAGGAAAGTGCAATATCGTCTGTCATACGATTAACCGCCTTGGAAAGCTGGCCAATTTCATCATTGTTGTACACCTTCGCTTTGATTTCCAGATTCCCATTGGCAATTTCTCTTGTCACGCGAATAAGATTGTGAATCGGCACCAAAATAATTGAGCCCATAACATGCCCTATCAGTGCGGCAAGCGCTAAGATAAACATCCCAATCATAAATACAACCAAGAAATTTGATTTCAGAAGGGCATGCGCCATCGTCATACTGGATACATAACGCATGACACCAACAACCTTTTCGCCGTCCAAAATCGGTACTGATACGGATATAATCGATTCTCTGGTGTCAATTTTTCCTTTCCAAGAAGCATTTTCACCTTTCAATGCGTTTTTGTAATCCGGTGTTAATTCTGTTGCATTTTGCGTGTCACCACTATTGTTAATTATGAAATCACTGTTTGTATTATAAATCTCAACCAAAGCGTTTTCGTCAGTGTTCAGATTTTCAAAGATGAAGTCCTGCTTGTCTTCCATATCCCCAGCCGGTGCGTATTTATTAAACATTGTTGCACTGGCTTCGGCATTATTCATCAGCGTCTGCTCCATCCCCGATACGTAATACTGATAAATAGCTACAAAAAACAAGCCTTCCATGATGATTAATGTAATCAGACTAATTAACACATAGCTCAGTGTCAGCTTTGTGCTGAGTCTTGATGTCACAATCAGTCACCGCCCCACCAACGGTAGCCATAGCCCCATACTTTTTCAATGTATTTTGGTTTGGATGGATTTTCTTCGATTTTTTGTCGAATTCGTCGAATGTTAACATCAACAATCTTGAAATCGCCTACATAGTTGTATCCCCAAACGTTATTCAAAATTTCATCACGGTGTACCGCTTTATTGGCATTTTCCATGAAGTATTTTACCAATGAAAATTCAATCGGCGTGAGTTCAATTTCTTTACCGTTTTTGAGAAAACGACGTTCATCAACATTCATGGTAAATATACCGGTAACGAGTTCTTTGGCATCTTCAGTGCTTTCATCCACTTGAATAGAAAGACGACGCAAAAGCGCATTAATACGTGCCAAAAGTTCTTTCGGACTAAATGGTTTTACAATATAATCATCCGCACCGGCTTCAAGACCTTCAATTTTATTTTCTTCTTGTCCCTTTGCTGTAAGAATAATTACCCCCAATTGTGGAAAGGTTTCACGTGCTTTAGCACATACTTCATAGCCGTTAATGCCCGGAAGCATCACGTCCAAAAGCACAATATCTACACTGTCGTCAAGCTTTTCAAGGGCTTCTTCGCCACTTGCTGCTTCAATGACATCAAAATTATTACGTTTCAAATTTACTTTGATAAAACCACGAATGGCTTCTTCGTCTTCTACAACTAAAATTTTATTTGCCATTTTATTGACCTCCTTCAATTTGGAAGGCTTCCCTAATAATGTTTTCGTTTATAGGTTGCTTTGTAAAGGTGCTTCTGTTACACCGCGCAAAATATGACCGTTGGTGACTCGGAGAAGTGCCCAACGAAATAATGCCTTCTTTATTTTTTATGTTTTCTGCCTCTGTTTCCGACTGCGCATACAAAATGAACGCAGGTTCACTGTTTGCCCCATCGTAAAATCTTACCTGGCTCGAACCTTTTTCGGTAATAAATTGATGGCGCACTTGATCGAGGCTTTCGGTCGGCAGCACAAAGGTATATCCATCCGAATTGTTATCCAATACACCATAACCGTATTCCAGGCCGTTTCTGCCATCCCATCTTTTCCATGCCTTGATATAATCTCCGGCAGTATGTTTTAATGCTTCAATCGGCTTTATCACAGTACGAATATCGAGCACATTGTCACCGGTCGCATCACCAATCAATGATAGACCACTACTTGAGGAATTAACATTTAAGACACGTGCGCTCATTTGTTCATCAAAACCGTTCTTTGCATTTGGCAACAAAAGCTCTACGTCATAATTTATATAATCACCGGTATGCACCAGATATATGCCTTGCTTGTTGTGTCCAACGTTACCGTATTTCAAATCCACACAATTGCCATCGTAGGTTTTCTGATAAACACATTGTGCTTCATTTTTAAATTCGTATTTAAACAACGTCGTTGTCGGAGTGGTTTCACTGCTATCATTTAAGGCACACAATACCGCGTATGCACCATCATTATTGATATCTACAATTTGCAGCCTTGTATAATTGATTTGGTCAATCGCTTCAAAGCCTTTTTCGCCAACCCGATACACATAGAGTACATTGTAGCCACCCATATCAGCGCCAATGCACACTTCCTGTTTACCATCTTTATCAATATCTAGAAGCTTAAAGTAATCAATGCCGTTCCCATATTGTTTGATTTGGTCCAACGCCATCCAATCGCCGGTAGGCTCTTCTTTTAGAAGCATTGCCCCAACTTCATAGCCGTTGCGCTTGGTCCAAAACACCAGCTTCTCTTTGGTCCCGTCCCCATCGACATCCAAATCTACCACAGCTGCAGGATGATCCATGTTTTCCGGAATTTCCAATCGTTCATCGTTGGAAAGAAATGGATTGATTAGGACTCTCTCTACGTACTGCTCCTGCGTTGTTGCCGGCGGCAAAATCAACGTCGAAGGATCTTCAAATATCAGGGAACAACCACTCATGACAAACAAAGGAAATGTCATCAAACATATTATTAAAGTTTTCTTCATGTTGCCTCCTGTTCATTATCTTTCCACTATATCATATCTTACTGTGAACAATTACGAAAGACTTTCAACCAAATTAACACTAAATAACAACAAAATCAAAGCATTTCCATAAAAAATAAGCCCTTTAGTGACATGCTTAGGTCAATATATAAACACTTTAAAGCCAACGGCAGCAGCGTTTTTCAATAAAATAGATGCACTCGTAAAAGAGCACGCCCAAAAGCGCCATGCCGATAATGCCGGCAAACATATTCGGATAATCACGGCAGCCCATACCATCTAGGATAAGATAGCCAAGCCCATCGAAAGAAGCAAAGGTTTCTGAAAAAAAGAGCACCGCCACAGATGTTCCGACACTGATACGTAGTGATGTCAGCATGGCTGGCAAGCACGCCGGCATGAGCAAGTGGCGAAAAATCGCCCATTTATTTTTGCTCAAGGTATACATTGCATCCACACTTTCCTGTGGAAGCTGATGCGATGCATCACAAACTACCACAAAAATTTGAAAGAAAATAATTAAGGTGATGAGAATGATTTTAGGCAGGTTTCCAAGTCCAAAGAGCACTACAAGAATTGGCAAAAAGACCACTTTTGGCAAAGGATAGAGAATCGCAACCAAAGGATTGGACATATGATAGAGGGTATTGTTACGCCCACACGCAAGTCCAAGCGGAACCGCCAGCACCACACCTAACACCGTGCTCAGAAACACACGCATTGCACTAATTTGAAAGTTTGGCCACATTTTCCCCTCTTTGCACAATGTAACAAAAGCTTCAAAACTCTGCCATGGTGTTGGCAAAAACGCTTTATCAAGTGCCACACTCGCACCATGCCAAATCAAAAGCAACGCCACGGAAGTAACAATGATAGAAATCGCTTTGTTTTTCATGCTTTACTCCCTTCCAGCATCGATTTTATTTTTGCACATTGTGCCACAAAAATTTGATTGTAACGCTCATGTGGCGTGAGGGTGTTGTCAATCACCACCGGCTGTGCCCCATCTTTGTCGTAAACCAACAGGTGGTCACAGATATACACAGCCTCTTCGATACTGTGCGTTACAAGCACCATCGTTACATTACTTTCCACCGAAAGTCGCAACACATCTTCCTGAAGACTTTCACGCGTAAGCGCGTCCAACGCCGAAAAAGGCTCATCCATCAGCAATACCTGTGGATGTTCAATGAGTGCGCGACCAATTGCAACACGTTGACACTGCCCGCCGGAAAGCTGTTTTGGAAAACGCTTTTCCATACCTTCAAGGCCTAAACGCGTCAACTCTTTTGACACACGTTTGTCAATTTCATCACGCGGCATTTTTTTGAGTAATAGTGGCAAGGCCAGGTTTTGCTTTACGGTTTTCCAACGAAAAAGGCCATATTGCTGTTGAATAAAGCTCACACCGCTCATCGGTGCCTGCGCCTTTTCGCCGCGACAGAGCACCTCACCCGTTTGCGGCTGTTTCAAGCCCGCAAGCAAATAGAGCAGTGTCGTTTTTCCACAGCCGGATGGACCAATTAATGCCCATCGCTCCTTTGGGCGAATTTCCCAATTAAAATGATTGAGGATGGCATTGCCATCCTCATAAGTATACGAAACGTCTTTTAAATGATAAATCACAAGCCTCACTCTTTCACAAAAGAGGTATCAACGAGATCCGCATAGCTGTATACCTTATCAAGCATTTTCTTTTCTACCATCCATGCTTCAAGGCGAGTCACTTCCTGTTCGTTAGGTACTGTGCCAGGAGAGAAGGTTGGCATCGGATAAGTTTCTTGGAGCTCTTCCGGTACTCTAGCCTTTTCCATCAAGAGCGCACGATATTTATCAGGATGTTCGTTGATATCAGTCATGCTGTCTTGAAGCACCTTCACAAACGTTTTGAGCTCGCTCTTGTGTTTACTCATAAACTCGTTGGTCGCAAGATAAACAGATTGAGAGTAATTTTCATCCAAAGTGGTGTCATCAATCACAGCCACGCCACCCTTAGAAATTGCAAAAGTCGCAAGTGGGTCCGGTAAAATAGCCGCGTCAATGTCCTTGCCTTGCAAGAGTGTTTCAACACGGAGCATCAAGTCCGGCATATTAACAAGTTCAATGCCGCTTGCATCCAAATCGAAGTAATCTTCATATTGTGCCATGAGATATTCCATCATGGTATTGGTGGAAATCGCTACACGTTTCCCAATTAAATCTTCCGGTTTTTCAATTCCGCTATTTGGCGCTGCTACAACCACAAAACGGCCTTCAGTTGGGTCCGCCCCAAAAGCCATGTTGATAACCTTGGTATCGGTATCGGCTTTCTTCATCAAGCTTTGAACAATCATATCATTCATGACGATATCCAATTCGCCAGCTTCTACTGCTTTGGATTGATCTGCGCTACTCTTAAACGGATATACTTCCACATTCAAGCCTGCAGCTTCAAACATTCCTTCTTGTTCAGCCGCAAAAATTGGTAAGCTATCTGCAATGCTGAGCACACCCACGCGAATGGTTTCATCGCTAGGTTGCTCAACAGTGGCAGAGTCAACAGATGCCGGTTCCTTTGCTGCACTGTCAACCGGCGCTTCATTGCTTCCGCAAGCCGCAAGGCTTACAGCCATCACACCGCAGAGTGCCACTGCACATAACTTCTTGGTCCACTTAAACATGTCTACAAAAACCCCCAATTATTTAATATATTTTATAAAGCTTTCTTCTTTTTCGGAAATCTCAATGCAAAGTCCCTCATTGAATGTTTCCGTTAAATACGATTGAAGCGCACTGAGCACCGGGCGTTCACCACCAAAGTGTGATACATCCACCATTGTCATGCCCATTTCTATTGCACGCTGTGCATCGTGATACTTCATGTCCCCGGTTATGAAAACATCACTTCCTGCACGTTTAGCATCATCCAACAGTTCGCAAGCACTCCCCCCGCAAAGCGCAACGGTTTTCACCATGCGTTCAGCGTCTCCGGCAACACTAACGACCGGCACATTTAGTACATCTTTAATCTGTAATAGCCAATCTGATAGTCGCATTTCAGATGGTAATTCCCCAACACGCCCCAAGTAAGCACGTGTTGCACTGCCTTCATTCACGAATACATCGTACGCCACTTCTTCATAAGGATGCGCACGAAGCATCGCATCAATTACCGCATGCAGCTGCGCACGTTCAACCAACACTTCAAGGCGTGTTTCTTCTACAGTTTCTACTTTGCCAATTTCTCCCAAATATGGATTAGCACCGGATTTTGGTGCAAATTGCCCGTTTCCAACCACGCTCCATGCACAAAATTCATAATTGCCCTGTGCACCAGCACCTGCATGAAACATTGCTGCTTTTACCGCTTCTGCGTGCGTCATTGGCACAAACACCACCACTTTATAACGTGGTGTCTCCGCTGTTTGCTGCAAGCCTCTCACATTTACTAGACCTAAACGCGCAGCAAGCACATCATTGACCCCACCTTGAGCAATATCCAGATTGGTATGTGCACAATATAGTGCAATGTCATGCTTTATGCATGCGTGGCTCATACGCCCAATTACCGTATCCGTGCGCAAGGTTTTTACGCCTTTAAAGATAAACGGGTGATGCGTCACTATCATATCACAGCCGCGTTCAACGGCTTCTTCTACCACTTTTTCGGATGGTGTTAATGCAAGCAATACACGGTCTGCCTTGTCTTCCGGTCCACCAATTTGCAAGCCTACATTATCCCAGTCCTCTTTCAAATGAATCGGCGCCAACGTTTCCATCGCGCGAACAATATCTTTTACTTGCATAGATAAAGTGTCTCCCATTCCTGCCATAATTTCATTAAACGGTCGTACTGTGCCGCCACATCCTCACGACGATGGCGCACCTCTTCCCAAGCGGAAAGCAGGCGTTCATCGCTTTCTCTGCGCATTTCAAAATACGCACGTGTTGTTTCATTACACTGCCTTGGTAATTCGATTCCGAAATAGCATTCCAGCTCTGTGTATTGTACCGGTGATGCACTTGGTTCTAACGTAAACACTTCATAATAATGGTCGTTTTCATAAATGACCGATTCATTGGCCACTGTAAAATTGTTGTCTATTGCCCAATGTCGCAAAATCCATGGGGCTACATTTGGCGATACTACAATGCGTGAAAGCATTTTCGTCACTTCCGGTCGCGCTGATAAAATATCTGCCATCAGGCCGGCGCCCATTCCGGCAATAGTCACCACATCAACATCCCCGGGTGCAATCGCATTAAGCCCATCCCCTAAACGGAGCTCAAGCATGCTGTGGTCAAGACATGCACGCTGCGCATTCTTATCCGCTGCCTCTAGTGGGCCACGGTTAATGTCGCAACCAATGGCATGCGCAACCTGCCCACGCTTTACCAATTCAATCGGAAGGTAAGCATGGTCACAACCGATATCCGCCATACGCGCGCCTTGTGGCACCATTTGTGCCACTTGCTCTAAGCGTTTTGATAGCATGACATCCTCCTATTATTTCAACATAATAAATGCCGCCTGACGGCCTACGTCATCTCCCAAACGGCGGCGATGCGAAAAGAACAAATCATCTCGTGCAAAAGTAGACACGTCAAGCACAGTGATGTGTTCTTTTAACACACCAGCGGTCACAAGCTGATCCACGTTGGCTTGCCAGATATTAAACAAATATTTTCCGTTTTTACGCGTTTTCAACAGATACTCCGGACGTTTACTGTGGGCACGTACCGCTTCGCTGACTTCTTCGCCTACTTCAAAGTTATTTGTGTCAATGGCCGGACCAACTGCAACGATTAAATCTTCCGGCTTTGACCCGTAAGCGTTTTGCATCGCCTTTACTGTTTCCATGCAAATTCCCGCAACAGTCCCACGCCAGCCGGCATGACAAGCACCAATAGCTTGTTGTACCGGGTCGTAGAAAAGCACCGGCACACAATCTGCATAAGTTACGAATAGTGCTCGACGTGGCACATTGGTAATCATCCCATCAGCATCGCCTAATGCCGTATCTGCCGAAAGAAATCCTTTGCCACCGTCTTGCTCACCCACTTGAAGCACGATATTGGAATGCATAAAATGCAAACTCACTACTTCATCTGCAATCACGCCAAAGCGAGACATAAAGCATTTACGGTTATCTCGCACCACAGCAATATCATCGCCGGTATGAAGTCCAAGATTCAAATCGGTATATGGGAACGAACTTTTGCCACCATGACGCGTGCTAAATGCATGCATGATACGATCCGCTTGTGCAAAAGCCTCCGCTTCTAGCCACACCATTTCTCCATCTGTTTTAATTTGATACATTCTACTCACCCTTAAAATTGAGATCGTTCAATATCGTAAAGCGTGCGATAATACCCATTATGCTGCATAATAAGCGCATTATGTGTCCCTTTTTCAATGACTCTACCATACATAATTACATAAGAAAAGTCAAGTGCATCGAGCATGGCTAAGCTGTGGCTAATTATCACCATTGTCCGGCCTTCGCCCCATGCTAGCAAACGCTTAAAAACACGTTCAGCAAGTGCCTTATCGAGCTTCTGTAAAGCTTCATCTAAAATGGCCACCTTTGGATTTTGAACAACCATGCGTGCAATTGCCAATCGTTGCCGTTGTCCACCGGAAAGCATTGCTGCATTTTCCGCCAAAATGGTATTTAATCCCTCCGGAAGTGCACGAAACACATCATCCAGTTCCACCATTTCAAGCGCCTGCCAAATATCTTCATCTGTTACATTTTCTCGAGCCAACTGCATATTCTCACGAATACTAGTATAGAAAAAATAGCTTTCTTGTTCCACAGTTGCCACTATGGCATGCAATGTTTCCGGTGCAATTGCATCCATTGACACACCGCCCAAGGTCATACGCCCGCCATCGACTTGCCAAAGGCCACTCAAAAGATGGGCAATGGAAGATTTGCCACTACCACTTTCACCAACAAAGGCCACATGTGCTCCTTCCGGAATGTTCAAGTTCAAATACTCAATAAACGTCTGCCCCGGTTGATGATACGAAAATGATACATCCTCCGCACAAATCGCAAAGCCTTCAGGCGTTTCCTTGCTTCGCTCACGCCCGTGTGGTGCAATCTCATAGACATCATGAATATCCTTAGCCGCAACCAAGGATTCTTCCATTTGCAACACCGCTTCCGGCATTTGCATAACAGCTTCATAGCTTGCAAGTACCAGCAGTGCAAGCATTGCCACATCAACACCGCCAACCTTCCCACTTTGCACAGAAGGAATAAGCATAAAAAGTGCCAATAGCATCGAAAGATGGCTCACTGCAAACACTACACGACTTACCATTTTCTTTTTCAAGCTCATGGCTATGTGCAGATGTGTCATTGTGCGCAACTTCTTATTCACCTCACGCTGCACCTTTCCCAAGGCACAAAAAAGGTGTAAATCTGCCAAGCCCTGCTTATATTCCAAAAATTGCTCGCTCAACGCTGTCTGCACATCGGAAAGGGCATGTTTATTTTTGCGTCCATGTCGCACCGCCCACGTTGGTACAACAACCCCTGCAATCAACTGCCCCACAAGGAGCATCGGAATCAGCCGCGCATCGTAAAATGCCAAAAAAATCGCGCACACCGTATAAATAATCAAACTTCCCAGTGGCACACTCACAGCTTTGAGATAAAAGAACTGTAAAATATTGATATCGCCAATAAACTGATTATAGAGCTTTCCTTGGCTGTAATGTGGAACATCATCCGGTACCAAAGGCTCCAAGGTACGATAAAAATCCTCGCGCAAATGCCCCAATATTCTAAAAGCCACACTATGATTAAGCAAGCGCTCCACATAACGCATTACTGCACGCCCAATTCCAAAGAAACGCACGCCGGTAATAAGCGGCATCAGCAATAGCACCTCCGGTGTCAACGCCGCCTTTGAAAGCAACAGCCCTGACGTGGCCAAAAGTCCTACGTTACCAAGAACAGTGAGTGCGACCAACAAGCTTCCCCATAACATCTGCCAACGATAAGGCTTTAACAGCTGAAACAGCCATTTAATTGTTTTATCCATCATCCCTCACCGCCATTTCCTTGATATGCCCACTTACGTCAACGATTTCATCATAACGTCCTTCCTTCACCAAACAGCCACCGCGCAGCACATAAATGCAGTCTACCTTGCGAAGGGTTTGCAGACGATGTGCAATAATCCAACTGGTGCGTCCTTGCAAAAGCACATCAAGCACTCGCACAAGCGCACGTTCACTTTCTAAATCAAGATTATCCGTCATTTCATCAAAAAAGAGTATGTCTGCCTCACGGTATAAGGCACGACTGACAAGCATCAAGGCACGTTGCCCACCTGAAAGAGCTTGCCCGCCTTGACCAATTATTGTGTTAAGCCCATCTTTTGTTGTACGCAGCAAATGTGCAAGTCCTGTTTGTTCAGCAAGCTGAGTAGCACGCATCGTTTCCGCCGAGCTCAATTCTGTTTTGAAAGCAACATTTTCAAGCACTGTTCCTTGGAAGGTATACGGCGTTTGCAACACTGCCGATAGACGATTTTGATAAGCCACCAACTGCCACTCACGAAGAGGTACATCGTTCACGTAAATCTCTCCTGCTGTTGGTGCCAAAAAGCCCATGGCAAGCATCATAAGCGTGGTCTTTCCACTCCCGCTGTCTCCGACAAATGCTACACTATCGCTGTTATTCACCGTAAAACTCACATCATGCACCGCGTCAGTCTCTGCATTCGGATAACGATACGACACATGCTCAAAACGTACACTACGCACCTGCTCGTCGGCATAGTCGCCTTGAGGCATATCCCACACGTCAGCCTCTAAAAATTCAAATATACTCTTGCTTGCCTCTTGCGCATTGATACCGGAATGAAAATACTGGCCCAGCGTGCGCATCGGTTGATAGTATTCCGGTGCCAAAAGTAAAATATAGAAACCAATCAAAAAGGTCAACGTGCCATTGCATAGTCTAAGCCCCAAACCCACAGCCACCATCGCAATGGAAATGGTTGCCACAAGCTCTAAAGCAAGTGACGAGATAAACGCCCACTTTTGCACTTGAAAGGTTGCTTTCCGATAAGACTCACTGATTTCGCCAATTTTTTCGCCTTGCCGTTTACTACGCCCAAGCTCTTTTAATGTCACAAGTCCCTGCAGCACATCCTGCAAAAAAGCTGAAAACTTTGTCAAAAGCACCCATTGGCGCACACTTTCGCGCTGCGTCCATTTTCCAATCAAAATCATAAATACCGGAATCAACGGCAAGGTCACAAGCATAATCACTGCACTGATAAAGTCACGTGGAAAAATTACAATAAGAAACAATATCGGAATAAATACCGCCTTGTACAACTGTGGCAAATACCCACTAAAATAACTTTCTAATGTATCAACCCCATCATACAAAAGATTCAATAGCTTTCCTTTGGGGATATCTTCAAGTTGCACCGGTGATAGACTGCCCATTTTATCAACCAAGCGCTCTCGCAACGACACTTTAACCACACCGGCTAAACGTAGCGAGCATACTTCCTCGGCGCAATCCAGTCCAATGCGCACAAACAGTGCCAAAAGTGCCATCCCGAAGGAAGGCAACAGCGCATCGACACCCATTCCTTCCATAAACATGCCGTTCACAATCACCGCCACGCACCATGTTTGAAGTAGCACCGCCGCTGCAGAACCCAAACTAAATAGCACCGAGAGCGCAAAAAGCACACGATGCATTCTCGCTTCACGCAATAATTTTTTATCTACCATTCGTACACCCTCCTTTCATAAAATACCGGTTATTCACACCTATGATACAACAAAAAAACGCCTCCCAATCGAGAGGCGTTTTGAATCCCATCAATATTTGACATCACTCTTGGTCACGCGTTTGCGGAACACATAGAAGGACCAAATTTGATAAGCCAATACAATCGGTACCAAGGTCAACGCAACTTTGGTCATAAAGCCCAAGGTCTTTGGAGAAGACGCTGCATTGTAAATATCTAAGCTGTAAGCCGGATCAATGGTAGAAATCATGATATTCGGGAACATCCCGGCAAACACACCTACCACACAGAAAGCAATTGCCAAGCCAATAAAGATAAACGCTTTACCGCTGGAACGCTTTTTGGTAAAAAGCACCGAAAGAATCATAGAAACAGCTGCGAGGGCAATAGCCGCAAGTGCAATCACGCTTTCAAACATATTGCTCGCAAAGAATGCCCACGCCACCCAAGCCGCTGTCACAACAATCATGATTGGCCCGAGTTTGTCTGCAATATTTTGCACGCGACTTAATACCGTTTCTTCACCAACCTTAAGCATCATGTAACACACACCGTGATACAAGAAGATAAGTGTCAACATCACGCCACCCAAGAGGCAGAACGGACGTAAAAGTGTAAAGAAGCTCCCGGCATATTGCATATTTTCATCAATAGGAACACCGATTACCAAGTTGCTTACCGCCACACCCCAAAGCACTGCGGACAAGAGGGAAGAAACAGCAATTACAGCATCCCATTTTTTGCGCCAAGTCAAGGATGGCTTTTGACTACGGAACTCAATCCCGGTCGCACGTAAAATCAAGCACAATAAAATCAAAAACAGTGCCAAATAGAAACCACTGAACATGGTTGCATACACATGCGGGAAGGCCGCAAACATCGCCCCACCGGCAGTAATCAACCATACTTCGTTTCCGTCCCAGAATGGCCCAATGGTATTGAGTGCCACTCGACGCTCATCGTCGTCTTTCCCAACGATTGGCATCAAAGCCCCTACACCATAGTCAAACCCTTCCAAGAAGAAAAAGCCAACAAAAAGCACCGTAATGAGAATAAACCAAAGAACATTTAAATCCATAACGATCCCTCCTCTGCAGCTTTAGGCTTCTGCTCTTCATTTTCAACGTTCTTCGCAGCACGTGCCAACAAACCAACGTCGATAATGGCAAGTACCAAATACACCAAGGTAAAGCCTACCAAGGTAATGAGTACGGACCCACCGCTAACGACCTGAGAAACCGCATCGGCAGTCTTTTGCAGCCCGTACACAATCCAAGGCTGACGACCTGCTTCGGTGAGAATCCAGCCAAAAGAGTTCGCCAAATATGGCAAAATCATAAACGGTAAGAAAATTAACATGAGCTTAGAGCCATTCACCTCGCGACGAGTCTTTACGATAAAGAGTGCCGCAAGTGCCGCCAACACCATCAAGGTACCGGCGCCAACCATGATACGGAAACTCCAGAACATCAATGGAACATCCGGAACATAGTCGCCTGTACCATATTCTGCTTCAAGCTCATCCTGAAGATCATTAATCCCTTGCACAGGTTCGGTGAAGCTATTATGGGCCATAAAGCTCAATAATCCCGGTACTGCAAGTTCAAAATTATTTTTTTGATTTTCGGTATCAATACTTGCAATGAGTGCAAGCGGTGCGCTTTCTTCGGTTTCCCAAAGAGCTTCCATCGCAGCCATCTTCATTGGCACTTCCTTGGTCAAATATTGACCTTGCATGTGACCAACACCAGCAACAGCAAGGGATGCAATCAAAGCCATAATTGCAGCAAATTTGAAAGAAGACTTCATCACGTAGATGTTCTTCTTACGAACCAAATGATAAGCGCTGATCCCGAGCATAAAGAACGCTGCTGTTGCAAGACCTGCAGTAAACACATGGGCAAATTGATGGAAGAAGTAAGAGTTCCCTACAATTTCCAAGAAATTATCCATTTCTACACGGCCGTTATTGAGCACATAGCCTTGTGGATGTTGCATAAAGGAGTTTGCCACCAAAATCCACATTGCAGATAAGTTAGATGCAATCGCCACCAACCAAATACTTGCAAGATGGACTGCTTTTGGCAAGCGATCCCAGCCAAATACCCAAATCCCCAAGAAAGTAGATTCGATAAAGAACGCTAAAAGTGCTTCAATAGCAAGTGGTGCCCCAAAAATGTCACCCATAAAACGTGCATATTCAGACCAGTTCATCCCGAATTGGAATTCTTGTACTAACCCGGTTACAACCCCCATTACAAAGTTGATAAGGAAAAGCTTTCCCCAGAACTTGGTCATGTTTTTGTACTTAGGGTCGTTTGTCTTAAAATACTTTGTTTGAATCATTGCCGTCATAATGGACAAGCCCAATGTCAGCGGAACAAACAAGAAGTGATACACTGTTGTAATTGCAAATTGCCAACGTGCCAACAATAAAGCATCAAACATAACCTAACCTCCTTTTCATTCTCTCCTAAATTTTTTACTCATAACTTAGCGAATCGCAATCGCTTCAATTTCTACCTGAACATCCTTTGGCAAACGTGCCACTTCCACACAACCACGCGCAGGTGCATCTTTTTCAAAATATTTGCCATATACTTCATTCACAGCACCAAAATTGTTCATATCCTTAAGATAGATAGTGGTTTTTACAATATTTTCCATGCCTACACCGGCTTCAGCCAAGATTGCCTGGATGTTTTCCATGCAACGTGTTGCTTGCACCGCTGCATCACCTTCTACCAATGCGCCAGTAGCTGGGTCAATCGGAATTTGACCGGACACAAAAATCATTTCACCACTTGCCATGACGCCTTGAGAATAAGGCCCTAATGCAGCAGGCGCCTTTTCAGTTGCAATAATTTGTTTAGTCATTACTATCCCTCCGCTTTTAATTATTCCTTAGCTTGTCACGAATATATTGTTTATTATAAATCTTTACCGGTTGAAAATCAACATTATCTGCACTTGCAAGGACATATTTTATCGATTTTTTTTCAACAGGTTGGAATCGTTCCGCCTCCTCGCCATGCAGATGACCAAACACACACACATCAATGCAGTACGCCTTGAGCAACGCTTCTACCTCAGGCACTACCGCATTATTCAAAAACGGCGGAAAATGCATCATCGCAATGCGTGTTTCTGCTTCTTTCGGTATCTGCTCCAAACTCGCCTTTAACCGCAAGAGCTCTCGGCGAAACATTTTTTCCTGATGCGCTCCCCCTTCCGGATCGGTAAGTGTCCAGCCACGCGCGCCGGCAATCGCCACGCCGTCAAGCATGAGGCAATCATTTTGTATTGCATACATCCCTTTCGGCAATGCATTGCGAACCTTAGCAATACTCGTCCACCAGTTATCATGATTGCCACGTATCAAAACCTTACGTCCCGGCAAACAGCCAAGCCAGTTTAAGGCAAACAACGCTTCTTCCAATCGATTGCCCCAAAAAAGGTCACCCAAAAGCAACACCACATCATCCTGCTTCACTTGGTCGCACCATGCATGGGCAATCTTTGCCGTATGCTGCACCCAATGTGCACCAAATTGATCCATCGGCTTTTGTTTTTCCTTCTCCAGCCCTATCGAAAGATGCAAATCCCCGATGGCCCAAAAGGTAATATTTTTCACTTCATCTGCCAAAGGCATGCCCTCCCTTATTATACATTCACACCCTGAGTATGCGATAAGACATCCTGTGCAAATCTTCCATTTTGATTGCCACGTACACGCTTATCCTACCATTTCACTCATTATACCCAATAATATCATAATCCTTCAACCGGCTAAAAAGTAATAGCAATAATCAATAAATAGTTAAAATGCACCCCTTTCCCTTGATGTACTTTTTATAATACAGTAGAATAAAGTGGATTATCTTACAGGAGGAGAAGCAATGTTTCTTGAATATTTAAAGGTCTTGATTCTCGGGATTGTTGAAGGGATTACCGAATGGCTCCCTATCAGCAGCACCGGGCACATGATTCTTGTTGAAAACTTTCTCAAGCTTAATGTTTCTCACGAGTTTTGGGAAATGTTCCTCGTTGTCATTCAATTAGGCGCAATTTTTGCCGTCTGTGTCATTTATTTCCACAAGTTGAATCCATTCTCGTCAAAGAAAACCGTCCAAGAAAAAAAGGACACCTGGAATATCTGGTTCATGGTTTTCATCGGCTGCTTACCGGCTGCCATCATCGGACTTCCTTTGGACGACTGGCTCGATAAACACTTCTACAACTATGTGGTTGTCGCCATCGCTCTTATCGTCTACGGGATTATCTTTATTTGGATTGAAACCAAGCACAAATACAAGCCGACCGTCAACAGCTTTGAAGATATGACACCACTCACAGCCTTCAAGATTGGTTGCTTCCAAGTGCTTTCACTCATTCCGGGGACCTCTCGTTCCGGCTCTACCATCATCGGAGGGATGCTCGTTGGCACCTCTCGTACCGTGGCCACCGAATTCTCCTTCTTTATGAGCATTCCAATCATGGCCGGCGCAAGCCTCCTTAAGCTCTTAAAATTTGGTTTTCACTTTACTGCAAACGAATTTGCTATTCTCATCTTCGGTATGCTTGTAGCCTTTGTCGTTTCTATCTTAGCCATCAAATTCTTGGTATCCTACATCCAAAAGAACGACTTCAAAATTTTTGGTTACTACCGCATCGTCCTCGGGATTCTCGTTATCGGCTATTTCTTAATGAACTAGTTGCTACTAAAAACCAACTAAAAGCGGGCATCTGCAAAATAGTCCTTCTATTTTGCAGATGCCCGCTTCTTCTTATTTATTATCCACCTATGCTAGTACTTTCTTTATTTTCTTTTCAGCAAAGCCCGCTATTTCTGTTTCGAAAGTATCCGACCTTGTTTGCTAACTTTGCATCATCGCCAGCAATGCACGCGGTGTTGTTTCTTCTTTTACAAAATGACGTTTCATCACTTTCAAGCTTTGTGGCAAGCCTTTAATCAAAAAGCTATTGCCTTCTTCTACTGATAACGTAATATCAAAACCGTTGTCAGCAACAATCATTTCGCTAAGATCTGAGTACTTACCGTAAGGATATGCGAACACACTCGCTTTTTTATGCAAATGGTCTTTGAACAAGTCCTGCATGATTGCGCAATCATTAGATAGAAACTTTATGTATTCCTCTTGACTTTCTTCTTCTCTCGGCAAACAGCCTTGACGGATTGGCGGTTCATCACACCCCAGCACTTCATGAATATCATAGCCATGGCTTTCGATGTCAATAACACCGGATTCTTCCATCTCCTTGGCTTCTTCCCAGCTAAAATGTGGTGCCATCACAATATCTGTATCCTTGTACAGGTCTGTGCCCATAGATACCCCAATAACAAAAACCGTTGCTTTCATACCAAATTCTTCAAGAATCGGCACCGCCAGTTCGTAATTGCTGGCATAACCATCATCAAAAGTAATAACCACCGATTTTTCCGGTAAATCAATACCCTCGTTTACATATTGTCGCAAATCATCAAAGGTCACCGCCGTATAACCCGCTTGAGCAAGAGCTTGAATTTGCTGCCTAAACCGAGTAACCGACATCGTATCCCAGTTGTCCGGCTTTTGCTTTTCAACAAGATGGTGATACATCAAAATCGGCACATATCTCGTATAGTCCGCATCCATAATCGGCGTATCCTGCCAATATGAAGAGATATCCGCTTGTTTACCGCCTTTTTTAACATAGGTACCAAATTCTCCCGACACCGAGGTAGATGGCTTATTGGCAATGCGCGCCAATGTCATTGTACCCACCGAATTTCTAAAATGTGTTTTATCATAAAAGTAACGCGGATCTCGACTCACATAGCTCAGCGAAAAATCCCAATATGGCGTGACTTCTGCAAGCTTATTGTAAAATCGTACCACCTCTTCTTGCTTGAAACACTGCACATAATCTTGATACACCGGTGAAGCAATAACAATCAAATTCACATTTTTTTCATCGCATAATTCTCGAATAGCAGCAATGCTTTTCATGCAATTATCCGTCTCCGCAAGCGCATAGTGCGCCTCGCTACCGGTGTCTAAATCAGGATGATCTTGCAAATACGACGTCACATCGCCAATACGCCCACTATCCTCCTGTCTACTGTCAAAGGAACCGGTTTCTGCATTAAACACCGCGAAATCTTGCCGAAAATAACTTTTTTGCGTTCTACGCTCCAGCTTTTCTCGGCCATATTTCGGGTCGGCAAACAGGTAACGTTTGTAATGCGCCAGCATTGAGCTTTCACCCAACTGATACGGCATGGCTTCAGTAAGTGTATCCTTTTCAGTACGATAGTGCTTGCCGTGTTCAAGGGATACGTTCAGCACAATATTTTTTACGTCATAGTGTTTTAGCAAATACCTACAATATTGTTCACTGGCAAGCATATCGTCATCGTAAAGCGCTAAGTTGTAAAAACGCGCATTAAAATACTTATTCAACGCTTTCACCGAATAAGCACTCGTCTCTGTGCCACCAATGATATATGAATCAAATTCTCATGATGCTGTTTCAAATACTGAAATTTTGCCACCCTAGGATTTTTAGTTTCATTATAGGACCACCACTGTAGCTCTCGATCCCCAAAGGCCCCAAAGGGGTCTGTACGAACATTAAAGCCCGCAAGATAGCCAGGAGCAAGACCCACACCAACGCCTACTATCAAGCAACAAACAAACAAGATAGCTGTAAGCACCACTACCAGGCATCCCAACACAGATGATTTCTTTTTCTTCATTAAATCACTTCCTTCACACGTCGTCATTACACTAGCAGATACCCTTCACAGTATCCATTTCATCCTACCAAAACCATCTATACGGTGTCAATCAAGCCATTTTCAAACATTACTGACTCACTCAAAAAGCCGATAACTATTGCTTAGTCATCGGCTTTTTGCGTTTGGATTATTTATTATATGACAGGCTTCTGCCAAAGCAAACATACAAATGCCCCAATGGCGCCTTGTTGACGATATTTATCATCTAACTCGCGAGTCGCTGCTTCGTCAGGCGTAGCAAACGGCATAAACACACTCTCTGCGCTCGCCACAAGTTGTTCCGGAAGAAGGGCGCGCATTTGCTCAGCGGTCTTAAAGCAGGCATGATGGAACACACTGTCCACTCGTGGCATATGGCTGATATATTCAAGACCCCAGTCAGAGTTACCGGTGATGGTGCCAATAAGCACATAGCCGCCCGGTTTCACCACACGCATAAATTCGTTCAGCGCCTTCAAATCATCGTGAATAAATTCAAACGCCGCCATGGAAAGCACCGCATCAAAGCTTTCGTCCGCAAAGTTTAAGGCATAGAGATCGCCCACTTGGAAATTTAATTGTTCGCTGTATTCACTCGCTGCCGCTTTTTCCTTGGCGTAACCAATCATCGGCTCAGAAAGGTCTACCCCTTCAACATCGGCGCCCAGGCGCGCCATCTTCATCGAAAAATTCCCGGTGCCACAACCGGCATCCAAAATCTTCATGCCTACGTGTGGCTCAAAAAGACTAAAAGCGCACTCTGTTTCAAGCGCATCCACCAGTGCGCCCTTTTGCGTACAGTACCAATCGTCGTACTCCGGCGCTTTTTGATCAAAATCTGCCATTGCTGTTCCTCCTTATTCAAATCTAAATGCTTTGTTTGAGCGTACCATGAAGAAGATGTATTGACAAGCACCTATAAAGTGTTAAAATAGTATTAGCACTCAACAACAAGGAGTGCTAATACATCTAAGAGGTGACCATACTATGAGTAAGAAATCCTTTAAGGCAGAATCCCAACGCTTAATGGATTTAATGATTCATTCCATTTATACCAATCGCGAAATTTTCTTACGTGAATTAATTTCCAATGCGTCCGATGCCATCGATAAGGTCTACTATCAAACATTGACCGACGAAAACCGTACGTTTAACAAAGACGATTTTTATATTCGCCTGACGCCTAACAAAGAAGCACGTACCATCACTATCGAAGATACCGGTATTGGGATGACTGCCGAAGAGTTAGAAAACAACCTTGGCACCATCGCTAAAAGCGGCAGCTATGAATTCAAAAATGAAAAAGACCTCGAAGAAGAACACAACATCATCGGTCAATTCGGGGTTGGCTTCTACGCTTCCTTCATGGTTGCTAAAGAAGTTACCGTTGAATCCAAAACCTGGAACCCTGACGAACCGGCTGCAATGTGGCATTCCGATGGTACAGACGGCTACACTGTTTCTGCCTGTGACCGCACCACCCCAGGGACCAAAATCACATTATTGCTACGTGACAACACCGATGAAGAAAACTACGATGAATTCCTCGATCCACACCTTCTTCGCTCCCTTGTTACACGCTATTCCAACTACATCCGTTATCCTATCGTCATGCTTTGCGAAAAATCTCGTATGAAGGAAGGCACCGAAGATAATCCTGAATTCGAAACCTACTTCGAAGACGACACCTTAAACTCCATGGTGCCAATTTGGCGCAAGAACAAAAACGAGCTTTCCGATGAAGACTACGACAATTTCTATCACGAACGTCGTTTCGGGTTCGACAAGCCACTCAAACACATCCATCTTAACGCAGAAGGGCTTTTGAGCTATCGTGCCATTCTCTATATTCCTAGCCAACCACCTTACGATTATTACACCAACGATTACAAGCGCGGTTTAGCACTCTATTCCAACGGTGTAATGATTATGGAAAACTGCGAGGACCTTTTACCAAGTTACTACAACTTTGTAAAAGGGGTTGTTGACAGCGAAGACTTATCTTTGAATATTTCCCGCGAAATGCTTCAACAAGACCGTCAGCTTCGTGTCATTAAGCACAAAATTGATGAACGTATCACCAAAGAGTTGACCACAATGCTTGAAAAGGACCGCGAAACCTACGAAAAATTCTTCCATGCATTCGGTCGTCAACTTAAAATCAGCACCTATGATTACTACGGTGCCAACAAGGATAAGCTGAAAGACTTCTTGCTCTTCCATTCCTCCACCGAAAACAAACTTGCAACCCTTAAAGAATACGTCGAACGTATGCCGGAAGATCAAAAATACATCTATTATGCAACCGGTTCAAACGTTGAACAAATTGATACTTTACCACAAGTCGGTATTATCAAAAAGAAAAATTACGAAATGTTCTACCTCACCGAAGCTTTCGATGAATTCGTTCTCAAAACTTTAGGCGAATACGACGGGAAGGAATTTCGTTCTGTTTCCGGCGACGACCTTGGATTGGACGATAACAAGAACGACACCAATGACGAAAGCGAAGAACAAACCGCATTCTTCACCAAACTTGCTGACTATCTCGGCAACGAAGTGGTTCGCGTAAAGGCCAGCACGCTTCTTGCAGATGAAGATGCCGTTTACCTTTCTACTGAAGGACAAATTTCCGTTGATATGGAAAAGCTCTATGCAGCAATGCCAAACGGCGGCGCCATCAAGGCTCAAAAAGTACTTGAAATCAATAAAAACCATCCAATTTACGCAAAGCTCAAAGAATTCTACAAGGAAAATAACGAAGAAGCACTCGCACTTTACACCAAGCTCCTCTATCAACAAGCTCGCTTAATCGCCGGCCTTCCTGTAGAAGACCCAACCAATTTCGCACGCAACGTATCTAAATTGATGACAAAATAACACCACCATCTGCCATACACCTCATAAAAAGCTCGAAGCTAACCACTTCGAGCTTTTTATTTTGCATCTCACCCTGTAGCCCCTAAAAAAGAAACTATCCTCTACCTTAACACTTCTATGATAGCTTGAGCATAAAACAAAAACAGTGCAACCACAGCGGTCGCACCGTTTTTATTTCGCAAAGCCATTTTTAGATAATTTTCAAGACGCACTACAAACCGCCTTCACGCCTTATCCTTCACCAACACACTTACTATTCTAGCAACGAAAATACCAATCATTGTCGCCTCTATAAAAATTACCTCTTTCGAACAGCAAGACAATAATTAACATGTTCAAAAGCTTTCATATCCGCTCCCGCTCTATCAATGATGTTCCTTTGAATATCATCAGGTATCAATAACTCATAAATCAAAAAGCCGTGTTTTTCCAGCAATTTCTCAAGTTCACTATAGGAAAACGCCGACTGCATCGGTTCACCACTCGCTTTTGCCATCATGATAGTATTCTGCACACGTTTTTCATCGGCTGTAAAAAAGCACTCATCAGGATAATCAAACACAAGCGTACTTCCATCCGCACAAAGTTCAGAAAGAGCGGATAGCATGACGTCAATTGCCTTCACCGAAAGATAGTAAACAACACCCAGCCACGAGAAAAAGGATTTGACAGACTTATTGAATCCTCCGGCAAGCAAGCATTCCACCAAGTCATCTTTGGTAAAATCCATAGGTACAAAAACAAGATTGGCAGGCACTTTCCATCCGGCACGAACGAGTCGATCCATCTTATTCTTCTGCGTCAAGGGATAATCAACTTCAAAAACCTTATGCATTGATAAAAATTCTGATTCCCGAAAGGCGAAGGTATCCAGTCCAGCACCAAGGATGACATATTGCTTTGTACCGGTTAAAGCAGCAGTTTTCAAGGCTTGTTCCGTATAGGACGCACGACACAGTGGTGATGGCGCAATATGAACATTCACCAGTTTTCGCAACAGCTCTTTCGTTTCCAGCTTTGTAACATCAATCTCCGATTCAAAGAATTGAGCCCCACCTAAAATACGGCTCTGAACAGCGGCATACTCTTCCGCCGTCATCAACTCTTTGGCAAGATAATCCGTAAAAATCGGATGCGCCTCATTTTCCACGTGAAACGCCCGTCCAAACGAACTCATCAGGGCAGTAATGCTAGATTTGTTATCCATGCCTAAATTCCACCTTTCCACGATATAAGTTTGCGCTTTTTCCACACAATCGGAACCTGACCACTTTCATCACTATTTATACTGTTTCAAACACAACCCGTGCACAATTGCCCCCTGCAAATTCCTATTAATCATCGCACGGAATCGCACCCCTTCGCTTGATGGTTTTTCATCCGTTTTTCCAGAGGCTTCCGTACTATTCATTTTATACCCACTCCGATATATTGCTCTAATATGATTTGTTGATTCTTCCACCTACACCTTCCCTACTGATCCACTGATTCATTCGTTATACCCGCCAACGCCAGAAATTTCTTCTTCGTCAGAATTTTTTGTGTCAAAAAGCACCCATCTTGAAACAAGGCATAGGTAGTAACCGGTGCCGGCGTATTTTGCGCCGCTTCTCTATCTGTTATGTGAATAGCTTTGATTGGAATATTGTGCTTCTTTGCAGCTTCCAGCACTTTTGGCACCCAGTAATAAGCAAACGGACACTGATCGCTATAATACAGCACAAAACCTTTCTCATTTTCCATCGGGTGTTTTGCACAATCCTTGAACTTTGGCACGCTAACATTTTCCGCAAGCGGCAAAATCATTAGATTAATCCCACAATCGGACACGTCCGCAACTGTAAAACCCTTATATTTCAAAAACCTCGGGTCTGATAGAAATTCCCGTTTTCTTCCCTCTGCGCTAAGAATGCAGATTCCCTTTTTTCCCTGCATCTGCGCATCGCGAACACACGCAGATAATAGCTCCGAGGAATATCCATGTCCTTTCATCGAGCCGGAAACCCACAAACAATTGATGTACATCCAACCATCTGCTTCGATGGGAACCCATGCTTTTTCAGCCGGAATATATTCAATAAAACACTTACCGCGTTCCTCACTACGGTAAAAAACAAGTCCCTCATCAAAACGTTGCTTGAGCCACTCTTTTTTAGCGAGGCTCTGTTTGCCGGACATGGCACAGCAGATATGTTCTTTATCAATGCTTTCTTTGGTGATATGAATATATTTCACACCGTCTCACCCCTTCTCCCAATAAGGTTACTTCATCGATATTTCTCGACTTAAATAACGGCAACTTGGCACAATGCATATCGAGCGTTCTGTAATTCACTCTTTTCGAATTGGATGACGAATGACCGTTCTCCATTTTTCCGGTGCCACCTTCCGCGCATCTGACAAATAGATTTCATGGTGCAACCTACCCTCACTAAAATCGTTCTCATATCCATTTTCTTTTAAATAAGCATCCATCACCGCTATAGTAGCCGGTTCATTGTCAAAAGGGCCATGATGCATAATTTGAACACATAGTCCTTCATCAACGCTCATAAGCTCAGCACAAGAACAATTGACCTTTTTCTTTTGCGTCGCCGTTTCCACACCCCAATCAAAGTCCTTTTTCGTAATAAAATCCGGCAAACGAATGACTGAAATCCAGCGAAATCCAGTCTTATTCGAGTAATTGATACCATCTACATTATCTTGCCACCAAAAGCCTTCTAACGGTGGTACTACATATTCATAAAATCCTTCAATTTGATAATCCGTTCTATAGCTCATTTTTAACGTATAAGCAAGAGCATACAACACACTGATGGCTTGTTGATACGCCCCGCCTTCTTCATTAGGATCACCCATTCCACGCACCGCAATATAGTTTGCTCTTGGCACAGTAATAATCTCCGGTTTTTTTAGGCTTATAGAATTCTTTGTATTCTTTCTTAAAATCAAAAGCCATGTTTATCCCCACTATTCTCGACACATTGACCACTATCGTTCTGATACATTTCGAAAAATTGCAAGATATGGCGTTCAATCAATGACAACACCTGCTCTTCCTGTTCCGGTTCTCGGTCACAGAGATTAATCCAGACCGAAATTGGCAAACATAGCTGCGCTGCCATTATTTCCGAATCACCTGCTATCAGTTTTCCCTGACTGATAAAAAAATCTACAAATCCTGTAAAATAGTGCATGACATCTGTGTAATTTTGCTTGATTTGTATCGCTGCAATTTGCGAATTCCCGAATTGCTCAATGGTAAGCATTTTTCTTTCTCTACTAATCTGAGAATCGTGCAAAATGTACAGCACCTGTCCCACAACCATTTGCACAACTCCCTCCGGCGTCAAATCACGTTTGTCTTTTGTGTACGCAGGGTCCACCCAATTTGCACGCGCAAAAATAGAATGATTGTTATACTGTTCCAAAACATCTCGCACCAACGCATCCAAAATTTCTTGCTTGCTGCCAAAATGACTATACATAGACGCTTTACGAATACCTACTGCATCTGCGATCTGAGAAATAGAGGTTGCTTCATATCCCTGCACAGAAAAAAGATTCAATGCCTCATCCAAAATTTCTTGCTTCGTATTATTCTTTTCCATTCCGCCACCTCATCAATTGTCATATTACTACAATTATAGCTGCCGACCGTTAGGTTATCAATTATGCCATCTAATTCGCTTTATTGCATAAATAACAAAAGACTCGCAGTAATTCAACATTCTCAATTACTACGAGTCCTAACACAATGCAATCGAACCGACCTACACCGCTTTCATGCTACCAACGACAGCAAATTGAAACGCACGCTTTATACTGTCACACCAATAGAGCCGTTATCTCCACATTATCATCTATACATTTTTAAAAGCGCCTTATGCGCTACTGGCACTTGCCGACTTTCGATAGCCTTTTGAATAGATTTACGATGTACCCACTCGGGCAAACGCTTCTCTGTTATCCACGGTAATGTTTCTTCATACTGCTTTGCCAGGGCCATACTAAAATACCACGCCACTGCCATATTAACATAATATTCATCTGAGCAACACGCTGCCACCGCTTCCAAATGCACCGGTTTGAACTGCTCCGTCAAATAATGGCGCATCAACGTGTTAATCCCAAAACGCACAGTAAAAGGATGTGTCGTATCTTTCATCCAATTGCACGTCATTTTTTCAACTTTCGTTGGATACTTCTTGAATATTTTAGGTGAAAATGTATCGCATGTTGCCCAATTATCGAGTTGAGGTAAAAATATCTGCATCGCCGCAATGCAAGCATCAAAATCATTCAACCGATCAATGAAAAAGCCATGGATATTAATTTCCTCCAAATAATCATGTGACGTTATCGTTAGATATGCCTCCACACGCGCATCGTCTTTGTATCGCTTTGCAATGTTTCGTTGCACCGGCATTCGCACACCAATTAGTCGCTCCGGCGCAATCGTCGGCAATAGCGACAAATTAAACGCTCTATATTTTTCATCTTGCGCTTGAAAGAGTGCCGTTCTTATTTCTTCTGCCAAACTTTCGTTCATACACCCTCCGGCAACACTTCAAAATCACGGTCAAAATACGAATCTAACGGTGCACCGTTAAAGTGGTGATCCATAAAGTTTGACGCTAATTTTACAAAGACAGGTTTTGCCTGTTCAAACAACGCCATTAGTCGTGGATTGGTATAATCAGATAGTGTATCTTTTTCACCCATAAAGACCCCACCAAGCTTATCCGCATTAAATGTTGTAAGCACTTTTTGATAAAAATCATACTGTCCATCCCATGGCGTACGCATTATATTTTTCAAAAAAGCATAGTCGCGCACCAAATGTGCAATATCACGCGCACTTCCATGGCCGTCATAAAGCTTTGCAATGACTTCACGCTCGTGTTTCGTTGATGCAAAACAATCCCCCAAAGGGAACGATCGCGCATTTTCACCGTTTCGTTCCAAAAGCAGACGGTCAAATTCCGTTTCCAACCGCATGTGATTGTATGGTAGTGTTTCAACCCACTCATCAATATGTGGGTGACAAGTTGAATCCAAGCTAAAATGCCCTACCACTCCAATAACATACGCTAAACTCTCACTATCCAAGTGACGAGCACCATTTCTTTCAAAAAAATACATCAACGAGCCACAAGATTGGCGATGCAACGCACTGCCAATAAGCGCTAATGACTTCTTTTTTAAATAAAATAATTGGTCATAAAAATAAAAATCCGGTCCCTGCAACCCTAAGTTAAACAATTCACGGTGACTATTAACAATTCGTTTGATAGACGAATCCAATTGCGGTAATACTTCATCCCCAAAAACATAATGGGCATACATCGCTGGCATTTGACCGCCTCCTATTAAAGATATTCTCCATTATTAATAATACCATAGTCTATTCTGTTTTATCTATTCGACTTTCCAACAAACCACTTCACAATTCCTACACAATTAGCACACTGCCTATTTCAGTGCACAACAAAAAAGCGAAGCTCGAAAGCTTCGCTTTTATTATTATTCATCTTTTCCGAGGAAGTGCTCTGCCGTCTTAAAAACGATGGCACGCACCAAGAAGAACAGCACCGCCAAACCGGCAAAACTCGTAAAGAACATTGCCCATTCGACCGGAATTGCTCCAATCATCATGCCAAACACCTCCTACTAAAAAACATTTCAGATTAAAGAACCAAACTCATGGAGTCTGTAATCTTCTTACGCAATTCCAAGAAGTCATGCCCGGTCAAGTTACGTGGACGTGGCAAATCAATTACATATTCGTCTGCCAAGTGACTTGGGAGCTTACCGTCCAATACGATAATACGGTCAGCTAAGTAAATAGCTTCGTCAATATTGGAGGTTACGAACAAAATAGTACGTTTTTCTTCTTGCCATACACGTTCGATTTCAGTTTCCATCAAAATACGAGTCTGAGCATCAAGCTGACCAAACGGTTCGTCCAAAATCAGCAAGCTTGGTTCGTTTACATAAGCACGTGCAATACCTACACGTTGCTTCATCCCACCGGAGAGTTGGTTTGGATAACTGTCTTCAAACCCTGTCAAGCCAACGAGATCGATGTATTTTTGAGCCATCTTGCGACGTTCTGCTTTGCCTACGCCTTTAAGTTTAGGACCCATTTCAACGTTGCCCATAACAGTCTTCCAGAAGAAGAGGGTATAGCGCTGGAATACGAAACCAACCTTATCACTAGGCCCATTAACTTCTTCACCGTTTACGTAAACATGGCCGGTAGTAGGAGCTTCAAAGCCTGCAATCAAGCGCATTAAGGTACTTTTACCGGATTGCCCAGGACCGAGGATAACGACAAATTCGTTTTCCTTAGCATGGAAATTCATGGTAGATAATACTTTCTTTTCACCAAATTCTTTGGAGATATCCACGCATTCGATTATATTCCCGTGTGTCTTGTCCATGGACATAACCCCCTTTCAATCATGGAGAGTGCAAATGAAGTTAAGAAGGATACGAGACAGATGGTGAGCATCCCTGCAATACACATTGCAGTGTTGTCAATACGCATCCCCTGGTTAATAACGAAGCCTAAACCTTCACGAGCACCAACCAATTCTGCCGCAACTACGCAAGTCCAAGAAGATGAAAGTGCAATCTGCAACCCTGCAAAAATTGCCGGGATACAAGATGGTGCAGTTACTTGCAAGTGTTCTTGCCAATAGGTTGCGCCAAGGTTACGAATACAGTCATACAATTCAGGGTCAACGAGACGAATCCCATTGTAAGAGTTCAAAATCAATGGTACCAAAGCACCGATGAAGATGATGAATACTTTAGAAGTTTCGCCAATACCAAACCAGAGGATTGCAATGGAGATCCATGCGATAGGTGGCATTGGTTTGAAGAATTCAAAGATAGGGCGAACGATTGCATTTGCGGTTTTATTGAAGCCCATGAGCACCCCAAGAGGAATACCAATCAAGGATGCCAAAATAAATGCAGTCATTACGCGTCGGAAACTGATCCAAGTATGCATAATCAAAGTATAGCCAGCCAGCTTGCTTTGGAACATACGAGCCAGTTCAGAAACGACTTCGATTGGTCGTGGCATCATAGAAGAACCGCCAGCTACGACAATCAAATCCCAGATGGACAAGAAGAGCACAATAGAAATTACATTCAACACACGTTTGTTACGTAAGAATTTTGTTAGAGCGTTACCGCCTCTAGCTTCAGAAATTGTTTCACTCATAACTCGCCACCTCCTTACTGACCTTTTCTGCTGCCCTTAACAAGCTGCTTTTCAATGAAACCAACAATAATAGTAATTACAACCCCAGTCAATGCGGTAAGTACCATCCCAAGGATGATCATGTCTGGCATTAAGAGACGGCGACCCATTTCAATGAAGAAGCCCAAACCAGCATTCGCACCAACCATTTCTGCTGCTACCAAGCAGGTCCATGCAGTTGCAAGTGCTACTTGCAAACCACCGAACACCATTGGTAATGCAGATGGAACACAAACATTTTTAAAGATTTCCCAACTACCTGCCCCGTAGGTTTTTGCCATACGGATATAGGTAGGGTTTGTCATTTTAACACCGGAGCAAGAGTTGATAACACATGGCACCAACGCCCCGATAAAGATGATAAACACCTTAGAGAAGAGACCGGTACCAAACCAAATGATGCAAAGTGGAATCCATGCAACAGATGGGATAGGACGAACGATTTCAAAGATTGGTCGAACAAGACCGTCAAAGGTGGAGAACCAGCCCATTGCCAGCCCAAGAGGAATACCAATCAACAGTGCAAGCACATACCCGATAACAGCTTCTTCCAAGCTCAAACCAATATGGCCCCAAATGATTGTCCCGTCCGGATTTGGATTGGATAACTTATCAATAAATAGCGTTATAACCTGAGTTGGTGATGCCAACAAGTGAGGACTCACCACTTCAAATCTTACAATTAATTCCCAAAAAACCAAAAACGCGATAACGGAGATTGTAGAAATTGCTAAATAAAAACTCTGCTTTCGTTCCGTGCGTTTTAATTTTTTCGCACTAGCCATATAAATTACACCTCCATTGAGTGTATTCTTATCCTCAGTGTAATAAATTTAAGTTAAGAGAAATGTCTTTCTAAATTACAAAGAGGGGGAAGCCATTTCCGCTCCCCCCTCCAATTCAACAAGATTACTTATTTAGCTTATTTCGCCTTTGCGTCTCTTACTTCAATTGCCTTTTTGAGGAAGGAGGAATCGATGCAGTAGCCCTTATCTTCGAGTTTTTGTACATCTTCTGCAGTGTACTTACCTTGACCTTCGAAGTAAGATGCAGTACCTTGCATTGCCTTCAAAAGATCGCCGTTTTCAAGCATTTCGAGCTGATCTTCCAAAGAATAAATATCGTGAGATTCGATATCAAGTGCTGCATTTTCTTCATCAACGTTCATAGCTGCCCAGTCAGAGAAGAATTCGGAGATTTCAGGAGCTAACTTCTTGCCTTCTTTGTTAAATCTGGTAGCGCCTTCATCGAACATTGCCAACATGTTAGCAATTGCATCTGGATTTTCTTTTGCAAGTTTAGGGTCAGCTACCCAAAGCATTAAGCAATCTGCGCCAACTTGTTCAGCATTTGCAACTTCCTTCCAGCCTTTTTCATAACCGGTGTAAAGGAATGGAGCCCAAAGAACGAGGTAGTCACCTTCGCCACTTTCAAATGCAGCGATTGCTTGAGCTTGTTCAAGGTTCTTAACGGTAATATCGTTTTCAGTCAAACCGAGGGATTCGAGATACTTAGATAAAGTATAGGTCCCGGTAGATACGGTTGTAGTCAAAATAGTTTTACCCTTAAGGTCTTCTGCAGTACCAAAAGTACCGTTTTCGTTCTTGGTCTTGAATACATTGTCATCGGAACGAGCCAATACTGCGTTTGCACGAGATTCGTTAGAGGAAATCCCTACGATAGGGGTATCGTAACGAAGAGCACTCATCAAACTAGGAACAGAACCATTACTCATGATTGCGAGTTGGTTAGCAGGAACAGTTTGTACCATTGGCATCCCGGAGTCAAAATATTGCATCTTCATGTTGATGCCGTATTTATCTTGGATGGAGGAATCGGTGTTGGTAGCATAATAAGCAGACCATGCATCGATTTGGCCTTGGAACCCGCCTTCAACTGAAAGGACATCGCCTTCAGATGCAGCAGATCCACCGCCGCCACCGCCACCGCCGCAACCTGCGAGGGTACCGAGCATTGCTACTGAGAGTACAACCGCTGTGGCTACTCTCCATGATTTCTTGTGACGTTTCATTAGAAACACACTCCCTTCATTCTTACCTTTTCTTTTTATTTTTTTGCGATTAGTCTATTACCACCACTTAATCGCATCGGTAACATAGTTACGTAATTCTACAAATTCTTCAGAAAGAGCGTTACGAGGTCTTGGCAAATTAATAGGAATAGATTCCTTAATCGTTGTTGGTTTATTTGTCAAAACAAGAATACGCTCAGCAATGTAAACCGCTTCTTCAACGTTGTGAGTAATGAAAATTACCGTGTTATGGAATTCTTGCCAGATACGAACCAATTCGTCTTCCAAATAGAAACGAAGCTTTACGTCCAATTGCCCATAAGGTTCGTCCATCAAGAGCAAGTCCGGGTTAACCGCAAAGGCTCTTGCGATCGCTACACGTTGCTCCATACTGGAGGAGATTTGTGCCGGATAGAGATCCTGGGTTTGTGTCAACCCTACAATTTCCATTACTTCCTGTGCTTTTTTCTCGATTTGATCCTTTGGCCATTTCTTGATTTCCATGCCATAAGCGATGTTTTCTTTTACAGTACGCCATGGCAAGCAAGATGGTTCTTGGAATACAAATGAGATGTTGTGTTTTCTTGGGTCTGCCGGTTCTCCATCAATCAGGATAGAACCTTCAGTAGGAACATACAACGTTGACAGCAGGTTCAAGAATGTTGTCTTCCCGCAACCAGTAGGACCTACAATAACTAGGAATTCCCCCTGCTTAACGGTGAAGTTGATGTCATTCAAAACCAACAAATCGCCAAAACGTTTCGTCAGACCCTCAACAACAACTTTGTCTTTTCTCGTGTCTTCTCCCATACGCCCACTTCCATTCTTTTTTTATTATAGAATAATTAGTGCTACGAATCATAATCTGATAAGCAACGCCTATCGGATAAACCATGCTTATTATTTCGATAAACGAAGTGATTTGCATCTCCATTAGGCTTGTTTATCGTTTACTTGACTTTAATTATAACTGACATTAGTCGATTGTCAATAAATTTCTAAAGTTTTTTGTTTTAGAATATATATAACCACCATCTTTGTTATTTATTATCATTTTCGGCGTTTTATGCACTAGACTTTTTTGCCAAAATATGTTATTCATACGATTTTTGTCCGACTTTTCACAATAATTTGTTCAAAAATTAATCATTTCATGGCTTTTGTTAAGTTTTATGTTATTAATTTAATCTTATAAATCGTAAAACATGCATAATTATCCGCTTTTCGACCTTCTTCTCAATGTTAAATCATCTGTTTTACTTGTCTTTCTTTCATAACCATTCTTTTTTGTTGTCATATTGTTACTAGACATTTTCATTTCCATCGTCTGATAAGCGCATATAAAAAAGACATTGTGCTCACACAATGTCTTTTACGTACTATTTAACTTTAGTCTTGCGCGTACTGTGCGCGACCCGTTTCAAACAAATTTCCGCCATGTGCGTCGATAGCTACAATCGCTGCAAGGTTTTCAACTTCCAATCTGCGAATGGCTTCTGTACCAAGATCGTCATAAGCGATAACTTCTGCTTTTTTAACGCTCTTCGAAATAGCTGCACCGGTTCCACCTATAGCGACCATATAAACAGCGCCGTTACGAATAATAGCGTCAATTACCGCTTGGCTGCGAGGGCCCTTTCCAAGCATCCCCTTTAAATCTGCCTCATCCATCAAGCGTGGCGCAAAAGCATCCATGCGACTTGATGTGGTTGGTCCCACAGACCCAATAGCTTGACCCGGTTTCGCAGGTGTTGGTCCTGCGTAATAAATCAATTGATTGTTCCAATCCACCGGAAGGGTTTCTCCTCTATCCAACGTTTCAATCATGCGCTTATGCGCCTTGTCACGAGAGGTATAAATGACACCTGAAAGCATAACCGTATCACCGGCACGCAAATCAGCAAGAGCCTCTGCCTCAAATGGGACTTGTATTCTCTTTTCCATTGTTACATTTCCTCCCCTTCAAGCACCGTGCTCATATGGCGCGCAGCATGGCAATTGATATTAACCGCCACCGGTAAAGAAGCAATATGACAAGGATGTGTATTAACGTGCACTGCGAGCGCAGTTACGCGACCACCCAAACCTTGCGGTCCAATACCGAGCTTATTCACTTTTTCAAGAATTTCTGCTTCCATTGCAGCATAACGCGGATCTGCATGAGAAGAACCAATAGGACGCGCCAACGCTTCTTTGGCAATTTCCGTTGCTTTTTCCATGGTTCCTCCAATCCCAACACCAACGATAATTGGAGGGCATGGATTCCCACCTGCACGAGATACTGCATCGACAACAAAATCCACTACGCCATCTTTACCGGCGGTTGGTTTGAGCATTCCCAAGGCACCCATATTTTCCGCACCGCCGCCTTTCGGCATCAAAGTAAGTTCAAGCTTGTCACCGGGAACAATGTTGATATGAATGACCGCCGGGGTATTATCGCCGGTATTCACGCGGTCAAAAACAGGTTCTTCAACCATACTGCGACGAAGATACCCTTCATCATATCCTAAACGTACGCCTTCGTTGACTGCTTCTGTCAAATCCCCACCTACAAGATGTAAATCTTGACCAATATTCAAATAAACAACCATGGTTCCGGTATCTTGACACATGGCTTGTTTTTCACAACGAGCCAGTTTAGCATTTGCAAGGATTTGATCCAAGCAATATTGTCCAAAAGGAGATTCTTCCTTTGCACGGCCTTCTACTAAAGCTTGTTCCACATCCTGTGGTAAATCGGTATTCACTTCAACAGTCATTCGACGGATGGTTTCTGTGATTTTTTTAACATCCAATGTTCTCATTTCTGCCCTCCATTCTTTTTTCAAACAAAAACAGACCGCCCCGTAGCGGTCTGTCAAAATCGAATTAGCCTTCGAATGCTTTGGTCAGTGGAGGAACCACTTGTTTTTTACGAGAAACAACGCCGGCGAGCTCTGCCAAACCGTTTTCTACTTTTACACCAAATGCAGATTCTACTTTTGCCACTTCAGCACCGCAAACCATCGCAGTAGAGTTGCTATCAAGAATGTTGGTAATCAAAAGCATAAAGAGGTCATAGCCTTCCTTAGCACTCACATCTTGCATAAGTGCTGCCAATTCAGCTTGGCGTGCCAAAACATCGTTCACATCAACAGTATTTACTTGAGCAACACGAACAGTTGCACTGCCCATAGGGAAACTCTTAGCATCAAGGTTCAAGAGTTCTTCGCAGCTCTTTGCAGACAAGTTAGTACCAGCCTTTAAGAGGTCCAAACCATAGGTCTTGTAGTCCACACCCGCAAGTGCAGCAAGCGCAACAATTGCCGCTTCATCTTCAGGCGTGCAAGTTGGAGATTTCATCAATAAAGTGTCGCTAATGACAGCAGAAAGCATTAAGCCCGCAATATTTTGAGGAATGTCCACACCTTGTTCATTGTACATTTTGTAAAGAATGGTGCCGGTGCAGCCAACCGCTTCCGCACGATAGTTGAGTGGGTCTGCTGTTTCAAAGTTAGCAATACGATGGTGGTCTACTACACTCCAAATGCGATAATCACCACGGTCTTCCAAGGATTGTTGTGCTTCGTTATGGTCAACCAATGCAAGAACGGTATCTGCATCTGCTACTTCACTTGCTTTTGCAATCACCTGTGGCGCTTCAACTTTAAAAGCGTCCAATGCAAATTGGGTTTCTTCAGAAGGTGCACCAAGCGCATAAGCAGTTGCTTCATGGCCGGTTTGATTCAGCAAGTACGCATAACTGATAGCACTTGTGATAGAGTCAGTGTCTGGATTGGCATGACCGAAAACGATAACTTTACTCATAATTTTAACGCCTCTTTCTTTTAACGTCGAACAGCACAACAAAGCACTGTTAAACGATGATAATCTACTAATTTATAGTAGCAAATTTTATCTATCTTGCCTAGATTTATTTGTTTTTATCCATAATATGGTAAGGTTCTTCGCCGCTGAAAAGCTGTGCCGGATAAATGCCGTAATGTCCACTTATAAAAAACGCCGAAATAGCCACCAAGGCAAAGAACGGCATAGCCTGAGGACTAAAGACCTCCACACCGATAAAAATCGGTGCAAATAAAGTCTTTGTTGCGGAACCAAATACTGCTACACAGCCCATAGCCGCAAAAAGTGCTACCGGCAACCCCATTTGCGCGCCCAAAAATGCGCCCAAGGTTGCACCAACTACAAAGAGAGGTGTCAATTCCCCACCTTGGAAACCTGCAGCCAAGGTAATGGCTGTTAATAAAAGCTTTAAGAACCAGTCTCTAAAATAAATATCTCCACCGGTGAATGCCGCATTGAAAATTTCATCACTAAGCCCCGAGTAACGCCCTTGTCCTACAAATAGGAAAATGACAGCAAGCATGCACCCAATAATAAATATACGCAAACGCGGATCGCTAATTAAAATTGCAAAATACAAGCGCAAGTGGTTCAGTAGCCACGAGAACATCCAACCTACCATACCAAAGATAATCCCTGCGACAATTGTAATAATCATAAAATGTACATCCATCGCCGGCACATCACCAATCGGCATCGCCATTGCCGGCAATCCCACTGCTCGTGCCGTAAAACTTGATACATAGGCCGCAATAAGCGCCGGCACAAGTGCTTCATAATATACAGAGCCAACCACAAGCACTTCCAACGCAAAGAAGGTTGCTGCAATCGGCGTTCCAAAAAGTCCGGCAAAGCCTGCCGCCATCCCACTGGTAACAATAACATGATACTTGGTGCCTCGCGGTCTGAGCCCGGCAATTTGCATTGAGATGGTTGCCCCGATTTGCACGGCTACGCCTTCACGCCCGGCACTCCCACCAAACAGGTGCGTCATCCAAGTAGAAAAAATAGTAAGTGGCACCATGCGAAGCGGAATCTTGTCCTCAGCACCTAAGCCAACGTCAAAAACAAGCCCCATCCCACGCTGTGCCTTGCCACCAAAGCGCAAATTAACCGACATAATCACCAAACCGGCAAAGCCAAGAAAAGGAATCAAATACAACAGGTGTGCATTACGAAATGCATTGAGGTACAACAGCCCCATTCCAAAGAAGGCAGTTACTAAGCCGACGTACAATCCTATCAAAGTTGAGGTTACCGTATAGAAGAAGAAATGTTCCAGCAATTCCATACGGGTTTTCCATTCAAAGTGAAATGACCCAGCAGAATGCGCCTTCATTCTACGATTAACTGAACGTTTATATTTCCAAATGCTCATTTTAAGCTCTTTGAAATCAAACGGATTAAACACCCCTTCACCTCCTTATAGCTACAATAACCGTTTTTATTCTAACATCTCCAACCCTCGCTCGCAACAGACTCTCAGTGACTTTACACCTACAAATCACAAATGATATACTATAGACAACGATTACTCTCTGCGGAGGTATTTTTTATGCAAAGAATCAGAAAAGCAGTTATTCCTGCTGCCGGTCTCGGCACTCGTTTTTTACCGGTAACCAAAGCTGTGCCAAAGGAGCTCCTACCAATCGTAGATATTCCTACCTTACAATATATTATCGAAGAAGCTGCCGCTAGTGGTATTGAAGAGGTTTTGCTTGTAGTAAGCAATCAGAAAGAAGCCATCAAGGCACATTTTTCTGCTGCGCCTGAGCTCGAAGCATTTTTGCACGCCCATGGAAAAGATGCACTCTGCAAACGCATTGCCTCTATTCCCTCTATTGTAAAAATTTCCTATATTGTTCAAGAAGAGCCACTGGGCTTGGGGCATGCCGTTTCACTTGCAAAGGATTTCGCAAACGATGAAGCCATTGCTGTGCTTTTGGGTGATGATGTCGTGGATGCCGATGTCCCCTGCTTAAAACAGCTCATTGATATTTATAACGATACCGGTGCATCAGTCTTAGGGGTGCAACAAGTACCACAGGAAGCGATTCACAAATATGGCATCGTTGCACCGGGTGCTGAAACTGCACATGGTCACTGCATTGTTAATAGTCTTGTTGAAAAGCCATCCGCTGAGGAAGCACCGTCGAACCTTGCTATCATGGGGCGTTATGTGATTACACCACAGATTTTTGATATCCTCGCAACCACCGCACCGGGCAAGGGTGGAGAAATTCAGCTCACTGATGCCTTGAACACCCTCGCTGCACAACAAACCATGGTTGCCTGTGATTTTAGTGGAACGCGCTTTGATGTTGGCGACCAACTTGGCTTCATAAAGGCCAATATTGAATATGGGCTCAAAAGAGAAAGCATTGCACCGGCATTAAAAGACTATCTCAAAGAACTCGTAACCGCCTTTTAGTAAACCATTGCACCAGATTTTAGAAAGGGGTATTTGCAAATGCCCGACCAAATAAATCTTTTTCAAGCAGCAAGTGCCAACATCGGTTATCAATCCCATGCCCCACTTGCTGACCGCATGCGCCCACAAACCCTTGATGAGGTTGTGGGGCAAGAAGCGCTCATCGGTCCCGGACGACTTTTACGACGCGCCATTGAAAGCAATCGACTTTCTTCTATTATATTATGGGGGTCGTCCGGTTGCGGAAAAACCACCTTGGCTTCCGTCATTGCGCAAGTCACCAAACGCCCTTTTCAACGTCTGAATGCTGTAACAGACGGGCTACCGGAGCTTCGTAAACTAATAAAAAAGGCCGAGGAAGAACTTCATCTATATAACCGACAAACTATTCTTTTTATTGATGAAGTCCATCGCTTTAACAAAGCACAACAGGATGGTTTGCTTCCGGCAGTGGAAAATGGCACCATCATTCTCATTGGTGCTACCACACAAAATCCGTATTTTAGCATTAACCGCGCGCTTTTATCGCGTTCTCTTATATTTGAAATGCAACCGCTTTCTAAAAGCGACATTATTAACCTTTGTCATCGTGCCCTTGTTGATCGCGAACGTGGGCTGGGACAATACCACGTAGATATTACCGATGAAGCCCTTGAACATTTCGCTAATTATTCTCAAGGGGATGCACGCATGGCATTAAACGCTTTAGAGCTTTCCGTGCTTTCAAGCCCGGCAGATGCCACCGGAACCATTCATATCGATATAGCTGTAGCCGAAGAATCTATCCAACGCCCCGCTGTTAGCTACGATGGAACCGGTGATGAGCATTATGATATCATTTCTGCTTTCATCAAAAGCATGCGTGGGAGTGACCCGGATGCAGCACTCTATTATTTGGCAAGAATGCTTGACGCCGGTGAAGACCCACTTTTTATCGCTCGCCGTATCGTCATTCTCTCTTGCGAGGACATTGGTATGGCAGACCCACAAGCTTTGGTCATTGCGCAAAGTGCCGCCAATGCGCTACAATTTGTAGGCATGCCTGAGGGACGTATTATTTTGGGGCAAGCCGTTGTTTATATGGCCACGGCACCAAAAAGCAACGCCTCCTACCTTGGCATTGACAAAGCCCTTGCCGATGTGCGCAAAGGCAAAAATGGCGCTGTACCAAATCACTTACGCGATGCCCATTACGCCGGCGCAGCTGAACTCGGACACGGACTCGGCTATAAGTACCCTCATGATTATCCAATGCATCAAGTTGAGCAACAATATTTGCCGGATAATCTTATCGGAACCCACTATTACATCGAAGACGATACTGTCACCGCACAGAAAGGACCACATCATGAGTAAAGTTGCCGTTGGTTTAAGTGGCGGAGTCGACAGCTCCGTGACCGTTCATCTTTTAAAAGAAGCCGGGCATGAAGTCATTGGCATTCATCTTCTGCTCACCCCAGAAAGCAGTCGCGATGCAGATGCAGCTTTTGATGCACAACGTGTGGCTGAGCATTTCGGCATTGACTTTCATATACTTGACGCCCGTGAACTATTTGCCAAAACTGTCATCGAACCATTCGCAGATGCCTATATTCACAGCCAAACCCCAAATCCTTGTGTGCGTTGCAACGCCTTTATTAAATTTGGTGTGCTTTGGAATGAAGCCAAACGACTCGGTTGCGACAAACTTGCGACCGGACATTACGTACGTATAAAAGAAGCTGCTCATGGGACAGCACTTGCCACGCCAAAGGACCATAAAAAAGATCAGTCCTATTTCCTTTGGGGCATTCCAAAAGAGGTCCTTCCTCATATTCTTTGCCCGCTCGGCGACTATACCAAAGATGAAGTACGTGCCATTGCTGCTTCAATGGGACTATCAACGGCAAGCAAGCGCGAGTCTCAAGAAATTTGCTTTATTCCTAATGATGACTATGCCGCATTCTTAACTGAATACTGTCCGGAACGCTTGCCAAAACAAGGCGCTTTTATCAATAACGCTTCCGAACGCATTGGAACCCACGCCGGTGCCTGGCGTTACACCATTGGCCAGCGTCGTGGACTTGGATTGGCATTGGGCTATCCAGCCTATGTCACTGCTACCGATTGCAAGCAAAACACCGTCACTGTCGGTCGCGACACCGACCTTTGGCATCAAAAGCTTATTGCCAATGAAGTGAATTTTCATTGTAATGTGCCTAAAGAAGGCTACGCTCGCATTAAAATTCGTTCTCGAGATGCCGGCACTATGGGGCACTGGCAATTTGACGGCACCACTCTATCAATTACATTTGATGAACCGGTACGCGCTATCACACCCGGTCAAAGCGTTGTGCTGTACGAAGACGATAACATCATCGGCGGTGGAATAATAACCGCTGCTCTGCCATCCTCCTTATAAAAGAAAGGATTTGTTATGTTAACCATCGACCAGAAAGACGAGATTTATCGCTTTCTCTGTAAAAATATCAATTACGGCACCCATCCTATTAACGATGTGGCTCAGCTTTTTGCAAACAACCACATATCCAGCAAGGATTACGGATACAGTCGATTAAAAAATATGCTTCGCGATATGCCTGAGTTCATGAGCTTGGTAAATCCAAAAAAAGAATCCGACGAAATGCAAGTGCGTTTTTCTATTTGGCAGCGTCAGAAAACAGCTTCAAAAGGCAAAAACAAAACCGTTCTGCCAGGAAAAACACGTCGTGCGGCTCGTGGTACCAGTTTGTCAAAGCCGACACCGACATCGCATCATCACCCGTCATCAAATCTCCCAGAGCCACCGGAATCTCTGTTGGCACATAGTCAACTCGACAGTCACATGTTAGAGCTTTTAGCACTTAAAACCGGCCGTGTGCAAGCTTCTTTGCCCGGTCTTTTGGAAAGCAGCTATCAACAAGCAAAAGCCGCCAACAGCTTAGATTACACCAAAGACAAGATTGGCTTTCGCTTAGATGTGCTTGCAAAAAACGGCAAACCGATTTTTGTTACCTTCAAGTGCGCAGCAAAAAAAGGAAAGCATCAAGCACCTTATGCGCTCATTTATATTGATGACTACGATGCACCAAGTACCAGCCTTGAAGTAAACAAAATTATCGGCGATAGCCCTGCCCAAGCTTTAGAGAATTTTGCCTTCCTAGGACGTTGGGAGGATTTTCTTCAGTCCCTTGCCAATATGGCAACACCGGAAGAATGGGATTTTCCTCATGCAGAGAAAAAAAATCTCTACATACTAAAAAAATACATTCAATACACCTTCTACCGCATTCAATTGGAGGGTAAAGTATTATTATCCAAGGACGGCCGTTTGGCCGCCTTTAACACCGGCTTGGTAGACCGTCATTTTGATGAAATCTATGCCTGCTTTTTACCCAACAACGCAGGCGAATCACCATGGCTCTTCAAAGAGTTTTGTATTGCCGGTCGTTACGGTTTGGGGAAACAGCTTGTTCAGCATTTTAACCCATTGCCACAGCCTGCTACCTATTTCCAGCACCAGCAAGATTTACTGTTTGACTTAACCCGTGAAATTCATTGCGATTATGAACATATTCTCATTGAAAACATCGATCGTTTCCCGCTTTCTTACTTAAAAAATCAATTCTATGACCACAAAAAGGCCGTTAAAATTTTAAACGATATTGAGCGCACAAATGATGACGTTCAGCGCGAACAGCTCTATGAACGCATTCGCATTCTTATCAGTGATGATATGCTGCTTTATAATCGACTGAAAAATCGTTTGGATGATGCCGTGCTTCTCTCGCGCAAGGAGGTACGTTGGAATTATCATACAGCAATTCCTTCCTACTATCCTTCCCGCAACACCATGAACTTTATGTTGCCTTTGCATTTAACAAGCGATGACGTTATTGACAACGTGCTTGTTGTTGAGCTTACGCCGGCAGGCAATTATCAGGGACAAACTATTTTAACGCGCGATCAAGCGTATATCGATGCACGTTTGGTTTGCAGTCTAAAGAGTCATTGGCTGGATCTAAAAACCATATCTCGTTAACCGTAATTTGTTGTCGTATATTTAGGCGAAAGCCTTCATATAAATATTAAAAAAGAGGTGTTTCTTTTGAGTCAAAAACAACAGACATCCATGTTGGCAAAGCTTTTCCCAGTGTTTGGTCAACAAAATGTCAACATGAAGACCGAGCTCTTGGCAGGCCTTACCACATTCCTTACCATGGCGTACATCATTGCCGTCAACCCTAGCATTTTGTCCGAAACCGGCATGGATGCCGGCGCTTTAGTAACGGCAACCTGCTTAGGGGCAGCCGTGGGTTGTTTCCTAATGGGTTTTGTTGCCAACTTGCCATTCGGTTTAGCGCCTGCAATGGGGTTAAACGCATTCTTTGCCTTTTCAGTTGTACTGGGCATGGGAATTCCTTGGGAAGTTGCGTTAACAACTGTATTCTGTGAAGGTATTATCTTTATTCTTTTAACAATCTGCAAGGTACGTGAAGCCGTTGTCCAAGCGATTCCTCACAACATGAAATTCGCCGTAACTGCAGGGATTGGGCTTTTTATCGCCTTTATCGGTCTCATCAACGGCAGCATTATTGTCAATGACGATGCAACCTTGGTGACCCTCAATCAATTCGCTTTGCCTGGTATTATCACCTGCATTGGGGTGCTTATTATTGGTGCCCTCGATAAACGCGGTGTGCGGTGCCATTTTAATTGGTATTTTGGTCTGCTCCTGCATTGGTTGGGGCTATGCCCTCATGAATCCTGCAGCAGCTGCCGAGCTGGGTATTTTCTTGCCTGACGGGATTATGAAATTTGAATCAATTGCACCGATTGCCGGGAAAATTGATTTTAGCTATATCTTCCACCCAGAACATGCAAGTACCTTTATTATGGTACTCTTAACCTTCCTCTTTGTTGACTTCTTCGACACTGTCGGTACCTTAGTTGGTGTATGCTCCAAAGCCAATATGCTCGACAAAAACGGTAATGTACCAAATGTTAGCCGTGCGCTCATGGCAGACGCCGTGGCAACCACCGCAGGCGCCGCACTCGGTACCTCTACTGTTACCACCTTTGTTGAAAGCTCTACCGGTGTCAGCGCCGGCGGTCGCACCGGTTACACTGCAATCACCATCGGGGTGCTTTTCCTTGTTGCAATGTTCTTCTCTCCAATCTTCATCGCCATCCCATCATGCGCGACTGCGCCTGCACTCATCTATGTTGGGTACTTAATGCTTGGTGCTGCGAAGAACATCGAATTCGATAACATCACCGAAGGTCTTCCTGCATTTATCACGATTGCTGCTATGCCACTCACCTATTCTATCGGTGACGGCTTGATTCTCGGCGTACTCAGCTATGTGCTTGTTAACCTCCTTTATAATGTTATGGCACCGGCTGAAAAGCGTAAAAAAGTATCTGTCGTTATGATTGTCCTTGCCATCCTCTTTATTTTAAAATTCTGGTTTGGCATCTAATTTCACACATATAAAAAGACGTATGATTGAACTGTTCCCCCAATTGTTAGACCTAAAATCTAACGATTGAGGGTCAGTTCAAATCATACGTCTTTTTTATTTAGGACTCTCCGCTACATTCCACTCAAGATACACCATTTTTTCCGGAATCACGCCTTCTAACAAACTATCTGCATAGCCTGCGATGCGAAATCCGTGGTTTTGATAAAGCGCCTTCGCCGGCTCATTGTAGGCATAGGTGTCTATACGAACGACACTACATCCTTCTGCTATGGCGCGTTCCTTCGCATAGCGTACCATTTGACTCCCGTAGCCTTTCCCCGCTTTAGCAGGCGGAATGCATAGGGTGTGCACCACGAGCACTGCGTCCCCTTCCCTGGAATATTGCCAAGGAATATCGGCATATTCAGCAGCTTGCTCGTTGTTCAATACCATACTGGCGCAAATCTCGCCATCCTCTTCAAGTACAATCATTGTCCCCAATGGCACATTTTTCTCCGGCACCTTCACAGTCGGATATAAGCCCAGCACCCAATTTGATTGGCTACCATGTTCTTGCTCAAAGGTTAATAGTGCCTCATAACCTGCTACAATAGCTTCAATGTCGTTTTCAGTCGCCTGTCTTACCATATTATTACCATCTCCTCTTAATGGCTACTTAATTATTGCGCTTCGTCCCTTTATATAAAAACGCATTGGGATCCATTTTATAAAACGTTCCTTTGTCAATACCGATGGCTTGTTTGCATACCGGACAGACAATCTTATCCCCTTGCATTTCTTCCTCAACGTACCATTTCGTAATGCGCGCCTTGTGGCAACGAAGCACCTCCCCTTGACCGATTTTATCGTACTTCCAGAGCTTAGACTTGCACTTTGCGCAGCGAATAATTAGCATAACGTGCCTCCCTTGCTTTTATCACTTGCTCCCATCATACCATTATTTCCACACTGCGTAGAAAAAAATTAGCGGTAATTATTTTGCTACACTTTACAACTGTTATAATTTGTGCTATCCTTTAGAAAAACTATACCATAACAGGTGATTACAATGTCTATGAGAAACATTTCAGCGAAAACCCGATATTACTTTACTTACTTTACCTTTACTGGCTTCAGTAAAGGCTATTTGGGTTATCCTGAAAACAGCTCTATCTGACATTTTATCAATGAGAGATAGCAACTGCACGGAGGATATCCCCCGTGCAGTTTTTTTATATTCTCAATAATTAACCATATGGTCAATGGAATTATTCTTTTATTTTTGAAAGGAGCACTTTTATTATGATTATTAAACTTAGAAACGATGCAGAACAATCACAGGTTCAACAGCTTACCGATTGGCTCAAAAGCATGGACTTGAACCTCTACTTCTCCGAAGGGGCCACCTACTCTATCATTGGTCTTGTCGGTGACACTTCCCGCGTGGACATCGAACTTATCGAAGCCCTTGAAATCGTAGAAAGCGTTACCCGTATTCAAGATCCTTTCAAAAATGCTAACCGCAAATTCCATCCGGATGATACGATTATCAAGGTTGGCGATGCAACCATCGGTGGCGGCAGCCTCACACTGATTGCCGGCCCTTGCTCCATTGAAAGCGAAGCTCAAATTGTTGAAGTTGCACAACGCGTTAAGGCAGCAGGTGCAACCATTCTTCGCGGTGGTGCATTCAAGCCTCGTACTTCTCCATACTCCTTCCAAGGGATGGGTGCAGAAGGTCTTGAATTGCTCTTAAAAGCAAAAGAAGCAACCGGCCTTCCAATCATTTCCGAAGTAATGGATATTTCTCAATTGCCACTTTTCAAGGATGTAGATATTCTTCAAATCGGTGCCCGTAATATGCAAAACTTCAACCTTCTTAAAGAAGTCGGCACCATGGATAAACCGGTCCTCTTAAAGCGTGGTCTTTCCGCAACCTACCAAGAATGGTTGATGAGTGCCGAATACATCATGGCTGGTGGTAACAAAAATGTTATTCTCTGCGAACGTGGTATTCGTACCTTCGAAACCAAAACCCGTAATACCCTTGATATTTCCGCTGTACCAATGCTTCGTGAAATGACCCACTTGCCTATCATCATTGACCCTAGTCACGCAGCAGGGATTCGTCGTATGGTTCGCCCACTGAGCATGGCTGCTATCGCTGCCGGTGCTGACGGCTTGATGATTGAAGTGCACAACGATCCTGAACGTGCAAAATGCGATGGTCCTCAATGCTTACGTCCTGAAGCATTCGAAGAAGTTGCCCGTGACGCTATCAAGCTTCATGACTTCTGCCAAAAGGAAATTTCCTTATGCTAAGTGCAACCATTGATGTACAAACCGGCAATCCGTACCAGGTTTTTATCGGTCACGGATTGTTGGATGAAATCGGCACACGCCTCAAGGCGTGCCACTCTAACTGTAAAATAGCGCTTCTTACCGATAGTACTGTCGCACCGCTCTATTTAACACGATGCGCTGAAAGCTTGCGCAGTGCGGGTTTTGAAGTCATTACCTCCGTTGTTCCGGCCGGTGAAGAAAGCAAAAGCTTTGCTTCTTTAGAACAACTCATGAATGAATGGAGTCTGGCCGGCCTCCACCGCAGCGACTTGGTTGTTGCGCTCGGTGGTGGTGTAGTCGGTGATCTTGGCGGCTTTGCCGCCTCCATGTATCAACGCGGTATTCCGTTTGTTCAAGTACCGACCACATTGCTAGCAGCAGTTGATTCATCGGTCGGTGGAAAAACAGCCATTGATATTACTGCCGGCAAAAATCTAGTTGGCGCTTTTTATCAACCCCTCGCTGTATATTGCGATGTAGACCTTATTCAAACGATGGATGACACTCGCTTTGCCGATGGGGTTGCAGAAGGCATTAAATACGGAGTTTTAGGACAACCGGATTTATTCGAACGACTGTCTACAATTCCGTTAAGTCCCACTGCTTCAGATTTAGACCATATTGTCAGTCAATGTGTGCGTCACAAAAATCAAGTTGTCAGCGAAGATGAATTTGAGAAAGGCAATCGTGCTTTTCTCAATCTTGGTCATACGTTTGCCCATGCCATTGAGCATCTGAGCAACTTTGAAGTGACCCACGGTCATGCTGTCGCCATCGGTCTTGCTATGATGGCACGCGCCGCTTTCAAAAAGGGGTGGTGTGCACCGGACGTTGCCAACCGCATTGAAGACGCACTCATAAACAATCATTTGCCAATCAGTTGCGATTACGACTCAGAGGAAATGTGTGAAATATGTCGCCGTGACAAAAAAGCTACCAGCGACACCATCACCATCGTCGTTCCGCTCAGCATTGGTCATTGTGAATTGAAGAAGGTGTCTTATGACACGCTTTTAGAATTGATTATTCTCGGAAAGGAGCCTCTTTAAGATGAAGCTTTCTCCTGCCACACTTGGCGGCTGCATTGTAGCGATTCCATCAAAATCTGCTGCGCATCGCCTTTTTATCGCCGCCAGCTTGGCGGATCAAACCTCTCACTGGGCACTGCCGACAAGCTCAGTCGATATTGATACGACCTTGTCCTGTATGCAGGCACTTGGCGCCAATATTGACCGTCATGATACCGAGGTGCATATTACACCTATTCAAGTAGTCAATACCCAGCCAACAATTGATTGCCAAGAAAGTGGCTCCACCCTCCGTTTTCTTTTACCGGTCTGTGCAGCACTCGGCACCGCTTCAACCTTTATTGGTCAAGGCCGACTCCCGCAAAGACCGATTGCTGATTTTCTCAGCGTTCTCAAAAATCTCGGTGCACAAACCGACAGCGATTCCTTACCGTTAACTATTCACGGGCCCTTACACGGTGGAACTGCTGCACTACCGGGGCATGTCAGCAGCCAGTATCTAACCGGCCTTCTTTTGGCAGCGCCGTTGCTTAATGAAGACTTGGACATTCACCTTACCACACCGCTTCAATCACGCCCCTACATCGATCTTACCATAGATGTGCTGCACCTATTTGGTGTGGAGGTGACTGTCAACAGCAACCATTTTCACGTTGATGCGGATGCCGCGTATCGTTTACCGAAAACGCCGCTTTCTATTGAAGGGGATTGGTCCAACGCCGCCTTCTTCTTGGCTGCCGGTGCCCTTTCTGCACCGGTTACCATGACCGGTCTAAAATTCGATAGCAGTCAAGGCGATAAAGCCATTGTCGAATTGCTTCGCGGGTTTGGTGCCAAAGTCACTATAACAGATGATGCCGTTACCGTTGCACCAGCACCGCTTCATGCACAAACCATCTCTGTTAAGGAAATTCCTGATGCTTTGCCAATTTTAGCGGTCATAGCTGCTCAGGCAGAAGGTACGACTGTGTTTACCGATGCCGAACGTTTGCGTCTAAAAGAAAGCGACCGCATCGCAACAACCTCCGCCCTTTTATCGGCGTTGGGCGTTCCTTGTGAAAGTGATGCATCCAGTCTACGTGTAACCGGTGTTCAACAATTACATGGTAACGTGACTGTTGACAGCGCCAACGACCATCGTATTGCCATGGCAGCAGCCATTGCCGCCTTAAATTGCGATGCCCCAATTATTCTTAACGGTGCATCCGCAGTTAATAAATCCTATCCTCATTTCTTCAATGACTACAATTCCTTAGGAGGTGACGCAAGTGGCATCTAGTATTGGATCCCATTACCGTTGTTCCGTTTTTGGCGAAAGCCACGGAAAAATGATTGGCATAGAAATTGACGGCGTCCCTCCGGGAGAAGCTGTTGACGAAAATGAATTGCAAGCATTTATGGCACGACGTGCGCCGGGCAACAGCAAACACGCTACCAAGCGCAAAGAGCCGGACATTGTACACATTGCTTCGGGCATTATGGATGGTGTCACAACCGGTTTTCCGCTTATGGCTTATATTGAGAATACCAACCAACATTCCAAGGATTACAGCAATCTTTTGGACCACCCGCGTCCATCTCATGCCGACTATACGGCTCATATCCATTACAAAGGCTTCGCTGATATGCGCGGCGGCGGACACTTTTCCGGTAGACTAACCGCTCCCCTTTGCATCGCCGGTGGCATTGCCAAGCAAATCTTACGTCGCCGAGGCATTCACGTTGGTGCGCAGCTTTTGCAAATTGAAAACATCATTGGTACACCCTTTGATGCGATGAATGTCGATGCCGAAACACTTGAATCCATGGCTTCCATGGAATTTCCAACAATCGATGAAGATGCTAATTCTGCTATGCAAGCTGCCATTCAAGCTGCAGCAGCAGAAGGCGATTCTGTCGGCGGTGTCGTTCAAGGGGCAATCATCGGCGTGCCAGTCGGCTTAGGTGGCCCAATGTTTGGCGGTATTGAAAATCGGATGGCGCAAGCCCTTTTTGGTATTCCCGGCTGTAAAGGTGTTTCCTTTGGCGCCGGTTTTGATGCAGTCACCATGCGTGGAAGTGTGCATAATGACCCGTTTATCATGAAGGACGGCAATGTTACCACCACCACCAATCATGCCGGCGGCATTTTGGGTGGTATTACCTCCGGTGCGCCAATTACTGTTCAAATCGCAATGAAGCCAACCGCTTCGATTTCTATAGAGCAACAAACTGTTTCCCTTTCCAAACACGCTGATGCGCCACTTGTTGTAACCGGACGTCATGACCCTTGTATCGCCGTTCGTACGGTTCCGGTTCTTGAAGCAGTCATGGCCATCGTCATTTTAGATTTATTATTAGAGGAGCATGCATTATGAAAAATTTAGATGATATTCGCGTAGAAATTAACGCTGTCGATGACGAGCTTTTAAGTCTTATCATCAAGCGTTTGAACCTCTCCAAAGAGGTGGCTGCTTATAAAAAGGCCAATAACATTCCAATTCTTGACCGTGCCCGTGAGCTTTGGATTTTAGACCATATTACCAAGGGCAAAGATGCCGATCTCGTGGTTCCACTTCGTGAAACCTACGAAAGTATTTTCCGCGTTAGTCGTCGCCGTCAATCTCAGCTCATCGAGCCGGATGATAGCTTCATTGATGCTGTTATCACTTCCTTCACCGATGAACCATTTCCAACCACCGGCACGGTGGCTGTCACCAACGACATCAACGACATGCAGGTTGCAAAGGGCATTTTCGACGACCCACGTCTTATCTCCTTGAACAACAACATGAAAATTGTGGATGCTGTTAACTCCGGTCTTTGCCAATTCGGTATTCTTCCTATTGAAGACAACCGCTCCGGTGCAAAATCCCTCACCTATGATTTACTTATTAAAAACACCTGCCACATCGTACGTGGGATTAAGGTAAACCTCCACTATAAGCTCGTTGCAGCAAACAACGTGCCGTTCACCAGCCTTAAAACCATCGTTGTGGATCACAGCGCTTACTATCACTGCTCCGAATTCCTTTCAGGTATGAAGTGCGACATCGTTGAAAAAGGGCCAAACGGTATTATGAAAGATATCAAAGACCCTAGTGACAACTTCATCGGTTGGATTGTCCCTGCTAACACTCCAATCGGTGATAATCTCCATGTACTTCGTAATGACGTAGCAAATGTTGGTGACTATGTTCGCTACATTTGCCTTGCAAAGAATCCAAAAATTCATGCCGATGCAGACTCTATCAGTCTTATGATTTCTGCACCAAATGTTGCCGGTGGTTTGGACGACGTACTTTCTCCACTTGCAGCATTGGGCATTAACCTTACCCTTTTGGAAAGCCGTCCAATTGTTGATGGCACACAAAACAACCACCGCTTCTTTCTCGATATGGATGCAGATATTCACGAACCACAAGTTCAAGCCATTATCAATCAATTGTCCCGCGACTGCCCATCTTTCACTCTTTTAGGGGCTTACAAGAACGTGGAGTTAAGCTTATGAGATGCGGACTTTTAGGCCGCACCCTCGGCCACAGCTTTTCTCCGGCCATCCATGCAGCCATTGATGCCGGCTATAGTTACAAGCTTTTTGAATATGAACCGGATGGATTGGATGCATTTTTCGAGGAAGATTGGCACGGCATTAACGTCACCATTCCTTATAAAGAAACTGTCATGCCTTATTGTAATGAAATCGATGACAAGGCCAAACGTATTGGTTGCGTCAATACCATTGTTCGTCGTAATGATGGTACCCTATTTGGCACCAATACCGATTATGATGGCTTTGCCTTCGCCCTTGATCATGCCGGCATTGACATCGAAGGACGTAAATGCCTTATTCTTGGCAATGGCGCCACATCCAAAACCATTCGCACCGTTCTGGAAGACAAGGGCGCACGTGAGATTCTAAATATCGCACGCCACGATGGTATTCCGTACAGCGACATCCATTTGCATCATGATGCCGAAGTGATAATTAACGCTACTCCTGTTGGTATGTTCCCCAAAAATCCGGCAAGACTGATTGAAATCGATGGTTTCAATGCACTCGAAGCTGTTTTTGACGTCATCTACAATCCCCATCGCACGCAGCTCCTCCTTGACGCCACCAATCGTGGCGTCAAGACCTGTGATGGACTACCGATGCTTGTCGCTCAAGCCGTCTATGCAGCCAAGCATTTTGCCGGAATTACCGATGTTGAAGCACGTATTGTGCCAATCTTGGAAAAAATGCAATATGACGATGAAAATATCATACTCATTGGAATGCCTGGTGTTGGCAAATCCACCATTGGCAAACGGTTGGCTGAAGCCCTTGACAGACCGTTTGTCGACATTGACAGCAAAATCGACGAAACATACGGTTCTGTGCCTGATTACATCAATACCCACGGCATCGCTGCTTTTCGTGCTATCGAAACAGCTACCATTGCTGAGATTGGAAAAGGGCATGGGCAAGTCATTGCCACCGGTGGTGGCGCTGTAACCGTTGCTTGTAATAAAGACCTCTTACGTCAAAACGGACGTCTTTATTGGCTCAAGCGTCCGTTGGAACAGCTTCCAACGAATGGTCGCCCACTTTCTGCCGGTGGTATTGACACCTTGAAAGCACTTTACCGGGAACGTGAACCGCTCTACAGTGATTTTGCTGATGTTTCCATCCAAAACAATCAAATTGACAACACCGTACAACAGATACTGGAGGATTTCCATGAAGCTATGCATCATTAACGGACCTAACCTCAATATGCTGGGCATTCGCGAGCCTGATATTTACGGTCGCACCACTTATGCTGACCTCTGTAAAACCATCCGTGATCATGCCGACAAGCGCAGCATTGAGGTGGAAATTTACCAATCCAACCACGAAGGTGACCTTGTTGACAAGATTCAATCCTGTTACCAAACAGTCGACGGCATTGTCATTAATCCAGCTGCCTACACCCATACCTCTGTGGCACTCTTAGATGCCGTTAAAGCCATCGGCGTGCCAACCGTGGAAGTGCACATCTCTGATGTGTCCAAACGCGAAGATTTTCGCCAGATTAGCTATATCCGATCAGCTTGTATAAAAACCATCGCCGGACATGGTATCCAAGGCTACTTGGAAGCAATGGATACCCTTCTGGAATTGCATCAATAAACCAATCAGCCCCTTGCTTACGCTCAAGCAAGGGGCTTTATCGGTACCAATAAAAACCACCGGTTGAACCGGTGGTTTTAGCAAGCCCTATAAGGGCTTTTC
>OLPO01000195.1_pt1 | contig 53302 bp, 53 predicted proteins | sample 1672831 | NCBI WGS metagenome assembly OLPO01 (sample SAMEA3136728, study PRJEB25190) | human gut metagenome | reverse complement strand
GCTTGCTTGCTTGCTTGCTTGCTTGCTTGCTTGCTTGCTTGCTTGCTTGCTTGCTAAACATGGTGATAGCGCTCGTCATGCTTGTCAACTCCTTTTCAATCATTCAAGTATATACTATCAAAACATATCTTGCTTTTCAACTCGAAAAAGTCCGCATGGTGTCTCGTATTTTTCCCTTAATGCGCGTTCATCTTGCTTGCTACAAGACCCCTTTCATTCCATAAAAAAGCAGTCCTCCGTTTCTTGGCGGACTGCTTTGCTTTTATTCTTCTTCATTCAAAAATGAGCCAATTTTAATTGGGCGAATTGGTTGCCGATAGGTTGGCGCTGTGAGGTCGTTTACAGGTGTCTTGGTCTTCGCGGACAGCTCTCGCATGACCAAAGAGATGCAAGTCTTGCCTTGGCATGGGCCCATTGACACACGCGTATTAAACTTCACTTGCTTCAAGGTGTCTGCGCCGTTTTCTATGGTTGCGGCTATTTCTTCTGCAGTCACATCTTCACAGCGACAAACAATACTTTCACCTTGTTCTGCATGGGTCACTTCATCGCTAATAAGTTGTTCCTTCGCCTTCATACTAATACCACGCACCACGTGGGTGTATGCCTTTGGTACCACTAAGGTAACAACAGCGGTTTTGTTTTTGGAGGTAAGAACATGTTTCACGGTAACCTTGCACACAACTTCGCCGATACGGTTTAACCCATCTACTACTGCACCGACTTCCGGTAGCGGAGAATATTCATAAGGAATCTTCACAATGGATTCGGTATCAGAATAGCTTTCGTCAATGACAAAGCAAGCTAAGCCCGGGCAAACGAGCATGCAAGCGCCACAGCCTACACAATGATCAAAATAGGTTTGTGGGGTATCGGTAATGGTGGTGAGTGGCTTTACTGCGTTGAATTTGCAGGCGGTATAGCAAGGGTTACAAGGAATGTTTTGGAAACATTCAAAGAGGGCATAGGGGCCTTTTTGACGGCGTTCTTCACTTGGTAAAATGTCTTGAACCTTCGCCTCTAATTCTTTTAATACTTCAGTGCTCATAGTTAACCGGACTCCCTTCCTTTGTTTTTACGATGCCATTTTTAATCTTGCCACCCTCTGGGCGCAAGGAATCCAATTGCTCGAGATAGTCAGCAAATTTCTCCTCAAAGTCTGGCACACGGCCAAAATCGTTGGCTGCGGACAAGCCTGCGAGTTTCCCGGTAAGCATCGCACTGGACGCTTCTTCCACCCCACCGGAATCCCCGGCAGCGTACACGTTTGGCACGCTGGTATGACGTGCGTCGTCAATCACCGGCACATAACCACCAAGCTCCGGCACAAATTTCATATCGCAACCTGCTTGGAAAAAGAGTTCAGGAAGCGGTTGCAACCCAACCGCCATGCAGATGGCATCGCACTTGACATCCTGCTCGGTGCCTGGAATCGGTTGAAAATGATCGTCCACTTGGCAAATGACCGCGCCTTCGACCTTTTCTGTGCCGTAGGCATATTTGATTGTGTGCTGGGTCATCACAGGTACTTGAGCACGTCTGAGCTTGTTGGCATGCACTTGATAACCGCCGATTTTTGGTGCGGCTTCAATCACCGCTGCCACATTCACACCAGCCTGCATGAGCTGATAGCTCACAATGAGGCCAATGTTCCCGCCGCCAACCATCAACACGTTTTCCGCCGGAATAACCCCTTCCATGTTCATCAAGGTTTGCACCGCACCGGCACCATAAACCCCCGGCAGGTCGTTATTTGGAAAGACGAGATTCTTTTCAAATGCCCCGGTAGCAACGATAATGCGTTCTGCTTTTACCCCTTCAACCACGCCATTTTTGTCTACCATCACCACACCGTTCTTATAAAAACCGGCTGCGATAGAATCGGTCCAAAGCGTAATCTGTGGCATGCTCTTAATCTTTGCAGCCAAGTCAATGGAAATCTGTACGCCGCGGGTTCCGGCATTTTGCTTTTCGGAGCCAAAGAATTTGTGGGTTTGCTTAATGAGCTGGCCACCAAGATCACTGTTACGTTCTAGCATCAGAACTTGCACGCCGGCTTCTGCCGCTTCAATAGCCGCACACATTCCGGCAGGGCCACCGCCGATGATGAGGAGCTCGGTTTTCACCAATTCACGTTCGTTGCTGAGCTTGGCTTCGATATGAACATCCACTTCGGGCTTCACATTGCCTACTTGACGTTCAACATTAATACCTTCGCGCAATGGTTCTACGCATACCCTCACATTCGGAATCCCATTTACCTTCATGAGACAAGAGGAGCAATTACCAATCGCACAGAACAGGCCTCTGTGGCGATGCTTTTTTTCAGACTCATGCAAGGAGCGCACCCCGGCTGCATGCAATGCTGCCGCAATGGTTTCCCCTTCGTAGCCTTTTAATGCTTGTCCTTCGTATGTAAAAGTGACTTCACGTCCCTTTTTAAAATCCAAGATTGGATGTTGTTCAATTCTGGCCATTTTTAACGCCTCCAAAATCTTCTTTATTTCTGAAATCTGCTATACAGATATGGTGCGATTTCATCGGTAATCTTTTGATTAATAATATAATCACTCATAATGTCACCCATTGCAGGACCGTAGCCAATCCCGCCACCTTCATGACCGGTCGCCATAATCATCCCTTCCAAGCCATTCACCGGCCCTAAAATTGGACCGCCATCGCAATAAGGACGAAGCCCGGCATAGGTGCGAATAATATTGATATTTTTCAAAAATGGCACATAGTGGGTGGCATAATTACACACGGCACGCAGGATTTCATATGAGGTGCTCTTATCATAGCCACTCCATTCACGGTTACTGCCGAATAAAATATTCCCGGTATGTGTTTGCTCCAGGAAGAGATTGACGCCCATCTTCATGCTTGGGTCATCAGAAGTTTCAGCCAATTCCGGATGATATTTCAATGCCACATAACGGCAGCAAAGCAAGATATGATTCACCACCGGTGCCACCTGTTCGCAAACAATAATGTTCCCACGGCGTGGTTTTACCGGAACATCCATCCCCGCCATTTTGCCGATTTCAGGAGAAAATACCCCCGCAGCATTAACCACTTGTTCGGTATATATAATGCCCTTCGTGGTAACAACGCCCTTGACCTTGCCATTTTCCACCAAGATATCCGTTACCGCGGTATTGGTCATGACTGTGGCACCCAATCTTTCTGCCGCTTGCGCATAGCCCAAGGTAACATCCATCGGGCTAACCAGCGCATCGTCCAAGCAATAAGACACTGCACAGATTTCCTTGGAGAGGCATGGTTCAATTTTACGCGCATCGTCGCCACTGATTAAGGAAACGTTAATTCCAGCGCCAACCTGCTGCTTAATAGTATCTTCAAATGTTCCAACAAGAGATGGGTCGTCAATCATTACCATACTTCCCATCTTGTTATAATGTACCTCGCGCCCCAATTCTTGGCTCAAGGTTTCATACAAACGATTGCTCTTTTGTTGAATTTGCTGCAAAATACCCGGTGCCTTGGTGTGAATCATTACCCCACTGTCGCAAGCACTGGAGGTTTCCTCACCTATACCACGGCGTTCCACGAGCACAACATTCTTCACGCCCTTTTTGGCCAAATAATAGGTAATCGCTGTCCCAATAATCCCGCCACCTATTACTACTACATTTGCGGTCTGACTCATAGCCGTTCAACCTTCCTTCTATATTTAACCGTATGCTCCCTTAGCATTTCGCTAAGGACTCGTCTTTAAGTTCTACATCCAAGGTTACTTCAATCGAAGCGTTCCCAAAGAGGGAATTAATCCCCACGGCAAAGCGTGCATGTCTGCCAGCATCACCAAAAATTTCTACCAATAAGTCCGATGCGCCATTGAGCACCTTGGATTGATTGTGAAAATCATCTTCCGAAACAATATAACCGCTCACTTTGAGGACTTTCGCAATATTATCAAGCCCGCCACACATTTCATTGAGTGCTGCCAAGGCATTTAGGGTCGCAAGTCTTGCCCCTTCATAGCCTTCTTCGATGCGTGAATCATTGAGTTTACCCGTCACCGTCCAGGTACCATTGGCCTTTGGTGTAAATCCAGAAGAAGTTACCACCTTCCCACTGCGAGAAGCAAGCATGTAGTTTGCCACTGGCACAACCACCGGTGGCAATTCAATGCCTTTTTCCTGTAAAACATCTGCTATACTCATTGAATCATTCCTCCTACCGCACATTTCTCATTCGAATATCTTTTACTTTATTTTTTATTTATTCATATTGATTGATATTCTAGACGTATATTTTTTTATGTTTTTTTTGCGCAAAAAAAGATTAACTTTCACAGCATGCCGAAAAGTTAACCTTTTTCCACAACAGACACTACTGTTTCTCGTATCGTTTTTATATGATATTTTGCAGCATAATTGCTAAAAATAGTTTTACACGCACCTCTAATTCAGATAAATCACAATCCAACAGCTCATTGATTTTCTTAATTTTATACACTACTGTATTACGATGAATAAACAACTTATCCGCTGTATCATTAATATTGCAGTTATTGTTTAAATACACCTTCAAAAATTCCAGATAATCCGAGCCGTTATTTTGATCATGTTTTTCCAGAACTCCAAGCTTGGCATCGTAGTATTGCTTCATGGTGTTCTTGTCATCAATCGCTAACAGCAACTGATAAACACCCAATTCACGATATTGCACCAACTGATTTTCCCAGCCATTGCGTTCACTCAAATTTACGACTTTTTTTGCTTGTACATAAGCGTTCGTTAATCGCTCTACACCCGAATGATTAATGCTACTCCCCACATAGAATTGATATTCTTTCATGCGCAATAACATAATCATTTTTAGCATAATCTCGCGCATTTCTTCCTCGGAGTAATTTGAAAACACAAAGACATAGATATCATCCATTGTTAGCACAAAGGACTTGTCCCCGGCTTTCAAAAGCTGTGCCTCCATTGACTTCACCAGCCACTGACTTTCAGAACTCGTAATAAGTTCTCGGTGCTTCATCTTCACAATGGAAACCGCATAGGGCTCGTTTTTCTTAAATCCCGATTGTACAAGGGTTGGTACATAGCCATCGAGTTTTTTCGGAAACGAGATGGCATTTTTCATCGCCGAAAAAAGCTGACGATTAATCTTTTCTGATTCCAAAAGCTGTATGCTCAGCAGCTTGGTGATAGTGGACATATTTACGGAAGAAGCCAATACCATTAATGGAAAACGCTGTACATTACACAGATTCTTCACTACATCGGAAATCTCTGTCAAATAATGTCCTTGCATTATCACCAAACCACTGCTTTGTCGTGCAATCAATTCTTCTATAAAGCGTACGAATACAGCCTCGTCATCCATGTCTTCGCCGGAACAAAACACCAACTCATTGATATTAACATGTGTCATGGCGAGATTATTTTCCACAATCTGAAACCACTCAATAATATTTCCGATGCCGCCTTTACCAGCCACCAAGTTGACCTTGTAATCACTTACTGTTTCCATGAAACGTTCGACTGTAATACTCAAGCACGCTCATCCTTCCTAAAACGTTACGCCACCGAAAGGCGTTTCGATTATTCGTTTTTAAGATAACGAATACCCTTGCCGGTAAATGCCCAAATCATGGCAAAGACCACGCAGAGATAACAAGGAATGCACCATACGGCATATGCACTTACAGGAACACCCAGTAAGTCCATGTAGTAAATCCCGGATGCGCCCCAAGGCACGAATGGCAGGAGCATGGTCCCGGCATCTTCCAAGGTACGAGAGAGGTTCACACCATGCAGGCCCATATTGGTATACGCTTCTTTTAAAAGGAAGCCTACCATAATAATGGAAATGGATGCAACCCCAGCGGTAAATACCAAAATAGCACTAGACAAGATGGTTATGCCAATTAACTTCCAACGGCAATCAATTTTGTGAGAAATGCTTTCAAGGATAACATCAAGGCAGCCAATCTTTGCCACAATTCCGGCAAAAGCATAACCACATATGATGGTGTTAACAATATTCATCATAGAACTGATCCCACCACGGTTCAACAAGCTCATAATTGTAGCATTGCCGGTCGCATCAGCAGCAGAAGCAGCAGTTACCATATCAACATTAAAACCAGCTACGCAGGCATGAACACCGGCGGTAAAATCAAGACCGTGGAAGTATGCCCCCAAGCCAATCGCTACCACTGAGGAAAGGAGCATCAACGGTACAGTAGGCTGCTTAAGCATCGCCCCAACAATAACAATCACAGCCGGCAAGAGTAACAACAGATTAAAATTGTAGATAGCAGATAAATTATTGGATAAAGCTTCTACATTCACCGAGTTAGCTGCAGTAATTGTTAAGTTTTTCCCTGCGAAAAACCATACAAGCAAGCCTACGCAGGAAGCCGGAATGGTTGTCCAGAACATATGACGAATGTGCTGGAACAAATCAACGTCACATACCATTGGTGCCAAGTTGGTGGTATCGGAAAGTGGTGACATCTTGTCACCAAATACCCCACCGGAGATAATCGCGCCGGCTGCCATGCCTAACGGAATACCCATTTCACCGGCAACCCCAATCAGTGCCAAACCTGCAGTAGCGACAGAGCCCCATGCAGTCCCGGTTGCAGTAGATACAATCGCAGTAATAAGAAATGCTGCTACCAAGAATAATTCCGGACTAATGAGCTTCAGCCCCAAATAAATCAAATACGGCACGGTCCCGGAATAAATCCAAGTACCGATAACAATCCCTACACAAACCAAAATGTAAATAACCGGTAAGCTTGTCGCCAAGTTTTCAGTAATCCCTTTTTCCATATCTTGATAGGAATATCCCAAACGCTTCCCGATTACAGCAGCATAAAAGGCAGCTAAGATCAATAATGGTTGAATGTCTAACCGCAACAGCCCTTTACCAACACCGATAATTACCACCATGACCAAAAAGCAAGAAATGGCTTCCCATAGAGTCGGTTTTCTTTTCATGGTTAAAACCTCCAATTTATCATTTTATAACGAATAAGAGAATATTTGGTCAATCCTCACACACCTTGTTACCGTGGTGGTAATGGGCCCTCTGCAAGATGTATTTAGCTTATTTGTAGCGCCGTTTTCAAAAACGATTCTACGAACATTTCATTGATTCCTTTATAAACCCTTATTATTATCGATTTTGCTTTCATGTGTGTCTTAATTGATTATCCAAACGTTTTATTGGTAATTATCTTACTATTCTATATAATTGTTCGCAATATGCATATTAACCAAAATATTTTGTCATTTTGACAGTCACTAATTAAGCATATGCTCCATTGGTATTTTTCTATTCTTGTTTTTACTCGAACATTTGCCACGCAAAATTTAACAATGATTTTCACCCCACCCCCTTTTATCATTCCAAAAAATGACACACATGCTGCGCCTTATATTGAATTTCGGCCATCAAAAAAAGCGTCGATGCTTTTGGGCATCGGCGCTTTGCTTTGGTGAAATTATTGGCACACCTTATCGTAGGCTACTTTGAATTTTGCTGCCATTCCCGGAATCTTGGCATCGTCTACCGCACAGATGGCAATGCGGAGGCCGGCGCCGAGTGGTACGGCAAAGATGTTTTCTTCTGCGAGCAGGTCAAAAATCTTCACTGCTTCTTCATGGGTTGGTGTTGGTACATAAATGAAGAAGCCGGAATGGTATGGGCATACGTCCAGTGCGACGTCTTTGGCTTCACGCATAAAGATTTCTGCACGGCGTGCAAGGCTTGCTGCAAATTCTTCTTGTTCTTTGCGGAATGCTGCGCGGCGTTCGACATCATTGTTCAAGAGTGCTACTGCTTCCATGGCCGGACGGCTGCAGTTGGACCAGGTTGCACGGCAAGATGCACCGTTGGCTTTTGCAAATTCATCGCGCACGGCTTCACTTTGGGCAATGCAGAACAAGAGCCCCAGGCGGTAGCCGTAGAGGGTGTAGCCCTTGGAGGTACTTGCGCACACGAGCACGAGGAAGTTTTCAGGAAGACCGGTAAAGAGGTCAAAGAAATCACGTGCATCCGGACCTGCATAGTCGAGGTATGCGGTGTCCACCATGAGAATCACGTTGTTTTTGCCGTTTGTCGCAACGGTGGAAAGGTACGCAATGAGTTCTTTCCATTCATCGGTGGTCACAGAGAAACCGGTTGGGTTATGGGCCGGGGTATTTAACAAGAGCATGAGGTTTTGTTGCTTTGCGCATACCGCTTCACAGCCGGCTTTGCATGCTTCCATATCAAAATGCCCTTCCGGGGTGAAGGTGTTAAAGGTTTCAATGTCGCGACCGATTTCGGTCAAAAGGCTGCGATAGTTGCCCCAGAAATAGCTGGTGGTCAAACATACTTCGCCTTCGTTTAAGTAGTTGTAAAAGCTGTTGTGCAGCGCGCCGGTCCCGCCCGGAGTAGCCACACCTGCCATGTAGGTATCTTTTGGACGGTGTTCATGTAGTACGCTGTCCATCATGGCATCAATAAAGCTTGGTTCGCCGTTAATGGCTGCGTAGTTGGCTGCTTCTTGGAACGGAATGGCGCGAATCGCATCCTCAACGGTTTTCATCGTTTTTAAGCTTCCATCTGCATTCAAGAACGCACCAATTGTGGCATTTACAATGTTTTCCTTGCCAACTTCTTGTGCACGTGCTTTTGCCTGTGCAGAGTAAGCGAAAATAACGTCCGGACCGCCCTTACCTTGGGCATGAGTTGCTAATAATGACATATGCCATTCCTCCTATTATTTTAAGTAGATTAAAGTATAAATTATTGTGGTTCATAAATCAATCCCCCCACCGCCTTAGTGGGGAATTTTTATGATTATAGGATGTATCATCCCTGTAATTTGACAAAGCAACCGCTAGAACTTATACTTTATATAAGCTTAGAATAGGAAAAAATACGCTTATCAAGCGCTAAAAGGAGAAGACCAATGACTCAACAAAAACGTATTCTTACCGGCGACCGTCCTACCGGTCGTCTTCATATTGGCCATTATGTTGGTAGCTTATCCAGCCGTGTAAAATTGCAACACGACTATGATACTTTTATTGAAATTGCAGACATTCAAGCCCTTACCACGCACTTTGAACGTCCTGAACTTATCAGCGACAGTATCATGCAGGTGGCAATGGACAATCTCTCTGTTGGTTTAGACCCTGAAAAGACCACCCTTTTCTTGCAATCTCAAATTCCATCTATTGCAGAGCTGACTATCTTCTATTCCATGTTTGTAAGCATGAACGTGCTTCGTCACAACCCTACCGTTAAATCCGAAGCAGCCAACTATGGCTATGATGATATGACCTACGGCTTTATCGGCTATCCTGTCAGCCAAACCGCAGACATTACTTTCTGTAACGCCGATCTCGTTCCTGTTGGCGAAGACCAAAAGCCACACTTAGAATTGGCACGCAAGCTCGTTCGTCGTTTCAATGACCTCTATTGCCCGGATGCGCCACTCTTGAAGGAACCGGAAATCATGCTTTCCGAGCATCCTCGTTTAATGGGTCTTGACGGCAATGCAAAGATGGGCAAGAGCTTGGGCAATGCTATTTATCTTTCCGATACCGCTGAAACTGTTAAAGAAAAAGTTAGCAAGGCTGTTACCGACCCTAGCCGTATTCGCGCCACCGATCCGGGCCATCCTGATATCTGTGTTGTGGCAAAATACCACAGTGTTTTCACCCCAGGCGAACATGCTGACATTTGCGAACGTTGCACAGCCGGCACTATCGGCTGTGTTGCTTGCAAAAAAGAACTCACCAATAGTCTGAACAATTTGCTCGACCCATTCCGTGAACGTCGCGCTTACTATGAATCTCACCTTGATGAAGTCCGCGACATCATCCGTGCCGGCAATGACCGTGCAAATGCAGTTGGTAATGAAAACATCGCAAAGATTAAGGAAGCTATGCACTTGAATCTTGGCGGTATACAAGCATGAGTGGACGCTTCATCGTTCTCGAAGGCATAGATGGCAGCGGCAAGGGCACGCAGCTTGATTTATTAAAGGCGCGTTTGGAGCACGCCGGTCATACCGTGTGGGTCACCCGCGAACCTTCTGAAAGCAAGATTGGCAAGCTCATCCGTGAAGGCTTGGGCGATGCGACAAAGATGGATGAGGCAACCATTGCTTTGCTCTTTGCGGCAGACCGATTGCATCACATTCACGATATCAAGGCACACCTTGCGCAAGGCGATGTGGTGCTTTGTGACCGTTATGTATTGTCCTCCCTCGCTTACAATAGCCAGTCTCTGACCTTGGAATGGATTTTAGATATCAACAAGTATGCGGACAGCCGTTTGCATCCGGATTTAACCTTACTCTTTGACCTCAGCGCTCAGGACGCCATGCATCGCATTGATGTGCGTGGTGATGCCAAGGAACGCTACGAAAGCCAGAAGCAATTGTTGCAAATCCGTGATATGTATTTGATGCTCGCCGAAGTTCGCCACGATGACAATGTTACCGTCATCAATGCGGCACAAGCACCAAATGACGTGCACGAAGCCGCTTGGAAAGCCCTCGAAGCCATTCTGTAATCGCTCACACCGCCGGTATTTTTCCGGCGGTGTTTTTTATTTTCTCATCACATAAGGAGGCATCCATGTCCTATACGCCACAATTTCGCACTGCGGTCCGCACCGATGTACCGCTTATTTTACAAATGATTCGCGACCTCGCCGATTATGAAAATCTTCTCGATGAAGTAATCGCCGATGAAGCCACTCTCGAAGATTGGCTCTTTGACCGCCGGCGTGCCGAAGTTATCTTTGCCATGGTTGAAGAAAAAGAGGTTGGTTTTGCGCTCTTTTTCCACAATTTCTTCACCTTCCTCGGGCGTAGCGGTCTTTATTTGGAGGACCTTTATGTTATGCCGGAATATCGTCACCAAGGCATTGGCACTGCATTCTTTCATGAGCTTGCCCGCATTGCCGTAGCACGCGAATGTGGCCGCCTGGAATGGTGGTGCTTGGATTGGAATCAAGCCGGCATTGATTTTTACAAAGGGCTCGGTGCCGAAGCCATGGACGAGTGGACCGTTTACCGCCTAAGCGGTGACACCTTGCAACGTCTTGCCGAATAGGTGCAAGGCGCACGTTCCCCTGTGTCACTACGTCATTCTGTTAAATATCCGCCATTTCATCAAACAACACAAAAGCTCGTCATCATCTGAATGAACAAATGATGACGAGCTTTTTTCTGTTTATTCGAGCGCTCTTTTGTTATTTAGGCTGCTTGTTGTCTTTTTTTATAGCGGTGAATGATTTCGTAAACGACATACACACCAAGGTTGATGAGCTTTGAAACCACCACGAGCACTGCAGCGGCGTGCATATTGCCGCTATTAAGAGCTTGACCGGTAAAAGCCGCCAAAACTATCGGCGCAATACGCGTCATGCAGGTAATGAGTATCCAACGCTTTAACGGCAACGGCGTCAGCCCTACCGCATAGGAAAGAAAATCCTTCGGTGTCCCCGGAATGAGGAAAACGATAATTACCGCGCGTTCGATTGAATCACGGCTATAGCCACTCAAATCCATTTTGGAGCGCGTTCGCTCACTAAAAAACAATTCAATGATTTTGTAGCCAAAGATACGGGTAAGCATAAAGGTCGTGATAGATCCCCCCAATGTCCCGACAAGACCCAAAAATGCTCCCATCCACGGTCCAAAGGCGAGCCCTGCGGCGATTTGGAAGGGTTCCCCCGGTAAAATCGCAATGACCACCTGCAAAAAAACAATGCTAACAAAAAACAGGTAGCTCCACTTACCGTAAGATAAAATCCAGTCCCGAGCAGCGTTTGGTTCACTGAGGACTTCATAAAAAGGCTTCCCCACTTTGATGAACAAAATAGCCACAATCACACACATAATGAGCAAAAGCCCCAGCATGAAAAGTACAATCGGCATATACTTATCTATTTTGCGGCGGCGCAGCGCTTTTTTGGTTGGGTCTTTTCGCAAACGCAAGCGTTTTTTCATTTTACTCCACCAAAACATGAGCTCACCTCCTTTTGTTCTTGTTATTCATTATACGCCCGAAAAACGCCGCTGCCAACTACACAAAAATAGGGATTGTTCAACAATTGAACAATCCCTATCGCTTATTTATTCTTGTGTAGCCTCTTCATCGCCTGACCCACTTGCCTTGTCCGGGAACAATCGTTCACAGAGTGCGATGAAGCTCGCTTCATCCTTTCCTGCTTTCTTGATGTCGGTGCCCAGCATTTCATTGGCATAATCCACACCAATGGTTCCTTGCACCAAACCGTCGGCACCGGAATAGGTCCAGTTAACTTGTTCACAGTCACCAATGAGAGACATCAAAACCACACCGTTGTAGGTCATGCGTTCTTCCAAGGTACTTTGATCTACATCACTGTTCAAATACATGAAACGCACTTCCAACGTAAATGGATGGTCACTATTAATCACGTTTAAGGTGTATTTTCCAATAGAGTTAATCCCCAAACGGCGCACCAAATCATTATTGGCACTGGTGTTTTCAATATACGGATTTTTTGCCGCATACAAGTTGCTGGCAAAGCTATCGGTTCGTTCGACTTTATCATGGCCGCCGCAACCTACCAATCCAAACAGCATCGTCAACCCCAACATTAATACGGCAAATATTCTAGTTTTCATCAAAACACCTCATTATCTATGTTCTTATGCACAAAATAGCCTTTTGTCGTTCCTTCTATTATAAGCTACTGTCACTATATTAACAACAAATATGTGTCTATTTTGTTACAAGCATATAAACAATGATGGCCACCGTCGGTAAAAGTAACAAATAACTTAACGGCACTGTTTTTTTGTAGCGTGCCATGCGTTCCGCTTCCGGAAGCTTTTTATTGGCCAGTTGAGCCATGCCATAGAACTTTATGCCCAGCCCCGCCGCAAGCAAAACCACCGCAATGATAAAAAGCGCGTCATTCATCTTACATTCCTCCACTCATTGTGATTGCTTGACGCAATAGCATCAAGATGAGTACCATCCATTGTGCGCCAAAGAACACTTGCCACGGTCCTGACTTTCGCCACTTGGTATCATCAAGGGCATCGTCCAAATGGGTGTTCAGCGTTTTTTCTTGACTGTCGCTCAGAGGGGTGAGTCCTATCCAGCCATCGTAACGAAAAATCACCGTTGCCGGAGGCAATCTTTCCAGCTGCAGCGTTTCTTTGAGTGCCTGCGACACCGCAGCATATGCATCCATATCGTGATAAAAGCCACCACCTCTAAAGATAAACCAGCGTCTTCGTCCAAACGATTGATATATCAGCACCAAGCCCACAAAAATAAAGCCCACCAACCAGGTGATGTACACATCTTGTTTCCAACCGCCATGCCACAACCACTGAAATACACCGATTTCACACATCAAAAACGCAATCGGGAGCGACAATGGAACAATGACCGGACGGCGGCGCAACAAAGGCACCGCCAATCCGGTCAATAAAAGTCCAAAGCCTACAGGCCAAAGCACCTCGCTATTCATGGGTTTTATTCCATGTAATCGAAGGTCATTGGGCCCACGATAACGGTATCGCCATCTTGAATCCCGGCTTTGCGAAGTGCCTTTTCAACACCCATATTGTCGATAATCTTCATGAAGCGTTCCACTGCTTCGTCACGTTCAAACTGGGTACGATTGCAAAGGCCTTCGATTTCAGGACCGACCACTTCATAGACATCTTCGGCAATGTGTTCAATCCAGAATGGCTTCACGCGTTCTTTTGGCACTTCTTCTTCAATTTCTTCAAAATCTTCTTCGTTGTATTCCATTGGGCCGATTTCATCCAAGATATCTGCCAAATGATATACCAACGCATCTAAATTATTGTCCGTTGCTGCACTCATTGGGAAAATCTTCACGTCCGGATAAGCTTCTTGTACTCGTGCAACAGCCGCTTCTCGTTCTTCTTCCGGTAAAATATCGATTTTATTGGCAACAATCACCATTGGTTTTTCATTCAAATGTGGCGCATAGCGTTCCAATTCACCGCGAATAACTTCGAGGTCCTCCAGCGGATCACGCGCTTCAGAACCGGAAATATCTACAACATGCACCAACACACGGGTACGTTCTACGTGGCGCAAGAAGCGATGGCCCAAGCCGGCCCCTTCTGCAGCCCCTTCAACAAGACCCGGTACATCTGCCACTACAAAGCTGCGGCCGGCATCCACGCGCACCATGCCAAGGTTTGGTTCAATGGTGGTAAAGTGGTAATTTGCAATTTTTGGCTTTGCAGCGCTGATACGGCTAATGATGGTTGACTTCCCTACATTTGGGAATCCCACCAAGCCCACGTCAGCCAACAGCTTGAGTTCCAAGGTAATCCAGCGTTCTTCGCCTTGTTCGCCGTTTTCAGCATAGGCAGGTGCACGGTGGGTAGAGCTTACAAAGCGCGCATTCCCGCGGCCACCGCGACCGCCTTGCGCAACCACGATTTCTTGACCGTGTTGACGCAAGTCGCCCATGAGCTTGCCGGAATCTGCTTCGCGCACAACAGTCCCTACCGGCACACGCAAAATGATATCATCGGCACCACGACCATGTTGTTTTGCCCCGGAGCCGTGGTCCCCACGCTTCCCTTTGTAGTGGGTTTGATAACGGAAGTCGATGAGGGTACGCAAGCCTTCGTCGGCACGTAAGATAATAGAACCGCCTTTACCGCCGTCACCGCCGGCAGGGCCGCCTTTTGGCACATACTTTTCACGGCGAAAAGCTACCACGCCATTACCGCCATCACCGGCTTTGACGTTTACTTTTGCATAATCATAAAACATTGGCTTCCTCCTTTTCGTCAGTTACATTGTCTGTATCCAAAAGCCCTGCAATACGCATCAAATGCTTTGCATTGGTGGTCGTGCAACGGCCCGGACGAATCTTATAATCAAAGGCAATGTTATCGCCTTCATAATGTTCTTCAAAATGATAATTTTTGCCGTGGATATCTTCACTGTCCGCCAAAGCGCACAGTTCAAAATCGTGGGTTGTCACAATCGTCATCATCCACGGATGCGTCAACTTGTGAATGGCTGCCTCTGCCCCGATAATACGGTCAGCAGAATTGGTGCCTTTGAAGATTTCATCCACTAAAACAAGCATTGGCACTTTCTTTTCTGCATAGTTAACCATGCCCTTAATGCGCAATATTTCGCCGTAAAAAGAGCTAATCCCTTCGCTCACATCGTCACGCACACGCATGGATGTAAAAATGCGCATTGGCGTAATACGAAAAGCCTTTGCACAAACAGTCCCACCGGCATACGCCAGCACTGCATTCATCGCGAGGGTACGCATAAAAGTAGATTTCCCGCTCATATTGCTGCCGGTGATAATCACCGTGTCAGCACCTTGACGATAATCGTTGCCGACAACCGTGCGTGGATCCAGCAAAGGATGCTTACCATCGGCCATTTCAATAAACGGCACTTGCGCTTGTGCAATCTCAGGTACAGTGGTTTCAGCCGGACGCACACGAGAAATGGTTCCTAACGAATACAAGGCTTCCACTTCACCCAACCAGTCCATCCAATTTTCAAAGGAACGACCGTAACGCTTGCGCCAGCGGTCCAAGGCCAGGCAGCAATTGAAATCCCACGCCAATAGGCCCACCAATGGCCAATAAAACAAAAAGTTTTCGCGAAGTTGCCACGCATTCACAATATGGTTTAAGGCACTAATGCCTTGACCGGCGTTGGCAAGCCGGCGTTGCATTTCAATGAGATAGTCACTCTTGAAATCGGGCTTCAAAAGCACATTGATACGCGCTTCTACACGGTCCAGCTTTTTTGCCAATACCATCACGCTATCTTTTTCAACTTGAATACTTCCGGAAAGCATCACCGCCGCAAGAATCTGCAATACAAAGGCATACGCCACCGTCATCCAGTTGCTGATTCCCATCAAAGCGCCAATAGCCGAAAGAAGCGTAAGCGCCGGAAGACCGTACGCTAATATCTTGAGTTGACCGATGGAGCGATTGCCACTTCCCGTGGCATAGGTGCGCAAGCGTGCCTCCGCCTCGCGTTCGTCTGCTTCCAAGCGTTGGTTCTTTTGAAAGCCCATGGCTTCAAAATCAATGGCTAAATCATCATCCTTCAAAAGCTCCAAAACCGATGCTTGACGTGCTTCAATCAGTTTTAGATTTGGCTTTGTAAGCAAGCGCATCAGTGCATCACGCCCACTGATTGTATGCGCCACAGAAATATATTGATAAAGTGAGTCCGGCCCAAAGAGGTCCAAGTCACTGCTCAAATAGTCATCTTTTCTGATATAGCTTGCCCCATCATCAGCAAAATCATTCCACGCACCTTTTGTACGCGCATCGTAACGTTCTAAAACCAGCAAACGATTTTGCACCAACTCAATCAAGCCTTGCTGTCGGTTAAAACAATGCACAAAATAGCAAAACAACGCCAAAGCACCGCCTGCAAGAACAAAGCCCAACGGAAAATCGTTTTTGAAGCCGTAGACCATCCCCACAAGCACCAAGAAAGCACTCACCAGTCGCAAATTACTCCACATCATCAATCGCTTTTTCTCGCTTTTGAGACGTGCTTCATTTTCAGCGAGTTTGCTATGAATCTCATTTTGCTTCATGAGTCACTCTTCCTTAAAATATACAAAAAAGGGATGACCTAGCGGTCATCCCCCTATAATCTTACTCAGCAGCATAAACGCTGACTTGGGTCTTGTTCTTACCCTTGTGTTCGTAACGAACAACGCCGTCGATCATTGCGAACAAGGTATCGTCGCCGCCCTTGCCAACATTTTCACCTGGATGGATCTTGGTGCCTCTTTGACGATAAAGAATGTTGCCAGCCTTAACGGTTTGGCCATCACCCTTCTTAGCACCGAGACGCTTGGAGTGGGAATCACGACCGTTCTTGGTACTACCTACCCCTTTTTTAGATGCGAATAATTGTAAATCTAATGTGAACATCTGTCCACCTCCTCAAACAAGAACACTGTTTGCTTTGATAAATTTCGGATATGTCTGTGCCAACGAATTGACACCGACTTCTAAGGTCTTTAACACCGCTTGTGCAACGAGTGCTTCGTCAGCATCATCAATCGGCGCTAAATCAAGCTTAAAATAACCTTCGTTCATTTCAGCTTCGTAGTGAACGCCTTGCACATCCAAACTGTTTTCAGTCACAATCGCAAGGGTTGAAGCCGCTGCACAAACCAAATCCTGACCGTACGGTGCAGAATCTGCATGACCGCTCATTTCATAGCCGGTCAAGCGATTGTTTGTGTCATGGTAGAGCGTAACACGAATCATTAGCCAATGATTTGTTCAACAGTTACGCGGGTGTAAGGCTGACGATGGCCTTTTTTACGACGGTAGTTCTTTTTAGGCTTATACTTGAAAACAGTAATCTTAGGACCTTTGCCGTTTTCTACGACCTTGAGGTTAACCTTTGCACCTTCAACGTAAGGCTTGCCGGTAACAACTTGACCGTCCTTGTTGAGCATCAATACAGCGTCGATAGCTACGGTTTCGCCAGCTTCAGCGTGGAGAAGTTCCACGTCGAGGGTCATACCTTCTTCAACCTTGTATTGCTTACCACCAGTTTCGATAATAGCGTACATTATTTAAATACACCTCCCTGAGAATACTCGCTGCAAACCAGGTGACAATTGAATGTCTTCTTAAAACCCGAAGCATGCGGTTTTCGATCTGGGAAAATACCCACATCCGAATATTTATTATACAGATGTAAGAACCTCCCGTCAAGGCACTTTTCGCCTTAGCGGGAGGTTTTTTAGCTTTTTTTATAACATTTTTGCAATCAAATTCACACGTTCGCTTGTGTTCACACTGAATGGTACTTGGCCGGCTTCTTGGTCTTTGAGTACGCCCCAAATGACTTCGCAAAGATCGTATTTGGTTTCAACGCGGTCTACGCGGTTGTTGTATTTTGCACTGTATTTTTCCATACGTTCTGCTTCGGCAGGACTGAGTTTTTCATCTCTGAACTTGCTGAAGAGCTTGCCGTTTACATATTTTTCAATGTCGAGGCCTTCAACCTCATCAAGGTCTACCACTACAACAGGAAGGGCAGGACGTTCGTCAGTCACCTTGTGACTGCGGGTATAAGCTACTTCCTTGGCACTTTGTGCAGAAGTCATGGAATCTTCGCTCATGTAAAAGAGCACACCTTTGCAGTTCAAATCGCTGATAGCGCCAAAAATGGTGCTGTTATAGCCATCACCGGTCATGTTGCTATCTACGTCAATCCAAAGGTTCTTACCTTCTTTTTGAAGTGCAATCACATCGTTATAAACAGCTTCACCGTTACGGGTGGAGTAGCTTACATAAATATAAGGTTTGGTGCAGTCACATGCTTTGATTTGTGCTGCCAATGCTTGAATATTTTCTTGGTTTGCCACTATTTTATCATCCTCTCGTTCGTATTTTCGAACAGCTATTGTCACGATTATAGCACAAACACACTGTTAAAAAAAGCGCAACAATATTTCTTGATAACTTCCCCATATCTGTCATCGGTTACTTCTCATGCATCACATTCACGTAGCACATTCCTTCGGCGTCACAAAAAAGCCGCCCGCAGACGGCTACAATATTTGATTTAATTACTTGTTGAGATCTTCTATTGCCTTGGCTTCCATCGCAAGGAATTTTTCACTGGAGCGGTCCATGGCTTCCATAATCGCACCCTTGAAACCGCTTGCTTCAAGTGCAGCGACACCGGCAATGGTTGTCCCACCGGCTGAGCACACCGCATCACGAAGCACTGCCGGATGTTCACCGGTTTCAAGCACCAACGCCGCAGCGCCAAGCACAGATTGAGCGGCAAATGTATAGGCATCTTTAGCAGGAATCCCCAGCTTAATTGCCCCTTCTGCCATGCCTTCGATTACCATATAGACGAATGCCGGAGAAGAACCACTCACAGAGCCTACCGCATGCATTGCGTCTTCACGAACCACTGCTACCTTGCCGAAGCTTTCAAAGAAGCTTTGGACAAGCGCACGTTCCGCTTCGGTCATATTATCCGAAAAGGCAAGCCCTGCCATCCCTTCACCGATTTGCGCCGGTGTGTTTGGCATGGCACGGGCCACGCGCACCCCTTCATTTTGCACCAAGGCTGCAATAGAAGCGATACTATAAGCCGGTGCAATCGCCAAAATGATTTGACCTTCTGTGAGCACCTCACGAATATCTGCTAAAACATCGGCATAAATATTTGGCTTCACCGCAAGCACAATAATATCGGCATTTTCAGCCAAAGCACGATTAGAATCCGCCACTGCAACACCATATTGTGCCGCAAGCGTATCCATGGTTTCTTTACGATGTGTATGAATAACCACACGCTCTGCTGTGGTCCATCCCTTATCTAAGGCACCGGACATCATCGCACGCCCCATATTGCCACACCCGATAAACCCAAGTTGATATTTTTTCATTATCATTCCTTCTTTCCTTTATTGACGTCCCAACGGAATTTGACGACGTACGTCCTTCACCGTGTCTAAATCGATACAAACAACCTGTGTCACCGCTGCTGTGCCAAAATCTCCTTTCACCACACCCCACGGGTCCACAACAATCGTATGCCCCCACGACACATAGCTACTTTCAGTGTTACGCGCCGGCGCCACGCCAATGGCAAAGCATTGACCATCCACAGCACGAGCACGGAACAAGAGCTCCCAATGGCGTGGGCCGGTGGTCAAGTTAAAGGCTGCCGGATAAACGAGCATACGTGCACCACGGTCAATCATTTCCTCCGCTTGCTTGGTAAAGCGAATATCGAAACAAATCCCGAGCCCAATCTTGCCCCACGGCGAGTCAAAAACAGTCGCACCATTCCCGGCTGAAAGCACATCACTTTCCTTGAAGTATTGCCCACCTTGAATGTCAATGTCAAACAAATGCGCTTTGCGATGCTTTGCCACGCATTCGCCCTTGTCATTGTAGACAAAGCTTGTGTTGTAATATTTTCCATCCGCAAGCTCGCAAATAGAACCGCCAATCAGCCACACGCCACATTCACATGCCGCATTTTTTAGCATTGCTTGCGCTTCTCCACCATCTTGCTCCGCATAATCCGGAAAACGCGCTGTAACATATGGCACACAAAACATCTCCGGCAAAATAACAAGCTCAGCGCCCAAATCAGCAGCGCGCTTAATTTCAGCATAGGCACGGGCAAGATTTTCCGCTTTATTTTCAGTAACCGGCATTTGCACCAAGCCAATATGACACGTCATGTGCTTCACCCTTTCTCATACCTTCTAAAAAACCTCGTTCGCCCCAAAGAGCAAACGAGGTTAAAAATTAGTTTTCTTCCATAATAATCGGCAGAATCATTGGACGACGACGGGTGCGTTCATAAAGGAACTTCCCGGTCACATCACGCAGACTTTGTTTAATAGCGGTCCAATCGGTCACGCCATCAGCCATACATTGATCCAACGCCTTTTCAACGCGAGCACGCGCCTCCGTCATCAGCTCATCGGCTTCACGCACATACACAAAGCCACGACTCACCAAATCCGGTCCTGCTACCACGCGCTTGTTCTTGCGATCGATGGTAACCACAACAATAAAAATCCCATCTTGGGAAAGCTGCTTGCGGTCACGCAATACAATATTGCCCACATCGCCAATGCCCAAGCCGTCAATAAGCACACGCCCGGAAGGCACTTTTCCGGCCACACTCACACGATTGCGCGTAGCCATTACAACGCTGCCGTTTTCTGTAACAACAATATTTTCGGATGGAATACCCACTTCTTTTGCAAGATTTGCATGACTAAGAAGCATACGGTACTCTCCGTGCACAGGCATAAAGTACTTTGGTTTTACGAGATTCAACATCATCTTGAGCTCTTCGCGGGCGGCGTGCCCGGATACGTGCACACGTTGATCGGTGTTATCGATGACGTTCGCACCGAGCTTGAAGAGCATATCGCTTACTTTGCTAATGAGTTTTTCATTACCGGGAATTGGACTTGCAGAGAAAATCACCGTATCACCGGGACCAATATGTACCTGACGGTGCTCGCTCATCGCCATGCGAGAAAGCGCCGCCATCGGTTCGCCTTGGCTACCGGTGCAAAGAATTACAATTTGATTGTCCGGATATTGCTTCATTTCATCCATTTCGATAATGGTATGCGGTGGCACCTTGAGGTAGCCATATTCACTGGCCACATTGATGGTGTTTAACATACTACGCCCGGTAATAACAACTTTGCGTTTGTTGTCATAGGCCACATTCAGTACCTGCTGTAAACGATGGACGTTGGATGCAAATGTTGCAATAATAATGCGTCCCTGAACATGAGGGAAAATAGATTCAAAGGTTGTGCCAATATTGGACTCACTCATACTAAAGCCCGGACGCATGGCATTGGTGGAGTCACTCATCATGAGAAGCACCCCACGGGCACTGATTTCCGCAATACGTTGGAAATCAGTTGTCACGCCGTCTACCGGTGTTTGGTCAAACTTAAAGTCCCCTGTATGGAAAATCGTTCCAAGAGGCGTATGCACAGCAATCGCACTCGCATCAGGAATACTATGACAGGTTTTAATGAGTTCAATCTCTAAATGTCCGATTCTAAACGGTTCGCCGTGCTTTACAACAACCAAACGCTGCTTACCGAGATTGCGTGCTTCCTTGAGCTTTGGTTCGAGCAGCCCAATCGTAAGACGTGTGCCATACACCGGCACATGCAGTTCTCTGAGCACATAAGGCAAACCACCAATGTGGTCTTCGTGGCCGTGCGTCAGAACTATGCCTTTGACCTTTTCCTTGTTCGTTGTGAGATAAGTGATATCCGGAATAACGCAGTCAACACCCAGCAAATCTTCACTTGGAAAAGACATCCCTGCATCGATGACGATAATCTCATCTTTGTATTCGATGGCTGTCATATTTTTCCCGATTTCTTCCAGTCCGCCCAACGGGATAATCTTTACGCCATCTTTTGGTTTTTGCTTAGAAATAACAATTTCCTCCTTCTTCATATATTTGCCGATCCAATAGTATACTCAGCTTATTTTATTATAGTAAATTTTCGCACCTTATGCAAGCAAGGGACGGACACCATTGCCACCGCAAGGCCAAGCACAGCAACATCGCACAAGCTCTACAAAAGCACTGTGTTTTCTTTTTTTCATATGGTTACAATTTATTTTTTAGCATAATACGCTCTATGTACACCTAAATATGCAGCAAAAGTCGCTACCACACCGGAATACACTCCTAAAAGAACGCATGCAAGTATGCGTCTTATTGTAAACTCTACGCTCAACAGTTTAACCGGTAGCACAGGCATCCCCCAAAACAATATGGCACTAAACATTGCAATGACCACCGCACCTAGGAGTATCTGATTTGGCACCCATCGTGCTAATACGTGGCTTGATTTATCTTCAAAATTCAAAGGTTCTTTTTGAAGTGGCTTTAATATGATGCCACCAAATAACGGACATAGCAGCCCGCAGCCTATCGCCGTTCCCAAAAAATTAACACTCAACTCAGTGAACAGAAACATTGGTACTTTTGCCAATGTAAGGTAACAAATCACCATATTAATCAGTGCTGTCGCTAATCCACAATTCACAATTGCACCCTTTAATACTATCTTTGACGTTTTTGTCATAGGACTCTTCCCCCCATTATTATTGCATTCGCATTACCTAAAAAAGCGCCTATGGAAACCACAGGCGCTTAACATTACTTCATTTAACTACTTTTAATAATTTTACTTTTCTTCTTCAAGGAGCTGATAAATAACGCCGCCTTCAACTTCTTTTGGCATTCTGTTACCAACTAAATGGCAGAAAGTTGGAACGATGTCAACATTTCTAATTGGACGGTCGATGTATTCACCCTTCTTGAGCCCCATACCTGCCCAGATGCAGAGTGCACCCAAGGAATAGCCTTCATTGGTTACATATTGAAAGCTATTACCATGTTCAAAGCCATATTCTTTTCTCAATTGGAAGAAGATATCCCCACAGTGAGGGCCGCCCATGCCAACAGTTTCCATTTCTTCACGGGTCATTGCAAATGCAATCACACGTTCATTTGGGTGTTGTGGGTCTCTATAGCTATAGAGATCACTGATGATTTGTTGCACCAATGCATCGTAATCTTCCGGTTCTACGATCCCTTCCGGATCTCTTCCCTTAAGATTGATATAGATATGAGAGGTTCTGTGATTGATAGCACGAGTCTTGGTCCAGTCGATTTCGTACATCCCTTCTACACCAGGCATTGGTTTGGTCACAGTATAACCGAGTTCTTCCATAACGCCTGCATTAATCCCGGAAAGTTCCCCAATCCCAGGGTTTTCATAACCTGCGCTACGAGGAATCGCAGCGTGGTCAGAGGTTACGCAAACAACAGTATTTTCATCGAGATTGTCGAGAACAGTACCGATGTATTTGTCGTTAATCATATAAATTTCGTCGACGATATCTCTGAAGCGTTTCCAATCTTCATGACGGCCTTCTACTGCTTGTTCCATATAATGGTGGTTTACCAAGTCAATGCTGTGCAAGTGAATGTAGAAGAGCTGCCAATCAGGGTTGGTATCAAAGAGGTATTGGGTGGCTCTCATGTGCCAATCGTTCACCAAGTCAAAGGATTCCAATTCAATGCGGTCACCCAATACGGTATGACGGTCAACGTTTGCAAAATAGCACATTGGGCCTACATTTTCCATCATTTCTTGATGAATGCTTTGTGGATAATAATACGTCTTATCATCGCAATCCATCACGTGGGAGATGTAGAAACGACCCTTAGAGCCGTCTTCTGCCATTTCCATACCGCGGATATAATAAGCCACGTTCACTTCTTCATCTTCAATGACGAACTTATCATAAATTGGCTTGGACCATGTATCTAAAGTGCATTCGCCAATTGGTTCATCCTTCTTTTTGTTCTTATAGATTTTGATATTCTTATAGCTTTCGCCGTAGAACAATGCCACTCGACGAATCAACGAGTTATTCATGGTAAAGACGACTTCTTTTGCACCTTCCGGCACTTCAAAAGCCCAACCCTCAGCATCTTTGATTGGCACAAACAATTTGTCGTACTTGTCATCATTACAAGCTTCTTCAGCGGAGAATCCCTTAATAACCATCCCAGGAGATTCCAATGGCATATCACTAAAGTGAGAGGAATTTGCCAAGATGTCATCAATAGTCATACCTTCAGGAATATCCATACCACCCATATCAGCTGCCGGTGCTTCGTTGGATTCGGACGCAAATTGGTCTACTTGGTCCTTATAAACGACACAGTCACTGGAGCTTTGAGATACGGTGTGCGGAATTTCTTTTACACCTTCGTTTTCGCTGTCAAATACAACAACCTTTTGAAATTGCGCTGAAGAGCGAAGGAAAGGCACAACGCCTACACCATCAATGAAAATGTTGTTACTGCCTTCTACGCGGTTTGGCCATGCTTCACAATAGTTCAACATGATACATTTCTTGCCTTCGTCTTCAAAAACTTCCCAAATAAATTCAGATTCTACACGTTGAGAATTCCAGTTTAATTCAGTAATCCCGAGCGATTTGCCCAAGGTATGATTCAAGAAGCATGTTACACCGTGTGTTCTAGGATAGTTCCCGGTAGCAATAGACGCCCAGTTTGGAGGGGTGATAGTAGGAAGTACGCCCATCATATCGAGGGTTTCTCTGGCAACCCCTTGATCCAACAATTTTTTCATGTTAGGCATTTTGCCTTCATCGATTAAGCGTCTAACAACGACTGGATCGGCCCCGTCAAGGCCAATCATCATGGCACGTTTCTTACTCATTATATGTTTCCTCCTTTGAGTTTTTGATTATTCGTTTCTTGTTATCTTCATTATATCCAGTCCCAAAACAATTGAGAAACAACCACATCGCCCGCTTTTTTTTATAGTACAACCATTGGTTGTGCATAAAAAAAATGTGTAGCACCGCCTTCTATAGCGTTACTACACGTTTATATTCTATCACAACGTTGAAAACAATCTATTTACTTCATTTAAAAAAACTACTTCTAACTCCGTCATGTCATAATCTTTACGTTTAATAAGACATACCTGTACCTTCGGATGGTCATCTATAGACAACATCACAAAATCTTTATAAAACGGATCTGTTTTTGCAATCGCCTTGGTTGAAATGCCAAAAGCCACCTCATCCATTACCGCTTGTCCAATCAAGGATACATTCGTAGAGTTGGTAAAGGCCTCCATCACTGTGCCATAGCGATTTTTCAAAATATATGCCGTTCCCGGCGTAAAACCGTATCCGGCGTATAAGCCTTCTAAATCATCCAAGCTAACTTCATTTTTTTGAGCAAGGCGACTTTTCGGTGATACATAGACCTGCAATTCATCCTCATACAGCACTTTCATGTCAATGCTGTCACTATATTCCTTGAGACTGCCCAAACCAATATCCCCATCTACCGAGGAAATTAAACATACTCCTTCGATAGCCCCATCTATTAGCTCTGTCACTATATCCACTGTCAGCTTTTCGGATATTTTCAGCTGCACTTTTTTGTACTTTTTATGATACGTTGTCAATAACCCTGTTCCAATTAAAGCGGATACATATGACGCCATTGTCACAACAAGTTGCCCTTCCAGCTCTTTTTCATGCGCATCCGGGCATATCATATCATAAAGGGCGTCAATTTTCTCTACAATTTCCTTTGCTTCATCTACAAAAAGCGCCCCCTCCGGCGTAAGCGTAACACCCTTGTGAGAGCGATTTAAAAGCTTGACGTCCAATTCCTTTTCAAGCTTATTCATAGCTTTGCTGATGGTTTTCTGCGTCACAAATAGCTCTTCAGCTGCATTGGTAATAGAATGCATTTTCGCAACCATACATATATATTGCAACTGTTCTATCGTCATCTTATCACTCCATCGTAATAATCGCGCAAATAAAAAAAGTAAGTTGATAGAATATTATCAACTTACTTTCCACTATATCATATTACTAATAATTGTTCAACACGCTTGTCTTTTAGCGCTTTTCTTCAAACGTGCCGACTATATCAAAACATCAATCCGGCTGCCAAAATGCTCCACTGAATCCCCACAAGAATCACAACCCCACCAATAACCATGCAAAGGGCTTGCTTTTTGCGAGATTCCTTCATTGGATTACAATAAACTTTGTCAGTGCTTTCATCATAAACAATGAGAAACCGTTTTCCTTCACGCCATAGCGCTGCTTCTTCGGCTTCATATTGATTGGTACAATGAAGCACCTTAAAATCTTTTGTAAATTCAAAGGTCACTTTTCGTTTGGTTTGATCTTTTGTTAACTTATTAGCTACAATACTCGCTTCTGTGTAGAAGCCCGGGACACGTTCTTTATCCTCTTCCTTTTGAATATGAAAGGCCCATGCTACCGTTGCTATACCGACGATTAAACAAAGCACACTACCAATAAAAGATAACATCGCATCCCACCTCCTACCAAATGCTGTAAGTATATATTAGCACATAATACGTTCTGCTTCCGCTTCTAATTCTTCCAGAGATTTCCCTGCGGAACTTACACCCCAAATTAAACCAAAGAATGCCGGAATGAAGTACCACAAGCTGTTTACAATGTTGATGCCAATATAACCGCCCATAGCATATACTGCCTGAACAGTCAATGTTGCAAACACAGCAATCAATCGAGCGGAACCAAAAACCATCCCTGTCGCATTACTGCGAATCTTAGTTGGGAAGCTTTCCGCCAAGTAGGTCCACATCATTGTCATGGTCCCACCGGCAAACATAGAGAACGCAACCCCTATAATAATTAATACAGCTAAACCAAGTGCAGTATTACCTGCATTAATCGTATTAATCAGTGATTGTGTGAAGAACCCTCTCAATAAGCAAATCCCACCGGCAATACATGAGAAAATAATAATCGGAATGCGGCGGCCACCTTTATCTGAGAATAAAGAAACTGTCAAATCGCCCAATGGCGTCCCAATAACACCGGTTGCAGCAACAAGCAATACCATTTGATATTGCATTCCCATATCCACACAGAATGTTGTTCCGTAGTTAGACATATAGAACACGCCAAGGGTTGCCCCCCATGCCAAAGCCACAACTACAACAGTTTGTTTACGGAATGCCTTGTTAAACATAATCTTCAAGCTTTGAATCATGCCAATTGGCTTAGGTTGTACACACTTAAAGGCCATCTCACTTAAATCACAAGGTTTGCCGGTACAAGCGGTAACCACTTCTTCCGCTTCTTGTACTTTACCGGTCATTACTAACCAACGTGGAGATTCTTTTAACCACTTCATACCGAGTGGCACCAATAAAATACTTACACCGCCAATCATGAAGCAGAAACGCCACGTATGAACGCCAATCCCAATCATTGAAGCACAGAAGAATGCCCCAAACGGAATCCCCAGAGTCCCGGCCGCAATGGAAAGCGCTTGATATTTGCCACGATTATGTGATGGAAGCATTTCTGCCATATAAACCATCGCAACCGTTACCATCCCAATGGTCCCGAATCCTATGAGAAAACGACATATAACAAAATTAAGATAATGTCCACTTAATGCATTGACAATTGAAGCTATTGAGAATAAACCAACCAATCCAATGAGTGTCTTTTTACGGCCAATCTTTGTAGCAATCATCCCACCAAAGAAACCGCCCAAACACATTCCCAAAAAGTTAAATGCATTCATTACTGCAATTTGATCTAATGTAAACCCTAAATCCTTCATAACCGCCGGGGTGATGTTCCCAAACATCTGCATGTCCATTTGGTCAAAGAAGTAACATACTGCGGCTATCCACAAAAAATGTTTGTGTGACTTTCCAAGCTTCTCCATTCCATCAAAGTAATTATCCCCGTTTGTGTTTTTTTGAACTTCCGACATTATACTCACTCCTTTTCTTGTCTACGAGTATTCACAAACTCATTTTCATTTGGCGAAGTGATTTCATCTTTTTCTGTCGGGCCCTTTTAAGACGCCACCACACACCGCTAAACGATAAATGTTTTTCATACCTCATCTAATTTCTTTTTTATCATACATAGATTTTTCGTTATTGAGAAACCACTTTTTGGCACATTTATCGTTCGGTCACAACCAAAAACTGTGACTAAACTTATTCAAATAAAAAAAGCGGCTGATAACAGCCACTTTACGCGTTAAAATTCAAGCTCCTCTTCATAATCAAAATTGCAGCACTTATCAACGTGCATGCCTTTGCTGTCCATCACTTCAAGCTTTTTGAATGCCCAGCTTAAGGTTTCGCACACCTTTGCGACATTTAACTGTTTATGTCGCTCATCTGCTTCCATTTCAACAAAATAATCATATTCTACGTTTTCAACATAATCCTTTGCCAAACGATAAATTTCAGGTTCTGTGCCATATTCGATTTTTCCACAGTGCGGACAATACAGTTCCAAGCCGGAACCACCGTATTTATTATAAATGACAATTTTTGGTTCTAACGGGCCTCCACACATACGGCAAACACAACGTTCTGAGCGCTCTAATATTTTTTGCGGATTCTTTGCCATTTTGTTCCCTCCTATACGTTGTTTGTCTTGAAAGCATGCTTTGGCCGGTATTTTTCACTAAAATCTAAGTTAATAAAGAAATGCTGATCAGTCCATATAACATTTGCATTCATTCCAAAGAAATCTGTCAATACTTCATCAGTAAAAACTTCCTTCAATGAGCCTTGAACAGCAATACTGCCATCACGCATTAAAGCCGCTTTTTCAAAAAAAGGCAGAATTTCTTCTGTATGATGCGTTACATATATAATTGATAAATCCGCTTCATCTGCCAGCTGCTCAATCATATGCAAAAATATTTCTCTGGAGAAAATATCCAATCCACTACACGGCTCATCCAACACGAGAATTTTTGGTTCAGCCATCAATGCTCGTGCAATAAGAACCTTTTGTTGTTGTCCTCTGGAAAGGGTATTATACGGATAGCGTGCTCGCTTCTCTAACCCAAATCTACGTAATAGCTCATTCGCCTTACGAATATCTTTGTCACTAGGCTCTTCATTCTGAAATCCCAATGTTCCATATTTCCCTGCCAATACAATTTCAGAAACAATTTCCTTGCATAAGTACCGGTCAAAAAATGAACCGCTAACAAAACCAATATTTTGTCTTAAGTCGATAAAGTTTTCTTCATCCACACATTGATCATAAATATAATTATCACCTTGGTTACCGCTTTGGTATCCGGCTAGAATACTCAGCAATGTGGTTTTTCCGCAACCGTTCAATCCGAAAAGCACCCAATTTTCGCCTTTTTGAATTTCCCAATTTACATCTTTTATCACATATTTCGAGCCACGCTTGAGACTGAGATTTTCTGCTTTCAAAATAGCCACTACGTATCCTCCTTCCACCTCAAGAGATTTGTATCATTATATCTTACTCTAATTATAAAACCCCTTTTTTCAATGTAAAACACCCATATGCTTTTCTATCATTCTAAGCACAATCAAAAGTTGTGGATAACTGCTGCAAAATTGTAGATTTCTCATATACAAAAAAAGGCCACTCATTATGAGTGACCTTCTGTGTATTTAATTCATTACTGAACCGGTGCGGCGTTTTCGCTATCGGTTGCTGTGCCGGCATCAGTGGCCGGTTCTTGAACTGCAGGTTCTTCCGGTTCTGCCGGAGCGACATTTTCATTGTTGTTCACTGTTGCGTCTTGGGTGGCGTCATTGTTTTGTACGGTTGTTGTGTTATCCGTAGCGGTTTGGTTATTGGTTTCCGGTTCGGTTGTTTCAACATTTTCATTGACGTTGCCGGAATCATTACTGCCGCCGCCAAAGACACTGCGGAGCCAATCAATGAAGTCGTTGAGCAGGTTTTGCAATTTAACCAACATGCCTTGGCCTTCATCGGTTTTGAGGTAGTTGCTTGCTTGACCGACAAGACCGGATACGTTCTTTGCAAGGGAGTTCCAGTCAATGTCCAATGCTGCCAATTGCTTTACCATATCAAGTAATTGATTGTACTGTTCATCGGTGAGGGTAACGCCCAATTGCGCCAATACGTTGTCGATGATGGCTCTTAAATCCGCTTCATTTTTTGGGTCTTTATCGGCAATTTCTTGCTTAATGGTGTTAATGACTTCGTTTGCTTGCTTGTCACCAATAACTTGGCCAAGGTCTGCATTGGTTACAAGCTCCGAGGTTGCTGCTTGCTTTACGTCTTCGTCAATTTTCTTACCGGTAGAAACTTCGTATGCTTTCATAATCCCGGTGAGGGCGCCGGTCCCGCTGACTTCGATTGGCGCGGTTACTTGCACGTCTGCGTCGTTAATACCGGCAGTCAAAATCGCGCTCTTGTACGCATCCGGAGTCACATAGTTGATGTTGTGGGTGGTTACATTGACACCGCTGCCTTTGCTGGTATAGGTAATCATTGCACAGGAGTTGGTGCTGTTTCCGATTTGCGCATCCGGCACTTTGCCGCTTAAATAAGCGCGTTCTTCGGAGATATCAACATCGATAATTTGTGCATTTTGCTTGGTTCCGAAATATTGTAATACTTCTTGGCGTTGTTGTTGGCTCAAGTTGGTACCCAAGGTCACAATTTGATCGCCAACAGCAGCATCTGCCAATGCTGCCATTGGGGATGCCAGCAAGCCAAGAATCAAGGTTGCTGAAATCAATTTGTTCTTTAAGTTTTTCATAATTCTCCTCCATGTCAACAAGGTATTCTTGACATCGCTACTATATCATAGCGTCTTCGCCAAGACATACGGATTTGATGACAAATTTCTAAATTTTTTCTTTAATATGTGTGGGGATACGCGCAATAAACAAGGTCACAATCGTAAGAATGATGAGCTTGTCCAAATAATCGGTCCCTACTTGCACAATGAATGCGCTCGCTACCAGTGGCAAATGTAGTACCCCGTACAAAAATTGCACAATATAGCTCGATGCCGCTGAGGTAATTCCGCCAAAAATGTAGGCGCTGATGCTTGCACTTACGATAGAGCACGGCAGAGAAATCACCAACGTTTTTAGCATTACCGGCATTTTCTCAAAGTGCGGTTTTCGAAGCAAGCTTGCAAACACCGCTGCAACAATGCCATTAGGGATAAACGGTATTGCAAACGGATCAAACACTGCATTGGTCAAGCTTGATAAGAGTGCACAAGAAATACCATAGGCCGGTCCGCAAAAAAGCGAAACAAAGATGGTCCCTACTGTGTCCATATAAATCGGCAGATGCATGATCATTGCCAAAAAACTGCCAATCATATTGAGGCATACGCCAAGGGCTGCAAAAACAAGGGGTGTGGTTTTGCGACGACTCATGCCGCATTCCCCCGCAAATGTTGTGGTAGAAGCATACCTATTCCTCCTTACGCTTGCTTGTATCACACAAACAGGCAACCACACCAAGGTGCAGCCGCCTGCTAATGTTACTTCATACAAGCAACGTCTTTAGTTTTTTATACTGGGAAGATTTCGAACCAGTTCTTTTATTATAACCGTATTTCTTCTTTTAAACCATACTGAATCATTTCATCATCCGGTGAGATATTGTTCTTTTTTAGGCGCCCTGCCACAATTTCCGTAAACAAGAAGTAAACAATGGCACACAGTGGCACAAAGAGCATCATCCCTATCAGACCCATCAACGCACCCCCGATGGTGATGGCGAACAAGGTCCACATGGCCGGCAAGCCCACTGAGCTTCCTACCACTTTCGGATAAATGAAGTTCCCTTCAATTTGCTGCAAAATAGCCAAGAAAATCACAAAGGTCAACGCCTTGATTGGGCTCACGGTAAAGATTAACAGGGCACCAACTGCCCCACCGATAAAGGCCCCGAATATTGGAATCAAGGCACAGAAGCCGGTAAGTACGCCTATCATACCGGCATAAGGCAAGCGGAATATGATCATCCCAATGGTACATAAGGAGCCTAAAATCACCGCTTCGGTAAGCTGACCGGTGATAAAGCTGTACATTTTGGCAAAGCTGACTTGTGCCACATGCACCAAATAAGCGGCGTGCATTCTATTAAAGAATGCAAAGCAAATTTTTCTTGCCTGCACTGCCAATTTTTCCTTGCTGCCAAGAATGTAAATCGCAAATACAAAAGCCACAAAGAAGTTAATGACACCGGCAGCCACAGAGGATACAATGCCCACTGTCGACATAAAGGCGGAGCTCAACAGAGCGTGTGCCGTTACTTGGTCATTTAACCAGTTCATGGTGTATTGTTCCAAGGTTTGCGGTGAGATGCTTTCGATTTGTTTTACAAAATTGGCTATGGCTTCGCTGTCATTTTCATATTCGCTCAGGAAGTTCGTCAAATAATCGACATATCCCGGAATCGTTGATACGAGCAATGAGATTGATTCAATCAGCTGCGGCACGACAATGCGCACCACAAGGCTCAATGCAACCCATACCAATAATAGTGACAGCAGTATGGATAGTCCCCGTTCTACTTTTTTAAATTTCGGATGTTTGATGTGACAAAATACATGGTGCTCAAAAAATCGCAATGGGACATTGAGTACAAATGCAATCACAGCCCCTATTAAAAAGGGCTTGATTAAAACAATACTGTTTTTAATAAATTCCAGCATGGTATCCATGTTAAAAACAGAATAAATAATCAATGCCACCGCAAATATAAAGAGCAACACGCGCGGAATTGATATTTTTGGTTGTTCCATGTGTCATCTCCCTCAATAAATTGCTATTTCATTTACCATTTATACATTATAGGACTTTTTGTGGTATTTGAAAACAACCTCCACGTTATCTTCACTAAACCTCCATTATTTGCGAATTCTCGACATTTTTCTTCATTATTTGCTATAGTAAGGATAGACAAGATTTCCCTACACTTAGGGCTTTGAAATAGGAGATGATTGACAATGGAATTATCCACCAGTTATTGGAAAGAAGCCGCCCAGGCATGCCAAAAGGAATTGCTTGGCGACCTCAAACCGTTGATTGCCATTGAAAGTGTACGTGATGACAGCCTTGCTACCCCTCAAGCGCCTTTCGGTCCCGGCCCGGCGGCAGCGCTTCAGTACATGCTTGATTTGGCTGCCAAAGACGGTTTTGACACCGAAAACGTAGACAATGTGGCCGGCGTGATTCGTTATGGCGAGGGTGAAAAAATTTTAGGGCTCCTGGCACACTTGGATGTCGTACCGGCTACCGGTAAGTGGGACAGTCCGGCCTTTGAAGCCAGCGAACGTGATGGACGGCTCTATGGACGTGGCACCTCCGATGATAAAGGACCGGCAATGGCTTGCTACTACGCGTTGAAGCTTTTACGCGATGCCGGTGTGAAACCCAATTGTCAAATTCACCTCATCCTTGGCACCGATGAAGAAAGCAATTGGGAATGTATGGACCGCTATTTTGCAAAAATGCCAAAGCCGGATATGGCATTTTCACCGGATGCGGACTTTCCAATTATCAACGGTGAAAAAGGTCTGATGGATTTGCCGTTTTCCTTTGTCGGTAAAGACCGCGGCTATGACGGCACCCTGCTCACCTTTAACGCCGGCAAACGTACCAATGTTGTGCCGGAAGACGCAACTGCCACCGTCAAAGCCTTAGGACTCAAGCGTATGAACTACGATTTTCAATGCTTCTTAAAGCGTTATCCTGAGGTCAGTGGCGAATGCACCATCGGTGACGGTCAAGTAACCGTACACTGCCACGGTGCCTCTGCTCATGGTATGGAGCCTGAAGTCGGCGTCAATGCGGCCACCTATCTTGCCCATTTCCTCTCTGCCTATGATTTGGGCGGTGCCAACAAATTTGTGCGTTTCTTGGGCCAAACCCTGCACCGCGATTTCTATGGCAATGCATTGGGCATCGCCAGTCACGATGATGTGATGGGCGATGTCAGCATGAATCCGGGCATTATCCGTTTTAACAAAGGGATTGGGCGCATTACCTTAAATATCCGTTTTCCACGCAGCACCACGATGGAAGAAATCCTTTCTAAGCTTGATACCCAAAGCTTCGGCTTAAAGCGTGCAGAGCCTCAACACTGCAAACCTGTGCACTACATCCCGGCCGATGACCCATTGGTTGATACCCTGCTCACCGTTTACCGCGACCACACCGGCAAGCCTGCACAAGAACGTTCCATCGGTGGTATCACCTACGCTCATATTTTAGATCACGGCGTGGCTTTTGGCATGACCATGCCCGATAGCGACGTTGTTATCCATCAGCCAAACGAAAGCCTTGTGCTCTCCGACCTCGAAAGCGGCACCGCCATTTTTGCCGATGCTATCTGGCGTTTAACAAAATAATCTCCAACAAAAAAACTCAGTGCGAACGGCACTGAGTTTTTTTATCTTAAAGATGGGTATAATCCACGAATTTCACTTGATCGCCAAGGTCCTTGGCAATGAGCTCTTGCATTTTCTTTGCAAATGGGCAAGGATAACCGATTGGGTTGCCCTTGGTGATGCAGCTGGTAAACGCGATGGTGTCTGCACCGAACTTAACAAGCTGACGCGCACGAAGTACGGATTTTTTTCCCGGGCAACCACCACAGTTGATAAACCCTACAATTTCAATATCCTCTTCGATGCCTTCAAAGCCACCGGTTTTTTCACGCACTGCTTTGAAATCCTTAACACCCGGGCAATAGTCTTCTGTCATCATGCAACGAATAATTCCAACTTTCATTATGACTCCTCCTCTAATAACAATCATATAATTTGTTTTGTATCAAAAATACGCTTCTGTGGTTTACTTGTCAATTAATATAATGACCGTTTTCACAAGCATTTTAACGCATAAACAGTCGAATCAAGCGGTCATGGAGCACGGTGTATGGCTGATAGCGTATCGGCAAATCAATGAGCGTGCTTTTATGGACAATGCTTTTTTCATGACTAAAGGCATAAAAGCCTGCAAGTCCGTGATAGCTTCCCATCCCGCTTTCACCTACTCCACCAAACGGCAAGCGATTGTTTGCCAAATGAATGATGGTATCGTTGACACAGCCACCGCCAAATTGACACGCTGTCATAACCTTTCGTGCCACATAGCGATTCTTTGTAAAAATATAGAGTGCCAATGGATGTGCGCCGGCATTGATATCGTCTATAACCATATCTAAATCCTCATAGGTTAAAATTGGCAATATCGGACCGAAAATTTCTTCTTGCATTACCGTATCATTTGCTGTCACATCGGTTAACACCGTCGGTGCAATTTGCAAACAATCCGGTGCCATCTCGCCACCATGAACAACAGTGCCCGATTGCATCAAGGTACTCAAGCGCATAAAATGCTTTTCATTCACAATGCGACCGTAATCGGCATTGCGCAACGGATTCGCGCCGTATTGACGAACAATTTCCGCTTTAATTGCGCACACCAATTCCTCTTTGATGCGACTATCGCACAATACATAATCCGGTGCTACACAGGTTTGTCCGCAATTCAAAAATTTTCCAAAGACGATGCGGCGTGCTGCCATTTCGATATCGGCACGATAATCAACAATGCACGGGCTTTTGCCACCAAGTTCCAAGGTAACCGGTGTGAGGTGCTCTGCCGCCCTGCGCATCACTTCCTTGCCGACTGCTTGGCTACCGGTAAAGAAAATCTTGTCAAAGTGCTGTGATAAAAGCGTACTGTTTTCTTCGCGACCGCCTGTCACCACCGTCACCCAACGAGCATCTATAAGGCGTCCAAGAAGCTGCTTTAACAGTATGCTTGTTTTTGGTGCATATGCACTCGGTTTCAGCACCACCGTATTGCCGGCGGCAATAGCTTCTATGAGCGGCTCCATGGAAAGCAAGAACGGATAATTCCACGGACTCATTACCAAGCACACTCCATAAGGTGCCGGTTTTTTAATGCTCAACGCCGGAAATTGTGCCAGCGGTGTCATGACAACTTTATCACGCGCATAGCGACGTACATTTTTTATCATATGACGCAACGCACTTTTAACCATGCCGATTTCACACATGGTAGCCTCGGTCACACCTTTTCCGAGATCTGCTTGCAATGCTGCAATAATCGTCGCTTCATTTTGTTCTACCATACGAAGTAAGCACTTCAGGACACTTAATCGCGCCTCTACCGGTAAGGTAGCGCCACTTCTGAAATAACTGCGCTGGTTCTCGACCAATACTTGAATATCTTCTGCTTTCATGGTGATACTCCTTCTCATTTTTCACACAAGAATTTGTCCAATCATTAACCTCGCTGCAACACTCTTTTCGCTTGGCACATTGCGGAGTTTTTACTATTATACAGAATTCATTATGACTTTGACAATGCCCAAGCAGCGGTCATCACTTTACGACACCTAACAATTGTTCTCGGTCATCTTCTCTTTCGCACACAAAAAGCCCGTATCGCAGCGATACGGGCTTTTATGATTATTTTGGCGAGTGGCTCATTAGCCCCCAAGCTCAATCATTTTTCGAATGCAACGGCCGGCGCCTTCCATGACATCGTCCGGAAGAATCATTTCTTCACCGCCGGTGCCTTTTAAGGTATGGTAGAGGTCCATGAGGGTGGTAACCTTCATATCCGGACAGCTAAGGCGTACGGAAAGTGGATAAAATTTCTTATCCGGGCAATCGAATTGCAAGTGTTCAACAATGCTGTTTTCAGTACCGATGATAAATTCTTTGGCATCGGATTCCTTCGCATATGCCATGATGCCGGTGGTAGAACCTACATAATCCGCTTGCTCACTCACCTGTGGGCGACATTCAGGGTGCACCAACACCAATGCGTCCGGATGGTCTGCCTTTTCCTTTGCCAAATCTTCTTCGGTTACAGAAAAGTGCCATGGGCAACCGCCGTTGTACACCACGAATTCCTTTTCAGGAATTTTGTGTGACACAAAAGTCCCCAAGTTAGGGTCCGGGATAAAGAGAATTTTATCTGCATCCAAGCTTTGGCAAATCTTGAGTGCAGAAGAAGAGGTCACACATACATCACATTCGGTTTTGAGTTCAGAAGTGGTATTGATATATGCAACCACTGCGTGATCCGGATGTTCTGCTTTGAGTCTCTTGAGCGCATCAAGGCTGAGCTGTTCCGCCATCGGACAACCGGCTTGCGCATTTGGCATCCATACGTGCTTTTCAGGGCTGAGGACTTTGCAGGTTTCAGCCATAAAACGCACACCACACATAATAACATTGTTGCGTGGGTCCTTGGATGCTTGCACGCTCAGACCGTAGGAATCCCCTACATAGTCTGCCACTTCTAAAATTTCTTGTCCTTGATAAGCATGGGCAAGGATACATACGTCTTTTTCTTTTTTCAATTTCAGGATTTCCGCCTGAATTTCTTGTACAGTCATCAAACTGCCTCCTTCTCTATTGTTCCGCAACTTCCCACGGAAGCAGCTCTTGCAAAAATCCTGCTTCGCGCAATTTTTCTTCAATCAAATCCAATCGTGCTTCACTGTCCGCTTCTACCAAGTGGTAATGATAGCCACTGGTGGCATTGGCAAGCAAGCTTGATTTGCTGTTTACCATACGTCCTACAAACTCTTGCACATCCTGACGGGAACGAATGTCCATTTCCGCACGCACACGCCCATAGGCACGGTGGCTAATGCTGATATTTTTCACGCAGCCGCCACAATCCACAATGAGATTAAGCTCTCTTTCAATTTCGGGTTCATCGTGTCGCACCTTAAATTCACGTGTATAAATCACGTCATTTTCCATCAAATACCCGCGGTTGGTCGACAAAATCCCCGACGTCGAGGCACGAATCACTGCCAAATCTTGCACAATCACTTGACGACTCACATCGAAACGTGCAGCAAGCTGTTTTGCCGGTACCGGTGAAGCGGACTTACGCAGGATGTCCAGAATTTCTTTTCTTCGTTCTATATTATTCACCTTGCGCTCCTTTCCATCGTCTTAGATTGCATGCATATTTTTCATGGAAATATCCATAATTGGCGCAGAATGCGTAAGGGCGCCACTGGATACATAATCTACACCGATTTCGGTGACTTTGGCAATATTTTCCTTAGTCACATTGCCGGAGCATTCTGTTTCAGCGCGGCCATCGATGAGCTTTACTGCTTCTGCCATTTGTTCATGGCTCATATTGTCGAGCATAATGATATCCGCGCCGGCTTCCACCGCTTCGCGTACCTGCTCAATGGTTTCGGTTTCTACTTCAATTTTACGCACGAACGGTGCATATGCCTTGGCCATTTCAACAGCCTTGGTAATGCTCCCTACAGCGCCAATATGGTTATCCTTAAGCATGACACCGTCGGACAAATTGTAACGATGGTTGGTGCCGCCACCTACACGCACTGCATATTTTTCAAAAATACGGCAGTTTGGAGTGGTTTTTCTGGTATCCAACAAGGTCGTATTGCTGCCTTCCAAGAGTGCTGCCACTTCATGGGTATAGCTTGCAATCCCACTCATGCGTTGCAAATAGTTAAGTGCCACACGTTCGCCGCTAAGAAGCACACGCATGTCCCCGGTAAGCACTGCCATCTTTTGACCCTTCTTTACCGCATCGCCGTCTTTTACAAAAAATTCCACGTGCGTTTGTGGGTCCAAAAGCTTGAACACGCGTTCAAAAATCGGCAAGCCACAAATAATCCCATCCTGTTTGCAAATCAAATCTACCATACCTTGCTGTGGTTGTGGCATCACAGCATTGGCAGACACGTCTTCGCTGGTAATGTCTTCTTGCAACGCCATCATAATCAATTTATCGACATTTAACTTCATTGTGATTTCGTTCACAGTTATTCCCTATCCTTTCTTTTATAGAAAAGTCCACACTTTTTTAGTTTTCGAGCGCTTCAAGCACCACAGAGCGATAACGTTTTACCATCGCATCAAGGTCACTGTAGGCTTTCATATCGGTAATGCAATCAGTGCAGCCTGAATGACGGCTTCCAAAGAGGATGTCATCGGCAGCACGTTGTGCGAATACCAATGATTCCAGTAAGGAGTTGCTCGCTAATCGGTTTCTTCCGTGAACCCCGTTGCAGCTGGCTTCACCAACGGCATAGAGCCCTTCCAAATTGGTTTGGCTTGCCATATTAACGGCAATGCCACCCATATGATAGTGTTGTGCCGGAACGACCGGAATCGGTTCTTCAAGCACATTGTAGCCTTCTTCTAAGCAATGTTCGTAAATATTAGGGAAATGCTCGAGGATTTCTTCCTTGCCAATTGGGCGCAAATCTTCGAGTACATAATCGGTGCCATCAATTTCCATTTGCTTGCGAATCGCCTTGCTGAGCAAATCGCGTGGCTGCAATTCTTCTGTAAAGCGTTCACCGTTTTTATCAAGAAGAATCGCCCCTTCACCGCGCACGGATTCAGAGATGAGGAAACGACGCCCCGGTTTTTTAGAGTACAACGTGGTTGGATGGATTTGTACATAATCCAAATGTGCTACTTCCACACCGTGTTCCAAGGCAATCGCCAAAGCGTCGCCGGTGATGTGTGGGAAGTTGGTGGAGTTTTCAAAAAGACCGCCGATTCCACCACATGCAAGCACAACATTGTCTGCGATGATTGGGTATGGTTCTCCACCTTGTTCAACAACGACAATTCCGCCGCACACGCCATCGTTTTCTAAGATATCGATCATCATGGTGTGTTCCATAATGGTGATATTGTCGCGTTCTTGCGCACGCTTTAAGAGGGTTGAGGTGATTTCCTTGCCGGTAATATCTTGATGAAATAAAATACGCGGTTGAGAATGTGCACCTTCTTTTGTGAAGTTCAATGCCCCGTCTGCGTCACAGTCAAAGTCTACCCCCAATTGAATCAAAGAGCGCACAATCTGATTGGAAGAACGAATCATGATTTCAACGGCATCTTCGCTGTTTTCGTAGTGACCGGCACGCATCGTATCTTCAAAATACTCTGCGTAGTCTTCTTCACCTCTGAGCACGCAAATACCGCCCTGTGCCAAAAACGAATTGGACTCATCCGCATTTTCCTTGGTAATCACACAAATGTTACGGTCAGTCGGAAAACTCAATGCGCAAAACAAGCCTGCGGCGCCTGTCCCTACAATCACTACATCATACTGCTTTGTCATTACACTCTCCACTTTCTTTCGACTAAATTTTCTCCATCATACACTGTGGTCTTGACCAATGTCAAGTTATATGTCAACTTTAGTGTCAAGACATTGCCGTTTTCCTATCAACCACGCCCTTTTCAGCATTTGATTGTGAAATAAGTTACAGCTTTTTTGACCACTTTACAGTGATTTAACTCTCCTGCACTTTTACATTTTACACCGCTAGGGTACACTACCATTGTTCCTAGGTTGACCCACCTCTACGGAATTACTTCTCCGGTTGGGATGACGCCGGCTCTTTTTTGACAATGCATACCGATACTTTACGCTCCCCTAACGTGCGGTCCGCTTTATGGTATACGACCATTTGATTCGTCATCTCCCAAATAAAAACGACGCTCCTTTCCCCGGAGCGTCGTTTTTATTTATGCCAAGAGGCGCAATGCCTTTGGTTTTATATCAAATACAATGTCATGCCCACACCCCAGCACCTCACCGTCTGCATGGACAATAAGTGGTGTATCCAAGGACATCTCAATATGTGAAGCATTAAGATATGTTACACCGGGTACACGGGTGTGCTTGCCCACCGCCACAAGCGGTAAGCACATAAATGCCTCATGTCGAGAAAGCCCATCCACCATGCAGGCGGTAAACAGACCGTCATTGACCTGTGCTGTTGGTGCAATCGGCACCCCACCGCCTTCACGCGGACAATTCATCGCCGATAAAAACAGCAGCTCTTCCACACGGCATGATTCAATGCCCGATGGCGTAACAAAACGTACATCCCCCGAAGCCCGCTTCATATTTGCCACAACAGAAAGGGTTTGCAAGCCGTAAGAAAGATTGCCCAAACCGAACCGATTGAGCCAAGTTTTATGTCTGGAGCCTTCTACTTCGTAGCAAACACGTGCATCCAGTCCGACACCGGCACTAATGCCAAAGCGCCGTGGCGCATGCCCGTCCACACGCACTTCTCCCACATCGATCAAGCGGCATGTCTTGGCATGATAAATAATCTTCATTGCCTCACGTGGCGAACGCGCCAAGCCCACACCACGGACAAAATCATTGCCCGAACCCATTGGCACAATTCCCAGTGCTACGCGCTCAAAATCCGTAATACCGTTTATTACTTCGTTGATGGTTCCATCGCCGCCAACAACAATCAACTTCACTTCCTTTTCCGGAAGTACACTCGCAGCGCGCGCCAAGGCGGTGGCATCTCCTGCACAACGGGTTGTCCACGCCGCAAACGGCACGCCTGCCGCCGACATTTCCCGTTTCATTTCAAGCCATGCTTTGCGTGCAGCACCACGGCCACTGGATTCATTCACAATAAAGTAATACATCATGCCACCTCCCTGTAATAACCGTATGATAGCCAAGTTTTTTGACAGAATCAAGCCTATGCACAAGAATTCGGTAACATCTTGCCCACCCTCTGTAAAAGATTTATACTTGAACTAACAAATGCCAACGAAGGAGGCGCTCCCATGAGCCAATTTTTAATGAAACCAACCCTTCACCAGTTAGACAGTGTTAAAGAATTTGTTAACGCGTTTGCCATCGGTGAAGGTGACCTTTTGTTTACCAACCGTCATTTCTATGACGATTACTTCAAAGACCTCAACCTCCAATGCGATGTCATCCATCCAAAGGATTATGGTCAAGGTGAACCTACCGATGAACTCATTGAAGCCATTAACAAAGACATCACCAAAGACTACAAGCGCATCATCTCTGTCGGTGGCGGCTCAGCCCTTGACGTGGCAAAGTTCTTTGTTTTTGACCAACCATGTCCTGTATTGGATCTCTTTGACGGCACCCGTTCTCCAAAGAAGGTCCGCGATTTGATTCTCGTTCCTACCACCTGTGGGACCGGCAGCGAAGTGACCAGTGTTGCTGCTTTGGCGCTTGTTAGCCGCGGCACCAAAGCAGGCTATGGCAACCCGGGGATGTTCCCTGACCATGCCGTGCTTATTCCGGAGCTTTTGCAAAGCTTGCCAATGGAGCCATTTGCAACCAGCGCCATCGACGCTTTGATTCACGCTGTAGAAAGTGCGCTTTCTCCAAAAGCGACCCCAATTTCCAAGCTTCTTAGCTACGAAGCCATCGACCTTATCTTGAAGGGCTTCAAGAAGGTGGTTGCCGAAGGGCCTGAAGCACGCAAGCCAATTCTGGAAGACTTCCTCTTTGCATCCACTTATGCCGGGGTTGCCTTCTCTAATGCCGGTTGTGCAGCTGTTCACGCACTCAGCTACCCACTCGGCGGTACCTTCCACGTGCCACACGGTGAATCCAACTATGCCATGTTTACCGGTGTTATGCGCAATTACATGGAAATCAAGCAGGATGGCGAAATTGCTGTGCTTAACCAACGCATTGCCGCGATTCTCGAATGCGATGTCACCGAGGTTTATGACAAAATTGAAGACCTTTTGAACCACCTCGTTCAAAAGAAGCCACTCCATGAATATGGCATGAGCGAAGCACAAATTGCCGAATTTGCCGATTCTGTATTTGAAAAGCAACAACGCTTGCTCGTTAATAACTTCGTTCCATTTGACCGGGATCGAATTTACAAAATTTACAAAGAGCTCTACTAAAATCGAAAAAGGCAGCCCCACAAAGGCTGCCTTTTTGCATGCAATCAGCTTGGCATCAAAAGCCATCGAATAGCGCGTGCGACACGTTCATCGGGCTCGGTAAAATGATTGCCCGGATTAATTTCGTAGGTGGTTTGTACGCCAGCCTCTCGAAGCAATCGCTCGGCTTCTGTAGTTTGTGTCGCAAGCGGTACCAGCAGTGGATTTCGCGTCTTGCGCTCTTTGTTTCCGAGAGAAAAATAAAACCGACCGGGACTATGCTTTGGAAGCTGCGCGCGGAGAAAATCTTCTAGCCCCGGCGCCCACAGTGAGCCTGAAACCGATGCACCCATTGTAAAGGCATCACTTGCCATCACGCCATAGAGGGCAAACAGCCCCGCCATTGAATATCCCACAAGTGCGCGTTCATTCACATTTGCTTGCAAATGTGCTTCTGCTGACGGCAAGACACTTTCGACTAAAGACGCCAAGGTTTCCGCACCTGCCCCCTTGAAAAGCACGCCTTGCTCAAAGGGTGACGGCATCACCCACGGCGAATAACAATCATTCCAATCAGCGTGATTCAATATCAATAAATGAAACGCCGGCACTTTAAGCGCAGCGCGGGCAGCCTTTAAGGCTTGCCCATCCCCTTGCAGATACGGCATCACCACCAATGGCTTGGTGCCTTCTGCTTCGTATAGGTGACATTGCCAGCCGTCCACATTCCAATGTTGCCCGTCCATAAGAGCCTCCCTAGTCACTCAAATCCACATCCAGATTGGTGGTAATCGCCCAGCCCGGATAACGGCGTTTGACATCTTCAATAATATGTGCATGCAACGCTTCACGGTCTTCGACACTAAAGGAGATAATAACGTCAAAGTGCATCACCTGATCCGCTTCGTTGGCATAAAATCCGTGCATCTGCAGAACGCCTTCATGAGCCATCACCAAAGCACGTACTTCCTCACGTTTCGCAATCGCATCTTTGTTGGTGGTGTTGTAAGCATAAATACCAACTGTTGTAATCGTGACACCGTGGCGCTTCATCACACGTTCTTTGATATGGTGCGTCATCACGTCAATCTCGGCAGCCGTCATATTTTCATCCACTTCTACATGCACAGAGCCAAAATATTTTTCGGGACCGTAGTCGTTAAGGAATAAATCATACGCACCCATAACCCCCGGTTCTGCGGTAACGGTTCTTTTTATTGCCTTTGAGAGGTTACTGTTGACACGTGCGCCAAGCACCGCATTGACGGCGCCCATAATCATTTCAATCCCGGCCTTGATAATAAAGCCCGCAATGGCCACACCAATCCAAGCTTCAATGCTCCAACCGGTCAGCACGTAAATAAGTGCCGCTATCAATACGGAGGTAGAAATCACTGCATCATAAAGCGCATCCAAGCCGGAGCCTTCAAGGGCACCGGAACGCACACGCTTGCCTTGCTTCGACACATACACACCCAATACCAGCTTTACAGCTATTGCAGCGATGAGCACCACAAGGGTCACTGTTGAATAGTTAACCGCTACCGGATGAATAATCTTTTTTACAGACTCCACCAATGCCGCAACACCGGCGTATAAAATAATAACGGCAACCACCATCGTTGTAATATATTCCCAGCGACCGTGTCCAATCGGGTGATCCTTGTCCGGCTCTCGATTTGCAAGGCGTGTACCAACAATGGTAATCACGCTGGAAAGAACGTCAGTGAGGTTATTGACTGCATCTAAAATAATAGCAATGGAATTGGCCGCCAGCCCTACCAATGCCTTGAAAATCACCAGCACCACATTGGCCGCTATGCCAATAAGACTGGTGCGAACTATAATCTGTCCACGATTAATCTCTTCGCTCATAAAGCATGCCTCCCTTTCGTTGATTTATTATACCGCTGTCAGCTTTCATTGCAAACTACACTTTTTGCCTATAATCATTATTTTTCGCTCACAATAAATATATGAAAGAAATCGCCAAAAATCATCATTTTGTAGCCTCTACAGCTTCTATTGTATTTGCTATACTGAAAGTAATCATCTAAGAAAGAAGGGTGCCCATGCTACAGGAACGTATTCGGCGGGTTGGCTTATCCCCACAAGCGGCAACAATTTTACTCATCTTCAACACCATGGCTTGGGGGCTATCCTATGTTGTCATCAAAATCGGTGCACAAACCATTCCTCCTTTTGAACTCATTGCACTGCGTTTTACCATTGCCTCGCTGATTTGTGTAGCAATTTTTCGCAAGAGCCTTGTCCATATCAATGCACGTGCCATTCTTTATGGCACCATCCTAGGCATCACGATGTTTATCGGCAGCACCACCATGGTTTACGGTGTACAAACAACCGATGCGTCTACTGCGACTTTTATTGCCAGTACAAAGATTGTCTTTGTCCCGTTGCTTTTGGCATTGTGGACCCATCGCCTGCCCGATAAGCGCATCATCCTCGGCACGATTGGTACCACAGTGGGGATTGCGTTGCTTTCGCTGGAAAACGGGCTCACCTTTTCAACAGGGGCTGTGCTTTGTATTGCCAGCGCCATTGCTTATGCTTTGCACATTCTCTTTACCGGTGCCATGGCACGCAAGGAGGATGCCATTTTAATCGGTGTTCTGCAGCAGGTTGTCATGGCTCTCTTGGGGATTGTCTGTATGCTTGTCTTTAATACCCCGCTCATTCCCAAGGGGGTAGTGCCGTGGACCACCGTTCTTGTGCTTGCCTTCGTTAACGGCGTCTTTGTCTTTGTCAGTCAGCCGGTGGCACAACGCTTCGCCAGTGCTGAATTTACCGCACTCATCTTTGCCATGGAGCCGGTATTTGGTGCAATATTCTCCGTCCTTTTAATGGGCGACCGTTTTACATTGCAAGATACCCTTGGCGCGCTGCTTGTGCTTATGAGTGTATTGCTTTCTTCTGTACAAAAGAAACCACGCCAATCATAAAATTTGTTATAAAAAGGAGTTTCTCATCATGTCTTTTTTAGCACGTCGCGTGCATCGTGTCGGAATGTCACGCTCTATGGCCAATGTGCTCTTATTTCTCATCACCATGGCTTGGGGGCTTTCTTATGTGCTCTTAAAAATCGGTGCCGCCGCACTTCCGCCTTTTGAAGTATTGGCACTGCGCTTTACACTTGCTTCTGTGGTCTGCATTACCATTTTCCGGCATCGTCTTGGACGTCTGACCAAGCGCGCGCTCTGCTATGGCTTTATTTTAGGCTCTGTGATGTATCTATGCAGTACCGCCATCATCTATGGGATGAACACCACCGAGGCTTCGACCGCAAGCTTTCTAACGAGCTCTGCCATTGTCATTGTTCCGGTGGCTCAAGCAATTCGTAAGCGTCGCTTACCGGAAAAGAAAATCATTTTCGGCACCATCGGCACCACCATCGGTATTGCTCTGCTTTCACTGAAGGGCACACTGGTGCTTTCCGCCGGTGCTACCCTTTGCATCATCAGTGCGTTCCTTTATGCAGCGCACATCATCATGACTGACGGCATGACGCGCAAAGAGGACGCGATTCTATTGGGCATTGTTCAAATGGTGGTAATGACTGCCTGGGGCTGGATTACAACGCTCCTCTTTACCCATCCGGTCATGCCAACCGGTCGCAACGAATGGCTCGCCATTTTAGCCCTTGCGCTCATCTGCGGTGCCTTCGCCTTTGTGACCCAGCCTTTTGCACAAAGCTACACCACACCGGAAAACACTGCCTTGATTTTCTCCTTAGAGCCTGTTTTTGGGGCAATCTTCGGCTTTCTCTTTTTGCACGAGGTGCTTTCCCTTCAAGCAACCTGTGGGGCACTTCTCGTCCTCACCAGCGTTCTTCTAACAACGGTGCACCTCCCAACAAAAAAAATAACAACAACGATGTTATTGTCGCCCTTCTTGCTAAATAATTACCGTTTCGTTGTTTCTTTTTTTAATCTTGTCAATAAAATGACAAGAAAATGACTCAATTAATGGGATGTCGTTAAGAATTTCAGAATACCTTGAAAAGCCTTGAAATACCCTTTAAGATGAATGTGTTTACAAAATGACATATACGTGACGAAGCAATGTTAAAGAAGGAGTTACTATGAAACATCTCAAAAAATACTGCGCCGGGCTCTTGCTTCTTACGATGGGAATGAGCTTTGCGGTGCCTGCCTTTGCCGACAGCGGCAACACCGGTTTGATGGGCATTCATATCGGAGAAAAAAATTTTCCGGATGATGCTTTCCGAACCATCGTATCAACCACCATTGATACCGACCAAAACGGTATCCTCTCTCAGCATGAAGTGAATGCTGTAACCGATCTCGAGCTTGATGCGCAAGGTATTAAAAGCTTGAAGGGGATTGGCTTCTTCGGAAACCTCAAAACCCTCTCCTGCGCCAATAACCAGCTAAACACCTTAAATCTGGAAAAAAATACTGCCCTCGAACGCCTCAACTGTGCCAGCAACCAGCTGTCCACCTTGGATTTAGCAAAAAACACGAAGCTGGCTTCCTTGGATGCCTCTAGCAATACCTTATCGAGTCTTGACTTGAGTGCCAACACCGCCCTCACTGAGCTGGTCTGCAACAATAACAGCTACGATATTACACTCAACAAAGACCGCACCTTTGATTTTAGCCATCTTCCGGGCGATTTCGACCCGCAAAAAGCCTTTGCTTGGGACGGTGCAACCGTAGATGCCACCACCCTAACCGCCAATGAAAATGTCACGCAAGTAAGCTATTCCTATGACTGCGGCAACGGTCAGGTTGTTATCTTTACCCTTAAAACAAGCCAAGGAACAAACACGCCAAGCGGTGCTTTTACCATTACCTTTGACGCCAACGGCGGTAGTATCGCATCAAGTACCCAAGCAACTGTTGACGGCAAGCTCACCAAGCTGCCTACACCAACTCGCAAAGGCTATACCTTTGCCGGCTGGCAAGACAAAAACGGCACCACCGTTGACAAAACAACGGTGTTCAAAGCCGACACCACCCTTATTGCACAATGGAAAAAGGACACCACTGTTGCTACCAATCCTTTTTATGATGTCAACGAAAGCCAGTGGTTCTATGACGATGTCCAATACGCTTATGCTAATGGACTTATCGGTGGCACTGCGCCAAATACCTTTGCACCATTCATGGCAACCACCCGTGGCATGATTGTAACCATCCTCTACCGCATGGAAGGAAGTCCTGATATAAGCGGTGAAAATTTGGGCTATCCATTTGCCGATGTTGATAAAAACGCCTACTATGCCGATGCCGTGTACTGGGCTCGCAAGAATAACATCGTCAGCGGCTACAGTGCTGAATTTTTCGGGCCAAACGATCCTATCACCCGTGAGCAATTGGCCGCCTTCCTCTACAACTACTCCACTTACAAAAAATACGATACTGCTACAACAGGCGACTTGAACACCTTCTATGATGCAAATGATGTTCATGCTTGGGCCAAGGGACCGGTTGAATGGGCCGTTGGCTCCAGCCTTATCGGCGGTGTTAGCGATGGCGTGCTCATGCCGCAAGGCAGTGCCACCCGCGCTCAGGTTGCCGCCATTCTTCATCGCTACAGTCGTTGCATGGATTAATGCACCCAATCCCTCACGCCATAGCGTGAGGGATTTTTTCGTACAAAAGCAAAACAGTCCGATGCGATGTGCATCGGACTGTTTTTTCGTTAATCAATACGAATATCAAAACGGCTCAATTTTTCTAATAGGATATCCTCCTCTGTTGGTTCGTCGCCACATTCTTCGATTTCTTTGCGAATCGAAAGCATATGATTTTCCACTGCAGTGATGGCATCAGCACAGCCTTTAAGTTCTGTCACAATTTCATCCTGACGTGGGATTTCTTTTTTGTATTTAAGCTGATGCTCAAGACTCGCCCAAAAATCCATGGCAATGGTACGAAGCTGCACTTCGACCTTCATTTCTCGCTTTTGGTCTGCAAAGAACACCGGTACCTTGACAATCAAATGCAAGCTGCGATAACCGTTTGGCTTTGGATTGGCAATATAGTCCTTGCGCTCAATTAAGGTGATATCATCCTGCTGAACAAAAGAATCGGCAATTTTATAGATATCATCCACATAGGAGCAAATCACACGTACGCCGGCCACATCACCCAGATAGCGTTCCACGTTTTCCGGTGTGAAGGCTTGCCCCTTGCGTGAGAGCTTTTCGACAATGCTTACCGTACGTTTTAAGCGCGTGCTCATTGAATTAATTGGATTGCGACTGTAGCGCACATTGAACTCCGAATTGAGCACCTCAAACTTTGTTTGAATTTCCTTCATGGCACAGGTGTACATCATCATTAATTCACGATAATCCACCAATGCCCCGGCGACCTGCTTTGTATGGTCATAGATGGCCGTCGCTGCCGCATCGGACAATCGTGGCATACGCATGAGAATATCTCCATGTGCAGCATCGTTGTGCATAGAGGTCTGCACCCATTGATCAATATTATTTAATTCAGCATCGCTGATTTCATTAAAATCCATTTGTCAGTCTCCTTTCAACCTGATTCTATTATACCAAAAATATGCCAAAAAATTGATAACGAGGACTTACATATTTTTGAAGATTCTATTGAGATTTGAACACAACACCTTCGAATACCAAGCACCACCCGGCAAAAAAGGCACATCGATTATGACCGATGTGCCCCAAAAATTAATATTCCTTGCTCGCAAAAATACGACAAGTCACAAAACATGAAAGTATATAGCCCATACATGCAGCTACCAAGATAATTCCAACACTATTGACATACGTAACTGTCGAAATCTGTGCTTCGCCCAAAAGAAGGTTTATCACTAAACTCAAGCCCCGCACAATCGCCACCGCTCCGAGCGTGCTCCCCAAAAGAATCAGCTCTGCATGCATTGCGCCAAAATAATAATACAGGGGATAGACCAACGCACCGATTAATACCGCTAAAATGAAACCAATCACAATCAGGGTGAGTGCGTCACGCCACCCATAGTAAAAATATTGATTGCCATGCACCAACACCGACACTGCCATCACCACACTAACAACAACTGTCCCAACAACACTCCATAGCAAGTGATTCACATAATGTTCCTTAACAATAGCACTACGTCGAATCGGCAGCGTCAGCTTATACTTTGGCCAGCGACTGTTACTTTCCAAGCGCAAGCTTGAAATCGATACGGCGGACAACACCGCAGGCGTCAAAATACAAAACAAATTCAGCACCGTAACGCCTCCTGACACAATGCATCCCACTCCAAACACCGCAATCAGCAAAGCATACACCTTAAGGTTGTCAATAACGCCAAATACATCGTTTCTCAGTAATCCAATCATCGTGCTTCCCCCTTTACCAAAAGCAGCATGATTTCATCAATGGACGGTGCGTCAATGACCACATGCGGATATTTCTTTTCAGCCAAGGCGCGATCCTTCACCAGAATGCTCGTTTGATAGTCCTGCGGACGCATTGCCAGCACATCCTCCGGATCAATCTCAGCAACTTGGCCCTTGCGACAACGAAGAATGCCATATTGATACAACAGACTGTCCTTGCGCTCTGTCAAAATAATTTTCCCATTGTGAATAAAGGTCATATAATCTGCAATGCGCGCCAAATCACTTGTAATATGGGAGGACAACAAAATAGCATGTTTTTCGTCCCCCACAAAATCCAGAAATAAATCCAAAATTTCCTCTCGTACCACAGGGTCCAATCCACTCGTTGCTTCATCCAAAATCAATAATCGCGGATGATGCGCCAATGCCACCGCAATGGCCAGCTTCATGGTCATCCCACGAGAATAGGTGCCGATTTTCTTCGTCTTGTCCAAATGAAATTGCTCTATGAGTCGCTGAAACAACGCATTGTCCCAACGGCGATACACATCCTGCATGACTCGCTCCAATTGTGCAACCGTAAAATGCTCGGGAAAATTATTGCCATCATAGACCACGCCAATCTCTTCTCGTAAGGCAATATTGGCATCACTCATTGTTTGCCCCAAGACCTCAATGCTTCCGCTGTCATATTGCAGGGTATTGAGAATACACCCCATCGTGGTGGTCTTTCCCGCACCGTTTTCACCGACAAAGCCCATAATAGTTCCCTCCGGTACAGAAAACGATACATGATCCAAATAAAAGTCTGACCCCTCATAGGTTTTGGTCACAGACTCGACTATTAACGCTTCCATCTTATTCAACCTCCGTGTAAAAGAGCTTTAACACCTCTATCAAGGATTCCAACGAAATATTATTAATGCGCCCAATATCCGCGGCTATCTTTAGATGCTCTTCGGCGATACGCTGCTGCGCTTCCTGATAAAATGCCTTGTTTTGCGCCGATACAAAGCTTCCACGACCGACTGTTGTTTCAATAAAGCCATCGCGTTGTAATTCTTCATAAGCCTTTTGCACCGTGATAACACTCACATGAATAGACTTCGCCAACGCACGCATGGAAGGAATGGCATCCCCCGCTTGCAATTCTCCGCTCATAATCATTGCCTTGATTTGCGATGTAATCTGTTCATAAATCGGTTTATTCGCATTGTTGCTAATGATAATATCCACCGACAATCCCACCCCTTTCAAGTGTACTTATTGTATAAGCACATTATATGCACCCATGTTGGCCTTGTCAACAAAAAAGTGTACTCCTATCCAACCTCCTTTCAGTGATTGTAAATTTCTTTACTTTGACATAGTATAATGAGAAAAGTAGAAAGCGGACGGGACAGTAATGCCAAGCCGGCGCCGCGCACCATCACCATTCTTTCTTATGGAGTGGCACGTAGCGCCAAAGCCGCAAATAACACAACCATTATTTTTAAATAACAAGGAGTATCACTATATGGAACAACTATTGATTGTTGAAGACGATCCGGACTTAAATCAAGGGCTGTGTAAGGCATTGAAAGCCGATAATCGACAGATTGTTTCCTGTCAAAATCTAAAAATGGCGAGGGAACAGCTTCTTTGCAGCCATGTATCTCTGATTCTGTTAGATATCAATCTGCCGGACGGCAGTGGGCTGGACTTGCTGAAAGAAGTGAAAGAACGCACGCCCTATCTTCCGGTCATTTTGCTAACGGCCAACGACACCGATATGGATATTGTAGATGGATTGGAACGCGGTGCCGATGACTACATAACCAAGCCCTTCTCCCTTTCGGTTTTACGTGCACGGGTCAATACCCAGCTGCGAAAGCACGTGTCAACACCTTATCAAGCGCCAATTCATATCGATTCTTTTCACTTTGACTTTGAAGCCATGACCTTTTTTGTAGGAGATTCTGCTGTGACGCTGAGTAAAACAGAGCAAAAGTTGCTGCGTCTACTCATCGAAAACCGTGGTCAAACCATGACACGTGGCCATCTTATTGACCGAATCTGGACAGACGGCGCAGAATATGAGGACGAAAATGCGCTGTCTGTTACCATTAAACGTCTGCGGGATAAGCTCAGCGCGCAGGAGTACATCAAAACGGTTTACGGCGTTGGCTATAGCTGGGTGAAAAAAGATGATTGAAACAGGCATTGTGATTATCCTACTGTGTCTTCTGGGCACGGCACTTATTGTTGTCTTGAATCGAAGAGCAGTCAGAAAAACGATGGACAAAATAGAAAAGATGTTGGATGCCGCAATAAATGGCTCATTTTCTGAAACCACTTTTGATGAAAGCAAGCTATCTGCATTGGAAACGAGGTTTGCGCACTATCTTTCAGCAACAGAAACCGCCGCTCGAAATGTCGCTCAAGAAAAAGACAGCATTCAATCCTTGATTGCAGACATCTCCCACCAGACAAAAACGCCGATTGCTAATTTGTTGTTATACAGTGAGCTTTTACAAGAAAAAAATCTTCCGGCATCGGCAACGGCAAGTGTGGATGCATTACACAATCAGGCGGAAAAACTGCGTTTTCTGATTGATTCACTCGTTAAGTTATCCAGACTGGAAAATGGTATTATTTCCCTCTTCCCGCAACGTGCGGCATTGCAACCACTGCTTGAAGGTTTGATAGAGCAATATACTGCCAAAGCTACTGAAAAGGGCTTGTCGCTTCAGCGCCTTGATACCGATGGCTTCGCAACCTTTGACGCCAAATGGACAGCCGAAGCGCTGTCTAACATCGTAGACAACGCTATCAAATATACAACACATGGCACTATTACACTTTCCGCTGTAAGCTATGAAATGTTTGCAAGGATCGATATATCGGATACCGGTTCAGGCATACCGGAAAGTGAGCAAGCGAAGATATTTGCTCGCTTTTACCGCTCAAATAGTGTGCAGAAACAAGAAGGGGTCGGCATCGGCTTATACCTTGCCCGACAGATCATATCCGGCGAGGGCGGTTATATCAAGGTTGCTTCCGTTCCGGGAAAAGGAAGTACGTTTTCCATATTTCTGCCGAAATAACAACAATTCTATCAAAACTGTTAGATTTCATTTTCCGCCGGAAAGAATGTGGAAAGATTCCTATGCGATAATCTGTATGTATCAAAGGATCATTTCCTTTCATACATACAGATTTTTTCATGGAGGTACTCATT
>OLPO01000194.1_pt1 | contig 53358 bp, 41 predicted proteins | sample 1672831 | NCBI WGS metagenome assembly OLPO01 (sample SAMEA3136728, study PRJEB25190) | human gut metagenome | reverse complement strand
GGCCAGCCGCGCCGCCTCGCCGCCGTGGGGCGTGAGCAGTGTCGAGCGCCCGGCGGCGGCCCGCTCGCGGGCCAGGCGCAGGCCGGTGGCGTTGGCGAGAAGCCCGAGGGCGCCCCCGTCGACGAGCAGGGGCGCCTCCCAGCCCCGCACCGTCTCCATGAGAAGCGAGGTGAGGGAGGTTTCCGCCGCGTCGAAGCCGCAGCCGATGACGCAGGCCGTCGGGTGGCCCGGCCGGGGCGCCGGCGCCTTGGCCGGCTTCCACGTTCTCCAGTCGCGCACCACCAAAGACGGCCGCCAGCTGCGCACGGTGATCATCGATTTCCCGGCGCAGAACACCTCGGTGTAGCCGGCCCCGGCACGCTCGCCGGCCGCAGCCGCCAGGCAGGCCGCGCCGGGGTAGGCCGCCGAGCCGACCACGAGGCTCAAGTGCCCGCGGGTGTACTTGTTGGCATCGGCGGCCGGATGCGGCAGCAGACAGGCCAGCTCGGCATTGCTGCGGCCAGGGGCCACTTTCAGATCCTCCGCGTCTTCCATCTTTTCCACGCCTTCCAAATAATGAGCGAAACCCTCATGAAACGCAGCGCCAACGCAGCGCAATCCTGTCGGAAACGGGACGGCCGCGCGGCGTAATTCTCATGTTCCCGCTTCTAGAATGAATATCGTCACCGTAGCACACTGCGATGGCGGATAGCCAAAGGGTTAAGGAGTTGTGATTATCATGGACATCAAGGTAGGACGCAACTGGGGCCTGTTCGCCGCGGGCATCGCTCTGGTCATCATCGGATTCGTGCTGCTCATGGTGCCGGGGCTCACGCTGGTGAGCATCGCTGTCATCGCCGGCTGCATGTTTCTGGCCGCGGGCATCGTGGATGCCTACGCTTACTTCAAGTACCGCGAGGCCGAGGGGCTGTCCGGCTGGGCGCTCGCCTATGCCATCTGCGACATTATCTTGGGCGTGCTGTTCATCGTGCATCCCATAGCGTCGGCTGTGGTGATTCCCTGGGTCATGGGCATCTTCGTGGTGGCCTACGGCATCTTCGAGATTGTGGCGGCCGTCCGCTTCCGCGATGCGCTTCCCGGCTGGGGCTGGGTGCTGTTCGCCGGCATCGTGTCGCTGTTCTGCGGCATCGCCTTCTTCCTGTGGCCGGGCACCTTCGCGCTGTTCTTGGGATTCTTCCTCATGGCCCGCGGCGTGCAGATGGCCGTCTACGGCGTGTCGCTGCCCCAGGCGACCATCGTGGCCCACACCCACTAGGAAGTGCGCATGCTCGGGAGGAGTTGCGCTCTGAGGAGGCAACGCCCGCTAGGCGAGGAATTGGCGGCACTACGGCCGTGCCAGTGATACCATAGGCGCGAAGAGATTCGAGGCCCGGAAACGCTTCCGGGCCTCTTCATGCGGAAAGCGAGGAATCATGGCGGAGCAGGGCAATCTGTTCGAAGGACAGGATCCGGCGGCGCGGGCCGAGGCGCTGCGGCGCGAGATCGAGCACCACAGCTACCAGTACTACGCCCTGGACGCGCCCACCATTTCGGACGCGGCTTTCGACTCGCTCATGCGGGAGCTGCGCGAGATAGAGGCGGCGCACCCGGAGCTGGTGACGGCCTCCTCGCCCACCCAGAGGGTCGGCGGGTATGTGGGCGAGCAGTTCGCGCCCGTCGTGCACGAGCGTCGCATGTACTCGCTCGACAACGCCATGGACTTGGACGAGCTTGACGAGTGGATGGAACGCACCGCCGAGGCCTGCGGAGGGGCGCTTCCGCCTTTGTGCTGCGAGCTGAAGATCGACGGCAGCTCCATCGCGCTCACCTACGAGGATGGCGTGCTCGTGCGGGCGGCCACCCGTGGCGACGGCACCACCGGCGAGGACGTGACCGTGAACATGCGCACCGTGCGCGACGTGCCCCTGCGCCTGCGCGACGAGGCGCGCGGTGCCATCGCGCCGGGGGTGGAGACGCTGGAGCTGCGCGGCGAGGTGTACATGCCGAAGAAGAGCTTCGAGGCCTTGAACGCCGCCGCCGAGGAGGAGGGCCGCGCCCCCTTCGCGAACCCGCGCAACGCCGCCGCCGGCTCGCTGCGTCAGAAGGACCCGGCCGTGACGAAGATGCGCGACCTCTCTACCTTTATGTACGCCATCGCCGATGACGCCGCCTTGGAGGTGGAGGGCCAGTGGGAGCTTCTGCAGTGGCTGCGGAAGGCCGGCTTCCACGTGAACCCGGACGTGCGGCTGTGCACCACGGCCGAGGAGGTGCGCGGCTTCTGTCGCGAGTGCCTGGATCGGCGCGAGTCGCTGCCCTACGAGATCGATGGTGTGGTGGTGAAGGTGAACGACTTCGCCCGCCAGCGCGCCATGGGATTTACCGCCCGGGCGCCGCGCTGGGCCATCGCGTTCAAGTTCCCGCCCGAGGAGAAGACGACGCTTCTGCGCGACATTACCGTGCAGGTGGGGCGCACCGGCGCGCTCACGCCGGTGGCGGAGCTGGTGCCCGTGGTGGTGGCCGGCTCCACGGTGGCCCGGGCGACGCTGCACAACCTGGACGAGGTGCACCGCAAGGACGTGCGCGTGGGCGATACGGTCATCGTGCGGAAGGCGGGCGACGTGATCCCCGAGGTGCTGGGGCCGGTGCTTTCCCTGCGCAGCCCCGAGGCGCGTATCTGGGAGATGCCGAGCGTGTGCCCGAGTTGCGGCAGCCCCGTGGTGCGCGACCCGGGCGAGGTGGCGTTCCGCTGCATCTCCATCGACTGCCCGGCCCAGGCGCTGGAGCGGCTTTTGCATTGGGCGAGCCGCGGGGCGCTCGACATCGACGGCATGGGGGAGGAGATCGTCTCGCGGCTCGTGGAGTGCGGGCGCGTGGCGGACGTGGCCGACTACTACTCGCTTTCCGAAGAAGAGCTGGCGAGCTTGGACATGGGCCGCGTGAAGGCCGACGGGGGGCCGGTGCGCCTCGGGCACACGGTGGCGAAGAAGCTCGTGGCGGCCATCGAGGTGTCGAAGGGCCGCTCGTTTGCGCGCGTGCTGTTCGGGCTGGGCATCCGGCACGTGGGCAAGACGACGGCCGAGGCCATTGCGGCGGCCTACCCCTCTATGGACGCGCTCGCGGCGGCCGGGGAGGACGAGCTGGCGGGCATCTACGGCGTGGGGCCGAAGGTGGCCCACGGGATGTGGTTGTTCTTCCGCACGCCGGACAACACCTCGGTCATCGAGCGGTTGCGCGCGGCGGGCGTGACCATGGCCGATGAGGCCGTCGCTGTCGGCGAGGAGGTGCCCCAGGTGCTGGCGGGCCTTACCTTCGTGCTGACGGGGACGCTTGCGCACTCGGGCATGACCCGCGACGAGGCCGGGGCGCGCCTGAAGGCCATGGGGGCCAAGGTGTCGGGATCGGTGTCGAAGAAGACGAGCTTCGTCGTGGCGGGGGAGAACGCGGGCTCGAAGTACGACAAGGCGGTGGCGTTGGACGTGCCCGTGCTGGACGAGGCACAGCTATTGAACCTGCTGGAGACCGGGGAAGTACCGCGGGAAATCTAGCTGCAGGGTTCCCTGGGGCGGAGCCGCGGGGTACTGCTCAGTCGCTCAGACAGTCCTCGCTTGGTGGAACAGCCCACTGGGCTGTTCCAGTCGCTGCGGAACTCGCTCGGTCAGGGCACCCCGCGTCTCCGCCGGACTCAACTTCTCTTCTGACTTCATTTGTCATGAATGGGGAAGGCGTGAACGGGGCGTGGGGGTTCGGTTTAGTTCTCGCGCACGGGGCGTGAACTGAAGGCGGGCAAGTTGTGGAGGGGGTTGGCGGGCGCGTCTTCCTCCTTTAGGCTTCGGCCCCATGGTTATGTTCAAAGCGCACACCAAGGCCGCGGGGATGATTGTCGCGGCTGCTCTTCTGGCGGCGTTGTGCACCGCCTTCTCCCATCCTGCGGCCTATGCGTCCGAGGTGGAAAGTCCCTTTACGAAGACTCAGGACTTCGCCCGCGAGATAAAAGAGTACGTGGGTGATGTGGCCGACGAGGCGGCCGCCCAAGCTGAGGCTGAGGCTCTCGAGGGCCGGCGGCAGTCGGTCGTCGCCGAGGCTGATGCGCAGCTCGGGGTGCCGTACTCCTACGGCGGCACGACCCCTTCGGGTTTCGATTGCTCCGGGTTCACCCGCTGGGTGTTCTCCCACGCTCTCGGTCGCGAGCTGCCGCGCACGGCTGCCGAGCAGAGTGCGCTGGGCGTCGGGGTCTCGCTGGATGAGCTGGTGCCCGGCGACCTTCTGTTCTGGGGGTCGGGCTCGGGCGTCTACCACGTGGGCATCTACGCCGGCGACGGCGAGTACATCCACGCCTCCACGGGCGGCGGCCGCGTCATGCGCGCCACCTTCGACTACTTCGCCCCCGACTTCGCCAAGCGCGTCATCGAGTAAAGATGACTCCGTTTATCAGCGAAAACGGCCATCGGGCAGGGGTTATTCAAAAACTATATTTGTTGCCTTTGCGAGGATGCCGTGCGAATTCTGCGATAAAATGCCAGTTCAGAAACGGTGGAGGTATCTTCCTTGCCAAATGATCTGCTGATTTACCCACTCAACATCTGTCAATAAGTGCAAATTACCTGTTGGACAGCCCTTCTCTTCACGTTATAATGCAAGCTTCCAGGCATTTTATTGCCCTGGTTTTGCGCACCCAAATGCGCAAACGTGAAACGACGACGATAGAGGAGGCACGATGACTTCACCGAGGGAGGCAGTATCTATTCTCACTGCTGCGGCGCTGGTCGTTGCCCCTGTGGGCGGCGTGGCCGCAACGTACACCACCGGCTATGCCGAGGACGGCGGTAGCCACACGACCACGGCCGAGGGCCAGACGCTGCCCAAAAACTACGACGAGGCGCTCCGCTGGCTCGATGCCGGGAAGCTCTACAAATCCACCGTCCAGGTCATGAAGGCCCATGCGGACCAGCTTGATCTCACGGCGACTCAGCTTGACAAGCTCGAGGGCCAGGCGCTGAAAGATGAGCCCGTCTCCGAGGAGCCGGAAGCGGTCGAGGAGACCGACCAGCAGAAAGTCGATCAGGATGCGGTTCAGAAGACCGACCAGCCGCCTGCGAATCCGGCGGATGGTGCGACCGGCAATCAGGCGGCCGAGACGAAGGACGATCAGCTTTCGACGGATCCCAGTGAAGATGAGGGAGCGGGCGATCCCGACAATTCCGGCAACCCGGCCGATTCCAACGATCCCAATAAGCCGGTCGATCCCAACGAGCCGGACAACCCCGATAATCCCGAGGTTCCCGACCAGCCGGAAACGCCCGATCAGCCGGAGAATCCCGATCAGCCCGACACCCCGGACGCCCCCGATACTCCCGACACCCCGGACGTTCCCGACACCCCTGATGTTCCCGATCAGCCCGACACGCCGGATGTTCCCGACACCCCCGCGAAGCCGGACGAGCCGGTCATCGACACGGACAACCCGGTGGATTCCGGTCAGCAGAAGCCTGGCAACGCCGGCGGCGTGACGGACGAGTCGCACACGGCCGCCGTCATCAAGGGCCAGGCCCAGACGCCGCTCAAGCAGGTGGCCGTCACGGTGCCTTCCATCTCCTTCACGCACATCGACAACTCGGCCTACGTGGCGCGCCACTACAGCGAGGACCTCACCACCGAGAAGTTCATCTCGCTGGTGGGCGAGTCGGCCCGCACCATCGCCGCCGAGAACGACCTGTACGCGTCGGTCATGATCGCCCAGGCCATTCTGGAGTCCGCCTCCGGCAACTCCACGCTGGCCCAGGCGCCGAACAACAACCTGTTCGGCATCAAGGGTACCTATCACGGCAACTCGGTGCAGCTGCCCACGCGCGAGGACGACGGCACCGGCGCCACCTACACCATCATGAGCGACTTCCGCCAGTACGAGACGGTGGACGAGTCGCTCTCCGACTACGCCGACCTGCTCAGCAACTCCATGGGCGATTTCTACGCGGGCGCGCGCAAGTCGAACTCCGACAGCTTCGTGGACGCGTGCGACTTCCTCGTGGGGCGCTATGCCACGGACATCTTCTACTCAGAGAAGCTGCAGGATCTCATCGAGACCTACGATCTCACCCGTTTCGACGTGCCGCTGACCTACGAGCTGGCCGACACCTTCGTGCTGCCGGTGAAGGACGAGGTCACGGGGCTGGACAAGTATCTCGATCCGGTGACCGACAAGGTGGAGTACGAGGCGCTTGTGGCCGAGTACCGCGACTACGTCGCTCGCACGAGCGAGTACCAGCAGGCGCTCGCCGAGTGGGGCCAGCAGATGGCGGCGGCCGAGGAGCTCTACCACGTGCCGGTGTATCTGGAGAAGCCCTCCATGCCCGCGGCGGACACGCCGATGCAGCAGCACCAGGATGCCATCGACGCCGAGCGCTTCGAGGGCTTCGACACACTTATTGCCACGGGCCAGCCCCTGCCGGTGCGCGAGGCCCGCACGTTGAACGATCTGACCGCCTGCGCGAACTCGTTCCTCGGCGTGCCGTATCTGTGGGGCGGCACGACGCCGGCCGGCTTCGACTGCTCGGGTCTGGTGCAGTACTGCTACCGCGAGGTGCTCAACATCGAGCTGCCGCGCACGACCTACTATCAGTGCGAGGTGGGCGTGGAGGTGCCCTTCGAGGAGCTGCTTCCGGGCGACCTGCTGTTCTTCGCCGACGGCGGGGACGTGCACCACGTGGCGATGTATCTGGGCGACGGCTACTACGTGGAGGCGCCCCACACGGGCGACGTGGTGAAGATCACGGCCATGAACGACAAGCTGCCCGATTTCGCGAAGCGCGTCGTGGACGTGCGGGGCATCGACATGAGCGAGTTCTCCGACGAGCAGCTGGCGCAGTTCGTGGAGCGCGAGAAGTACCTGCAGGAGCGCGAGCAGCGCCTGGGCGTGACCGACGAGACCTTGGCCGAGCTCACCGAGTGGCTCCGCGGCCTCGAGTTCTAGGCTGCATGCGCGCCGCGTGGGAGTAACTCTGCGACATTTCCTGGTGCTGGGCCTCCTTGCCTTCGTCGTGACGTATTTGTGCGTCCCGTTGGCACGGAGGCTCGCCCTGCGTTTGGATGCCGTCGATTACCCGAGCGCCCGGCGCGTCAACAAGAAGCCCACGCCGCGCATGGGCGGCGTCGCCATGGCGGCGGGCATCGCGGCGGCGCTCATCGTGGAGGTGGCCGGAGAGTACTTTTTCGGCTGGGCCGGGTTCTACATCCACGGCACCGATCGGGCCATCAACCACGCCGGTGTGATGTGCGGGCTGCTCACTATCGTGTGCGTGGGCGCCATGGACGACGTGTACTCGCTGAAGCCCAGCGTGAAGTTCGCCGGGCAGATTCTGGGGGCGACCATCATCGCGGCCTCGGGGCTTCTGCTGTCAAGCATCGCGAACCCGCTCGGCGCCGGGTTCATCCAGTTCGGCTGGTGGTCCTATCCGCTCACGGTGCTGTACCTCGTGTGCTTCATGAACGTCATCAACCTCATCGACGGCCTGGACGGCCTGGCGGCGGGCATCGCGGCCATCGCGTCGTTCTTCCTGTTTTTGATCGCCTTCGGGCGCGGTTTGGAAGAGACGGCGATGCTGTCCATCATTTTGCTGGGCGCGACGCTCGCGTTTCTGCGCTACAACTTCGCGCCGGCGAGCATCTTCATGGGGGATTCGGGCTCGCTGCTCTTAGGCGCCATGATCGGCGTCATCTCGCTCATGGGCGTTATGCGCTCGCCCACGGTCATCGTGCTGGCGGTGCCCCTTGTGATCGCCGCCATTCCCATCGCCGACACGGCGGCGGCCATCATTCGGCGCGTGTACCACCATCAGCCTATCCAGCAGGCCGATCGGAAGCACTTGCACCACATGCTTTTGCGCAAGGGCTACGGCGTGCGCAAGAGCGTCGTCATCGTGTACGCCTGGACGGCGCTTCTGGGCGTGGGCGCCTGGGTCATGAGCAGCACCCACGGCATTGCGGTGTGGGCCATGATCGCCATCATGCTGCTGGGGTCGTTCTTGATACTGTGGCGCCTCGGCATCTTCGACCAGGTCCTGCGCCACCACTACCACGGCCGCCACACCCGCCAAGAAGACAAGCCCCGCTGGTACGGCCGGCACGGGCGGTAGGGAAGCGGCAAGCGCTTACCTTCCTCAGCATTTCTTGTACTTCTTGCCGCTTCCGCAGGGGTACGGGTCGTTTCGGCCGATCTTCAGGGGTCGGCCGAAGTCGTCGACGAACAGCTTTTGGCCCGTGGCCATCTCGATCTGCTCGGCCTTAATGCTTGAGCGCATTGATTTGCCTGCACTCAAAAGCTAGTCTTTCTGATTAGCGCACCATAAAAACCAACGATTATGATAAGATGACTGTTTAGATCAGATTACTGAAACGAAAGGATCTGCTATGCAAACTTCTATGAGGCGAAAGATTGCTTCGGTGGCGCTTGCTGTTCTGGTGGCGTTCGGCTGCGGGGCGCTTACGGCGCTAGCGCAGGAGACGGCTGAGGGCCAGACGGCCTATGCCGCCCAGCAGGGGACATGGAAGAAGTCCTCGGGCAAATGGTGGTATGCCTATAACGGCGGCGGCTATGCGAAGTCTGGCTGGGCGCAGATTGATGGCAAGTGGTATCTGTTCGACGGCGCTGGCTGGATGAAGACCGGCTGGCAGCAGGTCGGCGGCAAATGGTATCACCTTTCCGGTTCGGGCGCTATGCAGACCGGTTGGTTGAAAGATGGCAAGACCTGGTACTACCTGAACCAGAGCGGCGCCATGGCCACGGGTTGGCAGAAAGTCGGTGGTTCCTGGTACTATCTTGCCAAGTCGGGCGCCATGAAGACCGGCTGGCAGAAAGCTGGCGGAAGCTGGTACTATCTCAAGGGCTCGGGTGCAATGGCCGCAAATACCTGGATCGGCGATTACTACGTTGACGGGTCGGGCGTCATGGCGACGAATTGCTGGATAGGGAAGTACTACGTTGACGCGAACGGCAAGTGGGATCGTTCCAAGAGCGGCACGAACCTCGCTGATACGAAAACAGTTTATTGGGTTGACAACGGTGAGGTATACCACCTCACCAAAGACTGCGTATCTCTCAAGCGCTCCACCGGTATCCACTCGGGAACCGTTGCTCAATCGGGCAAGTCTCGCGTCTGCAGCAACTGCGGCTAATCGGCAAGTGAAATTCGGCATTTGCCGACAACTCATTCGATTGAGTAATAAGATCAGCTGAGTAAAAGGGAGTCGTCAAAAGGGCGGCTCCCTTGCGTATGGGGCTGATCTCATCAGGGCATGCTATCTTTTGCGATAATCCGGAAACTAGGGGCGATCGTGCGACAATATGGTGCCGATGGGGTTTCTCTATCGAAGAATCGCGCAAGGATGCGGCGATGCCAGCCAAGCAATGGTAGAATAAAGGCTTGTCTGGTTGTCCATTGCGAGAAATGGGGATTGTGGGCACGCTTTCTGAGATAATCAAAGAACAATGGGAGTGGCGCAAACAGATCCTGAGCCTCGGCCTGTTCGATCTGAAGAAAACATCCGCCGGCGCGGTGCTTGGTTCCTTCTGGTTTTTCGCCAAGCCAGCCGTTTACATCTTCTGCTTCTGGTTCGCCCTTGAGGTCGGCTTGAAAAGCGGTAACCAAACCGGATCGGATGTGCCCTATATCCTCTGGCTGATGGGCGGCCTCATCCCGTGGTTCTATATGCAAGATATCCTGGGTGCCGGTATCGATGTGTTCAAGCGTTATTCCTACCTGGTCACGAAGATCAAATTCCCCCTGCCGGGCATTCCCACCATCTATTCCATCTCTACGATGATCATTCAAGCTGGTCTCGTGGCCGCCCTGCTCATCGTATTTTTCCTTTGCGGCCAGACGGCGGACTGGTACCTCCTTCAGATCCCCGTCGCCATGGTGCTCATGTTCGTGTTCTTCGACTTGTTCTCGCTTATGACGAGTTGTCTTTCCGCTATAAGCAAGGACTTCAAGAACCTTCTGCAGACGCTCTCGACGCCATTGTTCTGGTTGTCGGGCGTCATTTTCGATGTGTACTCCATGGGCATTCCTGCCATCGAGGCCATCCTTATGTTCAATCCTGTCACCTTCTTCGTCACTATGTACCGCTGTGCGGTGTACGACAAGATGTGGATCTGGGAGAAACCAGAGGCTATCATCGGTTTCGTCGTGGTGTTCATTTTGCAGCTCATAGCCACGACAATCATCTACAAACGTACTCACGAGGAGGTGGCCGATGTCCTCTAGTGAGGCTCCCATCGCCATCAAGTTCGATCACGTCACGAAGACGTACAAGCTGTATGAGAACGATAAGCAGCGCTTCCTCAGCGTGTTCCGTAGCAACGACAAGCGCAAGCTCGTTGCCACGGTGAACGCTTGCGACGATCTCTCCTTCGAAGTGAAGCGGGGCGAGGCAGTGGCTTTCCTGGGCACCAACGGCGCTGGAAAGTCCACGACATTGAAGATGATCACGGGAGTGACCTATCCCACCAAAGGAGAGGTCACGGTCAACGGAACCGTGAGCGCCTTGCTTGAGCTGACAGCTGGTTTCGATATGAAGCTCACAGGGCGCGAGAACATCTATCTTCGCGGTCATGCCCTGGGTCTCGAGCGTGAGGAAATCGCAGAGCTTGAGCCGAAGGTGGTCGAGTTCGCCGATCTCGGGGTCTATATCGATCAGCCGGTGCGCACCTATTCGTCGGGCATGAAGTCGCGTCTCGGCTTCGCGTTCGCCGTTTCAAGCGATCCGGAAATCCTCGTAGTGGACGAGGCGCTTTCAGTGGGGGACAAGCAGTTTCAGAAGAAGTGCTTCGCCCGTGTGCGCGAGATCATGGAGAAAGAGGACGTGACGGTGCTCTTCGTTACGCATACGTCTTCTGCGGCCGAGGAGTTTTGCACGCGCGGCATCGTGCTCGACCATGGTTCGAAGAAGTTTGATGGCTCGATAGAGGACGCCATCGCCTACTACGAGGGAAACTACTGATCTTCGGCGGACTCCTCGGCGGTGATCTTGTAAAGCCGCATGTCGCCATCGGCGAGAATCGTCTCGAATCCTGGCGTGTCATCTGTGAGGTTTGCTAAGCCCTTCCAGCCCATTTCGTAGTCTTCTCCAGTTTGGATGAGCCATCTGCCCTCGTCGTAGGGCACCCCTTGATCGAGAAGGAGCACATACTGCGCCCCTGAGTTGCGCACTGCCTCTCGAACGGTGGAATCTGTGGCGATGCCGCTTAAGTGGTCGCGTATCGTCCGGCTCTGCTCGGTGGTGCCCTCGGTGTCGATATGGCGGAAGTAAGTGTTAAGCCCATCGAGCCCGTAGGCGAAGGCGCCTCCGTCGTGGGGCTGGTTGATGACCAGGGCTCCGCCTGGAATCATCTCGAGCACCTTGCGCACGAATCGCTGCTCCTCGGCGCTGTACACCTGCTCTTCGCCCTCGTCGTAGCCGGACTCCATGAGGTAGTGCATATAGCCAACGGCTGTTCCCGCCGTGGGCACGAAATGGCTGCCGGACACTTCGGAGCTTTGGTCTTCGGGCGGCTCTTGGTAGAAGGGGAGGAAGTTGACAAGCGCAAAGATCCCGGCGACGAGAGCCAGCGACCCCTTCCAGGAAAGTCGATCGATCTTGCAATGAGCGTAGGCGGCAATGGCCGCCAGGCCGAGGGCGGCTATGGGGATGAGGAACAGTTCGGCGCAACAAAGGATGCGATAGGGATCGCTGTACCAGAATCCCGCGAAGAACGTTCGCGGGGTGTAGGGCGCATCGCTGCATCGGCACAGGCCGTACACCGCGAGCATGTACAGAGCGGGAAGGCCCAGCCAGAATCTTCGCTGTCGCACGAGCGCAACGAACCCTGCAGCGCAAGCTAGGGTAAGAGCCCATTGGGGCGGTTGCTCGGGGTAAAGCGAGAAGACGGCGGCGGCATAGGCGCTTTCAGTCCAGAAGAGGTTCAAGTTGCCCGTATTGTTGAAGAGCACTACCTGCTGAAGGGGAGGGGCGTACAACATGGTCTGCCAGACAAGATAGGCGAAAGCGAGGCCGAGGATCCAGACGATCCATGGTTTCCGTAGCGGATTGCGAGATCCAATCCAAGTGGATTGCGTTATCGCGTCGGCGATTCGATGGATGACGAAGGGGGCCAGGAACACCAATACGGTGAAAAGGCCGTTGGGGTGGGCAACGCCGAAGAAACCCACCGATAGGGCCGAGCAGAGCGCCAGCCCCTTCCAATGACGCCGCGCTCCTGCGTGAACGTAGGCGATGACAAGAGCGATGGCGGCCGGTATCAGCGAGAAGCTCAGCAAGTTGGCGAGCAGCTGCCCCTTCAGAAGGAGCACCCAGGGAAGGCAGGCGAAGCCTACGCTCGTGAAGGCGCCGAAGAACAGCACATCCCGCCTCGCGGGGAAAAGCGCGTGCATGAGGACGAACGAGCTCAGGGGGTAGGTGACGCCGCTCAGCATGGCGTTCAGGGCGTTCATGACGATAGGCATGTCGATACCCGTGGCCGAGGCGACAAGGGCAACCAGCAGATGCCACGCAGCTGGATAGTAGCCAGTTTGCGCCTCGTCGGCCACAGCTCCGGAGCCGGTGTGCAATGCCGACCAAACGCTCGTATCGAGGAAGTGGCGTGCCAGGTTGTAGTGGGTCTGGTTGTCGTAGCGGCAGTAGTACGACTCCGGGCCATCGAGGCTGAGCACATAAATGTACAGGCAGACGGCAATGCCCGCAAGGAGGTACAGTGCGAGCATCCGCCAAACGAAGCTGGAGCTACGGGGCGGCCTGTCCCGCGTTCCGAAGAGCCGCGAGGCTGCGAGGAGCGCTCCACAGGCGAGCGCGACAGGCAGAGCCACGGTTGCCCATGAGCAGTCTATGCCGAGTATGCCCCACAGGACGCTTATGGCGGCATAGCCGAAGACGCTTGCTAATGGGGCGCAGGCGAGCGCCAGGGGCCAACTGAACCGAAGACCTCGGGAAAGAAGGCACCCTGGTCCGTATAGCGCTAGAAGGCACGTCAAGCAGGCGCCCGCGAACAACAGCCACATAGGCGCTAGCCTTCCGAGCCCTCGTCATCTTCAGTGGCGGTGATCTTGTAGAGGCGCATATCGCCGTCGGCCAGGATTAGCTCATAGCCCGGCGTCTCATCAGTTACTTTGTTGAGGCCGTCCCAGAAGGGGACGTAGCTGTCATAGTAGGTCGAGAGCCATTTGCCGTCTTCGTAGGCGACACCCTGGTCGAGCAGGATGAGGAATTCGGCGCCCGTACTTTTCACAGCGTCTTGAACGTCCTTGTCGGTGGCAATTTTATCCGCTCCTTGACGAATGGTCTCCGCTGTATCGGAATAGCCGAATGTGCCGGCGCTGCGGAAATAGGTGTTCAAGCCGTCGAGTCCGTAAGCGAATACACTGCCATCATGGGGCTGATTCAGCACAAGCGACCCCTCGGGTATGAGCGAAGCAGCCTTTTGCACGAACTCTCGCTCCTTCGTACTGTACACCTGCTCGCGCTCGGTATCGTATTCGTTGGCGATGCGCTGCTTCACGATGCCGATGGGCGTTTTTGTCACCTCTTCCGCGTCCCATATATCAGGAGTGAAGTTCGGGAAATACAAATAACAGGCTAGTGCGGCTAGCATCAAGGCGATGATGGCTCGCTGTGATCCCTTGCCGACGGTCAATGGCCCCTCTGCGCTGACGACATGACTCATCACCTTAACGAGCGCTCTCAATAGTATCGCTACACCGAGGCTCACAATGGGGGTGAGGAAGATGGTCAGGCTTCCGGCTATACGAGTCGGGTCGCTGTACCAGAATCCCGCAAGGTACTGACGTGGCCGCTTTTCGTAGAATGCCCGCGCGCAAAAATAAGCTACAGCGAAATAGGCAGGAGGAAAAGCGAGCCATGGACGTTTGCGGACGAACAGTGCTGCAATTCCTAGAAGCGCGAGAATGGACAAGAGCCACTGCGGGTAGGAGATTACCAATCCAAGGGAGAGGGTGTCGTAAAGCGTGTTAATGGGATCGAGCCCGTTGTCGTTCGCGTATCGATAATTGACGATATAACGGAGCGGCGGAAGCTTATACGCCACAAGCCAAACGACGACAACGCCGATGGCGAACGCTATCCCGAGACCGACGGCGCGTTTGAGTGAGATTCCTCCACAATCTCGCTTTGCACGAAGAAAGCCGTAGAGTTGGTGGCCCAGAAAGGCAATAGCGAAAACAAGGAAGGTGAACAATCCGTTTGGTTGAGCGAGGCCCAGCGCGGCGCAGGCGCACAAGCCGATAATGGCGAACATCGCAATGAAGCAGACCTTTTTGGCGGCGCGTTTGCAGAGCACCATGAAAATGACGCATACAACGGGAACGATAGCGAAGGAGAGCATATTGCTCACCAGGGGCCCTTTGAGGAAGAAATACCAAGGAAACGCGTTGAAGCACGGGGTGATGATGGATCCAACTACAATAGTCAGCCGATCGTTGCGATAAAGGAAAAGCATCAGGGAGAACATGCTCAGGGGGTACACAATGCCGGTGATAACAGAGTTGAAGGCGTTGCAGGCGACTGTCACGGGAATGCCGGTGAGGGAGACGACAAAAGCGACGATGTCATGCCAAGCGCTCGGATAGAACGCCGAGCCCATTTCCCAGGGGTGGGCGTTCTCGGGAGCAGAGAGGTAGGTGTTCATGCCCAAAGACGACCAGTTGCCAGACTCGATAAAAGCTCTGATGGCGTTTAAATGCGTCGAGTTGTCGTGGCGATTGTAAAACGTATCGAAATCGCCGAGGCCGGACACGAGGATAAACCAAGCGGCTGCTATGCCCGCAACAAGATAGAGGCCGAGGAGCAGCCATTTCCGATCGACATCAACGTTACCGTACTGCTGGTACCCTTGGCGATTCAGCGCGAAAAAAAGGACGAGCGGCAAAATGACTGCGGGAAGAAGTAGAACGGCCCAATTGCAGAACACTCCCAGTTTCTGGTAGAGGATGGGGAGTAGCCCAAAGGCGGCAATGGAATAAATGGGCGCGCAGCATACGGATAGAATCCGGGAGATCTTGAACGCCCTGAAGAAGAAATACCCCGACACGTAAAGCGCCAAGAGAATGACGGCCGCGCACAGCAGAAAGGAGCCCCACATATAAATCTACGCACCTCTTCGATTTCGTTTCGGACAGCGGGAACGACGCGGTCGCGTCGCGATTTCCAACTGCTCATCATAGCATGATCTGTTCGGGAGGAAGGGCACGGGTTGGCGTACCCCATGATATTAAGACGGAGCGCTGCGAAGTGGCTCGGTTATCGCGGCGGTTGCTCTTCGGCCAGGGCGATGATGCGCCGTGTCAGGTGCTGCGTCGCGCTTTCGCCTGCGAGGGTCGCGATGTTGTCCTCCGTGAACCGCGCGAATGCTTGCTCGTCGAATTGCCCCAATTCAATGGATGTCGCAATAGCTGCGGCATCGTTGGTGAACAGGGTGGGCACGTCGCGGGCGAGGTCGATGTTGAACGAGCGCTTCGCGTGGTAGGTGTCCCAATCGTAGGCGTACAGGTAAACGGGCACGCCCATAAGCCCCGCCTCGTACATGACGGTGGAATAGTCGGTGATCACGTAATCTGCGGCAAATAGCGGATCGGCGCCGCTTCGAGTAGCCGTGATGACGCGGGGGTCATCCAAGGTCTGCCGACTAACGGGATGGGGCATATAAACGAAATTGAACCGATCGAAATCGACCATCGAGAGCAGGCTCTGCATCGCCTCTCTTTCGTTGGGCGCCGGTGTCTTTCGGAAGGTCGGGCAGTATACGATGGTCTTTTTGCCAGCCATCTCGGGGTGATCTTGCAAGAAGGCATCGCGTTGCTCCGAGCGGAATTGGGGGTCGCGAAGAAGATCGACCCTGGGAAGGGGAGCTTCGAACACGATGGAGGGATCTACGTTGAAGCCGGCGGCCAAATCGTCGCGGAAGTTGAGCGATGAGACGGCGACGGCGTCGTATCCCTCGTGCATATGCATGAGGCGGGCCGTTTCGGAGCTGTGGCCCTCGGGCGTGTCCAGCGCGGCATAACCGAACTTCTTCATGTTGCCCAGGGCGTGCCAAATTTGCACGACGGGGGCTTTGATGCGCTCGCCGAGCAGGCTCACCGCTATGCAGTAGGAATCGAGTATGATGGCACGGCTCGTTGCCATGAAGAAGACTTGTTTGGCCACGACGGGCACGTAGCGCAGCGGGCTTTCCAGCTTGTTGGCCAGTATGACCGTGCGGTAAGGCGGCTCCTCGCGCGAGAGTTCCTCTTTCAGGAGGAGGAAGTCAATAGGCGCATCGTCGCTCTGCCGGCTGATGCACACCACTTGGCGCTTGACGGGAAAAAGGCGGCAGAATCGATAAAACAGAGCGAGGAGAGCGGTGGCCGCGGCTATGGCGAGGCGTTTCACAATGCTCCTCCTGTCTTTGCGGTGCTAGGCCTGTGGGCTTTTTCGCTACGATTGCAGCCCATGGTATCATGGTTTTCGCTATGCGAGAGACGGAGGACGGCGTGACCGTAACAATAGAGGATATTTCCTGGGAGCGGGTATTTCTGCGCGTGAGCTATCGCGCCGAGAGGCCCGTGCAGCTCAAGCTGTTCCGTGTGAGGACACGTCAGTTCGCGGATTTTCGGGAAACCCAGGAGGGCGACCTTGTGACGGCTGTCGTAAACATTACCCAGGGCGGCGGACGAGAGCCTCTGGCTGATGGCGAGTGGATCATCTGCCAGCAGCTGTCCGATGAGGAGGCCAGCCTTTCTTGGGCGCAGGCGAATGCCCCTTACCTTGTGACCCTTGCGAAGAAGCGCCTCTGGGGCGAGCTTAAACCCCATCGCAGGAGAAAGCTGAGGAACGCGGGAGTCGACTACGCAACCTATTCGTTCACCGACGGGCAGATTGATGAGGACATCCGCAGCTGCCCGTTTACGACCCATCGCATTGCATACGCACCGCAACTGACCGAGCGATTGGGCGACCTGTCCCGGGTCTTTCGCTACGTCAACGGTAAGTACGCGCTGGGTGCCTCGCTCATTCCCTCCATGGACGCCACCGACTACCTCATCGTGAAGCTGGCCATCGATTACTTTGTGAAGAACCCAAAGCCCCAGACGCGCCGGTTCAGCCTCCGGCAGGTGGAGAAGAACCTCTTCTCGCTCTATTACAAGCTAGCGAGGAAGGTTTTGCGGCCGAAGGACAATGTCGTGCTGTTCCTTAAGGAGAACGGTGACGAGCCTACGGAGAACCTGGCTGCCGTTCGGGACCGCCTTATGGAACGGGGTCTCGACAAGGAGTTCCCCGTCGTGGAGCGGTACCGCAACACATTCGGGGGGCACCAGAACCTCTTCTCCTGGATCAAGGACATCAACGCCATTGCCAAGAGCCGCTACATCTTCATCGACGACTACTGTCCCGTCTTCAACTTCATCGATCCCGACGATGACACGGTGCTCATCCAGGTATGGCATGCCGGCGTCGGGTTCAAGTCGGTGGGCTATGCCCGTTTCGGCATCTCGGGTTCTCCCGACCCCTACCAGTCGGCCCATCGACGCTACGACTACGCCCTGGTGGGCAATGGTCAGCTGCGCGATATTTACTCCGAGGTGTTCGGCATCGAACAGGAGGCGCTGCTGGCCACCGGCATGCCCCGGCTCGACCACTTCCTCGACGACGAGCGGCAGACGGCGGCGGAGCAACGCCTTCTGGCGAAGTACCCGTGGATGGGCGACGGGCGCGTGATCGTGTTCGCTCCCACCTTCCGCGGAGCGGGACAGGCCACGGCCTATTATCCCTATGACGCCTATATCGATTATCAGGCGCTTTGGGAGATGTGCGAGCGCACCAACTCCTACTTCGTCTTCGAGATGCACCACTTCATCGAGGAACGCCCGGAGATACCGCCCGCTTTTGCGAACCGCTTGAAGGATCTCTCGGACGAGAGCTTGGGCGACTTGCTCTATGTGGCCGATGTCCTGGTGACGGACTACTCCTCCTGCTTCTACGACTGCCTTCTGCTGCAGAAACCCGTGGTCTTCTACGTGCCCGACAAGGTGGAGTACTCGGCTACGCGCGGCGTGCAGCGCTCGGTGGACGATATGGCGCCAGGGGTGGTGTGCGACACGTCCGAAGAGTTCGTGGACGTGCTAGAGAAAGCTGCCTACCGCTCGATGGCGCCGGACGCATCGATGATCGATCGCTGCTCGGAGCAGGCGGGCTATGCGGCCGACCGCGTCATTGATGCGGTGCTCCTGGAAAAAGAAGTGCCGGGCGTGCGCTTGGCGCGCAATGCGTCATAATAGGCGAAAACGGCAAGAGAAGCGGAAAGAAGCAGCTGCCCATGAACTACGCCCTTATTTTTGCTGGTGGAACGGGCCAGCGGATGAACACCAAAACGCGGCCCAAGCAGTTCCTCGAGCTGTACGGCAAGCCCATCATCCTGTACACCATCGAGGCCTTCGAGAACCACCCGGCTATCGACGGCATCGTGGTAGTGTGCCTGGAGGATTGGATTCCCTTTCTGAAGAAGAAGATAGCCCATTACGACATCGCCAAGGTCATCGATGTGGTTCCGGGCGGCGTCACGGGGCAGGAGTCCATCCGCAACGGCCTGGCGGCATTGGAGGCGGCCGTGGGGCGCGACCATGCCGTGTTCGTCCATGATGGAGTGCGCCCTCTGGTGAGCGATGAGACCATTGCGAGGTGCGCCGAATCGGTGGCCGCCCATGGCAACGCCGTGTCCGTCACGCCGGCCATCGAGACCATCGTGCAGGAAGAGGGCGGCACGGTGACTAATATCATCGATCGAGCCGCCTGCCGCATGGCAAAGGCTCCCCAGTGCTTCAACATCGGCGAGCTCATCGACGCCCACGAACGGGCCCTGGCCGATGGCGAGGACGGCTTCATTGACTCGGCAAGCCTCATGCGCCATTACGGGCACGTGCTGCACACGGTGGAGACGGGGCCGGAGAACATCAAGATCACCACGCCGTCGGACTTCTACATCTTCCGGGCCTTCGTGGATGCGCGCGAGAGCTCAGAGATATTCGGTTTCTAGGAGGCTGTTGTGTTCGATGTTATTGCAGAATCGCGCGAACAGGCGCGCATGGGGACGATTCCCTGGGGCGAGCTGGAGGGGAAGCGCGTGCTCATCACCGGAGCCACGGGCCTCATCGGCTTCGCCTGCGCTCGCCTGCTGCTGGAACGCAACCGCCTCGGCCTGGGGTCGCAGATCGGCGTTCTCTGCCTGGTGAGGAACGAGGGGAGGGCACGAGAAGTGTTCTCCGCCTATGACGAGGACGACGGCTTGGAAATGATCGCGGGCACGGTGGAGGGATTCCCGCAGCCCGAGGGCCCCATCGACTACATCGTTCACACCGCCTGCCCCACGGCATCGAAGTTCTTCGCAGAGCATCCCGTCGAGACGGCCGATGCCCTGGTGCTGGGAACGAGGCGCGTGCTGGAGCTGGCGCGGGCGAAGGGCAGCTCCGGTGTGGTGTACGCTTCCAGCATGGAGGCCTATGGCGATGGCAACGCCGAGCCGGGGCTTGATAACTTGCTGAATGAGAGCCAAGTAGGCTATGTGGACCCCCTGCGCGTGCGCAGCTGCTACCCGGAGGGCAAGCGCATGGCTGAACAGTACTGCTGCGCCTATGCCGCCGAGTATGGCGTCCCCGCCATGGTGGTGCGCCTGGCCCAGACCTTCGGCCCCGGCATCCCGAAGAGCGACGGCCGCCTGTTCGCCATGTGCGCGCGCAACGTTCTGGCGGAGGAGGACATCGTCCTTAAGACGACGGGCGCCAGCACGCGTATGTACCTGTACACGGCCGACGCCGTATCCGCTCTGCTTACGGTGATGCTTAAGGGCGAGCCGGGATGCGCCTATAATGCCGCCAACCCTTCCACCTACTGCTCGGTGCGCGAGATGGCCGAGATGGTGGCGACTATGGAGCCGGACGGTAATGTGCAGGTGCGCTGCGAGATAGACCCCGACGCCCCCTACCCCCCCGAGCATCATCTGCCTTTGGACGTATCGCGCCTTCAGGCCCTCGGCTGGGCACCGACGCAGGATCTGCCCGGCATGTACCGCAACCTCATGGCCTATCTGGAGGATTAGCGGCAAACACTAGCCACAGGCCTCTTTCGATCCCGGATGTTGCGGCAGCTTTGGGCGACCGTGCATTTACTTCTTGCTGAAGGGGTGCCTGAGCTTTCGGAGTACCTTCTTCAGTTGAGGATTGATGGGTATCGCCCTCGCTCGAAAATCTTTGTACTCCTGGGTCTTTTTCGCGAGCTGCTTTTTCTGCTCGGTGACTTTGGCCTTCAGGTCGCGGTTGCGCCTCTTCTCCAGAACGAGGTTGTTTCGCGAGGTGTCGAAGAGGTAGAAGAGGTATTCCTCGGCGTCCTCGCTGCTGGCGAGCGCCTGCAGCTCCTGATAGTGCTGCTGGTTGTAGTAATAGTCGGGCTCGTGCCCCAGCAGATCCATATCGTTTAATCCGTCTTCAAGTACGAGCTTGCCAAATAGGGTGGAAAGCGACTCGAAGTTCTTGGTTCTGCTGCGATAGTCCATGGTTTTGGTGAGAGCCCGATTTACATAGCTTTGGTGGAAGGCGGCGTCCTCGTACATGCCGTACTCCATCATGAGGGCTTTCACGGTCAGCATACTCTCGTAGCCCGCCAGGATATCCTGCTGGTAAATCAGATCGGAGACGCTGTCTCCCGCATTCACGCGATAGTAGAACAATCGATCTTTTACGACGGTGATCCTCTCTGATAGAAGGAGGGCCTGCGTGAAGAACAGCGCATCCTCCTCGGCCCGGCGCGCATCGAAGAAGATGCCGTGCTCTCTCACGAAAGACAGGCGGTACATCTTGTAGATAAAGAACGTCGGAAAATTCAGGAGATACTTTCCCGCGTCGCGAGGAGAGAAGCATTCTTTCTCTGGCAAGAATTTCGTATTGATGAAATTGAAATCGACAACGCGCTCGTTGTCTGCCATGTCGAGCTTGTAACCGTTGGGAATGCAGATGTCGGCATTGTTCCGTTCCATAGTACCGACCATGGCCTCGAGCATATTCGAAGCGAAAAGGTCGTCATCGTCGCAGAACAAGAGATAGCGCCCCTCAGCATTCTCTATTCCCGCGTTGCGAGCAGAGGCAACGCCGCCATTTGCTTGGTTGACGATTTTGACGCGTGAATCCCTCTCAGCGTATTCGGTGATTATCGATTCGCTTGAGTCGGTAGAGCCGTCATTTACGCAGATGATCTCGAAATCTTGAAAGGTCTGTGCAAGGAGGCTAACGAGAGAGGATCTAAGAAATCGCTCGCCGTTAAAAATCGGCATGACGATTGAAACCGTTGTTCTGTGTCTAGGCATGAGGATTCCTTATGCTGTTAAATAGGTGGTCGACTTCTGTTTTCTGGACATTAGGAAATGGTGCATATTTGGATTATTCTACTCCAGCGAAGGATGTATGAGGCTGGTTTCCTGCTCGACCTCCAAGGATTCATCTATAATGGTGGCAGTGATGTGTCTCAGGCATGGATTCCGCTGATGCCACATGTTCCGACTGATGCCGCTGAAGCTAACCCAATGTCGGGCCCGAAAAGAATAGAGCGCACCAAGGAGAGTGGATGAACGAAAAGGACGCCTTTAGGCTAACAGTTATATTGCCGCAAGTGGGAGAGTCTTTCAATTTGAACTCTGTACTGCGTGCTGTGAAAGGTGTTTGCGATAGCGACATATCGTTTGTGTTCGTGCTGGCGGATATGCCGAGACGGCAAATTGAATGCGTAGAAGACGCCGCCCTGCATGATGAAAGAATTACAGTGCTGGTATCCGCAGCGGCTTCGTACGACGAACTGGCTCTAGAGGGTGTCATGGTAGCCGAAGGGCAAACAGTCGTTCTATCGGATTTTATACTGTTGGAAACAATTGGCGACATGGCTGAAATAACTATGCCTATATTGGCGGATCTCGGGCGAGGATCGGCGGAGTGCTCATGCATCGAATTCGGTTTGCAAATTCCGATAACTGCCATATATGCTTACGAGAAGAGTTATTGCGCCCGACAGCTTAAACAAATAGCAACTACGTTGCGCTACCCAGTGCTTACTCCGAGTGCTGTCAATCGAATTGTGTCTATGAATGCGGATGACATTGTGATGAGCCAATTCTCGGATTGGCGCGATTCGGAAAAAGATAGCTATAAGTTGCAGATGTGCACGAAAGCATTTTCGGATCTGAAAGATGCCTTAGGCGATGCTTACACAGGAGATTCTTTGGAGATATACGGGGCAATCGTAAGTGATATTTTACTAGAGAGAGAGCTCCATATTCGGTCACTTGCCCGGCAGAACTCTGATTTGGTTGGCGAAGTGCGATCGCTGGGAGAAGATCTGAGTCAAGCAAAAAAGGAGCTCAAGAAAGTCCGATCCTCGAAGAGTTTTACGGTGGGGAAGGCCATTACGAGCATCCCTCGGAAATTTAAGAAAGTTTTGGCGTCTCATGGAAGCACTGGAGCGAGAGGCTGATAATGCGTTTTTCAATTATTGTTCCCTTTTATAACGTTCATGAATACATTGGCGAATGTCTCGAAAGTCTTGTCAAGCAATCGTATGAAGACTTTGAGATCGTCATGGTTGATGATGGATCTAGCGATGGGTCGTCGGAGATTGCTCTTAGCTATGCGGAGAAAGATTCGCGCATAAGTGTAATACAGCAAATCAATGGTGGCGTTTCAAAAGCACGAAATGTTGGTTTAGGAACTGCTGTCGGCGAGTACATTACTTTCGTGGATTCAGACGATTATGTGAGTGCCGACTATCTGGAGAGAATAAATGAAGCTATAAAGCGGTTCGGTGCGGACATAGTAGTATTCTCCGGAGATTCCTTTCCACCCTCGCAACTTGCTGATGAGCAACTTGTTACGAAAAAAGTCACCTATGTTCACAACTCGGTAGAGGCATTAATGGTCGAACGGGGCAGTAGGCCGTATATGTGCAATAAGGCATACCGCCGCACGCTGATCGAGAAGAACAGTGTGCATTTTTTTGAAGAACTAGTGCTTGGCGAGGATCAAGTTTTTCAATTCCAGACTTTTCCCTTTGCGAATACCATAAGCTATATTCCAGATAAGATATATCATTATAGACAAGACCGCGAAGGGTCAGCTATGAGCCGTTTTTTAATGGATTCTGACAGCATGTTTGTAGCACATATTGATCTCGTTCGGTGCACTAAGCAGTGGTGGGAGGATAGCGGCATAATGGAGGCGAATCGTTCTACCTGGGCGAATTGGGCCATACCATTTCTTTATCGATATTTGAAAGCCGCTAGCAAACAGTGCGGAGAAGAAAACATCTCATCAATAACTGACATTCTGGACGATCATTTAGTAGAGGCAGCAAGTGACAACAACCGCCGCCTCTACTTGGACATGAAAGCTTCTGCCACTTAAGAGATTCTGTTGCTGAAGAGCTCTTTATGGATTTGATAAAGGGCTTGCGCGTTCTCCTCAAGTGTATAGCAGAAGCGGGCAACCTGTTGGCCAGCTGAGGCAACCTTGCGCGTCTTATGCGGGTTTTCTAGAAGGCCACGGATTGTTGCTTCAATGTCTTTCTCTGTTGCTCCTTCCATAATGAAGCCCGTCTTATTGTTCTCGACTATTTCGCAACAAGCATGCATTGGGGCGCAAACCAGAGGGACTCCTGCCATCATGGCGCATACTCCATTGTAGGTGGATGCGTCATCTTCGGATACTAGCATGGCAATGTCCGTATGGTGCCAAACAGCGGGCATGTCGTCTCTTGCGCCGAACAGAGTAACTGAGTGTTCGAGTCCCATATTCACGATGATGCTTTGCAGTGAGCTAATTGCGTCATGATGAGCGACATCGCTGATAACGCTGCAATATATTGGAGAGTCGAGAGTTGAGATTGCGCTTAGGGCTGTTGCAAGCACTTCGACGTTTTTAGCGGTTAGCGCTTCTAGGTATAGGGTGATTCGAGGTTTATCGTACTTGGTTGAAGAGCGAGGAGTGAAGAATAGGTGAGGTTCTGCGCCATCGTAAATAATATGGGCTGGTTTAGTTGGATGGTGCTTCTCAAAAATCTGCTTGTAAATTGCCGAAGAGAAGCAGTACGCTTCAGCGCAGGAGAGTGCTTCTTCCTTCTTAAGGCCATCTGGCGGCAGGGTTGCCCCCTCTGCGGATTGGGCTTGAAAGATACAAGGCGTATTAGTTTGCTTAGCTGCTAGTGCTCCATATAGAGCATTATCGTTTATACAGTGAACAATATCAAAGTGTTCATCTTCTATGTATTGAGCCAGTTTGGCGACAACTTTGCTGGTAAGCGAGTATGTTGGTTCGTGCCTCATGACATCTGTTAAGTGTTTACTGGATCCTTCGAGCTTATACGCCTCAAAAACACGGTAGGGAACACGTTCGGTGTTTAAAAAGAGTTCGATAGATCCCTTGCCAGGCAGTGCAACATGGATTTCTTCACCAAGTTGATTCAACACACGAGCAAGTTCGACGGTTGATCGTGTGCGTTCGTCATTGTTGGAGCTATCGAGCACCATGAGGATCTTGGGGTTGGCCTTTGTAAGGGGGATTTTTTGCCTAGTGGTCTTTGATTGCCCACGTACGTTCAATGAGTTGCGAACTTCGCGCAATTTTCCTGATAGCTTTTTCGCTGCCTTAACTGCTCGCCCACCTTTTAATGCCTCATTGAGTTCTCTTTGAAGCCGATTGCCCCGACGTTCGTAAGAAATGCGAAGCTCGTCCGCTTTGATGCCCCAGCAGATGTGTTCAAGAAGTTCAAGTACTTTCTCGTTACAGGAGTGCGACACCTCGAATCTCTGGGCGCTACTTGCGTTGCGATAATCGACTCTACATATCCTTGCCCATTCGCTGGCAATTCGGGAAAGGCTTCTTTCAATGAAATAGGATTGGCTGTATTTATCGATGATCTCTTGTAATTCAGCAATATTTTCCAGTCTGCCGAGAATCGCCCTTGTCATTTTCGGTCGACTTGCAACAGGTCGATCTGTGAATCGTCTTACGTAGACTGCTTCAAGTGTATGGCCCGCTCGCTCTGCAGAGAGTAGTACATTGATCGTCATCAAATCGCTGCCTAGTTCTGAGAATTCAAGCTCGCGATGTAACGCTTTCTGTATAAGAGCTCTGGATGCAACAAATGACCATGGATCGACATGCAGATCCCCTGCGTTTTCCATTTCGGCCAAGAGGAATGAGCCTTGTGTCGCGGAGGGATAAGGACGGTGGGCAGCGTATGGGTTACCTTGCTTTTTAAATCTCTCTTCGACAAAGCTGCTATCGTAAGTGGCACGAATCCCGAGAGCCAGAGTATCAAGTTGGTGTTTACCTATGTACTGCGCCTCGATTTCAAGCGCGCGAGGTTCAAGAAAGTCGTATGGCATAACAACCTGGATATAACAACCTTTTGCATGTTCCAGACTGAATCTGAGCGCATTGTACAAAGTTGAGTTAGGTGCGGACGCGAGGGTCGAGAAAGGATGTTGCGCCACATAGTCTTGCGCAAGGTTTAGTGAATTGTCCTCCGAGCCTGTGTCGATGAGAAAGACCTCGAAATGTTGATGCGTCTGCTCGGACAGGCTAGCTAAACACTGCTTTAGATATTGCTCATGATTTGAGAAGGGGATAAGCACAGTGAAATCTGCATCTGAGCCATTTGGCTTGGGGTTGTTTTGCTTGACGATTTTAAAGCTAGTGATTTCGTCATTAGTGGGAACATCGTCCCTGCCGGCGATAGCGAGAAACTCTTCATGGAATGAGCCAGGAATATACTTCGAAGAGAGATTGTCCTCGTCGATGTCCACTTGAAATTCTTTGCTCATTCGTTCGAGAAAAGCAAGCTTAAATGCTGCACTTACGCGACCTATATTCCAAAGATAAGTCTTATAACGTACTGCGCATAGTATGCGATATAAATCTTTCTCTGCATCTATACTGTCAAGATAAGCTTTGCATTCCTCCATTTCATCGCATACGGCAAAAACCTTGGCGCGTGAGTTGGAAGAGGAGAAAGCACTGTCTAAGCGATAATGTATCACAGGAAAGCTGACTGCCATAGCTCGTTTGGAGGCTACCCAAACCTTAAACGCGAAAGAGGTGTCTTGATATGAAGCACCCGGTGTTTCGTTGAAACGAATATTGTTATTAATGAGAAAGTCGCGCTTGTAGATTGCTGTCCAAATGCTTGGATTTATCCAGAAGCATCGTGGGTAATCTTGCGGCTTGAAAACGGTTCCGATGGGAACAAGAGGAAGCTGATCGGGACAATGGCGAGCCACTTTTGCAATAGCATCAAAATACGACTCTTTCGTATCCGTGAATTGCAGGTAACAGCCTTTGACTATGTCCAGGTCGTGTTCTTTGGCGAGCGTGTAGAGCTTTTCCCAGGCATGCTCGCAAGCGTAATCGTCTGATTCAAGAATGCCGACGTATTCTCCGGTGGCCGCATCGAGGCCGTCGTTCATGGCTGCTCCATAACCAGCATTGGCTTTGTCGATCACTTTGACGCGGGGGTCCTTTTTTTCGTATTCTCGGAGAATCTGCAGAGACCGATCGGTAGATCCATCATTGATGCAAATGATTTCGATCTCATGAAACGATTGGCTAAGGGCACTGTCGAGGCACTCTGCAAGATAAGACTCTACGTTGCAGACGGGCATAATAACGGACAGCTTGGGGCTCATTGATTCCTCCAGTTTGACGCTACGATTTGCTTTATGTCCAGAATAATTTTTCTGGAGTTCCAACTTAAGCTTACCATCTAATTTGGTGCTGTCTGCTGTGAAGTTTGCCAACGATGGCGATAAGGATGGTGTTTTCAAAAATATTGCTGCATCGTTTCTGCTGTAGCGAGGCAAAAATCGCTCCGAGAGCGATAAATTCCTACTCTAACATTTCTCGAGAATTACGGACGGTGAGATTCGCTCATTGAAGGACTATAGCAGGTTGGACAGGGAGTTTTGCGCCGACCCTAAAGTAACGTCAGATCTGACGGCCGTGAATCTGAGCGTAATGTAGTGTGTTTTTTGGGCGTAGATCTCGGCCGGCAAGTAGCGTTTTCGAATGAGCGGTTGCTTGAGCAGTCAGCCTGGTTACATCTAAGATAGCATCGTTCATCTAAATGAGACAGCGGCTCTTTTGCCCAAGCGGGAGGCGGTGTTTCGAGATGCCAGCGAGCTCGTGACGCCATGGGCTGTGTACCATGTGCATTGCGAACGCGTACGACCTCTTTTGGCCATCGTCGGCGCCTCCGTCGGATGGCATGGATTTGGTCGAACTGGACATATCGTTCTTGCAGGCGGCGTGGCCCCGGGATCTCGCCCCGAGATGTCTCCATCGATGTGTTCATTTCGAACGTATCGAAACACAATTATGAATGCCATGCCAGCCCTTTTCGATAGAGCTCTTTTGCGAATGGCCCTCTTCCTTGGCGCCGAGAGCGGCGGCTTTTTACTATGAGCAGAGTATTGTTAAGAGGCAATAAGCTCCCGTGTCGAGAATTTCTTCCCGGCGCGGGAGCTCCTGTCTTCCCCTGCGGGCGGGCGACGGGGGCGTATCGCCATCGATGCTCGTCTTCGCAGTTTACTATCCGCCTGTAGCGCTTCCGCGGTGTGTGTACCGTTGCTTCGGCCGGGCCCTTCCGTCGACTCTCGTCATTCTTTAGGCGCGGGTGCCGCGCTGCCGCGCGGTCGCGAAAAAAGCGCTGGGGTTGGCCCCGACGGCCTCGATTGCCCGCCGCAACGGGGAGGAAAGGCTATGTCGGGAGGCGCCTACTTGGCGCCCTCGGCCATCGATCCCACCGCCCAGCACCAGCAGGCCAGCTCGCGGGCCGTGGCGCAGTTGGCCGCGCAGGGGGCCTTCTTCCGCTCGGCCATCGTCCTCCTGCGCGCCGACAGGCGCGAGACCCCCTTGGCGGCATGGCCCCTGACCGCGGGCGGCACCTCCTGCCCGGGTGCGAGGGGCTTGTGGTGCGGCGAGCACGTCGCGTAGTGCCAGGCCGCCTCGACCATGAGGCGCCTCAGGTGCTTGTTGCCGGCCTTAGTGTCGCCGCGGGCGGTCCGGCCGCCGCTGGAGTGCTCCGAGGGCGCCAGCCCCATCCATGCGGCGAAGGAGGTAGCGCCCCTGAAGCGCGAGAGCTCGCCGGCCTCGGCTGCCACGGCGAAGGCGGTGGAGGCGTCTATGCCCTTGAGGCACCTGAGGGCGTCGCACCTCGCCTTCCACCCCGGCTCCTCCGCCCGTGCGCGCACCATCTTCTCCAGGGCCGACCGCTCCTCGCATGCGCGCTCGCAGCGCCGCACGTAGTACTCGAGCGTCTTCTGCGCGGCGGCGTCGGATATGGACAGCGATTTTATCCAGTCCGAGTGCCGCCTCGTCCAGTTGCCCACGCGGCCGCCGGTCGGATAGGTCTCCTCGAACCTGAACCCGTTCCTCAGCAGGAACTTCGAGGGCAGCTGCTTCGAGCGCTGGGACTCCTCGCGGGCGTCGGCGAGGGCCTGGGACAGATCGCGGGCGCCCTCGCAGCCGGCGTCGGGCACCCCCACGGGCACGATGTTGCCGACCGAGAGCATCCTGGTCAGGAACTCGGCGTCGTTGCGGTCGTTCTTCCTGCCGCGGTCGGCCGCGGGTTTGATCATCTTGGAGACCGCGCCAACGACGCAGTCGACGCCGAGCCCCTCGAGCCTGCGCTGGAGGTCGAAGCCGGTCACTCACGACTCGTAGCAGCACCTGGCGGGCTGCGCCAGCCGCCCCGCCCAGTCCGCCACGGCCGTCGGGACATAGCCGAAGGACGCTGTCCTCACCTCGCCGGTGGCGATCTCTGTCGCCACGGCCTTGATCGTGCGGGTGTGGATATCGAGCCCTACGGAGGTGCTAAAATCAATCATCGGAGGCCGCCCATGTCTGCGGCATCGCCGCGGTTGCAAGACACGACTATTATCGGCCCTGACCCGCGAGACGACATGCGGAAGGGGCTTCCAATGCTCTGCTCATATCGTCTTCTCTGCTGTCGTCTTGAGTGTGGGTCGGTGTGCAATCTGATGGACGCTCCATATTCTTTGTCCCATCCTGAAATGAATCCCCTGTCACGTAGCGAAGGACTGAGGGTGATCAATTATTGGGTCATAGGCGAATTAGCAAAAGAAGTTTTCGTCACCCAGTCTATTTTGCTTCAATGCTTGAATATGTATACTGATCGGCTAGAAAGAAAGTCTCAAATAGGTCTTTCTTCTTCCGTATAGCCTTTTATGACGAGTAGGATAATGACTCATGGAAAAAGGATCACTGCTTCACCATCAGGAGAAGCCTTTGGTTACTGTCGGAGGTATAGTCCTCCTCATCTTCTTCCTCTTGCCTCCCGCAGCTATTACAGAAAGCTCCCTTTTGCCCTTCTATAATCTAGGGTTGATGTATGCAATTATTGCTTCGGTGTGCATATATAGGAAGCTCATAAAATGGGATCCTGTAGGTTTGTTGGCGCTTCTCTATGCTACATCAATGGCTTTCTCCTCTCTTTTTAATGGAGGAGATCTCTTCGGTTGTATTACATATTATTGGCCTTTTGCGGCTGCCTTGCTGCTTGCGAGGGCATTAACGCCTAATTACGCCCGAGAGCTCTTGTGGTCCGTGCTTCTTCTTTGCGGGTTTTACGTCTTCGCCAATCTTGTTGTTATCATTTTGGTTCCCACCGGAACCCCCCTAATTCACCCTGATGCTAGCAATACGTTTCTTGGATACAGAAATGGTTTTTGCAGGTTTTACCTGCCAGCTCTCTTTGCCTCTTTGCTTCTAGATCAGGTGCACGGTCGTCGTGTCTCCGCTCTATCAGTATCGATTCTTTTTTGCAGCCTTGCTCAGTCCCTACTGTGCTATTCTGCTACCTCGCTTCTAGCGTTAGTGCTTGGGTGCGCCATCTACCCGCTTCTGTTTAATGGGCGCATACGGAAGAAGCTTAGCGCAGTTACTTATATCCTCGGATTTCTCATACTATTCGTAGCCTTCGTTTTGTTCAGATTGCAGAATGTTTTATCTATTGTGTTTGATTTGCTCGGCAAGGATCCAACCTTTACTGGAAGGACTTACATCTGGGATGCCTCGCTTGAGCGTATCGACCTCGATCATTTTCTTTTTGGATACAGCGGGGTTAGCGTGCCGGTGATCTCTCCTGAAGGAATGGGTGTTTTTTATACAGCGCATAACGCAATTCTTGACATCATGGTTTGGGGCGGCTTTGTCGCCACCTGTATCGTGGCTGCCATGTTTGTTTTTGCCGCATTGAATTTGTACTCGGGGAGGAACTCTGTTTCGTCTGGGACTTTGTCGTTGTATTTGGGCATTTTTCTGCTTATGGGCTTGGTCGAGCATATCACCTGCTTTGCTCTCTTTCTATTTTTAGGAATTGCCGCTGGATGGGGTTTTCCCGGCAATAATATGGTGGGTCCTGGATTGAAGACAAAACTAGATGTCCCTGCGCCATGTCCGCTTCAGGCGTCCGCAAGGACTGAAAGCGTTCAAAAAGCATATCCTTACGAACCGCAAAGAAGATCATCGGTGTCAACGTCAGGCCCTATAGCAAAATACGACAATAGCCGGCCTCGGATTAGAGGAAAAAAATGAATTATCGGAAGTATATAATGCGGGGATTCTCGTTGACATTGGACTGTCTGCATAACATGCGAGAGCGAGTTTTGCCTATTTGGGTGCATGTAGTGTGCGCGTCGGCAGCATGTAGACAGAAAAACCTGGTTCAGTGAGAATTCGCGGCCTTTTAGGCTTGTGACGCTATCACTGTTGGAGCCAAGCTAAATTAGCAAACAGGGACTGCGGCGGGAATCCTGGACCAAATTCATCCTATGCTGCTAGACCCAAGTCCCTTCGGTATTGCATGGGGCTCCTGTAATCCAGGTCGCTCTTGACCCTTACGTCACGATACCACCTCAGGTACGCGTCGAGCATCTCGGTGAACTCCCCGATTGAGACCCCGGCCCAATCGCATCCGTAGAAGAACTCTATCTTCAACCGCCCGAAGAAGCCCTCGCACCTCGCGTTGTCGGGGCTGCACTCCTTCCTCGACATCGACCGCACGAGGCCGTGCTCCTCGCATATCGCTATCCATCCCGGCCAGCGGTAGTGGCCGCCCCTGTCCGAATGGATCTTCGGGCGATCTCCCTCGTCGAGCCACTCGCACGCCTCGAGAAGCGACGAGTTTGCCATCTCGGCGTCCGGCGAGGTGGAGATCGACCAGCTCAGCGGCATGCCGTCGAAGCAGTCCACTATGGGCGACAGGTAGACCCTGCCGGCCGGGATGCGGAACTCCGTGACGTCGGTGACCCACAGCTCGTTGGGGTTGTCGGCGCGGAAATGGTGCCTGCCCCGATCGTCGCGCAGCAGGTTGGGGGGAGCGGCGGATATCTCGCCCTCGTAGGAGCTGTAGCGGCGCTTCTTCTTGGCGGCTCTGGCGACCAGGCCCTCGTCCCTCATGATGCCGCGGACGGTCCACTCCCCGGCGCCGGTCACGGAGGCGATGCGCCTGTAGCCGTAGGTGTCGCCGCTGGCCTCGAAGGCCTCCACCACGGCGCTGCGGGCGTTCGCGCGCTCGCGGCTCTCGCCCTTGGCCCGGGCGCTCCTCGCGTACTCGTAGCTGCTCTTGGCCATGCCGGCGACGGGCAGGATCTCGCAGAGCCTATACCTGGCCCTCAGCGCCGACACCATCTCCGCCTTCTCCGCGTTGGTCAGGCGGCCCGGGTCGGCGCCCGGGTCTTTTTTTACTATCTCGAGGGTCGCCTGCCGCACGTCGAGCTCCAGCTGCACCTTTCTGAGCTGTATCTTCGCCTCGCGCAGCATGTCCTGGAGCTCGCCGACGTCATCGGGCAGATCGTTGTATTCCTTGCTCACGGGAGAGCCTTTCTCTTCGGTGCCCCCGACATTATCGCCCATGATCTCCCTTCGCCACGCGTAGGGCGCCGTCCTCGACACGCCGTGCCTCGCGGCGATCTCCGCGGCAGGGCCGGTCTTCGCCTCCAGCTCTGCGACGACCCGGATTCTCTCCTCGATGGGGACGGGGTCCCTCTTGGGGTTCGGGCCGCGCTTCTTCCGCTCGCCGGGTGCCAGCTCGTCGATCCACTTGCACAGCGTCATGCGGCTCTTCGGATAGCCGAGCGCCCGCATCGTCCTGGCCAGGCTCTTGCCGTGCTCCAGGTAGTGGCTCGCGGCGGCCCGGGCCTGCCCGTCGGAGTACATCGACTCGCGATGGCGGTTCTTGCCGACGGGGATCTCGCCGGTCGACTCGTACTCCTTCCACCACACTCTCAGGGTGTGCCTGTTGGGAAAGCCCAGCGTGGCGACGGTGTCGGCGATGCTGTAGTCGAGTTCAATGTAAGTCTCTATGGCGAGCTTCCTTTGCTCCTGGCTGTACATGCGGCTTCCTTCCTGGCTCCGTTTTGGTCCAGGATTCCCGCCGCAGTCCCACACGGCTAATTTAGCTTGGCTCCAACAGTGATCTAGAGTTGCCGCGTGGATCCCTTGTTGTTACCCGTCCCCAATGAAGTTTATCTATTGGTGTAGAATAAATCGTGCAAGATAGGTCAGTGTTTTCTTCAAGCTATTCATCATATTGATCGTTTCCATTATTTACTGCTAGATAGTTGAAAGATTATTTAAGATGCGGAGGAAAGTTAGTGCAGCGAATGCTATTGCTTGGCCCCACTTTTTTCGGTTACCGTAGAAAAGTAGCAGAAGAATGCCGTAATCGCGGATTTGACGTTGTGGAGATGAATGACAGGCCAAGTGAAGGTGTTTTTTTTAAATCGTTGTCGCGTTCTGGTAGTTCTGCGCTGAACGTATTTATATCTCAATACGCAAAGCAACTTACGAAGATACTAAAATGCGGTGAATTTGACAAAGTAATCTATTTAGGTGGCATGTCGTTTTGCTTTTCACCAAGTCAGGTTAAGCTCTTTAAATCGGTAACTAGTGCGGAATGGGTGGCATATCTATGGGATTCGATTTCCAATTGTGGCCGACTCCGGCAATCCATCGGGTTGTTTGATCGAGTATACTCTTTCGATCCCTCCGATTGTCGTCGTTACGGATTCATGCTCCGTCCGTTGTTTTATTCTGAAGACTTACGCACAATTCCTCCTTTGAGCGAAATAGCAGTATGCTATGAGGCGTGTTTCGTTGGGAGTGTTCACCAGCGGAAGAAATTCTATCGAATTAAGACAATGTGCGACAGGATCTCATATGAGGGTTGCCGCGTGTCAAGATTCTTTTATATGCCCTCTCGACTGCTGGGTGCTTTTCTCCGAATCGGAATGGCTCCATATCGAAATGTAAAATTCGAGTATGTGCCTCTGCCCGGAGGTGTCTTAAAAGAAAGATATACGCGATCGGTTGCGATAATTGATTCCCCGCAGGAGAATCAATTAGGTCTAACCGCTAGAACGATTGAGGCTTTAGGAGCGAAAAGGAAAATAATAACTACAAATACTGATATAAAACGATATGACTTCTACAATCCAGATAATGTATTCGTCTGGGACGGTCAGTCATCGCCCAATAAGGAGTTTTTTGAAGAGCCATACGTGAATTTGGGAGATGAAGTCTATGATCAATATAGTTTGAGGCGTTTTGCATCAACGCTGCTTGATGGCAGCGATTTCTTTACGGGCTATAGTTGGGAGTGACGATATCCGCGAATAACGTGTGGCGTCATGGAATTACGTAGATTGAAGCAATCGCCTTTTCTTGAGGCACTTTAAGTGTCCTTTTTCGCGAGCTGCCAATACGATGTCTAATACTTGGTCTAAAATAGGAAAACACGATAGAGACACTTTGCGCGCTGGAGGTTCCAATTGTCATTTTTGGACTTTATGTCTATAGTTAAGCATTATCGGAAGGCTATTTCGCTCATTCTTGTCGTCTTCCTGCTTGTTGGAGTGGTTTGCGTTTTGCCTGTAAAGCCTAGTTATAAAGCGGCAGCTACTGTGTCCGCTTGTGATCCGTCCGGCGTTGTTTCTGCGAATACACTTATATCTATGATTGTCCCAATTTCAAATGAGGTGATAGACGATTATTCGGATGATATAAAGGTTCAAATTGCGGCTCCTTCTCCATCTGCCGCGCCATGTGTTTTCACTATTACAGCCGAGGGAGAAGAAGGGGGAGAATGCGTTATAGTTGCGAATGAGGTTGCAAGGGGTATTGCCGATAAAGCTGCAGAGCTGTTTGCTGATCTAAATACGTTATATCGCGATGAAAACAAAGAAAAGGCAAAGGCATTGTTGGAGATTTTCGAAACGCAAGATGTTGCATTGGGTGATGCACTAAGCATCTTGTCTGATAATAGAGATTATTCATATTGCAACTTTATTATTGACGAGGCCTCGGAGCCGGCTCCGACTGGCACTAGGCCTCTCTATGTAATTCTTGTCTTTCTTTTGGCGGGAATCTTAGTTGCAGGGGCGTCCATTGCTTGCGTGATGGCCGTGCGTGATCCAATTCGGTCGATAAAGCAGGTCGAATCGACATTTGATATCCGTGTTTTGGCAGATTCAGCGTCTTCCGGTTTTGCTGAAAGACTGTGGGTAAATGTCGAGCTGTTGTCAGGAGAGAAGCCTTCTGTATTGGCTGTCCTTCCATTGACTGGGAATTCTGATGATTTGCAATTGGTGTCGGACTTGCGGTGTATCGCCGAAGAGAAAGCGGGTGCGCAGGTGCTTGCTTGTCAACCGCTGAACGAGAGCGTAGACTCGGTGCGCATTGCAAATAGGGCTAATGCGACAATTATTTACGCAGAGGCATGGTGCGACAGCATGCCTGTTTTGGGCGCTACGCTCAAAGAGCTCAGGCTTGCGAATGCAAAGGTTGCGGGAGTAGCTTTTGCTCGCGGTAATTGACAAGATAATTCAAATTTATATAACGATTAAATTTATCAAGAAAAGTAGTAGGTTTAATTATTGTTCCTTGTAAAACGATGATGATGAGGCGATAGGAGAGGCCACGCGTGTTTATGCAATACACTACAGGTGAGGCGTTGAAGAACGTCATTTTTCTTCTCCGAACCAAAGTTTTCTTCCCAAAAGCACGGCTGATTAGGTTTCCCTTTCTTCTTAGGGGGAAAGAGCATTTTGACTACGGGAGTGGTCTCACTATGGGATATTTCTGTCGCTTCGATTTAGGTGGGAAGGGCATTACGCTGGAGATTGGTCAAAATGTTAAATTAAATGATCGAGTTCACATTGTTGCTCATGAGAGTGTTTCAATTGGGAGCGATGTGCTTATGGCCTCGAATATTTTCATTTCTGACACCAGCCATGGAGGATTTTCGGACTCAACTTCAGATCCCTCGATCCCTCCGGATCGTCGAAGTCTAATCACAGCGCCAGTAGTGATTGGGGACAAAGTATGGATAGGTGAAGGAGTCTGTGTATTGCCGGGAGCTGCGATTCCAGACGGGTGCGTTGTTGGCGCAAATGCGGTCGTTGCTGGTAGTTTTAGTGGCGGCCCCTATATTCTTGCAGGTGTTCCTGCGAGAATAATAAAGGAATGGGACTATATGAGTAATCGATGGGTAAAGCCACTGCATGGCGATGTGCAAAAGAAAGCTTAGGAACGTCTATGAAGATCTTGCTATTTGAGAATAATTATTCTAGCAACCTCTTCCGTGGAGCGCTCGCTCATGCTTTTCCAGGAGATAGAGTTGTGGGTATCTCGGAATATCGCGGAAGATCGGACGTATGGATTGGTTCATACTTATACGACGATTCGTATGACGGTGACTGTGGATTAGATGATGCCGCCCTCCATGATATAGTTTCCAGGGATAGATCCCTCAATCAGATGAGCGAACAACGCGCAATGCGTATAGTAAAGCGTTATTGGAATGGTCTTGAAAAACTGTTTGCTCATGAAGGGTTTGACCTTGTTGTCTCTGTTGCGTTGGATCGTTACGGCGAAGATGTCCTGTTTCGTATGGCGCAGGAAAATGGTGTTCCAATAATGGCTCCGTGCGGTTCTTTTCTTAAGAATTATGTCTGGTTTACTGAGCGAGGTGAGCGTCAGCCAATCGGGCGCGTTGTTGGTAATGAAGAAATTGACCGAGTCATTAGCGAGCTGACTAGGGACGATTACTTACCTGCTTCCGAATGGTTGAACGTGCGCACAAATCATAAAAATATTAAGAAATATTACTACAGGCGTATGCTAGTAGAACGGGTATATTATCCAATTAAAAAATTATTGGACAGAGATCCGGACAATCACCAGTACAACAGCTATCTAGTCAAAGGCCACTCTTTTAGGGAATACTACAATCGGTCTCTCGATGATATATTTGTGCATTCGGCAGATTTGGTTATCGACAAAGAGAATACGGTATATATGCCACTTCATTTCACGCCAGAGGCGTCAACAAGTTACTGGTGCGATGAGGTGGTTCAAAAAGGCTATTTGAATTATGTGCTGAGCATTGTGGAAGGCTCAGATCCTTCGGTTACTTTTCTGGTCAAAGAACATCCTGCTATGTATGGAAAGCGCCTTCTAGGGTTTTATGATGAATTAAAGAAGAGAACGAATGTAACTCTAGTCCATCCAATGGATCGCAGCAACGAACTTCTGAACATGGTCGATAACGTCTTAGTTGACACAGGGACTGTGGGCGTTGAGGCTTTGCTGAGGGGAAAGAGAGTGATATCTCTTTCCGACAATTACTACAGCGATCTTCATCCTAATATAGTACGATCAGGTAGTGTGACTAGAGAAGTGCTCACAAATCCACTTGTTGAGTACGATTCGAGGCGTTTTGTGGGCGATCTGCTGGGCGATTACTGCATCGGGGATTATTTTAGCGGGCGCGGTCAGGAAGCATGCTCAATAGAGGAATTGGCCCAGAACTTCCTTGCTTTCAGGGATTCTCATGGGCTATGACACGGATCGAATGGATTCGGCGGGTGTCGTTACAAGTAATAAGAGTGCTAGCTATTTAGCTCGCCTGTTTTTTTGTACATCGGCATTTGTGTTCGCGACTTTCATCTTGGGGCCTTATCGTTATCATGTCTATAGCTGGATAGGACTTGCATATTATCTTGAAGTCAATCTCTTGTTCATGATCGGACTGGCTTCATCGGGTTGGCATTTGCTCCCGAATCGAAGAAAACTGAAGAATGGGGGTGTAGTCGAGAAGACTCTCGTGGAAGAGCTGCGGCTGTCGCAGTTCGCAAAAAAAACTCTCGTGGTTGGCTTAACTGTCTCTATCGTTTGCTGCCTTCTGTATTGTTTTGAGCTGATTAGCATCGTTGGTTTTGAATCAATAATTCAAGCTGGGGATTACAGAAGCAGATTTAGCGAAGTACGCTCACCATTTAGTAAATTCTGTGAAATAGGGATGTTTATCGGACCAGCGGCTTTTCTTGTTGCGAGTCAGGCTGGCTTTCTTCGTTCGCGCCTTGTGCAAATCACGTCTTTCCTGGGCTTGATGCTTCCCGGACTTGTGACGCTGGTTTTGGGGGCTCGTTGGAGAATCTTTTTGCTATTGCTGATTTACCTATTCTATCTGGTTCTTAAAAAACGTGATAGCTGTCTTGGTTTTCGAGCCTGTGAAAAGTCCAGATCTATGCTAAAAGCTTCAAGAGCTGGCGTATTGAGATTTGGGATAACGATAAAACTGTTCTTAGTATTTGTTGGTTTTGGGCTTGTCGCGTGGGTGTTCTTCCAGTTGTTTAAAAATAAGGGGATTATTGAGTGCGCAAGACATGTACCTGTTTTTTCCTGGCGATATGGAGCTGAGACCGATGTATGAGCATCTTCTTACGATGTCTTCTGGAGCTCTGGCGCCCCTGTACAAGGCTGCAAATTATATAGCCCAGTCTCCAGCTGTATTCAGCGAACTATTCGATGCGCATCTGCCTGAGAATGCGTATTTTGGTGCATATACATTTCGAATTGCAGGTTATCTTCTTCCGTTTGTTCCAAGTCTTGATCGTATATTCCAAGATGCATTTTCTGGGTTCTACTCAGGTTTCGTCTATGGGTTTATTGTTGATTGGGGTGTTCTCGCAACTCCAATTCTGGCTTTTTGCGTCGGACATATTGCGTCCAAGATAGAGCAGTGCAGAATAGAAAATGCATATTGCAGAATTGTCTATCCACTTGTTTGCGCTATGGTTGCTTGCGCTCCAGTTTACTATTTCTTTCAGGTTGGCTCTGCTGACTTCATTCTATTTTGGCTCATGATCTATTTTGGTTTGGTGCGTAATTGGAAAACTGGATCTTCGGGCCTAAGGAATAGCTGTGATCGGTAAAGGTATTGCGGGAACCTCTCTGGCTCTACTTCTTTTCACCGTAGCATCTCGAATAATGGGAATGCTGCGTGAAGTACTTTTGGCCAGCGAGATTGGCATGAATGCGTATACGGATGCTTTTAATATATCGCAGAGCGGCATAACGCTAATGACAGCAATCATTGGGGCGACTTGTCTCTCCCTTGTGCCGCTGTTGTTGCGAAGCGAGAAGCAGTCTCCCGAACGTCGCGATCAAGTGTTTACGTCTCTATTTTGCATATATATGTTGGTGTCTCTTGTTGTTGCGATTGCGCTAACTCTGTTTTCTGAGAATATTTGTTCATTTCTCGGCCCAAGCCTATCAGATGACGCGCAGGTGCTCGCAGGCAATTTGTTGAGAATAGGCTTTTTTAAGATTAATTTTGTTATGGCTTCAACAATGTTCAGTTATTATCTGCAATCAAGAAGCATTTTCATTGCCTCGTCTCTTTCGTTATTTCTGGGAAACTGTACGGTGGTGGCACTTTTGCTGCTTATGCCTTCACCATCGATTTATGACTATACTTTTTTTACTGTTGTAGGGCTTGGCGTTCAGCCTCTAGTGCTCCTGGTTCCTGTCCTGCGGGTGGGATACCGTCCGAGAATTAGAAAGCTATTCGAGGTAAAGGCGATGCGGTATTTGCTAATCGCGTCCATGCCCTTTATGGCTTCGATGCTTTTCTTCGAAATTCAAACTATGGCTGGAAGGGCGGTCGCCACGAGCCTAGGCGACGGTGTGACCTCTTCTCTTGATTATGCATATAAACTTGTACAGATGATGTGCGCCTGCGTGACGATGAGTCTGAATACGATTCTGTTTACAAAATTCTCCGCACTGGCCGTGAAGGGAGAGCTCCGTGAGACGTCGAGGCTGTTAATGCTTGGCGGCCGTGTGCAGTTTCTGCTAATTGCGCCAGCTGTCCTAATCATGTGCTTTTTCGGTGAGCCATTGATTGCGCTTGTTTTTCAACGGGGTGAATTTACTGCTTACGATACGCATGTTGTAAACTTGGCTTTAAGGGGGTATCTGCTGTGCATATGGCCCTATGTTTTCTGCGATTTGTTCACGCGCTTCTTTGTCAGCATAGAAAAGTATAAGGTAGTGAATATTACTTGTGCAATTAGCTATATAATCTCGCTATCGCTGATTTATCCTCTCTCGCGGTGTCTCGGTGTTTTCGGTATTTCGTTTTCGTTTACAATTGCACAAATTATCATGCTCGTTAGCTATATCGTCTATATAGGAAAAGACAATAATGGAAAATATATTAAAAAGGTTATCAGCAGCTTAGCATCATGGAGAGATGCGATTCCTCTCTGCATCTTATTTGTCCTGCTGGAATGTTTTTTAATGGTGATTCCGGAATCTAACCATCTCCCGGCATTGGGCGCGAGTTGCCTAGCTTATATTTTCTACATCGCTGCTATGAAGTTGTGCGGAGTTCGAATAGCTCTTTCTGATATCGATTAGGAGACATTTATGGACGGCATTTTCTCCCTTAATCAACCGTGGAATAGTAGCAACATGTTGTTTGGTGGTAACTATAAAAGCTTGATAGTGGAAAAAGCGCCTAGCCTAGATCGAGTCAGAATGGATCTCGAGGCTTATGATGTGCCGATTCTTTATCTAGATTCATTCGGGAAGATCACGGGATTCGGGTTCCCCCCGTTCTTTGATTATCCCCTGTACTGGACTCTGTCGCAGGGTACGGTGTTATTCTCTCATGATATGTTTATGCTAGCACATGAGGGAGGTTGTAAAAATCTTGATATTGAGCAGTCGCAGTATCTGCTAGCTAAGGGTTATTGCGACCCCCTTTGCACCCCTTGCGAACAAATAAGGCAATTCGGTGGAAGTAGCTTTTATTCTGTCGGATCGATTGGTAAGTTGACACGCCTTGATTTGTCTTATGGACACATTGAATGGGATAGCGAAGAAAGCTGCTATAGAGATTTCAAGAGGCGGCTCAACATGGGAGTTGATAATTATCTGGAACGATTTGGCGATGCTAAACATTACTTACTTTTGAGTGGCGGAGCGGATTCGCGTCTTATTTTCTTGCTTCTTCTTACTCGAAAAGTGCACTTTGAAGCACTTTCATCGCTTTATGTTCCAGGAACATTTTCCGATAATGCTTCAGATGTCTATTTAGCAGGTATGCTGTGTGAGCGATGTGGCATTAAACATAATGTTTCGCAAGTTAATCTTGACTTGCTTTCAGAATCGTTTATGAGGGAGATGGTTGCGCAAAGTCCCTGCGGCTCGCATTTGTCTGCGGGGTTTCGGATTCCGATTGCTGAATTCGTACGTGACGATGCCGTGATTTGGACTGGGCAGAATATGGATGGATTGTATTCCCTAGGGCCTAGTGGACGCTTCTCTCTTGATAAACATGGCTTAGCTCAGTTGTTGAAAAGATTTTATCTCTCACGTGAATACATGAGCACATTACCAGATGTGAAAGAGCGCGGTTCGAAGGTGATGGGCTGGCTTGCTTTGCTTGCTGCCGAGATATTCAAAATTGGATATGGTGACCATGCTATGACTTTGCCTCGAAATGTCATGGAATATCAGCATCGTTTTCGAAGTTGCGATGATTATGTCGTCCTGCGCGACGATGGCGTAGAATACTCGGAGCTCGCTTCGCCAATCTCTGCATCCGAGCTTAAAGAGAACTTGTTCAAAGACAAGTTGGCCTACATTAGAGGAGGAGATTCCCAGATCATCTGCTCCTCGGCGCGATTGAGCAACGCTGATGTTGCTTTCCCATTTTCTACTATGAGTTTAGTAGAATGGTTTAATTCTTATCAATTGAATTATAAAGATGTAGTGCATCCCAAAAGATTTGTTTATCGCTATATAAAAGAACTCTCTTCTGAAATAGATCCTAAGCTCGGAGTCTTTCGGCGTCGTGAACGAGTGATTCCTGGCATTGAAGCGCCTTACGATCTCTATGGCTTCATGGGTAATGTGCTTGAGTCAAGTTTATTCAGAGAGATGAGGGACGTTGTTGGAGATAATATGGAGACCACACAGGCAAACGGCAAGAAAGTGCTTGATGATGCTCATAAAGTCATGAGACGTTATTGGCTTGAGGTGGTAAGGAGAAACTTGGAATAATGCAGCGGCTTCATCCGCTAGTCACGAGCCGGTCGTTGCAGGTCGTCGGGGGAGACGTTCATTTGCGCAAATAATTCATGGCGAATGGCGAGATAAGCGCTTTCCTGGAAAACTCTCAAAGCGCGAGTCTTTGCGGGACGATGGGTTTATACTGATCTCGATAAAACTTACAGGAAGGATCCAAATGCTGGATGGAAAAACTATTTTAGTAACGGGTGGAACCGGTTCTTTTGGCAACGCATTTACTCAGTATGTGCTAGATAACTATAATCCGAAAAAAATCATTATCTATTCGCGTGACGAATACAAGCAATTTGTAATGAGAAATGCATTTAGGGGCTATGACGAAAAACTGCGATTTTTTATCGGTGACGTTCGAGATGAGTCTCGTTTGCGTCGGGCACTTAACGGGGTTGATTACGTTATTCACGCAGCGGCTTTGAAACAAGTGCCTGCTTGTGAGTACAATCCGATGGAGGCTGTCAAGACTAATATTGATGGTGCAATGAATCTTGTGAATGCGGCGCTCGATTCGGATGTAGAGAAGGTCGTCGCACTATCCACTGACAAAGCGGTAAATCCAGTTAATTTGTACGGTGGAACAAAGCTCGTGTCTGATAAGCTATTTGTTGCCGCTAATGCTTATCGTGGGGAATCCGGCACTACTTTTTCGGTTGTGAGATATGGCAATGTCGCAGGATCGCGTGGCTCAGTTATTCCTTTCTTTGACCGGTTGATAAGGGACGGCGCGGAAGAACTTCCCATTACGGATTTTCAAATGACTCGCTTTTGGATTTCTTTAGAAGAGGGTATACGGCTCGTTGTCAAGGCGCTTCACGAGGCTAAGGGCGGCGAGACGTTTATCTCTAAAATCCCAAGCTTCCGAGTGACTGATCTTGCCACTGCCATGGGGCCAGATCTCAAACAGGTCGAGATAGGCATTCGAGAGGGAGAAAAGCTTCATGAATGTATGGTTCCAGCTGCAGACAGTTTGACCACATTTGAATACGAAAAGAACTTCATCATTTACCCCCATATGGAATGGTGCGACCTGGATAAGGTTGTTATCCCTGGCGGTAAAAAAGTTGAGCCAGGCTTCGTGTATGATTCTGGTTTAAATACCGAATGGCTTGGTGTGAACGAGCTTCGCAAGTTGATCTCTGAGATGACGATTAAGTATTAGGGGCCTTTATGGAAGATCTTGCGATACATGGAGGACGCCCGGTTCGATCCGTACTGCTGGGCTACGGTCATCAGAAGATCAGTGAAGATGATATACGGTCTGTCGTAGATGTTCTGAGAAGTGACTATCTTACTTGTGGCCCCGCCACGACAGCATTTGAGTATTCGTTACGAGAAGTTACGGGCGCACGCTACGTGAGTGCTGTGGCCAACGGTACTGCGGCTTTGCATGTTGCCATGTTGGCACTTGGGATTGGCCCAGGCGATGAGGTCATCGTGAGCCCCATAACATTTGCAGCGTCTGCTAATTGTGTACTCTATTGTGGTGCCACTCCTGTTTTTGCCGATATTGACCCCGAAACCTGGAATATCTCTCCGATTTCCATCGAAGAGAAGATAACTCCTCGTACTAAAGCGATTGTCGCTGTTGACTTCGGGGGAGTGCCGGTAGACTTGGATTCCATCCGTCGCATCTGTGACAGATATGATCTGGCTCTAGTGGAAGATGCTGCACATTCGCTTGGCAGTAAGCTTGATGGTAGACCAGTGGGCAGTATCGCCGACATAACCACTTTTAGCTTTCATCCGGTGAAGACAGTGACTACGGGTGAGGGTGGTGCCGTGGCAACGAGCGACCCCGAGCTCGCTCAACGTATAGAATTGTTTTCTAAGCATGGCATCACACGAAAAAAAGAACTCATGGAACATCCCGATGAGGGCAGTTGGTATTATGAGCAACTCGAACTTGGCTACAATTACCGCATTAGCGATATCGAGGCGGCACTGGGGGTATCGCAGCTCAAGAGACTTAATGAGTTTGGCGAGAAGCGTCGTCAGTTGGTCAAGTACTATAATGAGCATTTCTCGAGGATTCCCGAAGTAACCTACCAGGTTGACGAGCATTCGGAAGAGACTGTGCGGCATTTGTACTGCCTCCGATTCGATACGAAAACTCTGGGCGTTTCGCGTCGCTTTATTTTTGATGCGCTAAAAGCCGAGGGTATAGGCGTAAATGTGCATTATCTCCCTGTATACCGGCTGCCTTACTATGTCCATGCGGGCTACGAAAACGATTGCTGTCCAGAAGCCAACGCTTATTATGAAGAAGCAATTACTCTGCCGTTGCACTGTTGCATGGGCAATGATGATGCAAATGATGTGGTAAAAGCGGTTCGGAAAGTAATAGATGTCTGTAGGGCAAAAGAATAGGCGAAGAGATGCTGATATCCGCCACAACTCCAAACGATTTGCGCAAGATGCTCTATAAGCAGCTTGAATCTTTTTTCCTATTGGGGGAGGAAGAAAGAGCGCTTATTGATTCGCATATTGAAAGTGCGCTATCGAAACTCGAATTCTCGTTCTCGAGAACAAAAAACAAGTATTATCACGATGAATCGATTGTTAGGTTCGACCCGCTTCACGGGTGTCAATGGGCACGTTTCCTATACGAGCTTTCTCGCAGTGTTTACCTGTCAGGGGAGAGCGTCTCCGTATGTGACAAAATATATGGCTTGTTAAAAGTGATGGCTTCGGCTGATTTGTTTTACCAGGTTGAACTACCGGATGTGTTCATGTTCGATCATCCTTTGGGCGCAATAATGGGTCGTGCGTCTTATTCCAACTACTTCACATTCTCCCAAGGTTGTACTGTTGGCAACAACAACGGTGTATACCCCGTATTCGGCGAATCGGTCTTTATGCTGTCGAACAGTAAAGTGATCGGAAGCAGCCAGATCGGAGACAACGTCATCGTAGCTGCGAATTGCTATATTAAAGATACGGATATTCCGAGTGGAAGCTTTGTCTTTGGCGAGAGTCCTCATCTTACTATAAAGACTGGTCGATTGGATCAAGTGAGAGAGTACGCTGAAAAGGTATTCGATTATGAGTAATGTTGCAATTATCACAGCTCGAGGTGGTTCGAAGCGCATTCCTCGAAAGAACATAAAAGACTTTTGCGGCAAACCGATAATTGCCTATTCGATTAATGCGGCCCTGCGTTCGAGCGTGTTTGATGAAATTATGGTATCGACCGATGATGAGGAGATAGCTGATGTCGCTCGTCGTTATGGCGCATCGGTGCCCTTTATGCGAAGCGACGCGACGAGCGACGATTTCGCCACAACGACCGCCGTTCTGCGCGAGGTCCTTGCCAGCTACAAAACGCTAGGAGTGACATTTGACGAGGTATGCTGCATTTATCCCACAGCTCCTTTCATTTGCGCTCAAGAGCTTATCGAAGCCTGGCGCATGATTGAACAGGGTGCGTCTTCCGTTATTCCGGTTACGAGTTTCGATTATCCTCCTCAGCGCGGATTTGATCTTTTACCAGATGGCGGTGTGCGCTATTCCCATCCGGAATACGCCGCCACCAGAAGCCAAGATTTGGCTCCTATGGTGCATGACTGCGGTCGATTTTACATGGCAAAAACTGAACTATATCTTTCCAAGGGCTCTTTTCTTATGCGGGGTTGTAGATCACTATATATAGACCCGATGCGCGCTCAAGATATTGACACAATCGAGGATTGGAAGTTGGCTGAATTCAAATTCCGTCTTATGCAAGAGGGGGAGATTTAGTTGAAGTTGCGCAAGACGATCGATAAGGGCGAAGTTTATTTTATTGCTGAAATGTCGGGTAATCATGGCGGTAGTTTGGGGAAAGCGCTCGAGATCGTAAGGGCAGCCGCAGAGGCGGGTGCGCACTGCTTGAAGACTCAGACGTATACCGCTGATACTATTACGATTAATTGCGACGCCGAAGACTTTCAGACTGTCAAAGGCGGTCTTTGGGAAGGCAGGACGCTGCATGATCTGTACGAAGAAGCTCATACTCCTTGGGAATGGCAACTATTGATAAAGGAAGAATGCGAAAAGTTCGGAATGGATTTTCTTTCATCCGTATTTGATTTTTCATCAGTTGATTACCTGGAGGATTTGGGGGTGGAGGCGTATAAGATAGCTTCTCCAGAGCTTGTTGATACCCCTCTAATAAAATATGCAGCTTCAAAGCAGAAAACGATGATCATGTCCTGCGGAATGGCGAGCTTGCGGGAAATCGAGGATGCTGTGGGAGCGTGCCTATCCGTCGGGAATGATGACATTGTATTGCTTAAGTGCACGAGCGAATACCCCGCCATATACTCCGATATGAATATAAAAACAATCTGTGATATGAAGGAGCGTTTTCCCTACACGATCGGCTTGTCTGACCATTCCATGGGCTACGCGGTTGACGTTGCGGCTGTTGCCCTTGGGGCGGAAGTGATTGAAAAGCATTTCTGCATAACCCGCGATGATCGAACTGTAGATTCCGCTTTTTCAATGAGCAAGCAGGAGTTCACGGATATGGTGGAGCAAGTTGAGAATGCCAAGAAGGCCATCGGGCATGTTAGCTATGAGCTGACTGAAAAAGAGGTAAAGGGGCTCGATGGGCGTAGATCGCTCTATGTGGTCGCGGACATTGCAGAAGGCGAAATACTGACTCCGGATAATATACGAAGTATTAGGCCAGCTTATGGTCTTTCTCCGAAGTACTTCAATGATGTGATTGGGAGAAAGGCTAAAAGAAATCTCGCATTCGGTACTCCACTGAGTTGGCAAGATGTGAATTAACGAAGGCTTTTCGCATTTGGCTTTCTGAATTGATTGCGCAACCGTTTGCGGTGAGGGTGGCTAGGGTTTTCGACGGTTTGACTATGGATAGCGTTGACACAAAGTGAGGAAAAGCGATGGCAAAATGTTTGGTGATTGGAGCCTCGAGTTTCATAGGCGTGTATGTTGTGGACGCTTTTTTGGAAGCAGGCTACGAGGTTGTTGTGACGGGGAGGAATGGGCGGCTCAAAGAGCATTACGAGAAGCGCCATATTGAGTATGTGGATTTTGATCTTTCGAATGAGCGCGCTGTAACCGCTCTGCCGAAAGATATTGATGTCGTTGCGCATTTGGCCGGACGGTTGCCGGCTAGTTCCGAATCGCACTTGATAGTGGGCGATGATGATGCGGCGATGTACATTAAGGAGAATGCTTTAAGCGTCGCATACCTCTTGGAATGGGCTTCCGACTGCGGCATAGATCGCATTATCTCGACAGTGTCATATGCGGATGTCCAAAATGCGTGGTCGATTGAGCATCCAATAACAGAGGCTATGGGTCGAGATTTTTGTCTATACGGAGACCATGCAGCTTATGTGATATCAAAGAACGCGGCTTGTGATTTGCTTCTCTATTACAATAATCAGCATCATATGAAAAATATAATATTTCGATTACCACCTGTTTATGGCGTTGGTCCTCATCTTTCTTTGAATGTGAATGGGATTGCGAAGCGATCGGGTATCGGTCATTTTATTGATTTGGCAAAAACAGGGGAGAGGATCACTGTTTATGGGGATGGATCGGATTGTCGTGATATTGTCTATGTTAAGGATGTTGCCCAGGCTTTTGTAAAGGCAGCGATGTCTGAGAAAGCGGCAGGTCTATACAATATTGGATCCGGTGTTCCCACGCCACTTTATGAGCAGGCAAAGGCAATTGCTGATGTGTTTAGCTTAGGTGGAATCGTTTCTGAAGTAGAGCTGGACGAGACCAAAAGCAATAGCATTGTTTCCTATTCCATGGATATCAGCAAGGCTATGCACGATTTTGGCTATGCCCCAGCTTTTGCATGTTTCAGAGATCTTATGTTGGACTGGAAAAGGGAGGAGGATCGCGGAGTCTATGGTCCTCTGTTCCAAGTTTAAGAGGAAGGTCTTAATAAGAACGGATAGCAACGAGGTGGTTTCGAGTGGGCATGTGATGAGATGCCTCTCCATCGCAGATGCCCTTCGCAATTTTGATATCGTTAGCGTTTTCGCGGTATCTTCGACCGACATGAATGAAGTGATTCGGGCTCGGGGATATGATTGCGTGAATTTGGGATCCAATTGGAGCAATCTCGCGTGTGACTTCCCACTAATAGAGCGATTGCTCGAAAGTGATGACTATTCTTTTGTGCTTATAGATACATACTCAATCACTAATGAGTATGTATCGCGGATTTCGGCGTATTGTCCTGTTGGCTATCTAGGAAGTAAGGCACTCATTTCGGATAGCTTGACGCTTATAGTTAACTATAGCACTGCAATAGATCAAGATTTTTATGCACAGTATTATGGAAATGAGACCACTTCGCTTCTTGGCCCGCAATTTGCTCCGTTGCGGAAGCAGTTCGCCAATGTGGAGCGATCCTTCAGAGAGAATGCTGAAAGTGTTCTGATCACGTCGGGTAATACAGGTGATGGTCGATTCCTTGCGAGCATGTTCTCTTTCATTCGGACGTGTCCAGAGTTGTCTAGTCTGCATTATTCAGTTGTGTGTGGTAGGTACTTTTCGCAAGAACAAGCTGAATGCGAGTTGCTTTCTGGGGGCGAGCTGTCTATTGATCTCCTGTCTAATGTGTCTGACATGGCTGATCTTATGTTGAACTCAGATGTGTCTATATCCGCCTGCGGCACTACAGTGTATGAATTGGGTGCATGTTCCGTGCCAACTATTGGATTCTGCCTCGTTGAGGAGCAGGTGCCAAGTGCTAAGGGATTAAGAGAGAGTGGTTCCATAATATATGCTGGGGAATCGTTTGTAGACCCTAACGCATGCGCTGAATCGGCTGTTTTAGCTTTGCGCCAATTAGTGAAGAGCTCGGATATGAGGCGATGCTATGGCGAGAAGCTGCACAGAATATCCGACGGCAAAGGAGCTTTGCGCATTGCGGAAGCTGTATCTGGTTTAATCGTTGTGGGATGAAGGATGGCTAATTTGAAAAAGGTTTTAATGCTTGGGGGCGGTCCTTTGCAGGTTCCGGCCATAGATGTGCTAAAGCGAGCTGGACATTATGTGATTTGCGCGGACTATGACGAAAATGCGCCAGGATTTGAGCTGAGCGATGAGTATGCGGTGATTAGTACGTTGGATCAGGAGGCTATATATGGAATAGCTGCGAATAAATCGGTTGACTATGTCATTACCTCAACCAGTGATGCCCCCGTAAGAGTTGCCGCCTACGTATCGGAGCGTCTTGGGCTCCCAACGGGTATTTCCTATCATAACGCGATTGCCGCTACGCAAAAAGATGTTATGCGCGAACGTTTGGATTCGAGCGGTATTGCTATTCCGGGATATAAGATCTGCCGCACCTTAGCAGAATTCGAGGCGGCTTTGGAGTTCTATCAATTCAACTGCGTTGTCAAGCCTGCTGATAGCGCAGCTAGCCGTGGCGTCGTGCTTGTTGAAGGGACGCTGTCGAATGCGCAAATATCGGCATTGTATGAGGCTACTTTGGAGGTCTCAAAAAAAGGCATCGTTATGGTTGAGGAAAGAATGGAGGGGTTTGAGGTCAGTGTCGAAGCTTTGACCATAAATAAACAAACAGTGGTTGTCGCTATAACGGATAAGCTGATTACGCCTCCGCCTTATTTTGTCGAATTAGGTCACAGTGAACCATCTGCCTTATCGTCGGCGGATCAGGCGTCAGTTGCAAACCTGGCCTGCCAGGCGATTGAGGCGATAGGCATTGTCTCCGGTCCGTCACATACCGAGATCATGATTACCAAAGATGGCCCCAAAGTTGTAGAAATAGCCGCGCGTCTCGGAGGCGATTATATCACTTCAAAGCTTGTGCCACTCTCGACGGGAGTCGATATAGTTGCTCTGTCTGTTGCGTTGGCAGTGGGGGACACGATTGATATTCCGGACTGCGTGACCACTGCTGCCAGTATAGGGTTCTTAACTTCAAGCGCAGGAATTATTGCTGAGATTCAGATAGATGATAGCTTATACAGTCTTCCGGGGTTTTATGAACTCGAGTTGTACAAAAAGCCGGGAGAGGCCGCATCTATTCCGCACTCAAGTAATGACCGGATTGGGCATATAATATGTATCGGTGGCACACGACGTGATGTGGACGAATCGATGAGAAGAGCAAAAGAGAAAATAAAGGTCGTTCTTGCGTAGATGCTCTTGCGTAGAGGTGCAAACAATTGCCTGCTTGATTTTTCGTCGACTCAGATCTCTGACCGGTTTGCGTTCAGCGGGGACAGAGGGTCGATATATGCTGCTTCGGCAGGTTCTGGTTAACGAATTGTTTGGTTCTTATTGCGCCCCCGATCTTTTTAACACAGCGAGAGCTGTTCGAAGTATGCATAAGGTATCTAAATAGAGAGAACAATTGGCGACATAAAAGTACTCCAGGTCGAGACGCTCGTCGTATTCGATGTCCGAGCGCCCATTGCAAGCCCACCAGCCAGTGAGCCCAGGCTTGACTTTGTTATATAGGGGTCGACCACCATGTTCTTCTAGCTCCCCTGGAACAAGGGGACGTGGACCGATGATGGACATATCGCCCATTATTACGTTGAAAAACTGGGGAAGTTCATCGAGCGACGTTTGTCGTAGTAATCGACCCACAGGGGTAATGCGCGGGTCGTCGTCAAGCTTCTGGCTTCTGCGCCACTCATCGTATCTCTTTGGATCTTGAAGCAACTCTGCGAGTATTTCGTCTGCGTTCCATACCATGGAGCGCAGTTTCCAGAGTTGAAAAGGCTTGCCCCGAAGACCAATGCGTGTTTGCTTATAGAAGATAGGATGGGTGTCGCCGGTGACAAGATAGGAGATTTTCACGATGGCGGCAACGGGTAAGGTGATTGCGCAGCCGGCGATGCCTAGCAAGAGGTCGAATGCGCGTTTGGTTGGAAGATAGATGGTTTGCGCGGCGCCAAAGGAATGACGCTGTAGATCAAGCGTCTTCACGATACCGATCTGTCCAATCTCTTGCGTCTCAGCTGAAACACCTAGGGATTCTGCTAGGCCAATACGTACTTTATAGCCCTCGGCCATGAGATTTTCGATTACTTCATAGTTCATTCTCGATGGCTGAGCTAGGATGACTACCTCGTCCGCGTTAGTAAGCGAGCAGAGGGGCAGCAGCTCTGTGCATGGTGCGGCAGGCCTTTGGAGGAATATGTCGACTGGGGGAGAGTCCGTGAAGCAGAAGCCGACGATGCGAGAAACTTTCATATCGTCGGCGTAAAGGCGCTGCTCAGACTCTTCGGCGTTCTCCGAAGAACAGACGAGCACGATGCGCTTTATACTATCCTGCGGACGGTTGTTCCAGCGCGAGAGGAGCCGTCGCTTGTGCGCATATTTCAGGAGGAGGGCGAGGCTTGTGTAAACTGAGTAGGTGACGACAATCATCTCACGCGAGAAGTCTTCACCCATTTTGAGGAGATAGAAGAGCGCGCAGGCTGTAAGAAAGCTCTCGAGCGCAAGAACCAGCTGAATGCGAACGTCCTCCCAGTATCGGCGGCGAAAGATGCCGCTGTAAGGATTGGTGAGTATTGTGAACAGCAGGTCGCCCAAGGCAAGGCACAGCAGTAGACCACGCCAAGAGGGCGATTCAATAAATCCAAAATTGCCAAATTTGAAGAAATAGGCAAATGAAAATGCAACGACGAGGGCTATCTCGTCGAGAAGCAGAAAATCCGCGTGCTTGGACAGGCTTGTAATGCTATTTGACTTCATGATGCGCATTATACAGAACAAAGCTGCTGGTAGTGAAGGGATTCGGGCGCAGACGCAGCGCTTCGTGCGAGCGAGTGGTATCTGGGGGCGCACTTCGTTGTGCCGCGGCAGCCAGAGTCGCAATGATTGGCTGGTAGAGTATGCATTGTAAAGACGGGAGCCCTCAGGTGGCGGTGTCCCCGGTGCGGGTGCAGTCAGGCCATACTCGCGATTCCGGCGCCGATGTTGTTGCGACTAAGGAATTGTGCTGATAGGGCTGGCCTATTGTTCGCTAATCTCCTCGCTGAGCCATCCGATGCCGCGAACGTCTTTATCGTAAACGTGAAGGCTTAAGGTGCCCTTGCTGTTTCTGATGAGCTCGGCATAATTATCCTGAAGATGCATGAGCGAGGAGCTGCTTTCCAGCATTTCGCAAGTGTTAGCGGCCTTGAGAATGCCGATCGTGGCCTTGTGCTCTTCATGTATCCCGAGTGTGACTTCTTCTTGCGTGACTATGGCGCAGGTGCCGCTATCGGCGAAATCGAAGTCAAGGCGTTGCCCTAGAACGGCAAAGCATTCCAAGAATTCATTTAATACTCTTTGTCGAATAGGGCCGTATCCAAATTGGCCGAGAAAGCGCGATAATTCGTGCCCCATCGTTTCTTCGGAGCATCCTATGCTGCCTAAAGGGAGCTTCTTGCTCAGTTGCTTCTCGTCGAGTTCGATCAATCTCACGGTTGCTTCATGCATTTTCTCTCTATTGCGGATGGCGTGCGCTACACCGTCGGTGAATTCTCTCAGCCGAGAGGTCGCATTAAACATCGGGCGTCCGTAGATGAGCAATCGTTCGACATCGATACTGTCAAATGTCCCATTGTCGATCTTTTTGCCAAGGGCTCGCAGCAGAGCTAGGGCGGCGGGACTAACACTGCGTCGGTCAGGGCCGACTTGACGCTGTGGTGCTCGCGTCTGATTCTGCGTAAGGATTGTCATTGAGGTGTCTTCCTCCTTGCATGTTGCGCCGTGGACGCTTTTCCGAATCCTGCAGGTCTATGCGGTAGTGACGTACAGCGCACGCCTCCAAAATCATTGCGTAGGGGTCTGGGCGTGAAATCTAGGTCGGGAACGATCCTCAGCGATTGAGACACCTACGACGATGTTGAGTCCCCCTGGGGTTTCCCGTTAACCCTTTTTAGGGCTTCGAATACCAACTTTTCGTCCAGATTGAATTGTTCGATAACCTCCTGGTGGCGAGAAACAGCGCGTTTGCCTACTCCAATTTTGAAATATGGTAGACCAAGGCACCATACAAAAAACTCCTCGTTGGACAGTTCGTGCAGTGGCTTTTCAAATATTTGCTCCACAGTGCTCTTATCCGACGGAAAGAATTCCCGAATACCAAATTTAACAGATACATTATCGATGTAGCTTTGGGCGATCCAATCCCTCGCGTGTTTGCGTGCCTCTGAGTCCTTTCCAAATTGTCGTATGTGGCCGTTGAGGATCATGTTTGAGTAAAGCACTTCGAATATCTTGCGTCGAATGCGGTAGTGGTAAGAGCCTAATTCGATTCCAACTGTGCGTATTAGCTGCATTTCGATCGTTCCGTAGCCACGTTGAAAAACCATTTTTGTGGTTTCAATCGGATGGGACAGATGCCTCAGTGATAAATGCTTCTTGATCCCTTTAGCTACTTGGGCGAATGTGATCGCATGGCGTGTCTCTTTGCGCGAGAAGAAGGTGTGATCCTCCATTTGTGCCAGTATCTTAAACTTCTCGTGATTTTCCTCATGAAGGCGGTAATCGCTCATCGCGTGCTTCGCGGTCAGCGCATCAAGCGTCTTGGAAACTGGTTTTATAGAGAAGGGGGATCTTGACAGGAGAAGCAATGCTCCGATCATTGAGGCGATGCCTATGATCTGGGTGCCAAAGCTTCCTATGCCTGATCTAGCTGTCGCCAAAACTATGAACACTGTTGCGGCGTAGAACCATCCATAGTATTCAAATATGATACGAAATAAGAAATCTACTATTTTATATGGTATGGAGAATATTTTTACGAGTTTCTCATCGGCGTTGAATACTTCGAGGATAAGAAATAAAAGGCTCTTCGGTGGTTTCTGTGGGAGAGATTCCGGCATAGGCCCAGCTCAGC
>OLPO01000193.1_pt1 | contig 53372 bp, 41 predicted proteins | sample 1672831 | NCBI WGS metagenome assembly OLPO01 (sample SAMEA3136728, study PRJEB25190) | human gut metagenome | reverse complement strand
TAAAATGACCTTTTGGCTCAGAAAGTGGTACACTGTAATAGTGCAACGTATGGGATTTTTTCAACAAGCCTGTCAAGGGGAGTTTTGCCGTGGATGAACTGTTGAGAGCCTGGGAGACGACATTTGGCTGCAGCACGCTGCCTTTCGGTGTCGCCGAAGTGCTGCTTGACGATCGGGGGCGTCCCTATGATTTCGCCTATCGCTATATCAACGCCGCGGCGGCCGCTCTGACCGGCCATGTGGCGGAGGACCTGCTCGGCGAGGAGGCCTACGCCCTGTGGGGCGGCGATCCCATCTGGCTCGACCACTTCTACGAGGCGGCCTACGAGGGCCGCGCCTCGGAGTTCGAGGCGCCTTCCGAGATGCTCCAGCAGTTCTTCCGCGCCGAGGTGTTCCCCATTTCCGAGGGGCTGTGCGGATTCACCATCCACGACGTGACGGACTGGATTCTGCCCGCCCAGCGCTCCATGGAGAAGGCGGCCGCCGGTCTGTTCTTCTACGATATGCGCTACCGTCAGATGCTTCTGACGGAGCAGGCCCGCGAGCAAAGCGGCGTGGACAGCAACTATATCAGCCTGACCGAGTTCATCAACCTCACCTTCGGCAGCACCTTAAGCGAAGAGGTGCGTCAGAAGATGAAGGCCTTCCTCGAGCGACGCGAGGCCTTCTACCAGGAGGGACGCCTTCCCAACGGCCGGTGGCTGCGCATGAGCCTCGATCACACCGACCGCTCCGAGCGATTCGCCTTCGGCTTTCTGGAGGATTTCACACGCACGAAGCTGGCGGAGGAGCGCAGCGAGCAGTACATCGACATCATCGACAGCCTGGGAGCGGAGAACTTCGCGCTGTACCTGGTCGATTTGGAAACCCAGGAACTCGAGGTGTGCCGGCGCGGCGAGGAGATGACGGCGGAATTCGCCCTGGCCAGCGCGGAAGAGGGCGACTATCCCGCCGCCATGGAGCGCTACATCGACACCTTCGTGGTGGCCGAGGATCGCTCCCGGGTGCGGGCGGAAATCGGCGGCGAGGCCTTGTGGCGCCGCCTGGAAGCGGGGGAGACCGATTTCTCCGTGGGCTATCGGCGCCTGTTCGGCGATGAAGAGCAGTACGTGGAACTGCGCATCATCCGCCTGCCCCAGCGCGATTCGAAGGTCATTTTAGCGGCCCGCAACGTCACCGGCGAAATGCGCGAGCAGTTGCGCCAGAAGGTGGCGCTGCAGAACGCGCTCGATTTGGCCGAGCATGCGAGCCAGGCGAAATCGACCTTCCTCACCAACATGTCCCACGACTTCCGCACGCCCATGAACTCCATCTCGGGCTTCGCGTCCATCGCGCTGGATCACCTGAACGACACCGATCGTGTGCGCGACTGCCTGCGCAAGATCATGCTGTCCAGCGATCACTTGCTGAGCCTGGTGAACGACATTTTGGATGTGAGCCGCATCGAGAGCGGCAAGATGTCCTTCAACGAGGACATCGTCAGCCTGCCGGATGCCGTGATCGAGGTGCAGGGCATGTTCGGCGAGAAGGCGGCGGCCAGCGGCGTCGACCTGACGATCGATGTGGACAACGTGGCCCATCCCCAAGTGGTCACCGATCCCTTGCGCCTGAACCAGATCCTCGTGAACACCGTGGGCAACGCGGTGAAGTTCACGCCCTCCGGGGGGCTCGTCACCGTGGCGCTCACCGAGCTTGCCGACGCGCCCCGCGGCTTCGGCGCTTATCGCTTGACCGTGAGCGACACCGGCTGCGGCATGACGCCGGAGTTCCTCGATCGCATCTTTCTGCCCTTCGAGCGCGATGGCCTCGGGTACGCCAACAAGACCGAGGGCACGGGGCTGGGCATGACCATCACCAAGAGTCTCGTCGACCTTATGGGCGGCGAGATAGCGGTGGAAAGCGTCGTGGGCCGCGGCTCGACGTTCGCCATCACGCTGCCGCTGCGCGCGGCCGACGCCGACGAGCTGGCCGAGGCCCGCGAGAAAGCGGTGGCGGCTGAGCGGTGCCAGCGCGATTTTACCGGCTGCAAGGTGCTCGTGGTGGACGACGACGATCTGTCCCGCGAGATTCTGGTGGAGATTCTGAAGGACTACGGCTTTAAGCCCGAAGAGGCGCGCGACGGCGATGCGGCCGTGCGCAAGGTGGCCTCCGTGGAGCCGTTCTACTACGACGCCGTGCTCATGGACATGCGCATGCCCCGCATGGACGGCGACGAGGCCACGCGTGAGATTCGCGCCCTGGATCGGCCAGACGCCGCCACGCTGCCCATCATCGCCGAGACGGCCGACGCCTTCGAGGAGGGCCAGCGCCGCGCCCGCGACGCCGGCATGACGGCGCTGACTACCAAGCCGCTGAACATCCACGAGCTGGTAGCGCTTCTGGCCGAGTACATTCCAGAGAAATAGAAACGCGCGGGCCACGAGCGGCCCGCGCGTTCTTGCATCGACGGTTCGAAGAGGTGCGCTCTTAGGCCACCGGCGGGGTGCCCTCCCAGTTGCCGGCGATGGCGTCGATCATGACGCGGGCGCCGAAGGGCAGCTCACCGCATCCCACGACCTTGCGGGCCGGCTTGTGGTCGCCGAAGAAGGCGGCGTAGGCCTCGTTCATGGCGGCAAGATCGGCGATGTCGGCCAGGTACACATTCACCTTCACGATGTCTTCCACCGCGTGGTCGACCGACTCGACGATGGCCTTCACATAGGCGAGGCACTGAGCGGTCTGCTCGGCGACGGTGCCGTCGATGAGCTTGCCGGACAGATCGAGCGGCAGCTGGGCGGAGATGTTGTTGTAGTGCGAGAAGGCCACGGACTGGGTGGCAAGCGGGCACTTCGGAGCGGCGTCGGTGTTGCACGCCTCGATGATGAGGCCGTGACGGTCCTCGATGGCCTGGGGCGGCGTGCCGTCGCCGTGAGACACGACAGCCTCGACGGCCACGTCGCAGTGGTAGGGCAGATCCTTCACCGGCACCACGGTACGGGCCGGCAGGTAGTTCACGGCGCGCGCGATGCCGGAATCGGGGAAGAACGTCTTGTACACGTCGTCCACCACGCTCGCATCGGCAAGGTTCTTCACGAAGATGGTCACCTTCACGATGTCGTCGAAGGGCACGTCCACGGAGGTGAGGATGGCCTTCACGTTCGCGAGGCACTGCGCGGTCTGCGCGGCCACGTCGCCCAGGATGGGACGGCCCGTGCCGGGATCGAGCGGCAGCTGCATGGTGATGTTGTTGTAGTGGGAGAACGCCACGGTCTGGGTGGAGCCGGCGTCGTAGGGGGCGGCGTGGGTGTTGTTGGTGAGCTTCACCAGGTCGCCGGCCTGCGGCACCGACTGGGTGCCCTCGCCGTTATCGACGAGCGCCTCGACGAACACGAGCGCGTCCTGGGGCAGGGCGTCGACGGCCGCCACGGTGCGGGCGGGCTGGTAGGTGGGGAAGAAGGAGGCCTGCACCTTCTCCACCGCGTTCAGATCCATGATGTCGGCCAAAAAGATGGACACGCGGATGATGTCGTTCATGTCGTGGCCGATGCTCTCCACGATAGCCTGCAGGTTCTTGAAGCACTGCTCGGCCTGCTCGGCGGCGCCGCCCGCCACGATGGCACCCGTCGCCGGGTCGATGGGCAGCTGGGCGGAGAGGTTGTTGTAGTGGGAGAACGCCACCGTCTGGGAATACAGGTCGCTCACGGGCGCCTTGTCGGTGTTGCGGGCCACTACCACGTTCGGATCGCTCATTGGTACCCCTTTCAAAGGTAAGAATCAGCAGCGACGCACAAATTGTGCAAGTGCATTAAACATGATGAAAAGAGTCGTTGTCAATGAGGAAAGCTTATTGCTACATTGTCGATGGGAAATTGGAGTGATCTTGACAAATGAAACTTCTTCAAATGCTCGGGTCATGTCTGTAAAATTTGAGCATATGAACAAAACCAAGTCAGTTATGGGTTTTTGGCGATGAAGTCGCGTCGATGGCACCTTAATTTCGACTCGCGTTGAGGTGGTAGCCGCAAATCGGCGAAGTTTAATGAAGAACCGTCAATTTGGGGCTACTTTTCAAGCAAAATGACCCGAATTGGTCTAAATCTAGCCGCAAATCGACGAAGTTTAAGGTAAAACCGTTGATTTGAGGCTAGGTTTTAAAGACGGGGCGTTTGGGGCAAAAGGCGTTTTGGGCTGAGTCCTTGAACTGGATAAAGGGGATGTTTAGAATTGTTCTCCATTTCAATGGCAATTCAAATGAAAGAAATTCTTAATGCTTCGACTGCACATACTGGCCAGCGGCAGCGGCGGGAACGCTGCCATTGTGGAGAACGCGGTGACGGGCGAGGGGGTACTTGTCGATTGCGGCATCTGCAAGCGGGACTTCTTCGCCCGGGCCGAGGAGGCCGGGTTCAATTTGGAGAAGCTGCGGGCCGTCGTGATCACCCACGACCATGGCGACCATACGAAGGGGCTGGGCGTGGTCCTGCGCGGGCTGGCGAAGGCGGGGGCGCATCCTGCGGTGTGCGCCAGCGAGGCGGTGTTCGTGGCCTCCGCGCCTCTGCGCGAGGCTGTGGCCAGCGTCGGCGCCGCGTTCGAGCCCTTCGACGGAGGCGATCGGCTCGATTTGGCCGGCCTGGCCGTGCGTCCCTTCCGCACTTCCCACGATGCGGCCGATTCCTACGGGTTTCGGTTCGAAGAGCGCGGAAGCGGTTGCGACTCCCTCGGCTACATGACCGACACCGGTGTCGTGACCGATGCGGCCTGGGAGGCGCTTTCCGGCGTGCACCTGCTGGCTCTGGAGAGCAACCACGATGCGCGCATGCTTCAGATGGGCCCCTATCCCTACGTCATCAAGCAGCGCATCGCATCGGCGCGCGGGCATCTGTCCAACGACCAGGCGCGCGAGGCCCTGGATAACTTGGCTCACGAAAACTTGCGCGCGGTGGCGGCCATGCACGTTTCCCAGGAGAACAATACCTACCGGCTCCCGCGCGACACCTTCGAGGCCGTCATTGCCGAGCGCGGCCTTCCCACGACGGTCTCTGTCGCCTTCCAAAATCGCCTCGTGACCATTGGGTAGCGGCTCTACAGCTGCACGGCGTACACGCGGCCGGCGCCGCAGAGCTTGCCGAAGATGTACTTGTTGGAAGCCGACTCGTCGGTAGTGTAGACGCGCCCGTCATGGGATTCGATGCCCTCTTGCATGGGCGGTCCGACCAGATCTTCCGTCAGGTTGCGGGAATCGAGGCAGAACAGCTCCACCTCGTCGCCGGAGCCGGTGGTGAAGGTGCCGTCGGGCGCGGCGAGGTTCACGTTGTAGGCGAGCAGGTGCGAAGGCGCGATGCCATAGGAGACCGACAGCACGATGCGTCCGTCGTCGGTGATACAGGTGCCCTGGACCATGCCGGGAATGGAGAACACGTTGTCGGGCACGGTGAGGAAACGGCCCGGCTCTGCAGGATCGGCGGCGAAAGCGTACATGACGGCGGGGTTCTCGGTGCCGTCCGGCGTGGTGATGTGGTGGTTTTCCGGCGTCTCATAGTCGTTCGGGTAGTAGAAGTTCCCGAGCAGAAGCTGGCCCTGCTCGATGTTCATGAAGGCGGGGGAGAAGTCGACATCCACCTTCTCGGTGGCCTGCACGGAGGCGCCGTCCTCGGCGAACAGCAGGTCGTCCATGGGGATGACGAGATAGCCCTCCTCGCAGGCCAGATAGGCGTACTGCTCATTGGTGGTGATGGCCGAGCCGTGGCCGTCGTAAGGGGAGCCGTCGGGCAGGGAGACGTAGAACTTCGTGATGGTGCCGTCGGCAGCGCGGCGGTAGATGGGCGAGGGGGAATGGTCGGCCATGTACCCGCTGAACAGCCACGAATCGTCGGCTTCCACGTGGTCGAGGTCCTGGGGGACGAAGCCGGTGTTGATGCCGGGGATGTCGAAGGGGGATTCCGCGCGGTCGAAGAAGGGAGCGAAGGCGACGCGCATGTAAATGTTGAGGGCGACCATCGCGATAAGCGCGATGCCGACGATGACGCCGATGACGATGCCGGTGATTTTCAGCGCCCGATGGCTTTTCGCGGCCATGGCGACCTCCTTAAGCGTTGGCGGTTCGGCGAGCGACGATGGCTCGACTTCAGCATACCCGTGCCCGCGCTTCGGGCGCTGGCTCGTGGGCGCTACGTCATGAGTTTGTTTCAGTTCGCTTCGCTGGGCCGATGGTTGCCCTGAAGTGCCGTCAGTGGTGTATACTCTTTAGTCGCATTTTTCACGAGCGCGGCGGCTCGAACACTTGGGTTCGCGCTTCCGCAAACACAAAGGAGCCCCTGTGATCAGAGAGATTGTCACCGACGAGGAAATCCTGTCGAAGCCCTGCGAGGCCGCCACGGCCGAGGACGCCGCCATCGCCGACGATTTGGTGGAGACGCTGCTCGCCAGCGATGAGGCCATGTGCCTGGCCGCCAACCAGATCGGCGAGACCCGCCGCATCATCGCCTATCTGAACGACGCCGGTCGGCCGCAGGTCATGTACAACCCGCGCATCGCGCAGAAGCTGAAGCCCTACACGGCTGTCGAGGCCTGCCTCTCGCGCGAGGAGCCGACGGCCGTCACGCGCTACGATTGGGTGCGCGTGAGCTACGAGGTGCTGGCCGATGGCAAGCTCATCGAGCGCAAGAAGAAGCTCGAGGGCAACGCCGCCCAGGCCGTGCAGCACATGATCGACCACTGCGAGGGCATCCTTGTCTAGGGAAGAGCAACAGAGCGCCGACGCCCCTTCCGTAGGGGGCGACCTTGGTCGCCCCTCGGCCGCGAGCAAAGTAGCTTCCGCAGATCCCGTCTTCGCCGCCGAGCAGGCGCACCTGAGTGAGACTTACGGCAAGCTGGAGAAGATCGGCCGCGATGCGCTGGCCGCCATGGAAGCTGTGGCGGCCCAGGCCGCCGAGGACAAGAAGTCCATGGCCGAGGAGCTGGCCGTGAACTTCGCCACCTGGGATGACATCCTGGAGACCCATGCCGACATCGTGGCCATGAACAACATCATCGAGGTCCACGACATGGCCAACTCCGTGCAGGTCGAGCGCCTGCGCGCCGTGGAAGTGCTCTTGCGCGAGCCCTACTTCGCGAAGATCGCCCTGCAGTTCAAGGAGGGCCATGCGGCCAAGGAGCTCTACATCGGCTCGGCGGGCATTTCGGACGAGAACTACCGGCGCCTGGTCGTGGATTGGCGCAGCCCTGTGGCCGAGGTGTACTACAACCAGGCCATGGGCCCCACCTCCTATGTGGCCGATGGGCGCACCATCCACGTGGACTTGCAGCTGCGCCGCCAGTTCGAAATAGAAGAAGACCGCCTCATCACCTACTTCGATTCGGACGTGGCCATCGAGGACAAGCTGCTGCTCGCGTCGCTTTCCCGCGGGCGCTCGGCCCACATGCAGGCCATCACCGCCACTATCCAGCGTGAACAGAACGCCGTCGTACGCCACGAGGACGTGCCGGTGCTTCAAGTGGCGGGCATCGCCGGCTCGGGCAAGACCTCGGTGCTCATGCAGCGCATCGCGTATCTGTTCTACCAGCATCGCGGCGCCCTGGACCCGACTCAGGTCTTCCTCATCTCGCCGAATCCGGTCTTCGGCCGCTACATCGACCGCGTGCTGCCCGACCTCGGCGAGCGCAATCCGGAGATCCTCACCTGGGAGGAGTTCCTGGCGCCGCTTCTTCCCGCCGGGCGCGGCGTGGGCGAGAGCGACGTATCGCTTGAGCGCCTGCGGGCCATTGATGCGGCGGTGGCCTCCTTCGAGTTCGCACGCAGCGACTTCCGCGACATCACGAGCGCCGGCGTGCGCCTGCTCGGCGGGGATGCGGTGGAGAAGGTGTCGGCGAAGTTCGCGAACCTGCCGGCCGGCCCGCACCGCGCGACGCTCATGGCCGAGGAGCTGTCCGCTCGCTTGACGGCGCGGCTGAAGTCGCTGGCGGCGCTGGAGGATACGCATGATGAGATCGCCTCGCTTCCCGTGGACGAGCAGCTGCGCCTGTTCGGAGAGGTCTTCGACCCCCAAAGCGACGAGGAGGCCCGCACGCTGGCCCTCGCGTATTTGGAAGAGAAGCATGCCGATGCCCTGCGCGCCATGGACGCCATGGAGTGGCTTGACATCGACCGCGTGGCCGCGCGCCTGCTTGGCCGCGAGGGGCTGACCTCGGTGGAATGGGTCTACTTGAAGATGGCGCTCACGGGGCTGGGGAATCCCGAGGCGCGCTACGTCATGATTGATGAGGCCCAGGACTATTCCCAGGGCCAGCTGGCGGTGCTCGCCCGCTACTTCCGCCGGGCGCACTTCCTGCTTTTGGGCGACCCGAACCAGGCCATCTTCGAGGGAACGGCCACGTGGGACGAAATGCGGGCGGTGTTCGAGGAGATGCACGGCGCCGTTTCGCAGTGCCGCCTCATGACGAGCTACCGGTCCACCCCCGCCATCACCGACCTGTTCGCACGCCTTCTGCCCGCGGGCGAGGCCATGGAGGTGGCCTCGGTGCAGCGCGAGGCCCCGGCACCGGAGATCGTGGTGTGCGAGGGCGCCGACGAGTGGAAGGCGGCCCTGGCGGAAGCCGTGCGCGTCGCACGCGATGCCGGCGGTCTTACGGCGGTGATCGTTCCCTGGAAGAACGACGCCAAACGCCTCGCGAAGGCGCTGGACGGCGTCATCGCAGGGAACGTCGAATCCCCCGTAGGGGGCGACCTCGGTCGCCCCTCGGCCGCAAGCGATGCCAATGCGGGGCAGGGCGTCGTTGTCCTCGGCGAGGGCGACAGCCTGCCGGATGAGGGCATCGTCGTGGTGCCGCTGAAGTTGGCGAAGGGCCTCGAGTTCGATCGCGTCGTCATCCCCGACGCCTCGGCCCGCACCTTCCCGGAAAGCGACATCGCCCGCCGTCGCCTCTACACCACCATCAGCCGCGCCACCCGCCACCTCACCATCCTGTCCAACGGCGACCTGACGGAACTTTTAGGATAGCTATGCCGAAGAAGCAATCGCTTACGATGCGCAGTTTGCACTACTATTGGCTGGCGACCCGCAATCACCTGGGGCTGTTCGTGGCCCTTGTCGCCTCGACGATCGGGTTCTGCGGTTTTCTCACCTACGGCAACCCCTACGTGATGAGCCTCATCGTCGACCGCATCAGCGCCGACCCGGTGGCGCCCGAGGCCGTATTCGACGTGTTCGGTCCTTACATCGCGGCGCTCATCGGCATCAACTTGGCGGGCCAGACCTGCAGCAAGCTTCAGGACTACACGCTGTGGAAGCTGCAGATCGCCGTGAACTACGACTTGGCCACCATGGCCTTCGATTGCCTGTGCAACCAGTCGCTGTCGTTCCATTCCAACCGCTTCGGTGGCACGCTCGTCAGCCAGACCTCGAAGTTCATGGCCGGCTACACCCAGCTGCTCAACACCATGAACTTCCCGTTCTTGCCGATTCTCTGCTCCATCACCTTCACGTGCCTCATTCTGTTCCCGGTGGTGCCGGCCTATGCGGCGGTGCTCATGGCCATGCTCGCGGTGTATGCGGTCATCAGCTACCTTATGTACAAGCGCATCCTGCATCTGAACGAGAAGGCCGCGAGTGCCCAGAACCAGTTGTCGGGCGAGCTGTCGGACGCGGTCACCAACATTCTGGCCGTGAAGACCTACGGGCGCGAGGACTACGAGCGGCGTCTGTTCGACACGGCGAACCGCGAGGTGGTGGCGCGCGATTCGAAGCGCATGCGCGCCTCGCTCGCCCGCGGCATCACCACGGCGGCTATCACGGTGGTCATCATGTCCGTGGTGACGGTGTTCATCTCCGGCGGCAACGCCTGGTTCGGCATCACGCCGGGCACGGTCATCCTCATGTTCACCTACACGAACACGGTGACGAACCAGTTCAACTTCATCAATACCGGCCTGCAGCGCATCAACCAGGCCTTCGGCGATGCAAGCGGCATGACGGCGGTGCTCGACGAGCCGCGGCTCGTGGCCGATAAGCCAGGAGCGCAACCGCTCGATGTGGAGCTGGGCGACATCAACTTCAAGGACATCAACTTCTGGTATACCGACGGCGACGTGCGAACCCAGGTGTTCCGCGATTTCAACCTGCAGATTCCCGCCGGGCAGCGCGTGGGCCTGGTGGGTATGTCCGGCGCGGGGAAGACGACGCTCACGAAGCTGCTGCTGCGCTTGGCCGACATCCAGGAGGGCGAGATCCTGGTGGATGGCCAGAACGTGGCCGACGTGACCCAGCAGTCGCTGCGCCGCCAGATCGCCTACGTGCCTCAGGAGGCGCTGCTATTCCACCGTTCCATTGCCGAGAACATCGCTTACGGGCGGCCCGATGCTACCATGGAGGAGATCCGCGAGGCGGCGCGCGCGGCCAACGCGCTGGAGTTCATCGAGGATTTGCCCCAGGGCTTCGATACCATCACCGGCGAGCGCGGCATCAAGCTCTCGGGCGGCCAGCGCCAGCGCATCGCCATTGCGCGCGCCATGCTGGCCGACTGCCCCATCCTCGTGCTGGATGAGGCCACGAGTGCTTTGGACTCGGAAAGCGAGGCTGCCGTGCAGGAGGCCCTTGCGCGCCTCATGGAGGGCCGCACCGCCATCGTGGTGGCCCACCGCCTTTCCACGGTGGCGAGCCTCGACCGCATCGTCGTGCTGTCCCAGGGACGTATCGTGGAGGACGGCCCCCATGCCGAGCTCGTGGCGAAGGGCGGCGACTACGCCCGCCTCTGGAACCGCCAAACCGGCGCCTTCGCGGGGGAGTAGGCGCCGGGTTTCATCCAGTGGTTCGACCTGCCGAGTGCTGGTGACACAAAACGTGCGCGGAAGGGCTTGTTTTGTCACCGAAGTCTGGGCCTATAGCTTTACGACGGCGTCGGCGCGGCCGGATTCGGTGGCGTTTATGAGGACGGTGGCGGAAGGGGAGGCGATATCCCCGGTGCACAGGGCATAGAGCCCCGGGCGGCTCACCGTGACGGCGCCGAGCTCGTCGGTGGATAGCGTGCGGTCGCGGGAGGGGATGACGGTGCCGTCCTCGGCCACGGCGGCGGTGCAGAGGTAGACTTCCCCGGCTCCGCTTTCCACGGCGAAGGTGAGGCCCGTCTCCGTCGCACTGGCCGAGCCGGTGCCCTCTACGGCGGCGCGGCCATCGCTGTGGCAGGAAACGCACTGCTCGCCGGATTTCGTGATGGGGTGGCTTGATGCGCAGCCAGCCAGAGTGCCGGCGCTCGCTGTCAGGAGACAGGCGAGGGTGAGCGCGGCAAGGCACGTGCGTTGGGGATGCCGATGCGCGGCGGCGTTGGTGCGAGGCAGGATGAAAAGGCCCATGACTCTCCTCGGGATGGTGTTGGGAATTGAGTGACAAAGGCAGTCTACCATTCGTTGCGTCATTCCTATCATACCCAGAGTCGTATTTCCCGCGAGCAAGCTTCGAAGCGTAAATCTGGCAAGTTTTTCGAGGGTTTCGACGTGTCTCCTGAAGGCTCCTCTGCGAAAGTAACGTATTGTGCTAATTCTCGCTGGGAAATGGTCAGCAAACAAGGAAGATGGGGCCATTTCTGGCTCTCTGAGGGAAGCGCTTGTCGAAAACCTCGAAAAACTAGCCAGGATTGCTGGATTTCGAAGTCGCGCATGATAAAAGATATGACGCGAACGCGGGAGCGAATCCGTGCTTTCTTTTTGCTGGGTGGCTTTTGAATGTGCGAGAGCAAAGGCCTCGCGTCCGCTGTGTGAGGGGGCGAGTTGTGGTACCCTCAAGACTTTGCATTCGGTAATTGGGAAAAGGAGGTGCGGTGGGTCTGGGCGGTATCAAGCTGGCTGAATACGCTGATCCACGCGCCGTGTCGCGGGGTGTGGGCATTGCCGCCAATGCCGCATCTATCGTGGATCGGCGCGTTCGGCGCAGCGATGACGTGTCGGTGGTCACCGGTCGGGTGGCGTCGGCCTCGGGCATTGCCGATTACTTCAACGTTGATGTCGTGTTCGCCGATTTCGAGTCCCGCATTATCGACTACGATTGCGATTGTCCTGCCGCCGCGCGCTTCGACGGCATGTGCAAGCACTGCGTGGCGCTGACGGTCGCCTATTTCGCACAACCGAAATCCTTCGAGGAGGCGTGCGATGGCCGCGTTGCGGTTTCGTCGGCGCGGAAGACGAGCGAGGCGCTGGCGCAGTGCTTGGCAGCGCGCCCGGGTGCGACAGGCGTGAATGCCGGCTCGGCGATCGCGGGCACGGCTTCGGGTGCCGTGCATCTTGCGGTGCATCTTGCCTATGACGGTCGCTTCTGGTCGATGAGCCTTGATGCGGAGGGGCCGCAAGGCGCCTATGTGGTGCGCGATATGGAGGCCTTCGCCCATCGGGTGCAGCGCGGGGAGTTCTTCTCCTATGGGAAGAAGCTCGCCTTCGCGCACAGGCTCGAGGCCTTCGACGGGCCTTCCCGGGCCGTGGCCCGCAAGGTGGCGGAGCTGTTTCCCGATGAGCGCCTGTTCGGCGGCTCGATGTTTCGCACGGCGGGGAGCAAGCGCGCGGTGCGCCTGCGCGAGGCGGAACTGGCTGACCTTTTGACGGCCATGGGGGAGGGGGCTGAGTTCACGTTTGGGGGATGGGAGGCGCCGCCGTCGGTCGCGAGCCGGGGCGCGGCGGCGCCTGGTGCGAGGGAGGGCGATGAGAAGCAGGACAACGGCGACGACCGTTGGGTTGTCGCCGGGGATGTTCCGGCGTTAACGCTGCGGTTCGTTCCTGCCGACGGCGGCTTTGAGCTGGCGCTTTCCGAACGAGTGCTCGTGGTGCGTGGGCTGGAAGAGGCCTTCGTGCTTTCCGACGGCGTGGCCGCGCGGGCGATGGGTGCCGACGCGCGGGCCTTCGCCTGGTTGCGCGAGGCGGGCCTGACTGGCGACGGCGCTGCGGGGGCGGTCTTCATCGCCGAGCGCGATGCGGAGGCGTTCTGCCGTCGCGCGCTGCCCGTGCTGGAGGAGACCATCGATGTGGCGCTGCCCGAGACGTGGGAGGCGCTGCGCCCGGTGGCCGGCACGCTTGCCTTCTACTTTGATGTGACGGGGAAGAAGGAGGCCGCGCTCATCCGCCTCACGGTGAAGGCCTTCTACGGCGAGCGGGAGGTAGTGCTGGAAAGCCCCGCCGATTCCGCCGAGGAGCCGGAGCTGCGCCCGGCTTCGAGTCAGGCCTTCCGCGACCAGGATTTGGAAGATGCGGGTGTGGCCGTGGCCGCGCAGTTCTTCGACGGGTCCATGACCTTGCCCCTGCGCCAGACCGAATTGGCCGGCGATCTGCTCTACGGCGGTCTCGTGCAGTTCCGCGCGATTGGCGAGGTGTTTACCACGCCGGCGTTCGATAGGCTCATCGTCGAGCGGCCGCCGCGGGTGTCGTTGGGCCTTTCCCTGCGGGCGAACCTCATTCAGATGGATGTGCGCGAGAGCGATCTTTCCGCCGATGAGCTGCGGGCGATGCTTTCTGCCTACCGGCGCCGCAAGCGCTTCCACCGCATGAGCGACGGGCGCATCGCCGCTTTGGGCGAGGGGGACGTGGCGGCGCTCGGCGACATGATGCGGGACTTGGGCGTGTCGGCCGACGAGTTGCTGGATGGCGGCGCCGAGTTGCCGACCTACCAGGCGTTCTACCTAGATCGGGAATATGGCGACGCCGTGCGCGACCGCGCCTTCGAAGACTACCTGCGCTGTTTGGACGAGCCGGGCGAGCTTGTGGCGGCGCCCGCATCCCTTGTGGACACGCTGCGGCCCTACCAGGTAGAGGGTTTCCGCTGGCTGGCGCGCCTGGCGTCCCTCGGCTTCGGCGGCATCCTGGCCGATGAGATGGGCCTTGGCAAGACGCTGCAGATGATCGCCCTGGTGAAGAGCTTGCGCGATTCGGGGCAGTTGGGCGGTCCGGTGCTCGTGGCCTGCCCCGCCTCGCTCGTGTTCAACTGGGCCGACGAGTTCGCCCGGTTCGCTCCCGATGTGCCGGTTTGCGCCTTAGAGGGCTCCCGAGCGCACCGCGAGGCGCTACTATTCCGTGCGACGCAGGGGATAGACGAAGGGCGCGTTCTCGGGTGCGGGGACGATGCGGGCGAGGACGCGCGAACGGCTGGCGAGCGAATCGCTGGCGCTTCGAGCGCCGATGTCCCGTGCGTGATCGTGGCCTCCTACGACCGCGTGCGCATCGATGGCGCGCAGCTCGCGCGTGTCGAATGGGGCTTGGTGGTGCTCGACGAGGCCCAGTACATCAAGAACCACGCCACCAAGACCACCCGGGCCGTGAAGCGCTTGCGGGCGCCCTTGCGCTTCGCGCTCACGGGCACGCCGGTGGAGAACCGCCTCTCGGAGCTCTGGAGCATCTTCGACTTCCTCATGCCGGGGTTCCTCGGCAGCTACGAGCGGTTCCGCGAGCGCTACGAGCTGGGCATTATCGGCGAGGATGAAGAGGCGGCGGCTCGCCTGCGCGCGCTCATCGAGCCGTTTGTGCTGCGCCGCCGCAAGGCCGACGTGCTCACTGATCTGCCCGCCAAGCTCGAGAGTATCCGCTATGTGCCGCTCGGCCGCGAGCAGCGTCGGCTCTACGACGGCGCCGAGCAGCGCCTGCGCGAGGATCTGAACGCCCAGAAGCGGCAGAACGCCTCGCGGGCCAATCGCCGCGGGCACATTCCCGATGCGGAGAAGAGCGCCGTCGAGGTGCTGGCCGAACTGACGCGCCTGCGCCAGATCGCGCTCGACCCGGCGCTCGTGTTCGAGAACTACAAGGGCGGCGCCGAGAAGCTGGGCGCCATCATGGAATTGGTGGACGAGGCCATGGAAGCTGGGCGCAAGGTGCTCATTTTCTCGCAGTTCACGAGCTATTTGGACGTGCTTTCCGCCGAGCTTGACCGTCGCGGTATCGGGCATTTCGCCATAACGGGCGCCACGCCCAAGCGCGAGCGCGTGCGTCTCGTGAACGCCTTCAACGACGATGAGACGCCGGTCTTCCTCGTGTCGCTGAAGGCCGGCGGTACTGGGCTGAACCTCACGGGCGCCTCGATGGTGGTGCACGCCGATCCGTGGTGGAACGCCGCCGCCACCGATCAGGCGACCGACCGCGCCCATCGCATCGGGCAGAACCGCGAGGTGGATGTGTACAAGGTGGTGGCGAAGGGCACCATCGAGGAGCGCATCGTGGCCTTGCAGGAGGCCAAGCGCGACCTGGCCGATTCCGTGATCGCCGCCACGGCCGGCGAGGCGCTCGCCGGCCTCACCCGCGAGCGCCTCGCGGAGCTTCTCGGGGAGGCGGACTAGCGGGTTTCGTGTAGGATTTTCCGATTGGGAGAGCCTGCTCGCTCGGAAAGCCCGAGAACGACTCTCTCAATCGGAAAATCCTACACCATTCCAGCACGAAGACTCTCCCTATCGAAAAATCCTGCACGTTCTGGCAGGTTCGGCCGACTTGCGTCTGGCCATCTCGCACTCGGCCGCCTCGCGCCCGCCAAACCAGAAGGGGCGGCCCGAAAGCCGCCCCCATGCAGGTATATTTTATTGCGATCGGAGCGCTACTTCCGCTTGTCCTCTTCCACCATGGCGTTGATGGCGGCGCGCTCCTGGTCTTCCAGGCGCTCCTCGGCCGCGTCCAGCGCGCGCTTGTCGTGCTTGGCGTTGGCGATGGCGAGCACCGCGCCGGACAGCGCGAACAGCGCGATGGCGTTGGGGATGACCATCAGCTGGTTGAACATGTCGGCGAGCTCCCACACCAGGTCGTTGGAGAGCAGCGAGCCCATGAAGATGAAGGCCAGCGCGATGATGGTGAAGGGCAGCACCGCCTTCTTGCCGAAGAGCCATTCCACGTTCAGCTTCGCGAAGAGGTTCCACGAAAGGATGGTAGAGAAGGCGAAGAACAGCAGGCAGATGGCCACGAACCAGGCGCCCACATTCGCGCCGAAGAACTGCCCGAAGGCCAGCTGAGCGATGTTGGTCTTGGTGATGGTCTCGGCGGTCAGCGTCGCGTAGTCGCCGGTGGCCAGCGTGCCGTCGCCCACGTAGAGCACCGACAGCACCACGAGCGCGGTCATGGTGACGACGATGATGGTGTCCACGAACACGCCGATCATGGCCACGACGCCCTGCTCGTGCGGATCCTTCACCTCAGCGAGCGCGTGAGCGTGCGGAGTGGAGCCCATGCCGGCCTCGTTGGAGAACAGGCCGCGCTTGGCGCCCTGGCTGATGGCGGCGATGATGCCGAAGGTGGCGCCGCCCACGGTGGCGTCGGGGTTGAAGGCGCACTGGAAGATGAGCGCGAAGGTGGCCGGAATGTTGGCGGCGTTCATGATGAGCACGACGAGCGACCCGAGCACGTAGAGCACGGCCATGATGGGCACGATCTTTTCGGTGACGGCGGCCAAACGCGACACGCCGCCGATGAACACGGTGCCGGCCAGGATGACCACGATGAGGCCCATGACCCAGGTGGGGATGCCGAAGGCGGTGTTCATGGTCTCGGCGATGGAGTTGCTTTGCACCATGCAGCCCATGAAGCCGAGCGCCAGAATGATGGTCACGGCGAAGAATCCGGCGAGGAACTTGCCCCCGTTGCCCTTGAAGGCCGTGGTGATGTAGTAGACTGGGCCGCCGTGCACGGTGCCGTCCTCGTCGACTACGCGGGTCTTCTGGGCCATGACGGCCTCGGCGTAGTTGGTGGCCATGCCGAGCAGGGCGATGATCCACATCCAGAAGATGGCGCCCGGGCCACCCACGATGATGGCGCCGCACGCGCCCACGATGTTGCCCGTGCCCACCTGGGCCGCGATAGCGGTGGACAACGCCTGGAACGACGTCATGCCGCCGCCCTGGTTGCCGCCGCGCAGGCTGAAGTTGCCGAACACGCGGCGCCAGCCCTCGCCGAAGCAGCGGAACTGGATCGCCTTGGTGCGCACGGTGAACCAGATGCCCATGCCGAGCAGCAGGATGATCAGGATGTAGTTGGACAGGTAGTTGTTGATGGTGGTAACGATACCAAGCAGCGCCTCTTCCACGGCATTCCCTTCTTCTCGCGAGAAAACTCGGGGGAACTCATGCGTGGGCGGCCGAAGAAGTCGCGTCATCGCTCTGTCCGTTTGCCTGAGAGATTCAGCTTGCCTGCGGAGGTCGTCCGCGCGCAAGCCTTGCACCTTCGGCACTCACTTAAGAGTTCTCCAGAGTTTTCTCCGCCCCCGGTTTGCTTATGCTGCGCTTGTGCTGTTGCGGCGTTGCGGGCGAGCCACTTTGCCTCATCGCGCGAGCGCCACAGCATTCCGAAGGCCTCACAGAAATATTGACTCGGCCACTATACGCCCTGACGCGGCGTCGATCAACAACTATTTCGCTCAACGTTACGCGTTGCCCCCCGCAATGCTCCGTAGCGTCCGCGAAAGGCGGTGCCCGTGCAGTGATTGCGAGATGCCTACGAATGAGATCCAGCCGCGGCGCCCGTGCTAGACTGGGGCGGCGAAAGCGGCAAAGCCAAGGAAAGAGATCGCCATGAGCAAGTACGACAAACTGTGGGACTACGTAGAAGACCAGGAAGGCAACGAGCTGATGCTCACCTTCGACGAAATTGGCGCCATCGCCGGTGTCCCTTTGGATCACTCGTTCCTCAACTACGAAAAAGAGCTTCTGTCCCACGGCTGGGAAGTGGGCAAGATATCCATGAAGCAGCAAACCGTACACTTCAACCGACTGGCGGAATAGGCCAAGATCGACGGAAAAGGTGGCCGGCGGCTGGCGAAACGGACTTTCGCTGGCGCTTATAACTCAAGATCTCGTGCGCAAATTGCCCTTTTCGTTGACGAGGGGCTCGTCTGTTTTGCGCTTGAGCATAGTCTTGTGCTTGGCAGAAGACTCGCATGAATGCCAAGAAACTTTCTCTCGTGCTGTATGCTATGAAAGTGAAAACTTGTGAAACGAAGTGAAAGATTGTGAAATGAAGCGAGATAAGGCGACATCTACATGCAACCCATTCACCCCGACCTTCGGATGTGTGCCCCCCGAACTTGCTGGACGAGACGGGCTCATCGCTGACATTCTCGAGGGGCTGGATAACGCGCCGGGCGACCCTAACAGGGCAACTATCTTTGTGAGTGCTTGAGGAACGGGCAAGACGGTGCTCCTCACGGCCATTGCCGAATGGGCTGAGATGAGGGGATGGGTTATCGTCAATGTGACCGATCGCGATGGGATGCTCTCGGAGATAATCGTCCAACTTCGTCAGAAGGCGTCGCACATCCTTGCCCCTGAGACGAACTCGTGGCTCTCGGAAATACATGTCCATGGCGTGGGATTCACGCAAACGAGGGAGGAAGTGCCTTCTACGTGGCGCGCGGACATGACGAAGGCCGTCAGCGAGCTCAACGAGAAGGGCTCAGGTCTTCCCATCACCGTCGACGAGGCATCGGCACAATCCGATGAGCTTCCGGTTCTCATCGATTCGTTCCAACATTTCGTTCGCGAGCGCCGGGACGGAGGATGAGGCATGGGCACGTGGCTGAAAAGAATCGGACTGGGCGCTCTGGCACTCGTCGTTCTCTGCACCGTGGCGGTCTTCGCGGTTGATGCCCATGTGCGCTCTTCCGCCGGCCCGCGCATCGTGTCGGTTGACGAGGCGGCGGCGCTCGGCGACGTGGACTGCGTGCTGGTGCTCGGGTGCGGGGTGCATCCCGACGGACGCCCAAGCGACATGCTGGCGGATCGCGTCGCGTGCGGCGTCGCGCTGTACGAGAACGGCACGTCGCCGAAGCTGCTGATGAGCGGCGATCACGGACGTGCTGACTACGACGAGGTGACCGTCATGCGGGAGGCAGCCGTGCAGGCGGGCCTTCCGAAGGACGATGTGTTCATGGATCACGCTGGCTTCTCCACCTACGAGAGCATGTACCGGGCGCGAGATGTGTTCGGGGCGAAGCGCATCGTGGTTGTTTCCCAGGGGTACCATCTGTACCGTGCGCTTTACGTGGCGGAACGCCTCGGGCTTGACGCCTACGGAGTGCCCGCCGACCTGCGTCCCTACGCCGGCCAGGAGGCCCGCGAGCTGCGCGAGGTGCTGGCCCGGAACAAGGATTTCCTCACAGCGATCGCGCAGCCGCTTCCGACGTTTCTGGGCGATCCCATCTCGCTTTCCGGAAGCGCCGCGGCCACCGAGGGGTAGGGAAGAATGGCAGCGGCCTCTCTGCGGTGAAGCGAAAGCGCTGCCATTCTGTCCTGTGTGGGGCGCCGGTGTGCTTACTCCGCCAAATCCTCCACGAAGCCGACGCGGTAGTTGCGGAAGATGACTTCGCCCTGCTCTTGGGTGGCGTCTAGGTCGACATCCGCTTCTATGCGGAAGTCGCCGTCGTCTTCCTCGTCCAGGAAGATCTGGCGGACGTGCCAGGCGTGCGACTCCTGCTCGGGGCCCTCGTCGATCATCAGGTAGGCGGCGGACCGCGCGTCGCTATCGAGGCGGATCTCGTTGTGCTCGGCGAAGTAGTCGTCCAAAGCCGCGTTCCACGCGCGCTCGCTCATGCCCCAGTCCTCGTCCAGGTTGCCCAGCTCGCGGGTGCGATCGAGCGCGGCCAGGCGCACGCGGGCGAAGAGCGCGTTGCGCACCATGACCTCCATGCCGTGACGGTCGGCCACCACGGCATCGGCTGCCTGCGGGGGCGCGCCGGCCTCGGGCAGCGCGCCGGCGCTCTCCCACGCGTCCACCAGCGACGAGTCGGTGGTGCGCACCATGAAGCCGAGCCAGGCGATGATGTCGCGCAGCCGATCGTCCAGCCGATCGGGCGGCAGGGTGCGCACGAGCACGCGGAAGGCGTCGGACAGGTAGCGCAGAAGCGTCCCCTCCGACTTCGCGATGCCGTAGCGGCCGATGTAGGTCTTGAAGTCGCTCGCCGTCTCCACCATGTCGCGCAGCACGCTCTTCGGCAACAGCTCGTAATCGCGGGCCCACGGCACGCCCTGGCAGTACAGCTCGAAGGCGCGGTCCAGCAGCTCTTCCAAGGGCTTGGGGTAGGTGATTTCGGCCAGCCGCTCCAAGCGCTCCTCGTATTCCACGCCGTCGGCCTTCATCTCGGCCATGGCCGCGTCGCGCGCTTTGCGCTCCTGAGCCCGCAGCACCTTGGCGGGGTTCTCCAGGGTGGCCTCCACGAGCGAGATGACGTCCAGGGCGTAGTCGGGGCTTTCCGGATCCAGCAAGTCGAGCGCCGCCAGCAGGAAGGGCGAAAGGGGCTGATCCAGGGCGAAATCCTCGGGCAGTTCCACGGTAAGCTCGTAGGACGGCCGACCTTCGGCGTCCTCGCCGCGCACCACCACGCCTGCTTCCAAAAGCGTGGCGAATATCTCGTCGGCCCGCGCGTTCAGCTTGATCTTCTCCTCGGGGGTTTGGGCCGAATCAGCGATGAGCGTATGCACGTTGGCCCAGGCGTCGCCTCCGCGCGACACCACGGACAGCACCATGGAATGGGTGATGCGCATGCGGGGCGTCAGCTTCTCCGGCGGCTTCTCGATGAGGTGCTCGAAGGTCTGCTTGTTCCAGCTGACGAAGCCCTCGGGTGGCTGCTTTTTCTTCACGCGACGCTGCTTTTTCGGGTCGGCGCCGGCCTTGAGCATCGCCTTGTGGTTCTCGATCTCATGCTCGGGGGCCAGCGCCACCACCATGCCCTCGGTGTCGAAGCCGGCCCGTCCCGCGCGGCCCACGATCTGGTGGAACTCGCGGGAGCGCAAACGGCGCATCTTGGTGCCGTCGAACTTGGTGAGCTGGGTGAGCACCACCGTGTGGATAGGCACGTTGATGCCGACGCCGAGCGTGTCGGTACCGCAGATGACTGGGAGCAGCCCCTGCTGGGCGAGGCGCTCCACGAGCAGGCGGTAGCGCGGCAGCATGCCCGCATGGTGCACGCCCACCCCGGCGGCGAGCAGCCGCTGCAAAATCTTGCCGAAGGGGGTGGTGAACTTCGTGCCCTTCATGGCCTGCTTGATTTCCTCGCGCTGGGCCTTGTCCGACACGCCGTAGCTGGCCAGCGCCCGGGCGTTCTTCAGCGCCTCGTCCTGGGAGAAATGCACGATGTACATCGGTGCCTCGCCGGCGCGCAGACCCAGCTCCACGGTGGCTTCCAGGGTTTCGAAGGTGTAGTCGTAGGACAGCGGCACGGGGCGGGGCGCGTCGGTCACCAGGTCGACGGGCCGGCCGGTGCGCTCTTCCAGCGCGCTCGCGATGTCGCTCACGTCGCCGAGGGTGGCGCTCATCAGCAGGAACTGCGCATTCGGCAGCGTGAGCAGCGGCACCTGCCAGGCCCAGCCGCGATCGGGGTCGGCGTAGAAGTGGAACTCGTCCATCACCACGCAGGCCACCTTCGACGCGGGGCCCTCGCGCAGGGCCTGGTTCGCGAGGATCTCCGCCGTGCAGCAGATGACCGGCGCCTCGGTGTTGATGGTGGAGTCTCCCGTGATCATGCCCACGTTCTCGCGGCCGAGGATGTCCACCATGTCGAAGAACTTCTCGGACACGAGCGCCTTGATGGGCGCCGTGTAGTAAGCGGTGCGCCCCGTGGCCACGGCCATGAAGCAGAGCCCCAAGGCCACCATGGACTTGCCGGAGCCGGTGGGCGTGCCGAGGATCACCGAGTCGCCCACGGCCAAGTCCATGAGCGCGTCCTCCTGATGGGGCCACAGCTCCATGCCGCGGGCGTCCACCCATTCCAGGAACACCTCCAGGGCCTCGTCGGGCGTGAGCACGTCGCCCTCGCCGGTTTCGGCCCAGGGAAGGAGCCACCCCAGCGAGCCAGGTTCGAAGGGATCCACGGGGGCGATGGGGCTGTCGGCGTCGGCGCGGGCGGCGCGCTCGGCGGTTTTTGCGGCTTCGGCGGCGATGTCCTCGGGCGTCTCGTAGACGCCCTCTTCGGCAGCGGCGGAGTTCTTGGCGGTATCGGTCATGGGGTGTCCGTTCTGACGGCGCGATCGTTCGCCATCTATTATAAGTAAGACCCGCGCATCGAAGATGACGCATCGGCAGCGGTTCCCGTGGTGTAGTATAGGCGCTTACTGAAACAAGGAGCCGTTGGTGCGGAAGGCGGGTCATGGGCGAATCGGAGTTCTGCGAGTCCGCCGTGCCGGGCGCGGCCTCAAACGCGCAGGGATGCGCTTAAGAGAGTTAGGGTTCAACGTGAAAAAGGGAAATGTGGCGGCGCTTCTGCCCATCGGGGTGTTCCTCGTGCTGTATCTGGGGCTCGGCATCCTGTTCGAGTACGGCATGGGCATCTCCATGGGGTTCTACAATATCCCCATCGTGGTGATCTTTTTGGTGGCACTTCTGGTGGCGTGCTTCCAGAATCGCAGCCTCTCCTTCGACGACAAGCTCGTCGTCATGGGGCGCGGCATCGGCGACAAGACCATCGTCACGATGATCCTCATCTTCATGGCGGCCGGCGTGTTCGTGGGCACGGTCGGGCGCGATTCCGCCGAGTCGGTGGCCTATCTCATGCTGTCGGTCATTCCCGCTGAGTACTCCGTGGCGGTGCTGTTCGTGGTGAGCTGCTTCGTGTCGCTTTCCATGGGCACGTCGGTGGGCACCATCACGCTCATCACGCCCATCGCCGTGGCGGTGTCGGCGGCCTCGGGGTTCAGCCTGCCTTTGTGCGTGGCCTCCGTTATGGGGGGTGCCATGTTCGGCGACAACCTGTCGTTCATCTCCGATACTACCATTGCCGCCTGTCAGGGGCAGGGATGCCAGATGAAGGACAAGTTCCGGGAGAACTTCAAGATCGCTTTGCCGGCGGCGTTGGTGACACTGGTAATCATTCTGGTGCTGTCGCTGGGAACCGATATCTCCGGCACGGTACAAAACGACTACAACCTGCTGGAGCTCATCCCGTACCTCATCGTGCTTGTGGGCGGTATCGTGGGCATTAACGTGTTCATCGTGCTTTTACTGGGCATTCTGTCCGGCTCTATCATCGTGGTGGCCGAAGGCGCCGTGGCTGCTACCGATCTGCTCGGCAACATGGGCACCGGCGCCGCCGGCATGTTCGAGACGACTATGGTGGCGGTGCTCGTGAGCGCCATCTGCGCGCTCATCCGCGAGAACGGCGGCTTCGTGGCTCTGTTGAACGGCATCAAGCGCCTGTTCCGCAGCCGGAAGGGCGGCCAGCTCGGCATGGGGCTGCTCGTGGGCGCCATGGACATCGCCACCGCAAATAACACCGTGGCCATCGTGATGGCGAACCCCATCGCCCACGAGATGGCCGAGACGTACAACGTTTCAAGACGCAAGACGGCTTCCATCCTGGATACGTTCTCCTGCGTGTTCCAGGGAGTCATCCCCTACGGCGCCCAAATGCTCGTGGCCATCTCGGCCTGCACCGAACTGGGTTTTCAGGTGTCGGCCTTCCAGATCATGCCGTTTCTGTTCTATCCGTTCTTCCTGCTGCTAAGCTCGCTCGTGTTCATCTTCTTCGTGCCGGACGACCGCGGCTACGTGCCCGATCATGCCGCCTACCACTCTTCCAGCTCGTAATAGCGTTTGAGAGTCACGCCCTCGGGGGTCACTTCGAAGTCGGCCTGCCAGAGCTCCACGCCGGCTTCTCGGCAGGCGTCCACCGTGGCGAGCACTTCCTCGTAGGTGGTGCCGTGGTAGAAGCGGAACCCGAAGTTGTCGTAGTAGAGGCAGTAGAGGATGGCGGCCCGCTCGTGGTCAGCCAGCGACGCGGCCAACTCGCGCAAATGGCGCAGGGAGCGCTCGGTGGAGCTGAAGGGCGCCTCGGGCAGCCGCGGCACGTAAGGCGGGACGTCCGTCTGCATTTGCACGAGCGGCGTCTTCACTTCCAAGTACAAGTCGTCGTTCACGAGGAAGTCGAGGCGCGAGTCGCCTAAAGGCACCTCACGGCGTACCGTGCGAACGGGGCCGGTTATGGCTGCGAATGCGCCCTCGCGTAGGAAGTGCTCCACGTAGCGGTTCGACGCGTTCTGGTTGATGCCGATCCAGCGCTTGTCGGGATCGTCCGGCTGCTGCAGCGAGAAGGCCTCCACCGTGAGCGGCATCTTGCGCTTGGGGTTGCGGGAGTCGGACACAAGGCACGGGCGCCCCGCCAAGTCCAGGCCGCCGATGCGCGATACCGCCGGGCAGTGGCAGCGCACGATGCCCGATGGCTCGCCCTGTTCGTTGGCGGTTCCGAAGTCGACGTCCATAATGAACCGGTTTGGCCGCGCGAGGATGACTCCCTCGCGCAGGGGCTCGGGGAACGGAAGAAAGACGTCTTGCTCTTTATCGCGTGATTCCATGGGCACCTTGCAAAAGTTTTAGAGATAATGGTCACAAAGTCGAGTTCTGGGTTTTTCTGAGCCCTAATATGGCGCTCGGCATCTTCGAATTAGTTGAATAACGTTAATTACGGTATTATTCAAGCGCTTAAACGCGGTGAATATTAGGGTAAATCTGTGCTCCAGAAACCCAGAACTCGACTTTGTGACCAAAAAGAGAAATGTTTTTTGCAGGCAGGAGGTTATGAGCTCCGTGCGTCGCGGTGGTGGGCTGCGGCGGCCAAGGCGTTGAACAGGCCGTGGTGGCGATCGAGGTATTCCGGATGCCATTGCACTCCCAGGAAAAAGGGCTTCGCAGGATCCTCCACCGCTTCCACCACCCGATCCTCGGAGCGGGCGGCGACAAGCAGGGCGGGGGCCACATGGTCGACGCCCTGGTGGTGCATGGAGTTCACCTCGAAATCCCCCGATGCGCTCACCACCGATTCCAGCAAGCTGCCCTTGGCGATGGTGACCTTGTGGGATATGCCGTAATAGGGCGGGTTCTGGCGATGCTGCTTTTCGGTGACACCGCAGTTGTACAGGTCGCGGTAGAGGCTGCCGCCGAGAGCCACGTTCATGACCTGCATGCCGCGGCAAATGCCCAAGGTGGGCAGGCTGCGCTCATGGGCGAGGCGGGCGAGCTCCAGCTCGAAGCCGTCGCGATCCTCGCAGACGGCGAGCAAACCGTCCAGGCAGGGGATGGGCGGGCGTCCCGTGGCAGACAGCACGTCGCGGCCGTCCAGGGACTCCACCGTTTCCACGGCCGAGGTGCCATCCATGGCCTCTTCGAAGGTGCGGTCGGGCACGTAATGGCCGCAGAAGGGAACTTTTGCTCCTGTGGAGCGGCAGTGGGAGGAGGAGCCGCAGCCCATGGCCGCAAGATCGTCCAGGCCCAGTGCATCGCGATTCTTGGCCGGGTCGGGCACGTAGTAGCGCGGATGCACGTCGCCGCCTCCGGTGATGAGCAGGCCGTCCACCAGCTCGATGACGTGGCGGGCATGCTCTCGGTTTGCCTCGGCGCCCCCGGCGATGGGGGTGAGGAGAATGGGCACGGCCCCGGTAGCTGCCACGCGGTTGATATATTCCACATTCACACGCTGAAAGCCATCGGCCTCGTTCAGCGTTGTTGTAATTCCAATGATCACGGGATTGTTCCTTTTGTTGCTATCGCGGCGAGTTGGCAGCGCATGCGTTGCTTCTGCGGATGCGCTACCGTCTCGCCGAAACCACTTACCGCGTTAGAACATACCACCCCGCATGCCGTCCGACAATTGTCTATCTCACCGATGCACATCTCAAGGAATAAAAGGCTCGGAAAAAGCGGAGACGCATTATTCGGTGGATTTTTCGATTGTTAGCAGAAAAAGGTTCTGAATGGGCGTGAGGATTAGCGGAAATAAGCGCAAAACGATAATTCATCGATTGCGATTCAGGAATGAGGGATTCTCGAGGCGCCGAGCAGCGAGTTCTATGGCTAACAAACGCAAAATCCGTCAAAATAATGAGAGCGAAGTTGCCCGGAGTGAGTTGGGCGTGCGGAAAGATTCGGAAGCGGGAGGGAAGGTCTATGCGAGCGGTAGTGCAATGCGTGAGCGAGGCGTCGGTGACGGTGGAGGGTCGCGTGGTCGGTGCCATTGGGAAGGGGTACGCCATTCTTCTGGGCGTGGGCCACGGCGACACCGAGGCCGAGGCGGAGCGGCTGTGGCGCAAGATCGCCAAGATGCGCGTTTTCGAAGACGCCCAGGGCAAGACGAACCTGAGCTTGGCCGATGTGGGTGGGGAAGTGCTCGTGGTGAGCCAGTTCACGCTGTGCGCGAACTGCCGCAAGGGGAATCGTCCCTCGTTCACAGACGCGGCCGAGCCAGCTATCGCCCGGCGGCTGTACGAGCACTTTGCCGATCTGGCCCGCGCCGACGGCTTCACGGTGGCGACGGGCGAGTTCGGGGCCATGATGGACGTGTCGCTGGTCAACCATGGCCCGTTTACGGTGATGCTCGATACGGAGGCGCTTTAGCGGGGCGGCCTCGGCAAAGAGGGGGCGCCCCGCTGCGTGGGTAATGGCGCGTTGCGCGGTTAGCCTTCGTCCACCACCAAGTCGACGAATTGGAAGGTGGTGCAGTCCACCAGGCCGCGATTGGTGAGGCGCAGTTCCGGCAGGCAGGCGAGCGGGATGAGCGCCATGGTCATGAAGGGGGAGGGCATGGTGCAGCCGATCTCGGCCCAGGTCTTTTCCAGATGATGCACCTTCTCGCTCATGGCAGGGGCGTCCAGGTCGTTCATGAGGCCGGCGATGGGCAGCTCCACGAGGCCGAGCACCTCGCCGTCGGCCACGACGACCATGCCGCCGCCCACCTCGGCGAGTGTGTTGGCCGCCAGCGCCATGTCCGCATCGTTGGTGCCCACCACGAGCAGGTTGTGAGCGTCGTGGGCCACCGTGGAGGCCATGGCACCGCGCTTGATGCCGAAGCCCTTGGTGAACCCGACGCCGAAGGTTCCCGTCTCGTGATGGCGCTCGAAGACGAAGGTCTTCAGAACGTCCTGGTCAAGGTCGCTTTCCAAGGCGCCGTCCGTCACGGTGAGCGTGGCGCGAACCTCGCGGTCGGGCACCGAGCCGGGCAGTACCTCTATGATGCGCACGCATACCGCGTCACCCTCGGCGGCGTCGGCTGGCGCTTCCACGCGGAACGTCTCGGGCGCGATGGCGCGCCCCAAATGCATGGAGTGGGTCACCCAGGCCGGGTATTCGAAGGGCGCAAGCGGGAAGGTGCACGCGCCGTTCTCGGCCACGACCTCGCCGTCGATGAGCACGCGGGTGACGTTTAAGTCCTCCAGGTTGTCCAAAAACACGATATCGGCGCACTTGCCCGGGGTGATGGAGCCCAGCTCGTTGTCCATGCGGAAGCAGGTGGCGGTGTTGATGGTCATCATCTGGATGGCGCGCACCACGTCGATGCCGCAATCCACGGCCTTGCGCAGGATGTAGTCGAGGTGCCCGTTGGCCACGAGCGTGTGCGGGTGCGTGTCGTCGGAGATGAGGTTCGCGAAGCGCGTGTCGATGTCGGTCTCGGTGATGGCGGCCGCCAGGTTCGGCAGATCGAGCCACGCCGAGCCGTAGCGCAGCTGGGCGTACTGCCCGAGGCGCATCTTCGCGAGCGCGTCCTCGGCGCGGGTCGACTCGTGGCAGCAGCGCACGCCGCTGGCGATATACGCGTTCAGCCCCTGGTCGGTCTCAGGAATGGAGTAGTGGCCCGTGACCACCTTGTCGGCGGCGAGGGTGGCGGCCAGCTCGCCGTGGGCGTGGTCGGTGCCCGCCAGCACGCCGGGGAAGTTCATCATCTCGCCAAGGCCCACCACGCCGTCCCAGGTCATGGAATCCGCGATCTCTGCGGGGCCCACGGCAGCGCCGGTGTCCTCGAAGCCGGGCACCGCCGGCACGCAGGAAGGTGTGGTTACCATGGCCTTCAGCGGCGTGCGCGCGGCGTCCTCCATCATCACCTGCACGCCTTCAAGGCCGAGCACGTTGCACACCTCGTGCGGGTCCCAGTAAATGCCCACCGTGCCGTGGGGGATGACGGCGCGGGCGTACTCGCCGGCGCCGATCATGGAGGACTCCACGTGGATGTGCCCGTCCAGGAAGCCCGGCGCGATCACCTGGCCGGCAGCGTCAATGACGCGGGTGCCCTCGCCGATGCAATGGGCGGCGCTTTGGCCCACGTAGGCGATGCGGCCCTCCGCGATGGCCACGTCGATGTCGTCTTGCACTTCGGCCGTGCACACGTTCACGAGCCGCGCGCCCGTGATCACCGTGTCGGCGGGTTGGCGGCCCTGGGCCACGGCGGCCAGGGTTTGCGTGCACTCCCAAAGCGGTTTCTTGCAGAAATGGTTCAGCATGGGCGCCTCCTTCAGCGCTAGATGAATGGTCGGCGTGCACGGGCGTCGCGGCGTAGGCGACCGATCAAATGAGAGGCCGAAATGCCTGCCTGCGGCCGCAGCCGGCCTGATGGCGCCAGTGTACGCCCGCCGTCTTTCGAGAAGGTGTCAATGGCCGAGAATGCAGAAGGGCTTCACGGAGTTTCCTTTCCTTGGAGTTAGCTCTAAATGTTTTAATAAGGAAACGGGGAATGAGAAGGTCGCGATAAGGCAAGATGGTCGAAGAAGAACGTCGCGGCAGCGTAGGGTTTGCGAAGAAAAGAGGACGCGTCATGGAATACCGGAAGTTGGGCCAAACCGGCCTGGAGGCGAGCGTTATCGGGTTCGGGGCCGAGTGGATCGGCAAGATGGAGCAGGCCGAGGTGAACGCCATGGCCGCCCGGGGCGCCGCGGCCGGCGTGAACATCGTGGACTGCTGGATGAGCGACCCGGCGGTGCGCTCGGCCCTTGGCGAGGCGCTCGAGCCGACGCGCGATCAGTGGATCATCCAAGGCCACATCGGCAGCACCTGGCAGGACGGCCAGTACGTGCGCACCCGCGAGCTGGACCAGGTGCGCCCGGCCTTCGAGGATTTGCTGGAGCGCTTGCGCACCGATCGCGTCGAACTGGGCATGATCCACTACGTGGACGCCTGCGACGAGTTCCGCGCCATCATGGACGGCCCCTTCATCGAATACGTGCGCGAGCTTTTGACTGCGGGTAAGATCGGGCACATCGGCCTTTCCACCCACAACCCCGAAGTGGCGCTGCTCGCCTGCGATGAGCCGGAGATCGAGGTCATCATGTTCTCGCTGAACCCGGCCTTCGACATGATGCCGGCTTCCGAGGATTTGGAAGATCTGTTCGGCGACTATGAGAACGTGTCTGGCGACGGCATCGAACCGGTGCGCGCCCGCTTGTACGCCCGCGCCGAGGAGACGGAGACGGCTCTCACGGTAATGAAGGGCTATGCGGGCGGTCGTCTGCTTTCCGCCGACGCGTCCCCCTTCGGCGTGGCGCTCACGCCGGTGCAGTGCATCCACTACGCGCTGACCCGCCCCGCTGTGGCGAGCGTCATGGTGGGCGTGGAAACCGTGGAGCAGTTGGAAGAGGCCCTGGCCTACGAGGGCGCCACCGCAGCCGAGCGCGACTACGCGAGCGTGCTGGCCGGGGCGCCCAAGCACGCCTACATGGGTCAGTGCACCTACTGCGGCCACTGCGCGCCGTGCACCGTGGGCATCAACATCGCACTTTCCAACAAGTTCGCCGACTTGGCCGAGATGGCCGGCGAGGTGCCCGCCTCGGTGGCGGCCCACTACAAGGCCATGGACGTCACGGCCGGCGCCTGCATCGCCTGCGGCGACTGCGAGCCCCGCTGCCCCTTCGGCGTGCCCATCATCGAGCGCATGGAAGCCGCCGAGAAGCTGTTCGGCTGCTAAACGAGCCGGCGAACTTCGGAGTCTTCAGCATTCGGGCGGGCTAATGCCACTTCGACGTAGAAATGGCCGATGGGAGGTGCCAGTTCAGGGCCGAAATGGTTGAAAATGCCAGTTCGACCCCGAAATGGCCGGCGTTGGGAAAGCGCGTCGCGCCATTTCTGCCCTCAACTGGCATCTGCCGGCGGATTTTCGAAATCGCGCTCGGCGCAGAGGCCCTTCAACGTATCCAAAAAAGCTTGGGCTTGGCGGGTGGGGAGGGTCTTGCGCCAGACGAGGCCCTGGGTGGATTCCAGGGTGGGGGACAGCGGTACGAAAGCCAAGTCGCTCAGCTCGTTGGCCTCGAACAGGCCGCGATAGGTGAACGCGCTGCCGATGCCCTGCCGCACGAGGAACTTGGCGTTCAGTGGCAGGTTGTAGGTGGCGCGCACGTCCATCTCGTCGGCCAAGTCTCCCAGCCATTGGCCGAGCACGCCCACCTTCACGCCTTGGCGCGAGCTGATGAGCGGCTGGCCCAGCAGGTCCTCGGGCATGACGGCCGCCTTTGCTGCCAGGGGGTTGTCGCGGCGGACAAGGAGACCCCACGTGTCGGTGTGGGGTAGGCGCAAGGTGTGCATGTCCACATGGCTGCGCAGCTCGCATTCCAGAAGGAAGTCGTAGAAGCCGCGGACGAAGTTGTCCATGAGGTCGGCCGAGGTGCCGCTGTACAGCTCGAAGGTGATGCCGGGGTAGGCGGCGCTCGTGCGCTTCATGGCCTCGGCGACAAGCTCCATGGCCTGGGTCTCGCCGGCAGCGATGTGCACCTTACCGGCGATGGAATGGGTGGGAAGGGCGATCTCCTCCTCGGCCTTGTCAGCCAAAGCGAGGATGGACTCGGCGTAGCGGCGCAGGATGACGCCCTGCTCGGTGAGCTCGATGCCTTTGCGGTTGCGCAGGTACAGAAGGTGCCCCAGCTCGTCTTCCAAAGCGGCCAGCTGGCGCGAGAGCGTCGGCTGGGTGACGTGCAATGACTTGGCCGCCGCGGTGATGGAGCCCTCGCGGACGACGGTGACGAAATAGCGGAGCGTTCTCAGTTCCATGGTTCCCCCTTCGATTCCCCGGTCTGCTCGGATGTCGTGTCGCCGACGTCTATTGCGCCAGGCGAGATCGGGTCTAGCACATCCTGCATGCCTTTCAAGCATTTACAAGATTACAATATAAGCATTACCTATGGAAGGGGTGCCCTCCGTATGATTCGAGCTGTCAGAGAAGACACGAGAAGAGGAGGGTGATGTTCATGGCTCTATTGGACAAGGGCATGAAGCGTCGCGATTTCTTGAAGGCGTCCGCCGCCGCTGCGGCCGCCACGGCGGCGGCCGGGCTTGCGGGCTGCGCGCCGAGCACGGCCACCGACATGGCCGAGACCGGCGGGAGTGCCGGCGCGACGACCCATCAGGTGGCCAGCGACGCCACCATCATCGAGGGCAAGGGCGAGTGGATGCCCATCCATTGCCACCAGAACTGCAACCAGATGTGCCTGAACATGGGGTACGTGGTGGACGGCGTCGTGGTGCGCCAGAAGACCGACGACTCCCATGCGGACAGTTTCGACTGCCCCCAGCAGCGCGGCTGCCTGCGCGGGCGCTCCCTGCGCCAGCAGGTGTACAACGCCGACCGCATCAAGTACCCCATGAAGCGCAAGAGCTGGCAGCCGGGCGGCGGCGAGAACGCTCACGGCGAGCTGCGCGGCAAGGACGAGTGGGAGCGCATCAGCTGGGATGAGGCACTGACCCTCGTGACCGACGAGCTGAAGCGCGTCTACGCGGAGTACGGCCAGGACGCCGTCGTCTGCAACGGCTGGCGCTGGGCCTCCGGCTCCGCCATGTTCCCGGTCATCGGCGGCGCAGTGTACAACACCGAGTGCGAGTCCTTCGGCTGCTGGGCCTTCCAAACGGAGGCGCTGGGCATGTACTCCCACGGCGACCATCCCGACCTCATGATGGCGCCGGACAAGTACGATCTGCCCAACGCCGACACCATCGTGCTGTACGGCTGCAATCCGGCCTGGTCGCAGCACTCCTCCATGTACTGGCTGAAGAACGCGCAGAAGGCCGGGGTCAAGTTCGTGTTCGTCGGCCCCGACTACAACGCCACCGCCGCCGCCATGGACGCCCGCTGGATCCGCGTGCGCCCCGGCACCGACACGGCCTTCCTTCTGGCTGTGGCCTACGAGATGGTGCGCCTCGACGAGGAGCGCGGCGACATCATCGATTGGGACTTCGTGAACGAGCGTACCGTGGGCTTCACGCCGGAGACCATGCCCGCCGACGCCACCACCGACGAGAACTTCCGCGACTACCTTCTGGGAGCCTACGACAACACGCCGAAGACGCCGGAATGGGCGACGGAGATCTGCGGCACGCCGGTCGAGGACATCACCTGGTACGCCGAGATGGCCGGCAAGAACAACGCCGTCATGTTCCTGCACAGCTACGCCGCGTCCCGCTACCTGGGTGCCGAGAACCTCTCCCAGGCCTTCATGACAGTGTCGGCTTTAGGCGGGCACTTCGGCAAGAGCGGCCACGGTTCGGCGGCCATCTACACCTGGGACGCGGGCGACTCGGGCTATCGGCTCATCCAGCACGTCGGCGGCGACTACGGCTACGTGGACAACCTGGTGGGCAGCCCCGCCGCCACGGGCCCCAACCGCAATATCGAGGGCAATTCCTGGTGGAGCTCGCTGGCCGACGGCAAGTATCTGTCCTCCTCGGAAGGCCCCTACGACCTCGGCTCCAGCGACGTGGTGGGCGATCCGACGAAGCTGCGCGCCAACACGCCGGTCTACCATGAGGCCCGCGAGATGCCGGTGAACCCGCGCATTCTCGTGCAGACGAACTCGAACTTCATGCAGACGCGCGGCAACCTGCCCACGGCCATCAAGGTCATGCGCGCCGCCGACACCTGCGTGTCCTTCGAGATCAAGTTCTCGCTCACGGCCCAGTTCGCCGACATTATCCTGCCGGTGTGCACCCACTGGGAGGGCAACGACGACGAGAGTTGGGGCGAGCTGTCCTGGCCGAGCCCCTTCGGCGACGGCAACGGCCAGAAGCAGCGCAAGGACGCTCTGCTCGCTTGGAAACCCCTGGTGAAGCCGATGTACGAGGCCCGCGAGGAGAAGCGCGTCTTCCGCGAGATCATCGAGCGCATGGGGTACAACCCGGATGACGCCTACCCGAAGAGCAACTACGATCAGTGGCTCGGCTACTTCCTCGGCATGCGCGTGCTGAATGAGGACGCCACGAAGTGGGAGCCAGTCATCACCTGGACCGAGGCCGACAACGAGAAGTACCACGCGAGCTACCCGGCCCAAGAGGGCAAGGTCGCCTTCGACCAGTTCATGGCCGACGGAAGCTACGTGGTGGAGCGCTCGGAGGGCGATCCGCGCAACTACGTGGGCTACCGTGATGACAAGCTGGGCATTGGCGAAGACGGCGAGTCGGTCGTCGTGGCCGACACCGCCTGGCCGCGCCCGTCGGTGTCCGGCAAGCTGGAGATCTACTGCCAGTACAAGGCCGACAATGTGAACCGCATCGGGCTTAACGACGAACCCATCAAGCCCTACGCGAACTACTTCGTGCCGCGTCGCGGCTACCAGGAGACATTCGCCAACTGGGAGGCCAAGGGAAAGGGCGCCTACCCGCTGCAGGCCTACACGCCGCACTACATGCGCCGCGCCCACACCTGCTACGACAACATGACCTGGACCCAGGAGGCCTTCCGCAACCCGGTGTTCATGAGCGTGGAAGACGCCGAGGCCCGTGGCATCAAAGCCGGCGACACGGTGCGCTGTTTCAACGATTTCGGCAGCATGCTGAGAATCGCCCAGCCCATGCAGGGCTACATGCCCGGCGTGGTGGGCATTCCCCACGGTGTGCACTCGGTGTTCGACGAGTCCGACCCCGAGAACATCATCGACCGCGGCGGCAGCGAGCAGATGCTCTCCGATGGCCTGCAGTCGAACTACTTCCCCCAGGTGGACGGCTACAACAGCCTGCTCATCGAGATCGAGAAGTACGACGGTGAGCCGTTGGTGGAAGACTTCGAGCGCGGGCCGTTTCTGGCCGCGGGTATAGATGCTGAGGGCACGGCCGCCTATATGGTGCCCGGTGCCGACAACGGACAGGAGGCTTAAGTCATGAGCTTGGGATTTTACGTTGACCTGGCCAGCTGCATCGGCTGCAAGACCTGCCAGGTGGCCTGCAAGGATCGTCGCGACATCCAGGTGGCGGGCCCCCGCCTGCGCCGGGTGGACACCTTCGAATGCGGGACGTACCCGGAGGTGGCCATGTTCCACCTGAACCTCTCCTGCAACCACTGCGAGAGCCCGGCCTGCGTGGCGAATTGCCCCACGGGCGCCATGTACAAGGACGACGACGGCACGGTGCAGCACGACGACGAGGCCTGCATCGGCTGCCAGACCTGCGTGAACTCGTGCCCCTACGGCGCGCCGCAGTTCATCGAGGAGGACAAGATCGTCCAGAAGTGCGACACCTGCCGGGCGCTGCGCGAGGCGGGGCATGAACCGGTGTGCGTGGAGGCGTGCCCCATGCGCGCCATCGAGTTCGGCGAAATGGACGATTTGCGCGCCGCCCATCCCGACGCGGTGAGCGAGCTGCCCTGCACCGAACCGGCCGCCACGACGACCCCGAACATCCTCATCGGCGCCAGCCGTGGGGCCCTGCTCGAGGACTTCAACCCGGTCGTTCTGTAAACGCGAATGCTGCTGGGGCGGTCGGTGCGGCCGCCCCTTTTGCTAGAGGAGGGAACCATCATGACCGATGTCGTCAACATGCGTCGCGAGTCCATCGACCTGGAGGCGCTGCTTCTGTCTCGCACGTATTTGTACACGCTGTTCCACAAGCTGTTCGGCGGTACGCCGGATGCGGCTGTGGTGGCATGCGTTCTGTCGGAGACCACGCGTGACGTGGTGGAGGAATACGCCGGCGATGATCCTTCCATGAAGGGGCTCGGGCGCTTTTTGGAAAACCTCGGAGAATGCGTCGATGGCGCGGTGCTGACCGAGCAGGCCCGCGACGAGTACACGCGCCTGTTCATCGGCCCGGGCGAGCTGCCCTGCCAGCCGATGGGATCGCCCTACCGCACGAAGGATGCGGCCGTCTTCCAGGAGAACACCCTGGCCGTGCGCGCCATCTTTCGCGAGCACGGGCTTCAGCTTGCGCGTCTCATGCGCATTCCCGACGACCATATCGCCACCATGTGCGACTTTATGGCCCATGAGGCCGAGCGCTCTCTCGCCGAGTTGCGCGCGGGGAACGTGGGCGCCTTGGCCGTGTCCCTGCGCGGCGAGGAGGCCTTCGTGCGCGACCATATGCTCACCTGGGTGGACGATTTCGCCCGCTGCGCGCGCCGCTCGAAGACGGCGGTGCTCTATCCGCAGATGATCGAGGCGCTGGCTGCCTTCGTTCGCAACGATGCCGTGCTGCTCTCGGAGGCCGCCTGCTGGGCCGAGGAGGCGCGCGACGTCTGCGGCGAGATGATCCCCGGGGGTCTCGGCGCCCTTCCGGGCAGCCCCGAGGCCGCCGCCTTCGCCGAGGTGTCCGATGCCCTGGCGGCCCTTGCCCGCCTGCATCCCTTCGGCGTCGAGGATCACGAGCTGGTGAGTATATCGGTCTAAAGAGCAGCCTCGTCGCTACAACCAAAGTCCCGTGTTCCCCATCAGGTAGAGGGGAACATTGGTGAGCCAGTCTTGCTCGCGGTAGTCGGAAAGCGAGAAGCGCCGGGCCTGAACTTCCGGGTACTTCTCCTTGAAGCTGCGCAGGCTCTTGGCGCGCAGGTTCTCCTCGGCTTTCACCTCGATGGCGTAGACGGTACCTGCTGACTGCACGAGGAAGTCCACTTCTCCCTGGGAGTTCTCGGCAGACCAGTAATAGGGGACAAGCCCACAGCTTGCTATAAGCTCTTGGCACGTGTGCTGCTCGGTGAGCGCCCCTTTGAATTCCTCGAAAAGGGCTCCTCGTCCGTCTTTTCTGCGACTATGCAAAAACAAGGACGTAAAAGTGAGAGAAATCGCAAAAACAAGGACGTAAAAGTGTTAGAACTTACACAAATCAGGACGTAATGGGAGATATTACCGTGGTGCGCCGTTGGCCTCGGCGAGAGTGGCCCCGGACGAGGCCGAGCAGATCGGCTAGCTGTTCTTCTCCTGCTCCCACACGAAGCGGAGGTTGTCGGGGCCTTCGGCCCATTGGCGGGAGGAGAAGTCGAACAGCAGCTCGTAGGTGCGCGACGAGGCGAAGGCGTCCAGCGCATCATCGAAGGGAGCGCCGGTGTCGTCGCACCAGTCTTCCAACATGGTCCGCATCACCACGACGGCGCACGCCTCGCGCTGCTCGTCGGTCACGGCCTCTTCGTCAAATCCCATAGGGCTCGCTCCCCTCGAACGTAAGGCATTCGATGGAAGCGTAACTGCCGTGGTAGAGAATAAGATCGTCTCGCAGAGCTAGCATAGCGAATACCCTTTTGCGGTAAGGTAGGTCTCGATGTCGTCGAGGGCGCGCTCGTAGCTGCTCAGATGCAGCAGGTCGTACAGCTCCGTGACGTAGTCGTAGACGCCGGCCTCGCTGAAGAGCTGGGCGACCCGAACGGCGGGCATGCGCCAACGTTTCTGAGCGAGGCGCAAAAGCCAGCACTTCATATCGGCGATATCGGACCGTCGCGGCGACACGGTCTCTCCTTGGGCGTTGCGGTTGCAGCGGTTCCATTATGGCGGCTTCGCTGCAAAGTCGCGGGAACGTCACCTTCCAAGACCCCGAAGAGGCGTTGTCATGGTTGCATTACCATAATGCATCAAGTATGATGGGTGCGGCAAGGAGGTTGTTATGGCTCAGGCTACCATCAATGCGCGCTTGAATGCGACGGTTAAGGAGCGGGGCGACAAGGTGCTTCGCGACAACGGGATATCGACGACGGAGGCAATCCGCGGGCTGTGGTCGTCCATGGCCCGGACGCGCGAAGTTCCTAGCTTCTTGGTGCGGGAATGCAAGTGTGACGAGACGGCGGAGCGCCGACGCAAGCGCGAGGTCGCGCGCGGTCTCGTGGGGCTGGCAACCGAAGGGGCGACCCTTAGCGACGATGCGCTTTCCGACTTGAGGTTTCAGGCTTTGCTGTCTCGCTACGAGGTGCTGTCATGAAGGTCCTTTTCGACACCAACGTGTGGCTCGACATTATTTTGAGTCGTGAGGGCTTCTGGGAAGCGTCTTTGACGGCGCTTTACGACTGCATCGACGAGGACGATGATCTCTGCGTGATCGCTACTTCTTTGAAGGACGTTTTCTTTCTCGTCGAGCGGCTGAAGGACGCCAATGTCGCCTACGAGTCGGTCGAGCGCATGCTTGAGCTCGCCCGCCCCATCGCCGTTGACGAAGCGGTTTGTCGGCGCGCCCTCCCGCTGGAGCGGCCCGACTACGAGGACGGGATAATAGCGGCAGCGGCCGAGATCGAGCAAATTGAGTGCATCGTCACAAGAGACGACGGTGCCTTCCGCGATCTGGGCATACGCCGCATGAGCCCTCTCGAGTTCATCAAAGAGCGTGGTACGGAGGTCGTCGCTCTGTAGGGCGCGGAGCGCACCCGTGCGCGGCAGCTGCTGGGGTAGGGCGAAGGTCGATTCTCGGTTGCTTGCGCCCTTCCGCATCGTACCGGTAACGTTCTTCCGGGAGCGCGGGCGCGAAGCTTTTCGGCTGCACTAGAATGGACACCGATCATTGGCTTCTTACGATGTATCAAAGAGCAACTTTCTTGAAAGGACGAATCATGGCGAAGTCGGCAGTGGTGTTTGTGGCGAACGGGTGTGAGCCGGTGGAAGTGACGGCTCCGGTGGACGCGCTGCGGCGCGGCGGAGTGGACGTGGTGCTGGCCGCCGTGTCCGACGATCTGACCGTGCGGGCGGCCCAAGCGGTGACGCTTCAGGCCGATGCGCCACTTTCCGCCCTCGATCTGACGCAGTTCGATATCGCCATCGTGCCCGGTGGTTCGGTGGGCGTGGACAACCTGGGCAAGAGCGTCCGCGTCGTGGCCGAGCTCACGCGCCGCATGGAAGCTGGCGAGTACGTGGCCGCCATCTGCGCCGGGCCCATGGTGCTCGCCAACGCGGGGCTGCTCACCGGGCGCAGGGCCGTGTGCTACCCCGGTTGCGAGGAGGGCTGGCCGGCTGGCATCTACCAGGCGGGCAAGGACGTCTTCGTCGACGGCAACCTCATCACCGCCACGGGCCCTGGTACGGCGCTGCCCTTCGGCATCCAGATCCTGCGCACGCTCGAAGGCGACAAGGTTGCCGACGACGTGGCCGCGGGCATGCTGCTGAAATAACCATCGCATTGCCATTGCGCGACGGGGGCCGCGTAGCAACGAGCGAAGGGGCGGCGCAGGAAGCGCAACCTCTTCGCCCGTCGTGCGTTTCGGGTCGAAACCTTCTCACCCATTCTCGGGTATATTTTACGTTTTCCCAGGTGACCGCTGGGTGAATACCCGAATGCGGGCGATGTGCGGCCTGCTGCATTCCGCTTAAGATGCGTCTCGTTCGGTTCGCTTATGGGAGGGCCGGATGCGTGCCGGTTCACGTAAGGGAGGGCCGGGCGCGAACCGTCTTTAGGAGGATGCAATGGAAACCAATCTTTCCCGTCGTGGATTTCTGACCGGTGCCGCCGCGGCCGGCGCCCTGGCCGCCATGGGTCTTGCGGGCTGCGCGCCGACTCCCGCGGCCGAGGGCGGCACGAAGACCGCCGAAACCGGGGCCGCCGCTCCCAGCTGGCGCGACAAGCCGGAGATGCCCACCGAGTTCGTGGAAACCGTCGATGCCGACATCGTGGTCGTGGGCGCGGGCAACGGGGGCCTTGTGGCCGCCACCACCGCCGCTCAGAACGGCGCGAAGGTGGTCGTGCTGGAGAAGGCCGGCGCCATCGCCGCCGCTCGCGAGGCCATCGGCGCTCTGAATTCCAAGCTCGCCCCCGACCATCAGGAAGACGTGCCGACGCTTTTGAACCACGCCAACCAGACCCAGGCCGGCGACGCGAACATGCTCATGTACAAGACCTGGGCCGAGAAGTCCGGCGAGATGATCGAGTGGATGGCCGACACGCTGGGCCCCAAGGGCATGCTCTTCCCCTTCGAATGGCATTGCCCGGACGACCCGCACGCCTACTATCCGGCCATGTGCTACAACCCCTGCATCGGCGAGTACAACCCGGATGGCCCGAACTACAACTCCTACGCGCACCTGGAAGTGATGCGCGACGTGTTCACCGACGACCTCGGCGGCGAGATCCGTTTCGAGTGCCCGGCTCAGCAGCTTATCATCGACGAGGCCGGCCGCGTGACCGGCGTGGTGGCCGAGGGCAAGGAGGGCTTTATCCAGGTGAACGCCGCCAAGGGCGTCATCATCTGCACCGGCGGCTACGGCGCCAACAACGAGATGCTGGCCGATCTGGCTCCGGGCAACTCGGCCTGGTGCGCCCTGCGCGATTCGGTGACCGAGACCGGCGACGGCATCCGCATGGCGCTGTGGGCCGGTGCCGAGCTTGAGGCCGGGGGCGCCTGCATGATCTGGAACCGCGCCATTCTGCCCGACGGCTTCGAGTTCAACGAGGATCGCATGGGCGGCGACATCTTCCTGCCCGGCAGCCAGCCCTTCTTGCACGTGAACGTGAACGGCGAGCGCTTCATGAACGAGGACCAGTGCTATCCCATGAGCTACGCCGCCGGTGCGAATCAGCCGAAGCACTACAGCTGGATCGTCTGGGACGGCAACTACTGGGATGACATCGCCCAGTTCGACACCTGCGGCTGCTCCCGTCTGTACCCGGCGCCCTCCGGCACTGCCTTCAACGCCGACGTGTACGACTGCGAGGCCATGTCCAAGGAGCACCTGGACGAGTTCTGGCTGAACCCGCGCCTGGAGGCCGGCACGCTGAAGAAGGCCGACACCTTAGAGGCGCTGGCCGACATGATGGAGTTCGACGCCGACCAGAAGGCCACGTTCCTGGCGACGGTGGAGCGCTACAACGGCCTGGTGGCCGCAGGCGAGGACACCGATTTCGGCAAACCGGCCTACCGTCTGTCCGACGTGGAGACCGCGCCCTTCTACGCGGCGCGCATTGGCGGCGAGCTGCTGGTGACCATTCACGGCGTCATCACCGACGTGAACTCCCAGCCGCTCAAGAACGACGGCACGCCCATCGAGGGCCTGTACGTTTGCGGCAACGACCAGGGCGGCTTCTATCCGCACAACTACCCGAGCAACTTCACGGGCATCAACGCTGGCCGCACGGCCACCTTCGCCCGCATCGCCGCCAAGCACGCCTTGGGCGTGGAATAGGGCGACCGCTCGCTTTTCCCGAGCCTGCCAACCCTCCCTTCAGCAGGCGATCTCAGGGCTCCCCTTCGGGGGAGCCCGTTTTTATGGAACGGGTGCAGCGGTTTGTGCAAAATGGGGCACTTCTCGTAGCTGTATTTATGCGTCAGGTCTCTGCTCAGGGAAAGGTGGTGGCATTTTCCCAGATGAAGAGCGTCCGTGTAACAGTTGACGGACTCGAAGACTACGAGAAGTGTGCCATTTTGCACATTTCAGAGTGTTTGGGGCTCATTGGAGTTCATGTTGCGACGATAGGGGCTGTGGCTATAGAGTCGCTAGGATGAGCTCGTTATCGCCGCACGAGGTCGATGAGTTCTTGGCGGGAGTGGACGCCCAGTTTCGCGTAGATATGCTTGGCGTGGGTGGCCGCTGTCTCGCGGCTGATGATGAGCTCATCGCGGATGTAGGGGATGGAGCGGCCCTGGGCGAGCAGCGCGAACACCTCTGCCTCACGAGGCGTGAGACCGGCCTCTCGGGCGATCTCGTCGATGCGCGCCGCGCCGTGCGCCTCGCCGGGCGCGTCGGCGTCGATCGGCGGGGTAGCTGCCTGCCGCGCGTCCAGCTGCGGTGCGCCTGATTCGGACGTAGCTTCTTGGGCTGTCGGAGCCTCTATCGGAGAGTCGACCCCGGATGCGGCGATCTCGGCCGAGGTGCCCTCGGGAGCGCAGGAGGTGCGGGTTTTCATGCCGGCAATCGTCGCACCTGATGGCTTTGCGCCGGTGCTCTCCTTCGCCGGGGTCGTTGCCCTGTGCTCGGGAATGCGCAGGAATGTGGAGGTCTCGCCCATGACGGCCATGGTGACCGTCACGAGAACGACGATGCACCCCACGCTCACCGCGGTGAGCCCCGCCGGCTGTGCCAACATCAGCGGTTCGAGAACGATCCACAAAACGAGGCCCAGAAGGTCGCCCGCATGCACGAACAGCCACCCCAAGCTGGAGGCCTGGGCGGGGGTCGCGCGGCCGGCGGCAGCGTAGTTGGCGAAGTAGATCTGGGCGATCAGGCAGAAGGTGAAACGGCCTCCAAGCGATGCGGCCACGGCAACAAGGGCGCCGGCCTGCCCGAACAGGATGACGGCCGCAAATCCGATGACCAGGGTGGGGCATATCCAGCGGTAGAGGAAGAACAGGGATATGCGGCGCGGTCCCGAAATGGCCATGGCCGCTACCACGGCCATCATGAGCGCGCTGAACAGCAAGATGGCTTGAAGGGGGATGCCTTCCACCCGCTCGGCACTCATCATGCCCGCGATGCTCACGATGGAGAACACGACGAGGATGCCGAACCCCGTGCGCCCGAGTCCCGCCAAGGGGGAGCGCCGCTCGGTTGCGAAGCGATGGACGGTTGCGAGCGCCTCTTCGGTGCGGGCGGCTTCTGGGGTCCACACGAGATGGAAGCATAGGCCGGACAAAAGCGGGAGCGCCGCGGCGACGGCGACGGGCACCCAGTCATCCATGGCGGATACCAGAAGCACGATGACGGCGGCGGAAACCGCGGAAACCGGCGCGAGCCATTCCGATCGATCGCGGGGAATGACGGCGTAGTACTCGCCCCACATCGCCCACAGAAGCGCGCTTCCGATGCCCGTGGCCACGGCGCCGATGCCGAAGAGCGCGGCGTTCAGCCCTGGATCGGCGGCCGAGACGAACATGAAGGGAGTGCTCGCGGCCGTAAGGGCGGGGGCGGCCACGAAGAGGGGCCGGTGGCTCGTGGGCGAGCCGATGCGCGGCTCGGCAAGCACGATGGCCGCCAGGGTCGCCACCGACGCGGCCAAGGGGAGCACGGCGTAGAAGAGCGCGGCGCCCATCGAAGAGGATCCGGAGGGCGCGCCAGCCGCAGCGCCGCCTCCGCCGGGTATTTCGTCCCCGCTCAGCACGCCGGCAGCGTTGGTATAGAACACGCAGAACACCCAGGCGAGCAGAAACGCCCATCCCAGCTGCCGCAGCGGCGCGACCTCTTGGCGCTCGGCGTTCTGCGGCGCCAGCCATGTTTCGAAGCGTTCCTTCACGGCCCTCCCTTTCCAATTCCCCTCATTGTAGCGCGAATGGCGCGAAGGCTACCGCAGCTTGAACTTCATGGCGACGGGGTTGTGGTCGGAGTAGGCGAAGTCCAGATCCACGGTGGAGCAGTCGAGGCACTCCACGTTGTCGGAGTAGATGAAGGTGTCCATGACCCAGCGGTCGTTGGTGCCGTCGTAGGGGCGTCCGGCGTCGCGGCAGGTGGCGGCATCGGGGAAGGCGGCGGTGCCCGTCTCGTCCAGCTTCGCCTTGGCGGCCACCGTGAAGCCCTCCGGCACGCCATCGAAGTCGTAGGGCTTCGCCCAGCTTTCCACGGCCTGGGCGGCGTTGCCGTACACCTCGCCGGAGACGCCGATCATGTCGTGGTTGTAGTCGCCGCCGGCGATGACGTAGTTGCCCGCCGCCCGCTCGGCCGTCATGTCCTCGTAGAGCTTCTCGCGCTGGGCCGCCATGATGGAAGCGTCGGCCCCGTAGGCGGACAGATGCACGTTGAAGAGCACGAGCTCGGCGTCGCCCGCGGGCACGCGTATGATGGAGTAGCAGCGGTCCAGGTCGAGGAACTTGCTGAAGCTTTCGGAAATGGGCAGGCTCTTGCGCACCGGGTCGCCCACGGGCAGGCGCGAGAACGTGGCCAGCCCCGCGCGGTTGGCGCCGTGAGGTGCGTAGAGGGGCCAGGCGAGGAAGGCCGAGTCGTAGTTCTGGCAGAACACCGACCAGTCGCTGGGGAACTGGGTGCGCAGAAGCTCGTACTCGTCGATGTGGTGGCTGCGGGTACCGTCTGTGTCCACTTCTTGGAAGAGAACGAAATCCGGCGAAAGCGCACGTATGGCCTCGGCCGAGCCGAGAATGTCCTCGCGCACCACCTCCGGGCTTTCGGCCACCGATCCTGTGCCGCCGTCCATGAAGAAGTCGAAGTCGCGGTTGTAAGCGCCGAAACCGAGGTTGGCTGTCACCACGGTGAACTCCTCATCAGCGGAAACGACCGGCGCAGCCTCGTCGGCAGCCAAAGGCGCGTCCACGGTGAGCGCCAGATTGTCGGGGAGTCGCTCGTAGGTGACCATGACGTAGGCGACGTAAACAAGGGCCACGGCCAGAAGCGCGCCGAGCAATGCGAGCAGAACCGTTATTATGCGTTTGGCCACAAAAGGCTCCTTTGACGAGGGAAAAATCCATTTGGGTCATTGTACTTCACCCTGATACACGGGTCATTGTGGAATACCCTAGCTTAACCATATCGTTAGGCAGTCGCATTAGATGACTAAAAATTCACCATTGGATTTGAATCTGAACACTCTGTATCCAGATAATGACAGGGAGGTAACAGAGACCTGACGCGACAGCGACAAGCTAGAGGAAGCTATAAGGTACGCTCCATCGGATTGCACAGGTAGCAAGCATTCCCTTTGGCACCCTTCTTCTCGCGGGTTGGTCGCTCGGGTGCGCTTAAAGACAGGAGGTCCCTCATGCAGTCGAACAAGAAGAGCACCCGAGGTGTGGCGACGCGCGAGGTACTCCGCAGCAACGATACGGCCAAGCGGTCGGCGGAGATCGTCGTCGCCGCGCGCGAGCTGTACGAGGAGAAGGGCCTGGCCCGCACCTCCATCCAGGACATCACCAATCATGTGGGCGTGACACGCTCGCTGTTCTACCACTACTTCCAGAACAAGGAAGAAGTGACGAGCGCCGTGCTCGACCAGTGCATCACCGATTTTCTGGAGGCCATGCAGCACTGGCACGAGAGCCAGACGGCGCTGGCCACCGACGAATCGCTGCACTCCATGGTGAAGATCATGCGCATGGTGCTGTTCGAGAAGAACACCTTCCGCATGGCCCTTTCCACCCAGGAGAATGCGGCGCTGTACCTGGATTTCCTCAATCGCTTCGCCGCCCAGGGCGCCGAGTTCATGGTGACGCACCCCATGGTGGAGCAGACGAAGTACGGCGAGCAGTCCGACCATCTGTACGAGACGTTCTACGTGCTCATCGTGGGGCTGGTGAGCTATCTGCGCTCGCACCCGGATGTGGAGGACGAGGTGCTCATCGACGTCGTCACCCGCATGCTCAACATCGAGCAGGCCGAGGAGGCCCGCGAGCTCGCCTAATTCGGGGTTCCGCACTGCTTCTGGTTGGAAGGTCGGCGATCTTGCCAAGCTGCTCTGGCGCTCTTCGCGGCCGGATCCTGCGTCGCGCCACCGTTGCGCGGCGGTATGGCGAATCGGTTACGATCTGTGCGCCGCGCCGCCTATCGGCTATCATCTTACTCGTAAGGTAACGGGCCCGCCCGCGTAAGCGGCGGGCCCGTGCGCGATTGCGGGAAGGAGGGGCCATGGACATCAAACGAGTGCTGGCGAGCGCGCCTCGCGACCACGACCCGGGCGCTGCCCGTCCGCTGCTCACGCGCTGGGGCGAGGCGTTGGATCCGGAAACCGTGCGCGGCGAGCACCCGCGCCCGCAATTCGCCCGCGACCGCTTCATATCCCTCAACGGTTGGTGGGACTACGCTTTCGTTCCCATGGGAGCTCATCGTACCGTGCGGCCGCCCGATGCGTTCGACGGGCGCATCCTCGTGCCCTTCTCGCCCGAGTCTCTGCTGTCGGGGGTGGGTCGCCAGCTTCAGCCTGACGAGCTCCTGTGGTACGTGCGCCGAGTGCCCGTCCCCGCCATGGGCGAGGGCGAGCGCTGCCTGCTGCATTTCGAGGCCGTGGACTTCGCCTGCGCCTGCTGCGTGAACGGCCAGGTCGTGGGCACCCACGAGGGCGGGTATCTGCCGTTTGCCTTCGACATCACCGAGGCGCTGCGGGCAGAGAAGACGACCGGCGAGGGGAGTGCGGAAGCGCGTTTCCAGGGCGCGGAAGCAATGACTGGGGACGTGGCGGTTGAAGGTGCCGGAGACGCGAAAAGCGACGCCTGCGGGGAGGGAAAGGCCGATCTCGAAGAGGCGGCCGACCTGGCTCCGGCGCCGCCGCGGGAGTTCGTGGTCGCCCTGTGCGTTCGCGACCCGAGCGATGCGGGCACCCAGCCGCGGGGCAAGCAGAGGCTCAAGTCGGGCGGCATCTGGTACACGGCCCAAAGCGGCATTTGGCAGCCGGTGTGGATGGAGGTCGTTCCCGCTCGCCGCGTGCTGGCCCTGGCGCTGCATCCCGATGCCGATGCCGGCATTCTGACGGCGGATGTCGATGTGAGCGGAGACGCGGGCCTGGTGCGCATCTACGTTTGCGACCCGACGGGCCGCCAGGTGGGCGCCGGCGCCGCTTTCGCCGAAGAGGGCTCGGTGCCGGTGGGGGTTGAATCCTCAGGGCAAGCGGGGCCGGCCCGTCGCGTGCGCTTGCGGCTCGATCTCGGCGAGGTGCGCCGCTGGAGCCCCGACGATCCGTGCCTCTACGATATCGTCGTGCGATTCGGCACCGATGCGGTGCGCAGCTACACCGCCTTCCGCACGGTGAAGGTGGCTCCGGACGGCACCGGTCGCTTTCGCTTCTCCCTGAACGGCGAGCCGCTGCTTCTGCGCGGGGTGCTCGATCAGGGCTACTGGTCCGACGGCCTCATGACGGCTCCCTCCGACGAGGCGCTCGCCTTCGACATTCAGGCCATGAAGGACGCCGGCTTTAACATGCTGCGCAAGCACTTGAAGGTGGAGGCCGACCGCTGGTACTACCATTGCGATCGGCTCGGCATGCTGGTGTGGCAGGACATGGTGTCGGGCGGCGGCGCTTACGACGGGTGGGAAACCAGCTACAAGCCGACGCTGTGGCGCGGAAGTTGGGACGGCTACGAGGACACCTCGGCATCCCATCAGCGGCGCCTCGGTTCCGATGACGACGCCTACCAGCGCCAATGGCTGCGGGAGTGCCGCGGCACGGTGACCCACTTGCGCGCTCATCCCTCGGTGGTCACCTGGGTGCTGTTCAACGAGGGCTGGGGGCAGTTCGACGCCCTGGCCTGCGCCGAGGAGGTTCACCTGCTGGATCCGACGCGTCCCATCGACGCCGTGAGCGGCTGGTACGACCAGGGCGCGGGCGACTTCCAGAGCGTGCACAACTATTTCCGTCCGCTTGCGGTCTACCGCGACCGGCGCGACCTGACGGGTTACGCGCGGCTGGCGGGCGGTCGTGCCTTCACGATTTCGGAATTCGGCGGAGTGGTTCACGCCGTGGCGGATCACAGCGCCTTTGCGGGCACCTACGGCTACGGGGCCACCGACACGCCGGCCGAATGGCGCACGGAGGTGCATCGGACGCTGGACGCTGCGGCGGCTTTGGAGGGGGCGGGGCTTTCCGCCTATGTATACACGCAGCTGTCGGACGTGGAGGAGGAGTGCAACGGCATCCTTACCTACGACCGGCGGGTGAACAAGCTGAAGGAGGACGGCGATGAGTGCGGTAGCGCTGAGATGTGATGCCGATGCCGACCGCATGTTGGCGCATCTGCGGGAGCGGTTCGCCGAGGTGTTCCCCGTGACGGGGTCGGCGGGCGACGGCGCCGGAGGAGACGCCGGCGGAAATCCCGACGAAGGCGCCGATGGAAGCGCTGACGCGGTCGTCCGGTTCGCGCCCGTGGCGGACCGGGGCTCTTTCGCGTTCGCCTCGGCGCCGGGGCGTCTGGAAGTGGCGGGCAACCACGTGGACCACCAGGGCGGCCGCGTCATCTCCTCGGCCATCGGCGAGCGAACGTGGGGGCTGGCGGCCGAGAACGGAGGACGCCTGGTGCGGGTGGCCATGGAGGGTTTCGGCACCGATGTGATCGACTTGGACGATGCGGACTGGCGGGCACCCCATGGTGTGGAGACCCAGTCCTCCTCCGCCCTTCTGCGCGGCATGCTGGCCGCTTACGATGAGGCCGGCGGCACGTTGCGCGGTTTCGATCTGGCCACCTGCTCGGAAGTGCCCGCCGGCTGCGGCCTGTCCTCCTCGGCCGCCTTCGAAGTGATGGTGGGCGCCGTTTTGGAGGGGCTGTTCGGCCCCGGGCCCTTCGCGGGCGTGCCAGCGCCGGCGCCGGGCCAGGACGCTGCGGAAGGGGAGGGGGATTGTTTCGTTCCCCTGAATCCCGTGGCGCTGGCCCTGGCAGGCGTTACCGCCGAGCAGCGCTACTTCGGCAAGCCCTGCGGTGCTCAGGACCAGTTGGCCAGTGCCTGCGGCGGCACGGTGCTGCTCGATTTTGCGTCGGCGGTGCCCCGGGTGACGCCGCTTGCCTTCGACGCGACGGGCGTTGGCTACGCCGTGGTGCTCATCGATTCGCGCCAGGACCACTCGGTGCACACCGAGGAGTTCGCCTCCGTACCCGCCGACATGCGCATGGTGGCCAACCACCTGGGCGTCGCGCGCCTGGGGGACACGACCGCGGACGTGCTGCTCGCGAACCTGCAGGATGTTCGCGCGGCGCTGGGCGACGGGCGCGTCATGCGGGCCCTGCACTACTTCGACGAGGTGGCCCGGGTCGATCGGCAGCGCGAGGCTTTGGAAGAGGGGGATTTCCCGCTGTTCTTGAAGTGCGTGCGCCTGTCGGGGGCCTCCTCCGCCCAGTTTCTGCAGAACGTGTCCCCGCGCGATGCCGGCTCCGAGGAGCGCCAGCCGGCCATGCTCATTCAGGGGCTGTGCGCGCACCTGCTCAGCGAAGAGGGCGCCTGGCGCATCCACGGCGGTGGCTTCGGCGGATCGGTGCTGGCACTCGTGCCCCGAGCCGAGGTCGCCGACTTCATGGAGACGATGGACAAGCTGCTCGGCTACCGTGCCTGTCGCGAGGTGGTCGTGGGCGGCCCCGGCGTGCTGGCGAGGCGGCTGCCATGAGCGGGGCCGCAAGAGGCGTGGAAGGTGCCTCAGAGTATGCCGTGGACGAGCGCGGCAATCCTTTCTGGATATACAGTTCTCCGGCGGGGCCGCTGGAGATCACCATCAACCTGGCCAAGCCCGAAAAGGATCCGCGGGATATCGCCGCTGCTGCGGGGGCAACCCTCGGTGGCGCAGCGCTTGAGGCGACGCCTGCTGGGGAAGGCGAGGCTGCGGCGGCAACGGTGGAGGGCGACGCGAGGGAAGGGGCTCCCTCTGTCCCGACGACCTGCGACTTGTGCTGGGAGCCGTCGGGGGAGGACGGTCCGGCGCACCTGCGGCGCTCGGGCGCGCCCGTGACCGAGGTCGCCCTCGGCGGCGAGCCCTGGGCCTGGTGGTTCTCTCCCTACGGCTACTTCCCCGAGCACCTCATCGTGGCGTCTTGCGAGCACCGTCCCATGGCCATCGATCACGGCACCATCGCGCGGCTGCTCGATTTCTCGGACGCCTATCCGCGGTGGTTCATCGGTTCCAACGCCGATCTGCCCATCGTCGGCGGTTCCCTTCTGGGGCACGACCATTTCCAAGGCGGCGGCCACCGCTTCCCGTTGATGAATGTGCCGATTGCGCGCGCGTTTTCCATCGAAGGCTTGGAAAGCGTGGAGGCCGGTATCGTCCGCTGGCCCACGTCCGTGGTGCGACTGCGCAGCTGCGACCGGCGGCTTCTCGCTGAAGCGGCCTGCCGCGTCCTGGATGCCTGGAGTCCCTTCAGCTTCGAGGAATGCGATATTCGGGCTTTTTCGCTCGTCCCGGACGACGGCCGCGAAGGCGCCGTGAGCGCTTCAGGCGCCCTGGCCTCGCCCGCGCGTTTCGTGCAGCACAACACGGCGAATCCCATCCTGTGGCGCGAGGGCGACGACTACGTGATGGATCTCGTGCTGCGCAACAACCGCACGACGCCGGAGCACCCCTTCGGGCTTTTCCATGTGCCGGAGCGACTCTTCCACATTAAGAAGGAGAACATCGGCCTCATCGAGATCATGGGCCGCGCCATCCTCCCCGCGCGCCTGGCAGCCGAACTGCCTGCTATCAAGGACGAATGCAGCCGCGCCTTCTACGAGATTCTCGTGGCCACGGGCGTCTTCAAAGACGATGCCGCCGGCCGCCGCGGCTGGGAGGCCTTCCTCGCGACTATCTAGGAGCGCCGCGGCTTACCGCCGGCGGTGTGGCGGACGACCTCGAAGCGCTCGAGGCGCACCTGCTCGTCTGGTCGGATGCCCGCTTTCTGCTTGGCGATGGCAATCTGGTCGAAGACGGTGTCGACGCCCTCCAGATCGGGAAGCAGAAGGCCCCGGCGATGTCCGCGGGTCACGATGACGCCGTAGCGCTCAGGGTCGAGCTGCTCCAGGTTGTCGACGGCCTCCGGTTCGCCGAGCACGTCCACGGAATACTCGAGGTGGGGAAGCTCCTCGGGGCGCACGGGGGCGAAGCGCGGGTCCTCGGTGGCCGCTGCCACGCCGTTGCGGATGACCTCCTCGGCAAGGCTTTTGCGCACCGGCGCGATGGTGCCGATGCAGCCGCGCAGCTGCCCGTGCTCGTGCAGGCTCACGAAGGTTCCGGCGCGCCGGCCGGTCAGCTCCTCGGGTGCGTCGGCGGGAAGGGGGAAGACGGTGCCCTGCGCGACGATGGACTCCACGCTCGCCCGGGCAAGGGCCACAATCGGGTCGTCTCCGGGATGCGGCGGCCAGGCCGGCGAACCGCCGGGGGTGCCGCCGATCTCGCGATCCTCTTCCCGCACGATTTCGGACGCCGCTTCCTCTTCGGTGCTCTCGGGCGCGTCCTCGATTTCGAAGGCGGCCACGGCGTAGCCCACGCCGAAGGGCCCCTCGTAACTTAAGAGCTCGGAAGCGAAAGGCTCACCGGTCGTCTCTAGGGCGCCGGCCATGATCTGGAAGGAGCGCAGCCCGCACTCGGCGGCACCATCGCAGAGGGCGGCGTCCAGGCCGAACAGGCCTTCCAAATCCCCATGGGCGAAAAGCTCGGTCACGATACGATCGAACTCGGGTCCTTCCGGGGCGAACCCGTAGGGGCCGTCCTCCTTCAGCTTGTGGGACATGTCCCCGCTTGCGACAAGCACGCAGCGGCGGTTCAAGGAGCGGGCGGCCTCGGCAATGGCCCGGCCCAGGAAGCGGTGGTCGGCCTCGGAGAGTCCTGAGAGCCCCATGCGCACCACGGCCACCGAGCCCAGGTCGACGGTCTCTTCCAGGAAATGGAGCGGCACGAAGGTGGCGTGGTCGATGTCGGCCATGGACGCCGGGGCACCGGCCGAGGGAATGCCCCGGCGGTGCAGGCGCATGGCCACGTCCTTGGCGAAGGGAAGGTCGGTGCGGGTCGTCATGCGCTCGCCCGGCTGCCCGAAGGCGGCCATCGAGCCAGTTTCCTCCGGCGTGTCGGCGATGAAGAACCCGTCGCGGTAGAGCGGCGCGTGGGGCGAGGTGATGACGATAAGGTCGGGTCGGTGGGCGGCCACGCGTCGGGCGACCTCGCGGTAGGCGGCGATGGTATCGGCGATGGCCGTCTCCTGGCCGCGCCCGACGGCGGGCACGATGAGCGGCGGATGGGGCACGGCGTAGGCGGCGAGCAGGGCCATGGGGTCACCTTCCTTTTTCGGGAGAGCGCGTGGGGGCCGAATGCCAGTGTGGGTGTTTGCGCGGATCTTCCCGTGACAATGGATCTTGCATTCATGATGACCCACCGCGTCCGTATTCCCCACCGAACTGCCAAAGCGTCACGGGATTGTATTCGCCGTCTTCCAACGAACGGGCAACAATCGGACGCACGGCGACAACAAAAACGTCTCGCCGATGGTGCTGTCGATCTGCGTGGCCACAATAGAGACTGCAACGCATTCAACGTCCCAGCAAAGGAGAGCCATCATGATCGAGATTCTGAACGAGGGCAACTTCGACGAGAAGGTCCTGAAATCGAGCGGCAACGTGCTCGTCGAGTTTTTCGCCACCTGGTGCCCGCACTGCCAGCGCATGATGCCCATCATCAACGAGGTGGCCGACCGCGTCCAGGGCCAGGCCGTCGTCTACCAGGTGGATGTCGACCAGTCGCCCGACCTTGCCAAAACTTACGCGCCCAACGGCTTTCCGTCCTTTGTCCTGTTCGTGAACGGCCAGCTTGCCGAAACCCTGGTGGGCGAGCAGACCGAAGAGCGGTTGATGGAGCTGGTCGCCTAGCATCCGCGCTGCTCAAGGAGGGCCGCTTGCTTCGAAGGTGAGCGGCCTTTTGTAAGATCATCTCTGCCTTCCGTTAAGGTCTCGGGAGGTTTGTCTTGACTTAGAGTCGACTCCAATCTTTACTATTCTCCGTATCAATGATTGAGAGGAGAATTCATGACCGCATCTTATGACGGCGTGGCCAAGCTCGGCTTCGGCGCCATGCGCCTGCCCCTGACCGACCCCGATGACGTGACGGCCATCGACATCGAGCAGCTGAAGGCCATGGTGGACGAGTTCATCGCCAAGGGCGGCACCTATGTGGACACCGCCTTCGTCTACCACGACGGCGCCTCTGAGACGGCTCTGCGCGAGGCGCTTGTGGAACGCTACCCGCGCGATGCCTATACCCTGGCCACGAAGTGCCTGGCCTGGGCCTGCGCCAGCAAGGAGGAGGCCCAGGCGTGCCTGCCCACCTCCCTTGAGCGGCTGGGGGTCGACTACATCGACTACTACCTGCTGCACAACCTGGGCGGCGCGCGCACGGTCAAGTTCGACGAGTACGACATGTGGAACTACGTGGCAAAGGCGAAGGCCGACGGGCTCGTGCGCCACGTCGGCTTTTCCATGCACGACGGCCCCGAGACGCTCGATGAGATTCTGACGGCGCACCCCGAGGTGGACTTCGTGCAGCTGCAGGTGAACTATCTGGATTGGGACGACCCGGTCACCCAGTCGGCGCGCTGCATGGAAGTGGCCGCGGCCCACGGCAAGCCAGTCATCATCATGGAGCCGGTGCGTGGCGGACGCCTGGCGAATCTGCCCGAGCGCGGTGCTGCGGTGCTCGCCGCCGCTGATCCGGATGCGAGCCAGGCCAGCTGGGCCTACCGTTACTGCCTCGATCTGCCGGGCGTGCTCACGGTGCTCGCCGGCGCCTCCACGCTCGAGCAGATGCAGGACAACATGCGCACCTTCCAGACCCGTAAGCCGCTGACGGATGAGGAGCGCGGCGCCATCGACGGTGCCATCGCGGCCCTGCGCAGCGTGGACCTCATTCCGTGCACGAACTGCGGCTACTGCGTGAAGGACTGCCCCGAGGGCGTGAAGATCCCCATTGCCATGAACCTGCTGAACCTGGAGCGCACTACCGAGGACAACGAATTCGTCAAGGGCCTCTACTCTTGGCAGGCCGCTGAGGGGCCCGCTTCGAAGTGCATCCAGTGCGGCACCTGCGAGGCTATGTGCCCCCAGTCCATCGACATCATCGACCACCTCGCCGAAGCCGTAGAGCATTTCGAGGGATAGAGGAGCGTCTTTTAGCCGGGAGGGCCACAGTGGCGGCCCTCCCGTCGTTTACCGCCCAAGCGAATGGTGTCCGAGGCTACGAGCGCAGCATCTTCCTTCGTGCCTGCTTTAGCCAGTTTTTCTTGAATGATCCGACTCCGCCAAAAAACTTGTCGTAGGTAGCTCCGTTTTCCTTGGCGGCATATTTGACGGCAGCAAGCTCAATGGTGCAAAGATAGTCGGCCACCTGGGCCAGTCGGTATTCAGTCATTGTTGTGCGCTTCTTTACCACGGCCTCTTTGGAAAGAGTCGAATAAATCGCCTCATCTAAAGCTTTCTTCACTATGGCCTGGCCGTTGTCATAGTAGAGCTTTACATGATCGAAGCCTTGGAAGTAGGCGAGGTGATCCGCTATCATCTCCGACGCATCACGCCTCATGCGCGCAGCAAGTTTCTCAATGTTTGGGAACTCGCTTCTCTTGTAGAGGAAGGTCTTGTACTGGATGGGGAGGCGTTGCACTAGGACGTTGAAGGAGACGAGTAGTTTTTTGCGCTGGGTTAACCCTAGGTTTTCGTAATCGTCGTGACCATTCAAGAGGGGTTCTGAATGGAAAGGAATGTTAGGAAGATCTGCAGCAGCTAAGGTCTGCTCATAGGCCTGAATCTTGCTGGTGATTCTATCGGATTGCTCATGTAGTACGAAGGTGAGCAAATAGTATCGGGTAGCAATACTTTTATCGCCGCTTTCATCAACGAAAAGTGATAATTCGCGCATTGTCTTTGTTCCCCTAATATAAAAGTTGCCGGGGGATAAGCCCCCGGCGCTTGGAGGTAGCGCTATGTGCACCACCAAGAAAAGCTTATACCATGCTTTGAGAATCCTGACAAGCACTTTTTGGCTCCTCTTCTCATGAGCTCGCAGGGGCCGATATTCTTCTGAAATGTTCGAGCCTGACCTAGTTCGTACATCTCAGAAATTCAGTTGGTAACTGAGGTAATCCTTCTTCATGTTTCCCATAATTAGCTTCGTTCTATTTGTTTGCGGAATGGTTTTGTTT
>OLPO01000187.1_pt1 | contig 55355 bp, 40 predicted proteins | sample 1672831 | NCBI WGS metagenome assembly OLPO01 (sample SAMEA3136728, study PRJEB25190) | human gut metagenome | reverse complement strand
TTCCTATAGAGTTCGTTACAAGCATCGGCAGAAGTATAACGAAAACAATAAGGATGATATATTTCAGGTATCTTAGCGGCTTCAGCCTGGCTGTGGAAAATTTTTTTCCGGGAATTTTATGAAGTAAATCCTGAAACCATCCAAAGGGACACAAAAAACCACATATAAATCTTCCAAGTGTCACACCGAGTAAAATAAAAAAACCGGTTATATAGTATGAAAATTTAAATTTGGATGATCCGACAACCGCCTGAAAGGCACCAATGGGACATGCTCCGGTCGCAGCAGGGCAGGAATAACAGTTCAATCCTGGTACACATACTGTTTTAGCGTTGCCCTGGTATATTTTGCCCTTAAATAAATTAGGAATATGAATATTGGTAAGCAGCGTGGCGACTGCCTGTACCCATCCACGTATGCCGGCTGTTTTTTTTGACAGTAATTTCTTTTTCTTATCCAATTCCGACACACTCCAGACATAATTTTATTGCTTTACCAAGCACGGTAGCTGCTTCCCCTCTGATTGCACCATAGCTAATCATAGTTATACCTGTGATGAGCAAAGCAATTTGAGATATTTTTTTGCACTTCAAGATATTGTTACCCCCTTCGTTTGTTGTCTTTGTTGACCGGCTGACTTTGGTATTATACAATAGCTGGTGTAAAATTATTGTTAAGAGGCTGGTGAAAGAATTGAGATTATTAATAGTTGAAGATGAGAAACAAATCTGTGATACGGTTGCGAAAAGTCTGTATGCTGTCGGATATGAGGTGGATACGTGCTATGATGGAGGGGAAGCACTTGAATATATCCTGACGGAGAATTATGATCTGGTTGTTCTGGATCTGAATCTGCCTGGCATGGACGGGATGGAAATTCTAAAGGAACTCAGACAGAGCAATGAGGAGACAAAGGTTCTTATCCTGTCTGCAAGAGGGCAGATTGCGGATAAGGTTGAAGCATTGGATGCGGGGGCAAATGATTATATGGAAAAGCCCTTCCATCTGCAGGAGCTCGAGGCGCGTATCAGAAGCCTGACAAGAAGAAAATTTGTGCAGAAGGATGTATGTCTGGAAAGCGGTGAGATAAAGTTTGATACGATAAAACGTGAGGCATATGCAAAAGGGGAAATGGTATCCCTGACAAGAAAAGAAAACGGCATTTTGGAATATCTGCTTCTTAATCTGGGCCGACCGGTAAGCCAGGAGGAATTGATGGAGCACGTCTGGGATGCATCCGTGGATAGCTTTAGTGGAGCCATCAGAGTACATATGTCTTCGCTTAGAAGAAAGCTGAAGGCTGTGCTCGGATATGATCCGATTTTGAACAAGGTGGGAGAGGGATATAAAATACGGGAGGGGTCTGACAGATGAAAAAAATGTCGCTGCAGTGGAGACTTACCTGTATCATTACCTTGTATATTGCGATTATATGTGGATGCCTGACGATGCTTGTCTATAGGAATGGTGTGTATTATATTGATTCGCTGCAAGAGGCTGTGGATGCCCAGGGAGATGATAAAGTGGACGATTCAGATGAAATATACATCAGCATTCCGGATGATAAATGGGATGAGTTTGCAAATGATTTTTCTGTTCAGGTGTACAATAATAAGGCAGACTACAGAAAAAACAGTTTGATCATTTCGGCCTTATTGGCTTTCCTCGGTGGAGTAGCCACATATTTCATAAGTGGACATGCACTCAAACCAATCCGTGAGTTTTCGGAGAAAATTGAAGAGGTACAGGCACAAAATCTGGCGGATTCACAAATAGAAGAAAACACGGTGAAGGAACTGAACCAGCTTAGTGTTTCGTATAACAAGATGCTGGAACGTCTTTCGGATGCATTTGAGGTACAGAGACAATTCACTGCGAATGCAGCACATGAGCTTCGAACTCCGCTGGCTTTAATACAGGTACAGCTGGATTTATATAATTCCACCCGGCATCCGGGTAATGATGTCGACACATTACAGACAATAAGGATGGTTACGGAACAGAACGGCAGACTCAGTAAAATGGTCAAGACCCTTCTCGATATGAGCGAGCTTCAGACGGTTGGGCGGGATGAAAAAATTATAGTGGATGCGCTTGTTGATGAGGTATTGGCAGACCTGGAACCTCTTGCACAGGAAAAGAGTATAAAGCTTATTGGAAAATGTAAGGCTGCAACGATGGTTGGAAGTGATATCCTTATTTACAGGCTGGTATACAATCTTGTTGAGAATGCTATAAAATATAATCATTTGGGCGGACAGGTTACAGTGACTGCATATCAGAAGGAAAAACAGGTCTACCTGTCAGTAGCGGATACTGGAAGCGGAATTCCTGAGGAACTAAGAGAGCGTGTGTTTGAACCGTTCTTCCGTGTGGACAAGTCCAGAAGCCGGGAGCTTGGCGGTGTAGGACTTGGACTTGCCCTGGTTCGTGAAATCGTGCGAGTACATGATGGCAGTATTACAGTTAAGTCCAATCCGTCCGGAGGGACGATTTTTGAGGTGCTATTCACTCAGTGAGCCTGTAAGCAGCGAAACGGATTGCGAATATCTGCCCGACCCGAATCAGGCAAGAACTCTGCAGGCAGACAATAATTGAGAGAATGAAATAAGACAATCAGAAAAACGGGTCATATAATAAGTAAATTATACCATAGACTACCTTAAAATTTGTCAAGACGCAGGGCCAAAATCAGAGATAGAATTTTACACATGGAAATGAAGTGCGTTTTGTAGGCATTTCACAAATCCGAAATACCCCCTTCCTTTTTACAGGTAAGTGTAGTATCATAGCTCTTGCGGACACTGAATATAGTGTTTTGCAAATGAATAACAACTATATATTGTATATATATTAAGACAAATTCAGACAATGAGGACAGTAAAGGGAGAGGAAGACGTCATGGAGAACACAATCAAAACCCGCGTAATCAAACGAAATGGTGAGGAGGTAAGCTTTGACCTGACTAAAATTGTGAATGCGATTCGCAAGGCAAATCAGGAGGTGGATCAGCTTCATCGGATGAATGAATATCAGATTATTGCGATTGCTGAGAAGATTGCCCAGCAGGCGGAGAGCGCGATGCATGCCGTTAACGTCGAGGATATTCAGGACATGGTCGAGACTGGCATTATGGAGATGCGCGGCTATGAGGTTGCGCAGAAGTATGTGCGTTACCGCTACAAACGTGAGCTGACCAGAAAGTCAAATACGACTGACAATGGGATTTTGGCTCTGATTGACCATCTGAACGAGGAAGTAAAACAAGAGAATTCCAATAAAAATCCGGTGATCAATTCCACGCAGCGTGACTATATGGCAGGCGAGGTCAGCAAGGATCTTGCACGCCGTGTGCTGCTGCCGGAAGAGATCATCCGCGCCCATGAGGAGGGAATCATTCACTTCCATGACATGGATTATTATGCCCAAAAAGAGCATAATTGCGACCTGATTGACCTGGAAGATATGCTTCAGAACGGGACAGTCATCAGCGAGACGATGATCGAGAAGCCGCACAGCTTTTTCACTGCCTGTAACGTGACGACACAGATCGTTGCACAGGTGGCCTCCAATCAGTACGGCGGGCAGTCTTTTACACTTTCTCATCTGGCACCGTTTGTGGATGTGAGCCGGAAAAAGCTGCGCAACAGTGTCATTGAAGAAAGAAAGGAAGCCGGCGAACCGTTGGACGATGCGGTGATCGACAAGATCACAGAGCATCGGTTAAAAGAGGAAATTAAGAACGGAATCCAGACGATCCAGTATCAGCTGATTACCCTAATGACCTGTAACGGACAGGCACCGTTTGTGACCGTGTTTATGTATCTGGACGAGGTTCCGAAGGGACGGACGCAGGATGATCTGGCAATGATCATTCAGGAGGTGCTTCGCCAGAGAATGCAGGGTGTTAAAAATGAAAAAGGCGTGTGGATCACCCCGGCTTTTCCGAAGCTGATCTATGTGCTGGACGAGGATAATATCACTGAGGATTCCAAATACTGGTATTTGACGGAGCTGGCGGCGAAGTGTACAGCGAAGAGAATGGTTCCGGATTATATTTCGGCCAAGATCATGCGAGAGCTGAAAAAGGGCGAGGTCTATCCGTGCATGGGTTGCCGTTCGTTCCTGACTGTAGAAGACTCACAGATGAAGCCGGACGGATCTCACAAATTTTATGGGCGGTTCAATCAGGGAGTAGTCACGATCAATCTGGTCGATGTGGCCTGTTCCGCTGAGGGTGATATGGAGAAATTCTGGAAAATTCTGGATGAGCGTCTGGAACTCTGTCATCGCGGTCTGCGCTGCCGGCATGAGCGGCTGCTCGGCACGATTTCGGATGTGGCACCGATCCTCTGGCAGAATGGTGCGCTGGCACGTCTGAAGAAGGGAGAGAAGATTGATAAGCTGCTGTACAATGGCTATTCCACCATCTCTCTTGGATATGCCGGACTTTATGAAATGTGTGTGCGGATGACCGGGAAGTCCCATACAGATCCGGAGGCGAGGCCGTTTGCCCTTGCAGTTATGCAGCATTTAAATGATAAATGTGCAGAGTGGAGGGCTGCGGAGAATATTAGTTATTCCGTCTATGGCACTCCGATGGAGTCTACGACCTATCGGTTTGCAAAATGCCTGCAGCGCCGCTTTGGTATCATTAAGGGCGTAACGGATAAGAACTACATTACAAATAGCTATCACGTACATGTGACAGAAGAGATTGATGCGTTCAGCAAGCTGAAGTTTGAGTCGGACTTCCAGAAGCTGTCTCCGGGTGGGGCAGTAAGCTATGTAGAGGTGCCGAATATGCAGAATAATATTCCGGCGGTACTCTCAGTCATGAAATTTATCTATGAAAATATCATGTATGCAGAGCTGAATACAAAGAGTGATTACTGCGAGGCCTGCGGCTACGACGGTGAGATTAAGATTGTCGAAGATGAGAGCGGAAAGCTCGTATGGGAATGCCCAAACTGTGGCAACCGTGACCAGAACCGTCTCTCTGTTGCGCGGCGGACCTGTGGTTACATCGGTACACAGTTCTGGAATCAGGGCCGAACACAGGAAATCCGTGATCGGGTGCTGCATGTTTCCAGCCATACCTTTTCTCAGAATTGAGGTATGTCTCGTTTTACCGCAGAACAGGCATCCCCGGCTTCAAGTGCGTAGATCACTAAGCGGTGGGTCAGGAGGATGCATATCAATTATCAATGCATAAGGACTGGTCGTTGCAGACCATGCCTTATGTGTGATAAGAATGAATTTGGGAGGATATCATGCACGTAGGAGAAGTGATGACTGCAGATGTCGCAAACGGCGAGGGAATGAGAGTCAGCGTGTTTGTCTCCGGATGCCGCAATCACTGTAAGGGATGTTTTCAGCCGCAGACATGGGATTTTAACTATGGCAGGGAATATACGCCGGAGATAGAGCAGTTCATTATTGATGAGCTGTCGAAGTCCTATTACGACGGAATCACAATCCTGGGCGGTGATCCGATGGAGCCGGAAAATCAGGAACCGGTATTGCGGCTGCTTCGCAGAATCAAGAAGGAGCTTCCGGATAAAAACGTCTGGGTTTATACCGGATACGTATACGACCGGGATCTTGTGCCGGGCGGGAAACGCTTTGTCGATGGTGTGACAAGAGAACTGCTGGAATCCATCGATATTCTCATTGATGGCCGGTTCGTGGAGGAGTTGAAAAATCTGATGCTGAACTTCAGAGGATCCGGCAATCAGAGAATCATCAAAATGAAAGAAACACTCGAGACCGGAAAGGTCGTCTTATCAGAACTGAATAACTGAAATTTGATAAAAAAAGAGACCCGGATCTACGGGTCTCTTCTGTTTATGAAATACTATGGACCTGATGAGATTCGAACTCACGACCCCTACAATGCGAATGTAGTGCGCTCCCAACTGCGCTACAAGCCCATGCTTTACAGCGAAACCAGTTTAGCACAAAATAGCAGAAAATGGAAGGGAAAATTAAAAAAAAGAGAAAAAACTTTCGCCATATCGGTTTTAGTGTTAAACTGAAAGCATTCAGCAGTGAAGCGGATTGTGAACAGCCCCTGGTATGCGGGAAATGCTGTAGTTCATAGTATCAAAAGCAACGATGAAGGAGGAAGAATGGATGAAGGCGGTAACATTTGGAGAAATTATGCTGCGGCTGAAGACGCCGGAATATTTGCGGATTGTGCAGTCAAACAGTTTTGAGGCGAGCTACGGGGGAGCGGAGGCAAATGTAGCTGTCTCGCTTGCAATGCTGGGCGATCAGGTATCGTTTGTGACGAAGGTTCCGACCGGTCCGGTCGGACAGGCAGCGATCAATGAAGTGCGTCGGTTTGGTGTAGATACGAAAGAGGTCGTGCGGGGCGGTGAGCGTCTTGGCATTTACTTTTTTGAAAAAGGGACAAATATCCGGCCGACGAATGTCGTATACGATCGGAAATACAGCGCAATGTCGCAGTGTGATCCGTCTGATTTTGACTGGGAGAAGATTCTTGGAGATGCGGATATTTTTTATTTTTCCGGTGTGACGGCGGCAATCAGTGATGCAACAGCGGAAACGCTGAAGCAGGCACTTGGCTATTGCAGAGCGCATGGGATTGAGGTAATCTGTGATCTGAATTACAGAGGAAAGCTGTGGAGCACGGAAAAGGCGCAGAAGGTGATGGGGGAACTGATGCAGTACGTGACTTTCTGCATTGCGAACGACGAGGATTTTGAAGCGACACTCGGGATTCCGGCCTATGACGGTGACATGGAGCACGGTATCGATCAGATCAATTCCTATAAGGCTGGCATGAAGGAGATTGTGGATCGATATCCGGCCTGTAAAGCAGTAGCCAGTGTGCTGCGCAATCTGCACTCGGCAGAGGATGGAGAATGGATGGGCATTTATCTGAAAGACGGCATCTATTATGAAAGTCCAATTCATACCGTGCACAGCCTGGAAGCGGTAGGTGCAGGGGATGCGTTTGCCGGAGGACTGCTGCATGCGTATATGAATGGATATGAGCCGCAGGAGCTGATCGATTTTTCAATTGCGGCGAGTGTGCTGAAGCTGATGATTCAGCGGGATTTTAATATGGTGACAGAAGCGGATGTTCGCGGTGTGATGAAGGCAGCCGGGACGAATCTGCAGCGATAGGAGAAGCAGATGGAGATGACACAAAAGCGGATGACCGTTGGTATTCTGGCGCATGTAGATGCGGGAAAGACAACGCTGGCAGAAGGAATTTTATATCTCACAGGGGAGATCCGTGCCCTTGGAAGGGTAGACCATAAGGATGCGTTTCTGGACAATTTTGCAATGGAACGGGATCGTGGGATTACGATTTTTTCCAAACAGGCGGAGATGTGCTGTGAAGGTGTGCAGCTTACGCTTGTGGATACGCCGGGGCATGCGGATTTTTCAGCGGAGATGGAGCGGACCTTGCAGATTCTTGATTATGCAGTATTGGTGATCAGCGGTGCAGATGGGGTACAGAGTCATGTTGAGACACTCTGGCGTTTGCTGAAAAAATATCAGGTGCCAACATTTCTGTTTATCAATAAAATGGATCAGGCCGGGACAGATGAAGAGACATTGCTTGCAGAGCTGCAGAAAAAGCTGGATGAGCACTGCGTTCAATTCTGGGCTTCCAGGGCGAAAAAAGAGGAGGGGGAAGAGACTGATGAGATCTTTGCCGGACTTGATCCGGAACGGAAGCTGCCGTGGCGGGTGGAACAGCTTTTAAAGGATCCGGAGCTGACAGAGACACTGGCTTTATGTGACGAGGCGTTGTTGGAGAGATACCTGTCTGACGGAACGGTGCAGCTGCAGCAGGTGAGAGAACTGATCAGGAGCCGAAAGCTCTTTCCATGTTACTTTGGATCTGCATTAAAGCTGTGCGGCATAGCGGCGCTTCTGGAAGGGATTTGTATGCTTGGTATGGAGCAGGCTTATCCGGAAGCATTTGCAGCAAGGGTCTATAAGATCTCGCGGGATGCACAGGGAAATCGACTGACACACGTAAAGATCACCGGCGGAAAGCTAAAGGTTCGCGATCTGCTGACAAACCAGACGAAGGGCAAGGGAGCAGAAGCATGCTGGGAGGAAAAAGTCAGCCAGGTCCGCATTTATTCCGGAGCATCGTTCCGAAGCGTCAATGAGGTACAGGCAGGGCAGATCTGTGCGCTTACCGGGCTTAACCATACGCATTCCGGAGAAGGACTCGGAGCCGAGAGAGATTCGGAGCTTCCGGTGCTTGAGCCGGTGCTCTCTTATCAGATATGCCTTCCGGATGACTGTGATGTTCACCAGACCTATCGGAAGCTTCTTCAGCTTGAAGAGGAGGAGCCGGAGCTTCACATTGCATGGAATGAGAAGAAGAATGAGATTTATGCACAGCTGATGGGTGAGGTGCAGATCGAAGTGCTGAAGAATATGATCCGGGAGCGTTTTGGGATCGCGGTAGAATTTGGTACAGGAAGCATTGTTTATAAGGAAACGATCGCGGAACCGGTAATCGGGATCGGGCATTTTGAACCGCTTCGCCATTATGCGGAGGTGCATCTTTTACTTGAGCCGGGAGAGACAGGAAGCGGGCTGGAATTTGCCTCGGCCTGCAGTGAGGATGTGCTGGATCGAAACTGGCAACGGCTGATTTTAACGCATCTGGAGGAAAAGCAGCATGTAGGTGTGCTGACCGGGTCAGAGATTACAGATATGAAGATTACGCTGATTGCAGGTCGTGCACATCAAAAGCATACAGAGGGCGGTGATTTCCGACAGGCGACTTACCGGGCTGTGCGGCAGGGGCTGCGAAGCGGCAAAAATGTGCTTTTGGAACCGGTATATGAATTTGTGATTGAAGTACCGCAGGAGCTGGCGGGACGTGTGATGACGGATGTCCAGAAAATGTATGGAAGTGTGGAGCCGCCCGAACTTGCTGACGGGACAGCAGTTTTGCATGGAACGGCTCCGGTAGTTACAATGCGGGGATATCAGACGGAGCTGCTGGCCTATACAAAAGGAAGAGGACGGATCAGCTGCACATTGAACGGCTATTTACCTTGCCATAATGCAGACGAAGTGATTACGGCGACGGATTATGATCCGGAGGCAGATCTGGACAATCCGACAGGCTCGGTATTTTGTGCGCATGGAGCAGGTTTTGTGGTGGACTGGGCACTTGTCCCGGAGTATGCGCATCTGGATACAGCCGGACTTCTGGGGCAGAAGCCGGAGATGGGCGAGATGCAGGAGCGAGGGCAAATCGGGGTACCGCAAGGGCACGGCAGCTATGAAGAGATGAGTATTTCTCAGGAGGAGATCGATGAGATTTTTGCCCGCACGTATGGCAGTGCGGGGAAGCGGGAACGTCCGAATTATCGCCGAAGCCGTCGGACAGACTTTGATGCATCACCTGCGACGCCAAGGAAGGTGGCGACGGAGGAGTATCTGCTTGTCGATGGCTACAATATCATTTTTGCGTGGGAAGAGCTGAACGAACTGGCAAAAACGAATGTGGAAGCGGCCCGAACAAAGCTAATGGATATTTTATGCAACTATCAGGGCTATAAAAAAGTAAATCTGATCCTTGTGTTTGACGCTTACCGGGTCGAAGGCGGACAGGGAAGCGTGCAGAAATATCACAATATTTATGTGGTATATACAAAAGAAGCGGAGACTGCCGATCAGTATATCGAAAAGACAGTACATGCTATCGGGAGAAAATATCAGGTGACGGTCGCGACCTCAGATGGCCTGGAGCAGGTGATTATCCTCGGTCAGGGCGGACATCGGATGTCAGCGCGGGATCTGAAGGAAGAAATTTTCCAAATGGAACAGGAAATTCGGGAAAACTATCTTGGCAGGACGAATAGCCCACGTAATTATCTGTTTAATCAGCTGGATGAGAAAATGAGTGCCCTGCTGGAGGATGTGCGGCTCGGAAAGAAAGAACTAAAATAATAAAAAATAATAAAGACAATAAAAATAATATGAGTCTTAAGAGGTTAAAAAGTTGACATTTATATAGCGCCATGATATAGTGAAGGAAAAGAAAGCGGATAAATGAACGGAGAAATCAGCGGTGAACATGCGCTATACCGTGCTGCCGAAGGGAGAGGGCAGGAAGAGACATGGGTGATTCAGGTCAGGTATCGTCGAGTTCTTATCTGATTGCATGTGATGAAACGGAGCGGGAGCGCCAGAAGGAGTTGCTCTACAAGGTGATGGGGCCGGTATTTTTCGGTCAGAAGGCGGCGGAGAATGATTCAGAACTGGCAGAGCTGTTTCGCAGCCGATATGGGATTGACGTGCAGAGAGATTTTTATGAGGGCGACGAACACTATGAGGAATATCTGGAAGCGCAACAGGCCATTGCGGAGGGCATGAGTATTTACGGAGGTGAGATCGCATTTGATGACAGCGTGCTGGCGGAGCTGGCAGAGCGAGTCTGGGATATTATGGAGGAAAAGGACCGGAAGGGCTTTCGGCGGATCAATACGATGCTGGAAGAGTGAACCGGAAGAGAGCGGGTTGTGGGATCCTGGAAAGCTGAGATCCGGCAGCCTGCTTTTAACTTTACAGGAAATTTACGATACACGGATTGCTTCGCATTTCGTGCTCTCGCAATCCTAAAACACCTCAAATCCGCGCTACTTTTCGGTGTTTCTTTTGACCCTTGTGTCATAAAATAATAAGAACGGAAGGTATGTGATAACAGGCAGGTGGCAGATGGAAGATCAGAAATTGGAAAATCTCTTAAATCTGGCATTGGATGCGACGGAAGAGGAGCGGGAGAAGTCTGTCAGTCTGGATGTGGGATATGATGCAGAAAATCGAACCTGGCAGGTGATTGTGCGTCATTCTGGAGCATTGCGGCAGCTCATAGCGCAGCGGTATCCGGATGTCAGCTGGCAGATAACGGAACTTTCAGGAGGGTATGCGATCGTTGATCTCCCACGGAAAGATATGGATAAGCTTGTGCGGATGTTGCAGGTATTTTATGTTGAAAAGCCGAAGCAGCTGTTCTTTTCAGCAGAGGCGGGGCGACGTGCTTCCTGTCTTTCCTCTTTACAGACAGGAGCGGGAGCACTGTCGGGAGCCGGTGTGCTCGTGGCGGTGATCGATTCCGGGGTTGACTATTTTCATCCGGATTTTCGGACAGAGGATGGCAGGACGCGGATCGTGGCATTATGGGATCAGTCTTCGAGCAGCGGTCATGCACCGGATGGCTTTTTACAGGGCTGTGAGTATACGCAGGAACAGATTGATGCGGCGCTTGCGACGGGCAGCAGAGAGCAGGGATATGCACTTGTGCCGGAGCAGGATTTAAGCGGACACGGAACGGCGGTGCTTGGCATTGCCGCGGGGAATGGAAGGGCCTCCGGTGGCAGATACCGAGGCGTGGCGCCGGAGAGCCTTTTATTAGTCGTGAAGCTTGCGACACCGCAGAGGGGAGGCTTTCCGCGGACGACGGAATTGATGCAGGCTGTGGAATATATAATACAAAAAGCAGAACAGATGGGGATGCCGGTTGCAGTTAATCTCAGCTTCGGGAGCGTTTATGGTTCTCATCGTGGAAACACGCTTCTGGAAACGTATCTGGATCAGATGGCAAATCGCTGGAAGAGCACATTTGTGATCGGGACGGGGAATGAGGCGGATTCCGATGGCCATGCGGCGGGACGGCTTCCGGAGTCAGAACAGACAGAGGTGCAGTTCACGGTCGGGGAGGCACAGCCTGCTTTGAGTATACAGATATGGAAAAACTACGCGGACAGCTGGCAGATTGTACTGCTTCATCCGGATGGCAGCCAGATTGCATTTGGAGATGAACAGATGGGGACGGCGCGCTACCTGGTCGGTGGCACGGAGCTTCTTGTCTATTATGGAATGCCTGCACCGTATCTGCTTCAGCAGGAAATTTTTATTGAATTGATCCCGAACGGGAGTAATGTATTTGTAGATAGCGGACTTTGGAGTATCCGTTTGTATCCTGTTCGGATTGTGGATGGAAGGTTTTCGATGTGGATGAGTGATGCGCGGACGAGAAATATACAGACGCGCTTTCTTCGCCCGACACCGGATGCGACATTGACGATTCCATCTGCCGCTTCCAGGACGATCGCAGTTGGCGCGTATGATGCACGCACGAATTCTTACGCATCATTTTCAGGCCGGGGGTGGCCGGATGAGCCATATCCGGTGCACCCGGATCTCGTAGCACCTGGCGTAGATGTGACAGCGCCGGCGGTACGCGGTGGATACCTTGCAGTTACCGGTACTTCCTTTGCGACGCCCTTTGTCGCCGGCTCTGCAGCGCTTTTGATGCAGTGGGGTATCGTCAATGGAAATGATCCATATCTGTACGGCGAAAAATTAAGAGCCAGCTTCCATCGCGGTGCCCGTCCGCTTCCTGGATTCAGAAAATATCCGAACGAAGTGGTGGGGTATGGGGCATTATGTACAGCAAAAAGTCTTCCTCAAAAATGAAAAATTTTACAACTACTGTTAGAGACGGGATGGTATAATAAGCATGTCTGCCTGATGAGATATACGGGAAACAGATAATGAGAATGGATGGTGCAAAGTAATGATAAGAAAATGTTTGAAGGTAATTGGAACTGTGGCAGCGATTCTGGTGGGAGTTGTGGCTGTATATGTCATTTATTTATTTACTACCTATCACAGGATCGCAGATAACCTTCCGTTGACGGTGGAGCAGCCGGCAAAAAAGGGGACGGATGTGGATGCGCTTGCGATTGGAACGGAGTATACCGCACTGACATATAATATTGGCTTTGGCGCATATACACCGGATTTTAGTTTTTTTATGGATGGCGGGGAATCCTCCTGGGCGAAGAGCAAAGAGAGTGTACTGGATACTGTGCAGGGAGCAGGCGATCTGGTGGCGTCGCTCCGGCCGGATTTTGCCCTGATTGAGGAGATTGACCTGGATTCTACGAGAAGCTATCATACGGATGAATATGCACTTTTAAAAGAGTGCCTTCCGGAAGACTATACGGTCTTTGCACAGAATTACGATTCTGCATTTTTATTTTATCCGCTGAATCAGCCGCACGGCAGCAGCAAATCGGGGCTTGGCCTTTTTTCCGGATATCCGGTTACGGAAGCACTGCGCCGGAGCTTTCCGATTTCTACGTCATGGAAGAAATTTTTGGATCTGGACCGCTGCTACAGCATCTCCAGAGTGCCGGTGGAGAATGGAACAGAACTGGTCATTTTCACGCTTCATATGTCGGCTTACGGAAACAGCGATGAGATTCGCAAGGCGCAGATTTCCATGCTGTGTGAAGATATGGAAAAGGAGTATGCGGCGGGCAATTATGTTCTGTGCGGCGGGGATTTTAATCATGATCTGAAGGCATCAGAGGAAAATGCCAGTGAATGCGAGTCGTGGGCCTATCCGTTCCCGCGTTCCATGCTGCCAGAGCATATTTCCTTTGCGATGGATTATCTGTCGGAGCAGGAGAGAGAAGCGCTCTGGGACAGTGCGCGGAATGCGGACATGGAGTATGTGCCGGGGGAGACTTATACCGTGACTCTGGACGGATTTTTGATTTCTGATAATATTGAGTGCCGCTCTTATGAAAATGTAAATACGGGATACCGCTATTCAGACCATGATCCGGTCGTGATTAAATTCCGGCTGAAGGATGCAAGATGACAGATGCTATGCTATGAGAAATCCGACAAAGAGGAGGAAACGAATGCTGGATAAAGAGATCAGGGAGCCGTTGTTTGACTTTCTGGAGGAATTTTACGGGAAAATTCGTATTTTTGAAGAAAAAATCACTGGGCTGTCCCGTACAGATGCGCTCGGAGTTATTGATGGACAGTTGATAGGATTTGAGATCAAGAGTGACCATGATACATATGCACGTCTGCAGAGGCAGACGGCAGATTATGATGAGCTGTGTGATGTGAATTATCTGGTAATCGGAAGGAGCCATCGAAAACAGGCGGATCAGCACATCCCGAAGCACTGGGGAATTATTTGTGTATATGAAGAGAACACCTGTGGCAATAAAAAGATTGTGGTAGAGATTGATCAGATCCCCGGTGTAAACCCGAATGTAAAGCTGGCACGGCAGCTGGATTTGCTGTGGCGGCCGGAGCTGGCCCTCTTGCAGGAATGGAATGGAATGCCCAAATACAAGTGGCAGAGCAAGGCATTTGTCCGGGAGAAAATTCTGGAGCGGATTCCGGAAGAAACTCTGAAGCATCAGATCACCGGGCTTTTATTTGAACGGGACTATGAGGAGCTGCTGGCGCAGATCCGTGAAGTACAGAAAACTACGCGACCACGGCGTCGCAATATGAGTGAGCAGCGAAGAACGATTAAAGCAGTGCGGAAAAAGCGAAGCGCTGCAAAAAAGCGTGCAGGCAGCTGAACACGGCAGACAGGAAGAGGAATGACGATGGCCCTTCAGTTTATTTTTGGAAATTCAGGGAGTGGGAAATCCCGCTATTTATATGAACAGATCATCCGGGAGTCGCAGGTACACCCGGAGAAAAATTATATTGTGCTCGTGCCGGAGCAGTTTACGATGCAGACGCAGCGGGAGCTGGTACATCTGCATCCCAGCAAAGGCATCTTAAATATTGATGTGCTCAGCTTTGGAAGACTGGCGCATCGGGTTTTTGAGGAGGTCGGAACGGATCGGCGGACGGTGCTCACAGAGACCGGTAAAAACCTGATGCTGCGAAAGGTGGCCATTGAGCAAAAGGAAAATCTGCAGGTGCTTGGAAGCAGGATGGACCGCCCGGGCTATGTCTCAGAAGTGAAGTCTGTTCTCTCGGAGCTGATGCAGTATGAGGTAGGGGAAGAAGCGCTTGAGGAAATGGAGCGCTTTTCTGCAAAACGACCGCTTCTGCAGGCAAAGCTGCATGATCTTCGCTGTCTGTATCAGGCGTTTCTTGCGTATCAGAGGGAACGGTTTTTAAAGCCCGAGGAGCTGCTGGATGTGTTGTGCAACGCAATTCCGCGTTCAAAACAGCTGTCGAAGACCGTGCTTGCCCTGGATGGCTTTGCGGGATTTACGCCCGCGCAGATCAAGGTGATCGAGGAGCTGCTCATCCAGTGTGAGAAGGTGCTTCTGACAGTAACGATCGATGCGAAGGAGTCGGCATTCGGTGCGATTCACGAGCATGAGCTGTTTGCACCGGGACGCAGGCTGGTACAGGGCGTGTGCCGTGCGGCACAGCAGGCCGGACGACGCAGCCCGGGAGCCGGGCAGATGGAGGAGCCGGTCGTGCTTGGAAAGACGGAGCTGCCGCGCTTCCGGAAAGACGGGGCGCTCCGGCACTTGGAGCAGAATCTGTTCCGAAGCCAAAGAGAGCCGTTTTGTGGATCTCTGGAGGAGCTGTCGATGCATGTCTCCCAGACACCGGTCTCGGAAGTACACTTTGCAGCGCAGACGATTGCGCAGCTGGTAAGGGAAAAGGGGCTGAGATATCGCGACATTGCAATCATCACCGGCGATCTCTCTTCTTATAATAACTATGTGCGGAAAATTTTTCCGCAATACCATATTCCGGCATTTATCGATGAGACGAGACGAATCCTGCTGAATCCATGTCTGGAATTTGTCCGGGGTGCCCTGGAGATGTGCGAGCGGGACTTTGCATGCATTCCGGTATTCCGTTTCCTGCGCACACAGATGGCAGGGATTACGCGGGAGCAGATCGATCGGCTGGAAAATTACGTGCTCGCGACAGGAATTCGCGGCAGGCGCAGGTGGGAACAGGACTGGGATTACCGGGTCGGCGGCATCAGCGAGGAGGAGCTGGAGGTACGGAACCAAGACCGTCGTACCGTCATGGAATTGCTGGGAGACTTTCCGGCACAGATGGCAGTGCGGAACCGGACACTTCGGGAGTATGCAAATGCGCTGGTCGATCTGATGGAGCGATGTGATCTGGAAGAGAAGCTGCGAAACCGGGCGGAGGCACTGCAGAAGGCCGGAAATCAAGAGGAAGCGGAGGAGTATGAACAGGTCTATGGCATTCTGATCCGGCTGTTGGACGAGATGGTTGAGCTGCTCGGGGAGGAGCCGATGGAGATCCGGGAATTTACGGAAATCCTGGATGCAGGACTTTCAGAGGCGCGCATTGGAATTGTCCCGCCGGGAATCGACCAGGTGCAGATCGGAGACATCCGTCGGACAAGGCTTTCGAATATCCGGGTTCTGTTTTTTCTCGGACTGAATGACGGCTGGGTTCCGGCGCATGGGGATGGGGGCGGAATTGTCACCGATATGGAGCGGGAGCTTTTAAAATCGACCGGAATTGAGCTGGCACCGTCGGCGAGAGAGAACAGTTATATTCAGCGTTTTTATCTCTATCAGAACCTGACTAAGCCGCGGGAGCATCTCTATCTTTCCTGGTGCCTTGGCAGCAGCGACGGGAAGGAAATGCGCCCTTCGTATCTCGTGTCTGTGATCCGGCGGCTGTTTCCGGCATTGCAGGTATGTGAGACTCTGCCGGTAGGCTCGAAGCTTACGCAGATTACTTCAAAAGAGAGCGGAATGGATTATTTTCTGAATGGATTGCAGCAAAGCCGGGAGGGAGAGACCGATCCGGAGTGGGAGACTCTGTATTCCTTTTACCGGCAGGATCCGAAGTACCGAAGTCGGGTGCAGGCGCTCATGCGGGCAGCGCTTCAAGATGGAGTGGCAGCCCCGCTTTCTTATTATACGTCCCGGGAGCTGTATGGCGATGTGATGGCGAACAGTGTCACGAGGCTTGAGCAGTTTGCGGCCTGTGCATTTGCGCATTTTGCAATATATGGATTGCGCCTGAAAGAAAGAGATCTCTATGGAGTGAAGCCAACGGATCTGGGGATTTTGTTTCACCGTTCCCTGGAGCTTTTTTCAAAACGGCTGATTGGAAGTAATACAGACTGGACGGAACTGACGGAGCAGGAGCAGAATGCGCTGATGGAGCGCTGCGTCGATGATGTGACCGCGGAATATGGCGGGAATGTGCTGCACGATACGGCCAGAGATGCCTATACGATCATCCGCCTGAAGCGAATTTTATGCAGATCTGCGTGGGCGTTGCATGAACAACTGGCGGCCGGAAGCTTCCGACCGAGCGGTATTGAACTGTCGTTTGATGATATTCCGGAGCTGGATGCGGTGAACGTCCGCCTTGCCGAGAAGAGCCGGATCCGGCTTCAGGGGCGGATCGACCGGGTGGATACTGCCAGAACAGATGAAGCGGTCTATGTGAAGATCGTGGACTATAAGTCCGGCATGACTGAATTTAATCCGGTCTCCCTTTACTATGGTCTGCAGCTGCAGCTCGTCGTTTATTTGAATGCAGCGCTGGAGATGGAGGAAAAGCAGGAACGGCAGCGCAAGGTTATTCCGGCCGGAATTTTTTATTATCATATGCAGGATCCGGTACTTGAAAAGGAGGCAGGCATGGATAATGAACAGGCGCGGCAGAAGCTGCTTCGGAAGCTGCGGCCGGATGGAATCCTGAACAGTGATGAACAGGTGCTGAGCATGCTTGACCGGAATCTGACCGGGGATTCTCTTGTGATCCCGGCCGGACGTAAAAAGGATGGAGGATTGAAAGCTGCTTCGAGCACAGCGACGACGGAGCAGTTCCGCATTTTATCAAAATATGTGAACCGGAAGATGGCGTCGATGGGAGAAGAGATGCTGCAGGGAAAAATAGCACCGGAGCCATATACGGATGGCGTAAGATCAGCCTGTGACTACTGTGGATATGCGGCAGTGTGCGGATTTGACCGGAAGCTGCCCGGCATGTGCCGTCGGAAGCTTCCGGCTTTATCAAAAAGCGAGGTATGGCAGAAGCTGGAGGAAGCATGCAAAGAGGAGGAGGACGACCGTGAAGTGGACAGAGGAACAACAGAAGGTCATTGATACGAGAGACCGGAATATTCTCGTATCCGCCGCAGCCGGTTCCGGAAAGACGGCTGTGCTGGTGGCACGGATTCTGGCGCTTGTGACAGATCCTGCCCATCCGGTGGACATTGATCGGCTTCTCATCGTGACGTTTACGAATGCGGCAGCCGGTGAGATGCGTCAGAGAATTCGGGATGCCCTGGAGGCACGTGCGGAGGAGGCACCGGAGAATGCGCATCTGCAGCGTCAGCTTGTCCTGATCCATAATGCGCAGATCACGACGATCCACAGCTTCTGTCTCCAGGTATTGCGAAGCCATTTCCATATGATCGGCCTTGATCCGGGCTTCCGGATCGCTGATGAGGGAGAAATGCTGCTGCTTCGGCAGGATGTGCTGAAAGAAACGCTTGAGGAAGCGTATGAGCTTGGCGCCGGAGAGGTGCACACGGCAGAAACAGAGGAATTCCGCCAGTTGTTAGAGCAGCTTGCGCCGGGAAAGGATGACCAGGCGGTACAGAACGCGCTTTTGCAGGTGTATCAGTTTTCACTTGGACAGCCTTGGCCGGATGAGTGGCTGGCCGGGTGCCGGATGGCATACTGCAGACCAGATGGAGAGGAGACGACGCCGGAACCGGACTGGGTACGCTTTGCGGTGAAGGATACGAAGCGTGTACTGGCTGATGTACGGGAAGAGATTCTTTATGCGATTACGCTGTGTCAGGCAGAGCATGGGCCGTATATGTATGAAAAAGCGATGCAGGATGACCTGGCGATGGTGGAGGTGTTGCAGGCGGCAGACGGCTACCGGGAACTCGCAAAGGCGTTTGCTGTATCCGGGACTTATACAAGACTGAGTACGAAGAAGGATGAGAGTGTTTCAAAAGAACAAAAAGAGCAGGTACAGGAGCTGCGCGCCGGAATCAAAGACGCGCTTGCTTCTGTGCGGATGCAGTATTTTTATGACCGTCCGGAGGTGCTTGAGGAGACATTTTATGCAAGCGGTGTGGTCGTGCGTGCCCTGACCAGGCTGGTTGAACGTTTTATGGAAAAGCTGACAGAGAAAAAACGGGAAAAAAATATACTCGATTTTTCAGATCTGGAGCATCTGGCGCTTGAGATTCTGGTGGTACACGATGAAACCGGTACACAGGCGAGTCCGGCTGCACTGGAATATGCGGAGCAGTTCGAAGAGATTATGATCGATGAATATCAGGACAGCAATCTCGTGCAGGAGCTGATCTTAAACAGTGTCGCAGGGCGTGGGCGCGGCGAAGCAAATCGGTTTATGGTAGGTGATGTGAAGCAGAGTATTTATCGGTTTCGCCTCGCCTGCCCGGAGCTGTTTCTGGAAAAATATCAGACCTATCGGGAGCGGGAGAATGCCTGCCGAATCGATCTTCATAAAAATTTCCGCAGCCGGAGCGAGGTACTTGACGGAGTAAATGAAATCTTCCGCCAGATTATGACAGAAAATTTAGGCGGGATTGTGTATGATAAGGATGCGATGCTTTATCCGGGGGCGGTCTTTGCCCCGGATTCGGGTGAAGTGAGGCGGCTGCCGGAGTTTTTACTTCTGGATCCGGAGGACCAGGATAAGCAGGAGGCGGAAGCACGGCTTGTCGGCATGCGGATTCAGCAGATGGTCGGAAGCTTTCAGGTCTGGGATGCGAAGCTCTCGGCATATCGGCCGTTGGCATACCGGGATATTGTGATTTTGCTGCGCACGGTGAGCGGATGGGCAGAGACGTTTGGCGAGGTACTGGGTGATATGGGGATACCGTGCTTTACCGGTTCGCAGAAGGGCTATTTTTCTGCGGTCGAGGTGCGGACGGTGCTTGCCTATCTCGAAGTGTTGGACAATCCGGTACAGGATATTCCGCTCGCGGCGGTTATGCGCAGTCCGATCGGTGGATTTTCCGATGAGGCACTTGCGAAGCTGAGGAGCGCGTCAGAAGAGCGACGATTTTATGACTGCTGTATAGCCTACCGTGACAATGGGGAAGATGCAGGCTTGCGGCTGGCGCTGGATACGTTTTTCCAGCAGATGGAGTATTTTCGGGAGAAAGCGGCCTATACGCCAATACACCTGCTTTTGTGGGAGATTCTGGATGTCACAGGCTACGGTGCCTATGCGGCTGCGCTTCCTGCCGGACGGCAGCGGAAAGCCAATCTGGATATGCTCGTTGAAAAGGCGATTGCGTATGAAGCGACCAGCTACCGTGGATTGTATCATTTCATCCGCTATATTGAGAGTCTGAAGCGTTATGAGGTCGATTACGGAGAAGCCAGCCTTGGGACAGAATCAGATGATACCGTGCGTATTATGAGTATTCACAAGAGCAAAGGTCTGGAATTTCCGGTTGTATTTGTGAGCGGGCTTGGCAAGCAGTTTAATGAGACAGAGCTGCGTGGACGCCTTGCCTTGCATTCATCGTTTGGGATTGGCTGTGATTATGTCGATACAACACTGCGTCTGCGTCAGCCTTCGCTGCTGAAAAAAGTGATTCAGAAGACATCGGCTCTGGAAAATCTCGGTGAGGAGCTGCGTATCCTGTATGTGGCGATGACGCGTGCGAAGGAAAAGCTGATCCTGACCGGGGCAGTACCGAATGCCAGTCAGAAGCTGGAAACATGGCAGAGCTTAAATATCAGAGAGATGGAAACGCTGTCGTATTCGACCCTGACTAAAGCATCCTCTTACCTGGACTGGGTACTGCCTGCGCTTTTGCAGCATTCCGGGGAGGACTGCTTTTTGCTCCGGGTACTTTCGGCAGAAGATCTTCTGGAGGAAAGCAGGGAAGCAAAGACATCGGATCTCTGGCGCGTACTGGAGCATCCGAAGGAGGAACCGGAGGCGAGACGCTATCTGGAACGGGTGTTTTCTGCGGGATATCCGTATGAGCAGGAACAGGCGATCTCCGGAAAGGTATCCGTTACTGAGCTGAAAAAACAGACACAGCTTCCGGAGGAGCACGAAGGACTGGAGCTGTATCCGGTGAAGGAGAGCAAAGGGACAGTACCGCGTTTCCGCGCCGCAGAGACGACGATGCCGGGAAGCATGCGCGGCACAATTTACCATGCGTTCATGGAAAATTTGGATTTTCATAAGAAAGATGTGCTGGAAACACAGTTGGAAGAATGGATAAAGTGTGGTAAAATGACGCGTGATGAGGCGGCTGCCGTGCGTATTTCGGATATCCGGCGTTTTCTGGAAAGTGATATCGGACTTCGGATGGAACGGGCAGAAGAAGGCGGGCGTCTGCATCGGGAACAGCCATTTGTGCTTGGCGTTCCGGCACATGAGATTCGCAGCTGCTGGCAGTCGGAAGAACTTGTGCTGGTGCAGGGAATCATTGATGCATGGTTTGAAGAGGACGATGGCATTGTGATTGTGGATTATAAGACGGACAGGGTGCGGACAATGCAAATGCTGGCCGGGCGCTATCATATACAGCTGGAGGCTTATGCAAAGGCCGTGGCGCGTCTGACCGGGAAAAAAGTAAAGGAATGCGGAATCTATTCCTTTTGCCTCGGACGCTACGAGATTCTGCCGCAGATCCACAGTGGAAATGAGCAGGAGTGAGAATTATCAATGTGGAAGAAACAAAAAATGGAAGTGGCAAAAGAACAGTGTATACATGATCAGGCGGCAAAGGCACAGGGCTGGCGGTTCTTTCTGGCAGGTTTTTTCCTGACAGTACTGATCACAGGGATCGGGTTTGCGTGCCTGACGGTGTGGCCATTTGGCGATAAGACGGTATTGATTATCGATTCGCTGCACCAGTACCTGCCGTTTTATACGGATATGCACAACAAGCTTGTAAATGGAGGATCGCTGTTGTATTCCTTTTCCGGCGGACTTGGCTACAATTTCTGGTCAACGTATGCGTATTATCTGGCGAGTCCTCTGAATTTTCTGATGGTATTGATCCCGACCGCAAATGTCTGCGATTTTATGGATCTGATGATCCTTTTGAAAATCGGTCTGTGCGGAGGATGCTTTGCCTGGTATCTGCACAGGCGGGATCCGAAGCGGCGTTATCTTCCGGTCGTATTTGGTGTGATGTTTGCCCTGAGCAATTTTGTGATCGGGTATTATTTTAATCTGATGTGGCTGGACAGCATTGCAATGCTTCCAATTATGATGTACGGAATTGAGCAGATTGTAAAAGGGAAGAGCGGACGGACATTTTGTCTGTCATTGTTTTACGCACTCTGGTGTAATTATTATATTGGATTTATGCTCTGCCTTTTTGCCTGCCTGTATTACCTCATCCGTTGGATTTCAGCGGAGCAGATCACGTGGGGCAGGATCTGGAGGAGCGCGCTTTGCTTTACGTGGTATGCATTACTGGCAGGCGGTATGGCGTCATTGGTGCTGCTTCCGGCATTTATGGGACTTTCCTCTTCCGAATCCATGCAGGGCAATACATTCCCGACCGTGATCAAGTTTTACACAAGCCTTCTGGACATGCTGAAAAACCACATGGCATTTCTTGAGCCGGTTAATATTTCCAATACACAGGTGGGGTTAAATGTATATTGCGGAATTTTTACGGCCCTGCTTGCTGTTTTGTATCTGTTTGACCGGAAGGTTCGTCTGCGGGAGCGGATTGCCCATTACGGACTGTGTGCATTTTTACTGCTGAGCTTTTCTTTAAATATTCTGAACTATATCTGGCATGGTTTCCATATACAGAACGGGCTTCCGAACCGATTCGCCTTTTTGTATATCGCGCTGCTGCTTTGCATGGCTTATGACGCAATCGGCCATATTCGCAGTTACTGGCTGCCGGAGCTGTTTTTCGCATGGCTCGTACCGGCGGCATTTGTCGCATACTGCTATCTGCAGCCGGATGCGGAACAGGAGCCGGAGCCGTGGATATACTACATCTCCTTCGGGCTGATGGCTTTCTACTTTGGTCTGATGCTCATCGGGCGTCTGGCGAAGAAAATGAGGATAGAGCTTTATAGCGCACTTATCTCAGCGGTACTGCTGGTCGAGGTGGCGGCGAATGCGATTTATGGTATCAGCTGCAATGGCGGTGTGACAAGGAGCATTTACATTGCAGATCAGATTTCCTATCAGAATATGATGGCAGATCAGAAAGATGGGAGCTTTTTCAGAAGTGAGGTCGATCGGCAGCGCATGCGGAATGTGACGATGTATGCGGGAGGAAATGCACTTGTCATGTTCAATTCGACGATGCTTGAGTCGGTGATCCGGCTGTGTGACAGCCTTGGCATTGAGGCACGGACGAACAAAAACGGCTATCTCGGTGTGACAAAGCTGATGAATGATGTATTCGGCATTAAGTATCTGGCATCGCCGTCAAAATTGGCAGAGACGATGTACCAGTTTACGCGCGTCGACGAAGATGGGGAACTGGCGCTTTATAAAAATGACAATGCCCTTTCGCTTGGCTTTATGGTGAAGGACGCCATTCGTGACTGGGATATCGAGGCGGGTGAGCCACTGCTGGTGCAGAACAGCTTTGTCGAGCTGGCGACCGGTCTGGATCCGATCTATGTGCTGGACCGTTATATTGATATGGCAGACGGACAGAATTATGGGATCAAGATTCCGGAAAACAAGCAGGTATATCTGTGTTTGGATACGAGAGTCGCAGGCATCGAACTGAATACGCCGGAGTATACAAAATCATTTTCTGATTATACGGATCATCTTTATGTGATCAACCGGACGAATGAGAGTGATATGGCGGACTTTACCGTTACGTTAAAAGAGACACAGAAAAATTCAACCGTGCGCGCAGAGGTATATACGTGCGCGAATGACGCCTACCAGAAAGTAATTGATAAGCTTTCAGAGAGCCAGCTGACTGATGTGCAGGTAAATGGCAGTCATGTTGCCGGCAAGGTGGATGTGAAGGAAGCAGGTACGTTGCTGCTTACGATTCCGTATGATACGGGCTGGACAATTCAGGTTGATGGAAAAGAAGTGGAGAGCTATTCCGTCGGCAAGGCGCTCACAGGCGTGCATCTGGAGAAGGGAGCACATACAGTTGCAATGCGTTATATCCCGCAGGGCTTTTGCGGGGGTGCGGTACTGAGCATGCTCAGTCTGGTTCTTTTCCTGATTTCAGTCCTGATCGGCAGGAAGCGGGAGAAGAAGCTGCTCAGTCAGACGGTACAGGAGGATCTGACCGAGCCGGCATCTGTTTTGCAGGATGAGCCGGCAGATGACGGGCAGCCGGAAGCGATACAGACGCGAAGCGCCGGTATAGGAACAATGATAAATCAGATATCAGATAACAGATAACAGGATATTTGGAAATACCGTGACGGCTTATAGAACGGAGGAGTATGAAAAAATGGACATGAAATTTTCAGAGAAAGCAGAACAGCTTGATGCAGGTATCTTTGCAGTGCTCAATGAGAAGAAAAACGAACTCGTAAAGCAGGGACGGACGATTTATAATCTGTCCGTCGGCACACCGGATTTTCCGCCGATGCCTCATATCATGGAGGCGGTCAGCGAGGCGGCAAGGCGCCCGGAGAATTACAAATACGCGCTCTCAGAGCTTCCGGAGCTGCTTGATGCCGTGCAGAGCTTTTATCAGAAGCGGTTTGGCGTGCAGCTTGAGGCAGACGAGATCATGACGATGTATGGCTCGCAGGAGGGAATGGCACATATCGCATGGGCGCTGTGCAATCCGGGAGAGCTCGTACTCGTGCCCAATCCGGGATATCAGATTTTCAGTGCGGGCCCGCGGCTCTGCGATGCGGAGGTGTGGGAGTATCCGCTTTTGGAGGAGCATCAGTTCCTGCCGCAGCTGGATGAGATTCCGGAGGAAATCGCGAGACGGGCGCGCTATATGGTCGTCAGCTATCCGGCAAATCCGATTTGCCGCACGGCTCCGGAGTCCTTTTACCGGGATCTGATCGCATTTGCAAAAAAATACGAGATCATCATCCTGCACGATAACGCTTATTCAGACATTATTTATGATGGAAGGAGGGGCGGCTCCTTTCTGGAGTACGAGGGAGCAAAGGAGGTCGGAATTGAATTTTATTCCCTTTCCAAATCCTTCAATTACACCGGCGCACGCCTGTCCTTTGCAGTAGGCAACCGTGCGGTGATTCAGAAATTCAAGGCGCTTCGGACACAGTTTGACTATGGGATTTTTCTTCCGGTGCAGTATGGGGCGATCGCAGCACTGACCGGCCCGTTTGACGGAGTGAAGGAGCAGTGCCGGAACTATGAGGAGCGTAACCGTACACTCTGCGGCGGGCTGCGCAGTATCGGCTGGAATGTTCCGGATAGCGAGGGGACAATGTTCGTATGGGCACCGTTACCGGAGGGCTACACGAATTCTGCGGACTTTTGTATGGAGCTGATGGAAAAGTCCGGCGTAATCTGTGTGCCGGGAAGCAGCTTCGGTACGCTAGGCGAGGGCTATGTGCGTATGGCGCTTGTTCTGCCGCCGGAGAAGCTGAAGGAAGCGGTCGAGAGCATCCGGATGAGTGGAATATTACATAGACAGGAAGGAACAAAATAAATGCAGAATAAAAATGAATGGTTCAGGAAGCTTGGAGAACAGGTTGAGATCCTTGTAGCAGAGCCGATGAAGAATCACACGACCTTCCGGATCGGAGGGCCAGCAGATGCGCTGGCGCTTCCGAAGACACCGGAGGAGGTGGCAGAGGTGGTGCACTTCTGCCATGAGCATGCTCAGCCTTATTACGTGCTTGGCAATGGAAGCAACCTGCTTGTTTCGGATGAAGGATATCGCGGCCTTGTGCTGCAGCTCTATCGGAATTTCAACGACATTCAGGTGAACGGGGAGACGATTACCGTACAGTCCGGCGCAATGCTGGCGGCGGTCGCACGGACGGCGTATCAGACCGGTCTGACCGGCCTGGAGTTTGCCTCTGGCATTCCGGGAACGATCGGAGGCGCAGTCGTCATGAATGCGGGTGCTTATGGCGGAGAGATGAAAAATGTGCTAAAAGAAGTGACCGTGCTCACAAAAGAAGGGGAGGTGCTTGTGATTCCTGCAAAAGCTTTGGAGCTGGGATATCGTACAAGCGTAATTCCGAAAAACGGGTGGATCGTACTCGGGGCGGTTCTCCAGCTGAAAAAGGGCGATCAGGAGCAGATTCTTGCACGGATGGAGGAGCTGAAGGAGCAGCGCATCACAAAGCAGCCACTTGATCTGCCGAGCGCAGGCAGTACATTTAAACGTCCAGAGGGCTATTTTGCAGGTAAGCTGATCATGGATGCCGGGCTGCGCGGATTTACGGTCGGCGGCGCTCAGGTATCGGAGAAGCACTGTGGTTTTGTCGTGAACCGCGGGAATGCGACGGCGGCAGATGTGTGGGAACTGATCTGCGAGGTAAAACGCCGCGTAAAGGAAATGACCGGTGTGGAGCTGGAGCCGGAGGTGAAGCTGTTGGGTGATTTCCCGCAGCGGTAAATCCGACATCATAATCACACAAAGGATGAGACAGAAGGGTTGAAACGATGAGATTTGTAATTGTGACAGGAATGTCGGGTGCCGGGAAGAGTACCGCTTTGAAAATACTGGAGGATGTCGGGTATTTCTGCGCGGATAATCTGCCGCTGCCACTTCTTGAAAAGTTTGCGGAGCTGGCCTGTACGCCGGAGAGCGAATATAATAAAGTAGCGCTTGGTGTGGACATCCGTACCGGGAAGGAGATCGAAAGTCTCCCGGGAGTGCTGGAAAAACTGGCAATGCGGGGTTTTTCCTATGAGATTCTCTACCTGGATGCGGGCGATCAGGCACTGCTGAAGCGGTTTAAGGAGACGCGGCGCAGCCATCCGCTGGCGAGGGACGGCCGCCTGGCTGAGGGCATCAGAAGAGAGCGTGAGGCGTTATCATTTCTGAAAAAGCAGTCCGATTATATCATTGATACGTCTGCGTTGCTCACAAGGGAGTTGCGCAGTGAGATGGAAAAAATTTTTGTGGACAGCCGGGAATTCCGGAACATTTTTGTGACGGTACTGTCTTTTGGATTTAAAAACGGCATTCCGGCGGATGCGGATCTGGTCTTTGATGTACGCTTCCTGCCGAACCCGTACTATGTAGAGAATTTAAAGCAAAAGACAGGGCTGGATCCGGAGGTGCAGGAGTATGTCATGGGCTATGATGTGGCACATGCGTTTCTGGCAAAGCTGGAAGATATGGTAGAATTTCTGCTGCCAAACTATGTGACAGAAGGCAAAAATCAGCTGGTGATCGCAATCGGCTGTACCGGAGGCCATCATCGCTCCGTTACGTTGGCGGAGCAGCTCTATGTTTACTTGAAAGGGCATGAGGAATATGGTCTGCGGATCGAGCACCGCGATATCCGAAGATAGCCTTACATCAGCAAAAAGAGAGGAGGGGAGGCACGTGTCATTTTCGTCTGAGGTAAAGGAGGAGCTTTCCAGACAGGATACGTCGGCGCGGCACTGCCGTTTAGCAGAGCTGGCTGCGATTATCGGTATGTGCGGAGATGTCTGCATCTCGGCCATGGAGCGCTACCGGCTCCGAATCCATACGGAAAATGAAGCAGTCGCAAGAAAATGCTTTACTTTATTGCGAAAAACATTTAGTATAAATAGTGATGTGTCCGTTCATCTACATAAGCGAAACGGAAAGGGCAGCCAGATCTATACACTTTTGATCCGGGATCATGCAGAAGTGCTTCGTGTGCTGCAGGCACTTAAGCTGGTAGATGCCGCAGGTGAGATTCAGGAACAGGTCTCCCCGGCCAATCAGCTGCTTGTACAGAAATCCTGCTGCAGGCGGGCGTTTATCCGCGGCGCATTTCTGGCAGCCGGTTCGATCAGCAATCCGGAGAAGTCCTATCACTTTGAGATTGTCTGTGTCTCACCGGAGCGAGCCGAACAGCTGCAGGCACTGATCCGCACGTTCGGATTGGATGCGAAGACCGTACAGCGGAAAAAGCATTATATTGTGTATATTAAAGAAGGTGCTCAGATTGTCGATATGTTGAACATCATGGAAGCGCATGTCTCTTTGATGAATCTGGAGAATATCCGGATCGTCCGCGAGATGCGCAATGATGTGAACCGAAAGGTGAACTGTGAAGCGGCGAATATCAATAAGACCGTGAGCGCATCGGTAAAACAGATGGAAGACATCCGATATCTGGAAACAAGGCAGGTATTGGATCATTTGCCCCCGAATCTGGTACAGATTGCAAGGCTCAGGCTGGAAAACCAGGATGCCTCTCTGAAGGAGCTTGGAGAGATGCTGGTGCCTCCTGTGGGTAAATCGGGTGTAAATCACAGACTGAGGAAGCTGAGCCGTCTGGCAGAGGAGTTAAGGCAAAACAAGGAGGGATACTATTATGACTAAGAAGGAAATCACCATTCGACTTTCAAGTGGTCTGGAGGCCAGACCGGTAGCAATGCTGGTACAGGTGGCAAGCCAGTTTGAAAGCGAGATTCATGTGATCAGCGGAGAGCGTAATGTCAACGCGAAGAGCATCATGGGAATGATGACGCTTGGACTTTCTGCCGGTGAGAAGATCGTGGTGACAGCGAATGGCGTTGATGAAGAAGACGCAATTCAGAATATAGAAAAGTATTTAAGCGCGGCAAAGTAAAAGTGTTGTTGATTAAAATTAAAAAAGCATTTTTGCGGGGCATACTTACTGCGGAATGCTTTTTTTCTTTGATTTGGTGAGGAACCACCGGTACTACAAAGGAAGAAAAGAGGAGTGTGTGATGGAACTGAGCAATGCAGGCAGTCTGGATCTGAAATATATACGGGACCTCTACCGGATCTCCTTTCCGGATGTGGAGCGTAAGCCATTCTCGCTGATTGAGCGCAAGGCGGCAATGGGGACAATGGAAATTCTGATGATGTCAGAAGGAGGAGAGCGAATGGGACTGGCGATTACCGCTTCGGATGGGGAGCTGGTGCTGCTGGACTACTTTGCGGTGGATCCGTCTAAGCGCGGCCAGGGAGCCGGCTCAGAGGCGCTGCAGCTGCTTTTGGCTCTGTACAATGATCGACAGTTCTTCCTTGAGATCGAGCGACCGGTAGACGATGCACCAAACCTGGAAGAGCGTATCCTGCGTAAGCAGTTTTATCTGAAAAACGGGATGCTGGAGACCGGTATTAAGATTCGGCTCTTCGGCATTCCAATGGAGCTTCTTACCTCCCGCCCGGGGCTGACCTTTGAGGCCTGCCGTGGGATGTACCGGGAGCTGTATGGACCGATGTATCAGAAAGTAGTAAGTTTGGAAAGTCAGGAGTGATCATTATGGAAAAAAAGAAACCGGTTCTGGTAGTAATGGCGGCAGGAATGGGAAGCCGCTATGGCGGAATGAAGCAGATCGACCCGGTCGATGAGTACGGTCATATTATTATCGATTTTTCGATCTATGACGCGGTGCGTGCCGGATTCGAGAAAGTGGTTTTTATTATAAAGAAGGAAAATGAGGAGCTGTTCCGCGAAGGGATCGGTGCGCGTATCTCGAAGAAGGTGGAGGTTGCGTATGTTTACCAGGATCTGAATGCGCTTCCGGATGGATTTTCTGTTCCGGACGGACGCGTAAAGCCATGGGGGACAGGGCATGCAGTGCTGAGCTGCCGTGGCGTGGTAGACGGCCCATTTGCGGTCATCAATGCGGATGATTATTATGGCAGCCATGCATTTTCCATGGCTTATCAGTACCTGACTTCTGAGGACGAACATCCGGAGGATGGAAAATATCACTATATGATGGTTGGCTATCAGATTGAGAATACGCTGACTGAAAATGGCTATGTATCCCGCGGCATCTGCGAGACGGATACAGACGATTATCTGCAGGATATCAATGAGCGGACGCACATCGAAAAGCGTGGAGAGGAGACAGCTTACACAGAGGACGATGGGAAGACATGGGTGACAATTCCGGAAGGAAGCATTGCTTCTATGAATATGTGGGGATTTACGGAGAGTATTCTCACTGAGCTGGAGCAGCGCTTTACAGCTTTCCTTACGAAGAATCTTCCGGTCAACCCGCTGAAATGTGAATATTTCCTTCCGTTTGTAGTCGATGAACTGCTCAAGGAGCACAAAGCCTCCGTCAAGGTACTGCGCTCTGCTGACAAGTGGTATGGAGTGACCTACAAAGAGGATAAGCCGCAGGTCATGGCGGCGATTCGTGCGCTGAAGGCACAGGGACTGTATCCGGAAAAGCTGTGGGAGGATAAATAAGTGAAAATGAACAGAGAACTGTCGGAGGTTATCGGGATGTTTGCGTTCCCCGGCACATTTGTGGAAGCGATCCCATATGGGAATGGCCACATCAACGATACTTACCGCCTGACTTTTGAACAGAGTGGCAGACTGGTACATTATATTTTGCAGCAGATGAACCGCAAGGTATTCCGGAAGCCGGAGGAGCTGATGGAAAATATCGAAGGAGTGACCGCGTGGCTGAAAAAGAAGATTCAGGAAAACGGTGGCGATATTTACCGGGAGACGTTAAATGTGATTCCGTCAGCAGATGGAAAAGCGTGGTGCGTAGACGATACCGGTGAGTACTGGAGAGCCTATTATTTTATCGAGAATGCGCTCTGCCTGGATCAGGCAGCCGGTACTCAGGACTTTTACGAGAGTGCGGTGGCATTCGGGCATTTTCAGCGGTTGCTTTCGGACTATCCGGCAGATACCCTGCATGAGACGATTCCGGATTTCCACAACACACCGGACCGCTTCCGGAAATTTCGCACAGCCGTGGAGGCAGATGTCTGCGGACGTGCTGCAGCTGTGCAGGATGAGATCCGGTTTGTAATGGATCGGGAGGCGTTTACCCATACGCTGATGGATCGTCTGGCCGAGGGAAAGCTTCCGCTTCGTGTGACACATAATGATACGAAGCTGAACAACATCATGCTGGATGAAAAGACCCGGAAGGGCATCTGCGTCATTGATCTGGATACCGTCATGCCGGGACTTTCCGTCAATGATTTTGGCGATTCGATTCGGTTCGGTGCAAGTACAGGAGCGGAGGATGAGCCGGATCTGACGAAGATTTCCTGTGATCTGGATCTGTTTGAAGCTTACACGAAGGGCTTTATCGAAGGATGCGCGGGAGCCCTGACCGAAGAAGAGCTGAATCAGCTTGTGAATGGTGCAAAGATGATGACGCTGGAATGCGGCATCCGATTCCTGACGGATTATCTGGAGGGGGATCATTACTTCAAGATCCACAGAGACGGACAGAATCTGGACCGTTGCCGTACCCAGTTCAAGCTGGTAGCAGACATGGAACACAAAGAGATGGAAATGCAGGAAATCGTAAATAAATATCGATAAGCTGACGAGAAAAGAGTCGGAGCTATCACTCGTGATTTCGGGTGGATCGTTCCGGCTCTTTTTTTGCTTTGTGCGTTTTATAAAACAAAACTACTCAGCATCGGGATGCGAACCGTCCAAGCTCTCTCTGCACTATCGCCGGGTCCTTGCAAGTGCTGTCGAATCCGGTCACAATGGCGAGAAATATGAAAGAAAACGTTTTAGGAAAAGACGAAAAAAGTCGAAAGAAAAGCACTGCACGGCATGCCGAAAGCCGGTGTGTTTTTCGTAAAGCGAAACGACATAAAGTAAAAATGCATAAAATAAAGGTGATAAAACATATAAAAGTGACGAAACGACGGAAAATAATAAAATCATATTGACAAAACCGGTAGATTGCTGTTTAATATGAATCAGAAAACGATTAAGTAAAGACACGTTACACAAGTTAAAGGAGAAACGTATGGTTTCCATGAAGGATGTTGCGGCAGCCTGCGGAGTATCAGTAGCGACTGTCAGTAAAGCATTGAGTAATCACCGGGACATCGGTGAGAAGACCAGAAAGCTGGTGAAAGAGACGGCAGAGCAGATGGGATATCTCCCAAATCAGTCTGCCAGATATTTAAAGACAAATCGAAGCTACAATATTGGCGTACTGTTCGAGGATGCAGCCGGGAGCGGTCTGACACATGATTTCTTTTCCGGAGTACTGCAGAGCCTCAAAAAGACAGCGGAGGCAAGGGGATATGATGTATCATTTCTGAACAGTACGAGCTTGGATATGTCCTATGTGGATCGGGCAAGGTACCGTGGGTTTGACGGAGTGGCAATTGTCTGTTGCCTCGATTATAACAACCCGAAGGTAGCGGAGCTGCTTCGCAGCAGCATCAAGGTAGTCACAATCGACTATCTCGCGAACAACCGTACGGCGATCCTCTCCGGGAACACGGAAGGGATGCACTGTCTGATGGATTATCTCTTTTCTATGGGACATACGAAGATCGCATATATCTGCGGCGACAGCAACAGCGTCACGAGACAAAGGCTGGCCGCCTACTACAGGAGCATGGAGGACCATGGGATTACCGTTCCGGATGAATACGTCCGGCCGGCACTTTACCGGGATCTGACCAAAGCCTATGAGCTGACGGAGGAGCTGTTAAAGCTAAAGGATCCGCCGACCTGCATCCTCTATCCGGACGATGTAGCCTGCTTCGGAGGAATCAATGCGATCAGGGCAAACGGACTTGCGATACCAGAGGATATATCGGTAGTCGGATATGACGGGGTAAAGGCAGCACAGTATGAAGAGCCAAGGCTGACCACCTATGGTCAGAACATCGAAGAGATGGGAAGAGAGGCGGCACTTCGGCTGATCGAGGAAATCGAGCACCCCATGACGACGGTACCGGGGATCCATACCGTGTCCGGACATCTGATGGAAGGACAGACCGTGAAACGGCTGTCACCATTTGCCTAACAGGATTTGTTATTGCAGGTTTTCTGCATGACAGATAGACAGGAACGAACTTATTTAATTATTAAAAGGAGGATACACAATGAAAAAGAAACAGGTTTTGAGCACAGTACTTGCAACGGCAATGATCGCTTCCTTAGGCGTAACGGCAAGCGCAGCTACCGATGTAGCAGCCAATGAGCTGGCCTATAAGGGAGAACTTGAGATTATGCATTACTCTACGTCTGAGGAATCAGAAGGAAACGGCGGCTCTGATGGATTCCGTACCGTACTCGCTGCATGGGATGAGGCACATCCGGATATCACGCTGAACCAGAACGTACTTGCAAACGCAGAGTACAAGACCCAGATCGCAACACTGGCAGCAGCCGGTGACCTCCCGGATGTATTCCTGCTTCAGGGCATGAATACGAAGGACTGGGCTAAGCAGGGACTGATCATGGATCTGACCGATACGATTAAGGCTTCTCCGTATTATAATGATTACGTACAGAATTATTTCACACCGTTTACAGACGGCGATTCCGTTTATGGATATCCGGTACTGACAGGCGGTACCTGCACCGTTGTGATCTATGACAAGGCAATGTGGAAGGAAGCCGGATACGATGCATTCCCGACGACCTGGGAAGATGTTGAGAAGGCAGCAGAGTACTTCAACGGCCAGGGCATCACGACCGTAGCATTCGGTAACGGCGGAAAGTGGCAGGCGAACTCAGACTTCCTGTCAACCTTAGGAAACCGCTACACCGGACCGGACTGGTTCCTGAGCCTGATCAACAAGGATGGCGCAGCATTTACAGATGAAGCATTTGTAAAAGCTCTGAAGGAGACACAGCATCTCTTTAATGAGACTGACATTTTCAATGAAGACTTCAACGCAGTTACAAACGAAGATGCTCGTGAGTACTATATCTCAGGCGATGCAGCAGCATTCATCGGCGGTAACTGGGATGAGTCTTACATCTGGGCTACTTTGAAGGAAAGCGATGAAGAGAAATGGAATAACATGGGCTTTGCAGTTCTTCCGCAGCCGGCAGATGCAACCGAGGCTCCGAATTCTCAGAACATCGGTCTTGGATATGCAGTAGCAATTAATTCTAAGCTCGCTGATGATCCGGATAAGCTCGCAGCAGCAATCGATCTGGCACAGGAAGTTACCGGACCGGCATTTGCAAGCTATGTAGCAGAGAATTATGCACTTGGCGGACTGACCAAGGTTGGCGATGTTGACCTTTCCCAGTTTGACCAGATCACTCAGGACTTCTACAACTATTCCTATGTTGATACAGAGCCGTGCGAGATCTATGATTCCTACATCACAAACGCTGTTTGGGACGTTCTGAATACCGATCTGCAGAGCATGATGAACGGTGAAATCGCACCGGAGGATGTAGCGGCAAATGCACAGAAGGCATACGAGGAGAACTATTAATTCCGGTATAAAGACGGGAAAGACTCCGGTCTTCGGCAAAGAAGAGGATAAATAAAGCAGCTGCTCTAAGAGGAGCGTCATAAAGACATGAGGCCGTTCTGCCTGCGGCAGCGGGCAGAGCGGCCTTGTATCATATCTGGAAGAACCAGGAGTCGGGACTTCCATCTGGCTGCCGACAGCAGGAAGGAGAGAGAATATGTTAAATGCAATCAAACCAAAGACAAGAACGGTTGTTTTGTATCTGATGGTTCCTGTAGCAATGTTCATATTTACGGTATTTGTGCCGCTGATTACGGCATTTGTTTACAGCTTTTTCGAGTGGAAGGGCGGACCTCAGAAGACCTTCATCGGAATCGAGAATTACACAAAGCTTTTTGCGGACGGTACCTTCTGGGAAGCGTTCGGACATAATATTTATCTGGTTATCGCATGTATTATCGGACAGATCGGAATTGCCTTTGTCCTTGTTATGATGGTAAATTCCAAACTGGTATACTGCAAGACAATTCACCGTACCTTCGGATTTTTTCCGAGCACGATCTCTGCAGTATGTATCGGATTGATCTGGAACATGATTTATCACAACAAATATGGAATACTCAACTGGTTCCTGACCGCAATCGGACGAAAAGATCTGTGTCAGGTATGGTTAAACAATACAAAGATCGTTATGCTGCTTGTTACGATCCCGCTGATCTGGCAGTATATCGGATATTATATGGTTATTATCCTTTCTGCGATCGCATCGATCTCCACAGATATCTTTGAGAGTGCTGAGATTGATGGTGCAAACGGATTTCAGAAGGCAGTATACATTACACTTCCGCTGATCAAGAATACAATGTTGGTATGCATCACGCTCTGTATCGCGGGTAACATGAAGGCCTTTGATAATATCTTCGTTATGACAAAGGGCGGACCCGGTACGGCATCCATGGTTATGGCGATGTATGGATACCAGATTTCCTTCAACCAAAGCAACATGGGTTACGGCAGCTGTATTTCCGTTGGAATCTTCGTTCTGTCGCTGCTCGTAATCGGCGGTTCACAGGCGCTGATCAAGTATGCCACAAGAGAAAAGGAGGCGAAGTAAAATGGCTAAGACGAAGAGTGCCGGTGCACACAAAGCAAAAAAGGGTCTGCTTGGCTTTTTTATGAATCTGATCCTCTGGATTTTCTCGCTTTCCTGTATTTTCCCGATCGTGTGGATGCTTTATTCCTCACTGAAGGAAAAGCGGGCATTTAACGCAGACATTGTCGGACTGCCGAAGAGCCCGACGCTTATCAACTACACGAGAATCCTGACCAATCCGGATTATCACCTTCCGGAATCTATGTTCAACAGCTTCCGGACGACAGCGTTATCGATCCTGCTAATCGTTGCATTCAGCTTTATCGTAGGCTACATCCTCGCGCGAGTGCGCTTTAAGCTGAACCGTGTCCTGTATGTTATGTTCCTGATGGGCATGCTGATCCCGATTCACTCTCTGCTCGTTCCGATCTATGTTGTATTTAAAAAGTGCAATATTTCCAACCAGTGGTTTACTCTGCTTCTGCCGTATGTTTCCTTCGGACTTCCGATGGGAATTTTCCTGGTAGAAGGATTTGTCAAGACTGTTCCGGTTGACCTGGAGGAGGCGGCCGCCATCGACGGCAGCAATTTCACACACACGCTCTGGACGATCATTTTCCCGATCTGCCGTCCGATCCTCGTGACGGTGGCAATCATTCAGGTATTCAGCTGCTGGAATGAATTCTCCTTCGCACTTGTTCTGATTAAGGACGTCGGGCTGCAGACCGTGCCGCTTGCGCTGACACAGTTCAAGGGACAGTTTGCATCAGACTATCCAAAGCAGATGGCGGCAATGCTGCTGACCATGGCGCCGATCGTGGTTCTGTACTTTGCATTCAGCAGACAGATCATCAAGGGTATGGTCGCAGGAGCGGTCAAAGGCTGATATTACAATGAAAAGAGCGGGTTCTGTACCGCGGTTCGCGTTGTCGTCTGAGCTGCGGATGCAGGATCCGTTTTTTGCGGTATAAGATGATGATGTTTGCAGAATTGCGGGAGCTGCTTCGCAGCGGAGCAATTCGTAGGCATCAGTTGTGGGCAAAACACCGAAAAGCAGCCATTTTTCGCAGAAAAATGAGCGGAAATATGCAAAAAAAGCATAGACACGAAGAACGGAACATGGTACAAAAGAGGTAGATAAATACTGCATTATTTCAGCGGAAGCAGCTTGTATGAAGGAAAAAAATTACAGGCAAAACAGGCTGAAGGATTGCGGAATATGAATAGAAAAAGGAGGGCTTTACGAATGAAATTTACAGAAGGATACTGGCTGCGCAGTGAGCGTGCGAATGGTCTGTTTGCGACACAGGCTTATGCGGTGGATAAGATTCCGGGTGGTATGCGGATCGTAGCGCCGACAGGTGCGATCAATCACAGAGGTGATACCTTAAATATGCCGACGATTACGATCGAATTCAAGGCATGCGCTGCCGGGACGATTTCCGTGCGGGCATGGCATTATGAGGGATACGACAATCATCTTCCACAGTATGAAAAGCATGAAGAGCTGATCGAGCCGGAGGTACAGATCACGGACGACGAGGCATTTCTGGATGCAGGCGCGGTGCAGGTACGCGTGGACCGCAAAAATTTCCGATATTCCTTTGAGGCAGACGGAAAGGTGCTGACGAGCTGCGGATTCCGGAATCTGGGCTATATGCGCTGGGACCGCCAGCCGTCCACAATGCTTCCGGAGGCCAATTATCTGACCGAGCGTCATGAGCCGTATATGGTGACGGAGCTGTCACTTGGTGTCGGCGAATGCGTCTATGGACTGGGAGAACGCTTTACCGCGTTTGTGAAAAACGGACAGAGTGTCGATACGTGGAATGAGGACGGCGGTACTGCGTCCCAGATCGCCTATAAAAGTATTCCGTTTTATATGACAAACAGAGGATATGGTGTATTTGTAGACAGTTCTGATAATGTATCCTTTGAGGTGGCGAGCGAAAAGGTTGAGTATGTCGGATTTTCTGTGCCGGGTGAGCAGCTGTCCTACTATTTCTTCTATGGACCGACACCGAAGCAGATCTTAAAGAACTATACAGCGCTGACCGGACTTCCGGCACTTCCGCCGGCATGGTCGTTTGGTCTGTGGCTGTCCACCTCCTTTACGACAAATTATGATGAGGAGACGACGAGCTCCTTTATCAATGGAATGATCGACCGCGGCATTCCGCTCAGTGTCTTTCATTTTGACTGCTTCTGGATGAAGGGCTTCCACTGGTGCGATTTTGAGTGGGACAAGGACTGTTTCCCGGATATCAAAGGCACACTGCAACGTTATCATGAGAAAGGCCTGAAAATCTGTGCGTGGATCAATCCATACATTGCGCAGGGAACGTCGTTCTTTAAAGAGGGTGCCAAGCACGGATATCTGTTGCAGCGCGCGGATGGAAAGGGCGTATGGCAGACTGATAACTGGCAGGCCGGAATGGGACTGGTTGATTTTACGAATCCGAATGCAGTAAAGTGGTATACAGATAAGCTGCGTACCGTTCTGGACAGCGGTGTGGACTGCTTCAAGACGGATTTTGGCGAGCGTATTCCGGTGAATGTTGTTTATTATGATGGCAGTGATCCACATGCGATGCACAATTATTATACTTATCTTTACAATAAGGCAGTGTTCAATCTTCTGAAAGAAGTAAAGGGGGAGAAGGAAGCGGTATTGTTCGCGCGGAGTGCGACGGCAGGCGGACAGCAGTTCCCGGTACACTGGGGTGGTGACTGCTTTGCAAATTATCCGTCGATGGCAGAGACCTTACGTGGCGGACTCTCCTTTGCGATGAGCGGATTCTCCTTCTGGAGCCATGATATTTCCGGATTTGAGAGTACGGCCACACCGGATCTGTACAAGCGCTGGGCTGCATTCGGACTTTTGTCTACACACAGCCGCCTGCATGGTTCGGCAAGCTATCGGGTACCGTGGCTGTTTGATGAGGAGGCATGCGATGTCGTGGCCTTCTTTACAAAGCTGAAGTGCCGCCTGATGCCGTATCTGTATGCGAAGGCGATCGAGGCTCATATAGAAGGTACACCGGTGATGCGGCCGATGGTATTTGAGTTTACCGGTGATCCGGCTGTGAATTATCTGGATACTCAGTATATGCTCGGTGAGGCTCTGCTCATATCCCCGATCTTCCGGGAGGATGGCGTGAGCGAATATTATCTGCCGCAGGGAAAATGGACCCATCTGCTGAGCGGAGAAGTGCGTGAGGGTGGTCGCTGGCAAAAGGATACATACGATTATTTCTCTATGCCGCTTTATGTAAAAGAAAACACACTGCTTCCGGTTGGATGCGAGGATATGCGACCGGACTATGATTATGAAAAGGGGCTGTCGCTGTATCTGTACCAGCCGGTGGATGGTGTCGTGGCGACCTGTCAGATTCCGTCTACAGATGGCAGAATTGTCAATACGATCACAGCAGAAAAGACAGCCGGAGCTGTTACGGTCCATCTGGAAAAGGAGCTGGGTGAGGTTACGATCACAGTACATATTGGTGATGAGAAGGTGAAACAGGTGATCCCGGCGGGCGTGAAGGAGTTTTCGGTCGTATTATAGATCATTATTATAGAAAGGACAGAATGCAGACATGGAAAGACAGAGCTTAAATGGCAGATGGCAGATGCGCAGGGTCGGCGATCCGGTATTTTCAGAGGCCATTGTGCCGGGCAGTGTTTATACGGATCTGCTGCGCAACGGACAGATGGAGGATCCGTTTTTTAAGGATAATGAGCTGAAGGCGTTAAGGCTTATGGACGAGGATTATGAGTACGTTACCAGCTTTGACTGTGCAAAATCCGTTTACTGTTCGGATCGCAAGGTGCTTCGCTTTGACGGAATCGACACGATCGCGGACGTCTATCTGAACGGAGAGATGATCGGAAGTCCGGACAATATGCATCGCACCTGGGAGTACGATGTGACCGAGGAAGTAAAAGAGAAAGGCAATGAGCTTCGCATCGTATTTCATTCACCGAACAAATACATCGCAGAGGCGTTTCAGGTGAGCAAAACGCATGGCAGCGAAGATGCGATGGATGGTTTTGTAAATATCCGTAAAGCGCACTGCATGTTCGGATGGGACTGGGGTGCACATCTGCCGGATGCGGGACTGTTCCGTCCGGTGACACTGCTTGGCGTGGATGAGGCAAGAATCGACAGCGTTTATGTGACGCAGGAGCATGCCAATGGCAAGGTAACACTGCACTTTGCAGTTGATGTGGACTGCTGCCCGGAGATGGAAGATCCGTCCGGAATGTGGAATGCAGAGACAGAGGAAGTATCTGAGAATGAAGCAGATCCGCAGGAGAGCGGACTGTACTATACGGTAAAGGTGACAGCGCCGGATGGCACACAGGTGCATGCCACCGGCAGTCCGGAACAGCTTGTGATCGAGAATCCGCAGCTGTGGTGGCCGAACGGCTATGGCAGGCAGGATCTGTATACGGTAGAAGTGACCCTTTGTTTTGAAGGAAAAGAGCTGGATTGCTGGAAGCGCCGCATCGGACTTCGTACAATGACAGTGGATCGCTCGAAAAATGAGTGGGGCGAGAATTTTGCGATCTGTGTCAATGGCGTGGATATCTTTGCGATGGGTGCCGACTATATTCCGGAGGACCATCTGCTCGGACGGGTGACGCCGGAGACGACGCGGGCGCTGCTCGAAAAGTCGAAATGGGCGAATTTTAATGCAATTCGTGTCTGGGGTGGTGGCTATTATCCGGAGGACTGGTTCTATGACCTCTGCGATGAGCTTGGATTTGTCGTATGGCAGGATTTCATGTTTGCATGTGCGGTTTATGATCTGACGCCGGAGTTTGAGGCGAATATCCGTGCGGAGTTTATTGACAATATCAAGCGTCTGCGCCATCATGCAAGCCTTGGCCTGTGGTGCGGCAACAATGAGATGGAAGAGTTTGTCTATGCAAAGAACAGCTGGCTGACGAAACCGCAGGAGGTGCGGGATTACTATCTGATGTATGAGCGCATCATTCCGGAGATCGTGAAAGAATATGATCCGCAGACATTCTACTGGCCATCCAGCCCGTCATCGGGCGGGTGCCTGGACGAGCCACAGGATCCGGAACGCGGCGATGTACACTATTGGGATGTATGGCATGGCAATAAGCCGTTTACAGAGTACCGGAAATTCTATTTCCGTTTCCTGTCCGAGTTCGGCTTCCAGTCGTTCCCATCGATCAAGACGATCGAGACCTTTACAGATGATCCGGATGACATGAATATTTTCTCCTATGTCATGGAACGTCATCAGAGAAATGGAAGTGCAAATGGAAAAATCATGAACTATATGCAGCAGACCTACCGGTATCCATCGGATTTCCGCACGGTACTGTATGCATCGCAGCTTCTGCAGGCGGACGGTATCCGCTATGGTGTCGAGCATTTCCGCCGCAACCGGGGACGCTGTATGGGCGCGGTATACTGGCAGCTCAATGATTGCTGGCCGGTAGCATCGTGGTCATCAATTGACTACTGCGGGCGATTGAAAGCGTTGCATTACTATGCAAAGCGGTTCTTTGCGCCGCTGATGCTCTCCTGTGAGGAGCGGGGTATGATGTCGAATGCACAGCCGCTGAACTGGCAGCATTCTGGCGAGTTTGAAAAATCGATCCGCTTAAATGTGGCAAACGAGACGAGAGAGGATGCGAAGGTGATTGTTCACTGGGCATTGCGTAAGGCAAGCGCCGAGGTGCTCCAATCCGGTGAGGAGACAGTTACCGTACCGGCGTTGACGAGTGTATGGCTGGAGAAGATCGAGTTCCCAAAAGCAGATCCATATTCAGAGTATATCAGCTATGAGCTGGAAAAGGATGGCGAGATCATTTCGGCAGGAAGTGTCAACTTTTCTTATCCGAAATATTTCCGCTACGAAGATCCGCAGCTGACCTGTCGCGTCATCGGTGACGAGATCGAGGTGACGGCCTCTGCTTATGCGAAAAGTGTGGAGATTTTGAATGAGAATGAAGATCTCATCCTTTCTGACAACTACTTTGACATGAACGCCGGGACGAAGCGCGTGAAGATCGAGCACGGTGATGCGGGCAAGTTGCGGCTGAGAAGTGTGTACGATATCCGGTAGGAAGCAGCTTCCGCAATTCTGCAAACATTTGAATACGTAAACCGCTACTGTAAAAATGGTGCCAGGTTATAAAGCGGTTGTCATTGACGGCAAGAAATATCTGAGTGGAAAATGAAGGAAACCGGAAGGACGGGGCGGCAGGAGGAGTAAGATGCGGGAAAAAACAATACAGTTAAGATTTGGCCAGGCGCTTCTGCTGCGGCAGGTACATCCGGAAGATGCCAGGGCTATGCTGAATTATCTGGAACGCACCTCGGCGGAGACGCATTTTATGGTGCGCCTGCCGGAAGAAGTGACGTTTTCGCTGGAGGAGGAGCAGGCGCTTCTGGCAGACTGTCTGTCATCGGATCGCAGAATCATGCTTGCAGCCTTTGCCGGAGACTGCATCGTTGGAAATGTGGCGATCGCCCCGGTAGGAGAACGATACAAGGTACGGCACAGGGCGAATCTGGGGATTGCGATCGTGCAAGAGTACTGCAACTGCGGACTTGGGACCATCCTGATGCAGGAAGGAATCGCATTTGCCAGGGAAGCTGGCTATGAGCAGGCAGAGCTTGGAGTATTTGCCGATAATGCGCCTGCAATCCACCTGTATCACAAGTGCGGTTTTCGGGACACCGGAAGAATTCCGCGGGCTTTCCATCTGCCGGATGGCAGCTGCATCGATGAAATCCAGATGGTGAAGTTTCTGACGCCACCGGATATCACATACGGTGTGAATGGATAAGGATTGTTGTATTGTTTGGTAAAATGGTGATAAAGGGGACAGCTATCGCTTTAGGGTAACGATAGCTGTTCCTTTTTATTATAAACTGATGCCTACGAATTGCTCCGCGGCGAAGCAGCTTCCACAATTTTACAAACATTCGAAATCCGCTGAGTTACTACGTAGATCGCTACGTTCTTATGTTTGGCGGATCACAAGGTCAAAAGCCTTATCATGCAAGCATGAAACGCATGACCTTTTGACCCTGGTATCATCATCATAAAATGGCACAGGGACGCCGCTCATCGGATAGCGGCAGCCTCTTTGGCAAATGCAGTTGTCACAAGTGCGTCATATGGCACGCGCGATTCCAGCTCTCCCGCATCTGTCAGTATATCCTGTAGCAGCTCGAAGCTTTCCTGCTCAAAGATCAGATTTTCCTTCCACGTGTCCTGAGCCGCATAGCGTGCGACGATCATCGTGATCGTTTCAAGATCCGATTCCGGGAACTGTGGCGCGATCACTGCGGCGATTTCTTCCGGCGTGTGTGAATGTACATATTCCATTCCACGTTGCAGTGCGTTTGTGAATGCCTGAATGATTTTCGGGTGCTCTGAGAGATAACCGGATTTTGTACAATAGGCGGTGTATGGCACATAGCCTGAATCGGTACCGAGCGAGGCGACCACGGTTCCGACGCCTTCCTGCTCCAGTGTTGTTGCACCCGGCTCGAACTCTACGGTGAAGTCGCCCTTTCCGCTGGAAAATGCGGCGGCAGTAGAGCCAAAATCAATGCTCTGATCGATCTGCACCTCCGATGGATCAATGTCATTTTGTCGGAGAATATATTCAAAAACCATTTGAGGCATACCACCCTTACGGCCTCCGAGCACATCTTTTCCGATCAGATCCGCCCATGTAAAGTCCGGCATTTCCTCTCTTGCAACCAGAAAGTTTCCTGCTCGCTGAGTCAGCTGCGCAAAATTGACAGGGGCATCGCCTGCACCGCCGCTGTACGTGTAGATGGAAGCTTCCGAACCCATGAATCCAATTTCTGCCTCACCGGAGAGCAGGGCGGTCATCACCTTGTCAGCGCCAAAACCGGTGACGAGCGTCAGGGCGATTCCTTCTTCCGCAAAATAGCCCTCTTCAATCGCCACATACTGCGGTGCATAAAAAATCGAATGCGCCACCTCATTTAATGTGATTTCCGTAAGCTCTTTTGCGCTTTTCGCCGTTGCCTCTTTTACCGTTTCTGTTGCGGCCTCTTCTGCAAACGCCATAGTCGGTAGCGCCGTCACGCTAAGCAGGGCGGACACCGCCAGAGAAATCCATTTTCTATTTTTCATATCGTTACTCCTTTACAGACATCTACTGTTACAGTATGCCGTAAAATGCAGAGGTGTTCTCGCGCAATATTTATTTGTGTTTCTGGTGTCACTGCAATTCTTGGCAAGGGCAATTCTGTAAAGCGCTGCAGCCGGATGATATGTCACCGAACAAGTAGCAGCGCTACCTGCCATACTGTGCGCGGAATTGTTGAGGGGTCAGGCCCGTTGCTTTTTTAAATTGCTTATGAAAATAAGAGCTGTTTGAAAATCCGGTTTTTTCGCTGATTTCATTTAAAGAAAGGGAGGAATGCAGCAAAAGATCTTTGGCACGGTCAATACGTGCGGTATTGAGATAGGAGCTGAGTGTTTGGTGAAATTTCGTATGAAACAGACAAGAAAGATAATCTGGATTCATATGAACGAAAGCGGCAATAGAGTTCCGGTTCAGGCCGTCAGATTCTAGATGTTCGGTGATATATTGCTGCACATTTTGTATAAATTTATCGGTTTCTTGATCTGCGTATGACGGGAGGGACGTGATAACAGCTGCAGGAGAGGATTCAGGGAGTGTTTTTATAGCTTTGAGCAGTTCTTTTTCCAGAGCAGCTGGATTTACAGGCTTTAAAATATAACTGAAGCAGTGCATTTTGATGGCTTCCTGCGCATAATCAAAACGCTGGTGTCCGGATAAAATTAAAGTGACAATAGTGTAATGCTGTTCCTGAATCCAGTTGATAAGAGAAAGACCGTTTTCACGGGACATTTCGATGTCGGTAATTAGAATATCCACCTGTTTTTTTGCGATAATCTGCCGTGCTTGTTCGCAGCTGTATGCGGCAAAAATGGAATCAATTCCGAGTACATCACAGCGAATTGAAGATATAATTCCCTGAACAATGTAATATTCATCATCAACAACTAATAAATTCATATGGTCACCTCGTAGTATGTAAGTGGTTTGTCTGTTCTGCATCTGTTTTCAGATCAGAAATAAATGGAATATCAATGTCAATGCGGGCACCAAGTCCCGGCTCATTAGAGAAGAAAATAGAAGCCATATCACCAAACATCAGGCGAAGCCGCATGACTGTATTGTAAATTCCGATGCCATATCCGTTTTTTTGCACTTCCGTATAGTCGGTAATATGATTGTATAATGCGAGGCTTTGTTCATCAAAGCCGGTTCCAGAATCAATGTGACTGAGATGAATCCTTGGCTGCCCATCTTTTTCATACCAGTGTCCCTGAATATAAATATGGAAGGGTTCTCCCATCACGACATTAGCTTTGATTGAATTTTCTGTAAGCATGAGCAGAAGCATTGGAAATACCTGGGCATCTATCATGGACGATTCAACTTGGATTTGATATGTGAGTGTATTTGGAAAACGCAGCTGTGTCAGCTGAAGATAGTTTTTTGTATAGTACAGTTCTTCCTTGAGAGAAGCACTATTTCTGGTGACAAGTGTGTAACGAAGATGTTCAGAGAGCGTCTCAATAAACTTTCGGGTTGTTTTTGTATTTTTTGGATCCTGAGAAAGTACAAAAATAATATTTAGACAATTAATCAGGAAGTGGGGGGCAAGCTGAGCTTTCAAATATTGAAGATCGGCTCTTTTTTTTGCGAGCTGTTCTTCATAAATAGAAATACGCAGATTCTGGATTTCATTGATCATATTATTAAAAACATCTGTAATAATAAGAATCTCTTGAAAGGAACAGGGCGTTGCAATTTTTGATTCGAATTTTCCACTCTGCAGAGAGGAAATAACTGGATTGAGGATTCTTGAGGGAGTGTCAAAAAAGTAATTCATGGAAGAAATCGTGATGGTACAAAAGAAAAGCAACAAAAGAAGGATAAAAAGCATCAGACGGTACAATGGAGTCAGCTTTTTATGGATATAGTGAAAAGGAATCAGTGCCATAATGTAATAATCACAGCTTCTCAGCCGGACAGAGGCAGTAAAGTATTTCTGTAGGGAATGATCCTCGTAGCAGGAAATCTGATTTAAAGATGCAGCAGGGTCAAGATGGATATCATGGTAGGAAGGATTCCCGATGCAGTTTCCTTTGTCATCTGCAAACAGAATCGTTGCACCAATATCCTCAAAGGGTTTGAAAGAGGCAGAAAGTCTGTCCAGTTCAATCCATGCACCGGCATATACATTCCTTGTCCGGATTACACGGGTAAGAAAATAGTGGTCGTTTTCGGAGAGCAGAAACCAGCTGTTTAGATTCAGCTTGCTGCCGGATTCGCCCTGGGTATAGTTTCGCATCATGTTTTGAATTAACAAGGAACATTTTATATTATTCTGCTTGCTATCGCAGAAATTGCTGATCTGAGGAATGTAAATATCAGAATCAGAGAAATACATAAAAAGACCAGCAAGCGTAGAAAAGGAACAGGTGCCGGTTGACAGTGTTTTTTTAAGGCGGGCAATTCTTACATAGCGATCATTTAAGTCGCTGGTAGTATTCATAATTGCAATATCGGTATTTTGCAGACAGTTTTCAGACAAATAGGTTAGTGTTTCCTGAAAGCGCTGTTGAAGCTGCTCATTGTAAAGGTTCATGGTTTCCTTCATAGTCTCATATACCTGCCTACGCATAATAGAGGAAAAATAAAAGGAACTTCCTATAAAAAGAATGCAGAAAAGTAGAATGAGAAAGAGAAAGCTTTTGAAAAACAGTTTTTTAATTGACTTCGGATGAAAAATATGAGTGATGAAATTGATGTAATTACTAATAAAAAAAGAAATAAAGTTATACATTTTGCCCATAAAAAAATCACAACCTCTCAGATATAAATGGTAAATTTATAATAAATCTAAGAATAGTACAATATTTTCTAATAAAAATTGATTTAAAAGAAGGGGATTAATGCTATTATAATAATATCACAAAGGGAATGCAAGGAAAAAACTTCTATAAAAAGAAAGGGGGAGAGAAATGAAGAGAGGTATCATTCGGGCAGACAGAGGATATTTAAGGAAGGAGGCGGTGGATGACCGGGTATTCAGCGCATTTGTAGAGCATGCTGGAAATGTAATTTATAATGGCATTTATCAGCCGGAGCATCCACTGGCAAATGCAGATGGCTTTCGCGAGGATGTAATCCAACTTGTAAAGGAGTTGCATTTGGCGGGAATCCGTTATCCGGGGGGCAATTTTATCTGTTCTTATCGTTGGGAGGATACGGTAGGACCAGTAGAAGAAAGACCGGTGCGTGCAGATCTTGCATGGCGGCAAAGGGAGCCGAATATTGTAGGATTGGCAGAATTTGAAAAATGGGTTAAGGCTGTAAAAAGTGAACTTATTATGGCGGTAAATCTGAGTACAAGAGGTGCTGTTGATGCAGCGAATTTAGTAGAATATTGTAATCATCCGGGAGGAACTTATTACAGCGAGCTTCGGAAAACACATGGACATGAAGTACCTTATGGTGTGCATGTATGGTGTGTGGGAAATGAAGTGGATGGTCCATGGAATATCGGACAGAAACGAGCAGAAGAATATGGTTGGGATGCGGCTGAGGCAGCGAAAGCTATGCGGCGTATTGATCCAAAAATAGAGTTAGTAGCAGTCGGAAGTTCCGGTACACAGTTGGATACGTATCTGGAATGGGACCGGGTGGTATTAGAGCGGGTTTATGATTCGTGTGACTACATTTCTTTGCATCGCTATATGGGTATGCCGGCGATTGATGAATTGTCTACTTATGATCGAAGAGATACCGGTGATTATCTGGAACTGGCATCGCGGCTGGAGCGGAATATACAGGATGTTATTGCGGCATGCGATTATGTAAAGGGTAGAAAACACAGTGATAAAACGATGTATATTTCCCTTGATGAGTATAATGCTGTTGACATCGGACCGGAGGCAGATGATTTTCTGAAGGAATGTGATCCGTGGGAAGTCGGACCATGCACAAGGAGAACAGGAATTTCCATGCGGACAACACTTTTGTTTGGCCTTGGTATGCTTGCAATTTTGCGTCATACGGATCGGATCCGGATTGCCTGTCAGTCTATTCTGATTAACGGAGACGGAATGGTGATGTGCAGTCCGGATGAGGATGCTTGGGTAAATGGCTCCTGGCATATCTTCCGGCTCTGCTCCTTATATGGAAGGGGAAAAGTGCTGGAGACTGTACAGGAATCTGACCGGTATGATACGGCGACATGTAAAGATGTAGCTGCATTGGATAGTGTATGTATTTATCATGAGGATACGAAAGAGCTGGATATTTTTGCTGTAAATAAGACGGAAGAAGATATGGAATTTACCGTGCAGGCAGCAGGTTTTCAGCAACTGCAGGCACTGGAACATCTTACCGTTACGGCAGAACACTTATCAGATCGAAACAGTGCGAAGGAGAAAAATAAAATTACTACCGTAAGTACACAGGATATTACCTGTGAGGCAGGACAGATTCAGTGTATTCTGAAACCGTATTCATGGAATGTATTAAGAGTAAAGGAAAGGATAGAGTAGAAATATGAAGAGAAGACATATTACAGCAATGTTTGGGTTGATGATTATGGCGATGGCTGTCGGGATCAGTGTTTGCGCAGAAGAAAATACGGATGCTGCAGCACAGGCGATTGCGGACAGAAAGGAAGAGGCAGAGGAGTCAGGAGAATACGAAAAAGTGGTCTTTGCTTTTTACAACTGGACTGGAAGGCCGGCCGGAACAGATCGAATTCAGGAAAAGATAAATGAGAGGATCCGGGACACTCTTGGGTTGGAAGTAGAACTGTTGGTGATGGATTCGGCGGCCTATACACAGAACGCGCGTCTGATGTTGTCATCAGGAGAACAGATTGATATATGGAATTCCTGCCCATTAGGATATACAGCCTGCGTAAATGACGGCTATTGTCTTGATCTGGAGGAGGATGATCTGATTCAGACATATGGTCAGGGGATTTTGGATACGGTAAATGCGGATTATGTTCAGGCCTGCCGTGTAAGCGGTACTCTTTATGGCCTGCCACAGATGCGCGATATGGCGATGGGAGCAGGTGCTTACTGTATCGGTCAGGAATATCTGGATGGAATCGGTTTTGACTATACATCAATGTATGAGGATCCGGAGAATCCGGATATTATTTATACCGATTATGAGACGCTGGACAATATTTTTGCACAGTTGCATGAAAAATATCCGGATAAATATGTTTTTGCGATTAGCGACAATATGATCGGCCAGGGAACGATCGTAGATAGTGTCGGCGGAGATTACTTTGGCGTATTGCTGGATCCGGCAAACAGTCTTCAGGTAGAAAATCTGTTTACAAGTGACATTTTCAAGGAAACCTGCCAGCGGGTATACGAATGGAACCAGAAGGGGTATATTTCTCAGGATGCGGTAACGAATGATACGGCACTTTCCGCACAGGTAAAATCCGGAAGCTATATGTCCATGATGGCCCAGGCAAAACCGGGCTACAGCACACAGATTTCTGGGGAATGTGGTCGTCCGATGGTTGTATTTCAGGTAGAACCGGATATCATGAAATCTTCTGCAGTAACGGGTATTCTGTGGCATCTGAATCAGGGATGCGAGGATCCGATAGCAGCGATGCAGCTTCTGAATGCATTTTATACGGACCCAGAGCTGTCGAATCTGATTATCTGGGGAGAAGAGGGAACTGATTATATCGTAACAGAGGATGGGCATATTACGTTCCCAGAAGGCGTGAATGCGGATAATTCGGAATGGTATCATACGATGAACTGGTTGCTTCCAAATCAGTATATTGCACATATTTGGGAGGGAGATCCGCTTGACCTGTGGGAAAAAATGGAAGATTTCAATAATAATGCAGTGAAGTCAAAGGCACTTGGATTTACCTTCGATAACAGTGATTATGCTGCAGAGTATACTGCTTTAAAGAATGTATATGACGAATACATTAAGCAGATTATGTTTGGCTTTGTAGAGCCGGAATCCGGAATTGCGGAAATGGAAGAAAAACTGGAGTCAGCAGGACTGAATGAGTATATTGAAGCAAAACAGGCAGCAATTGATGAATGGGCAAAGGAAAATAATGTCGAATAAACCGGGAGGTTGGCAGGGGGCGGTTTTCGCCCCCTGTTTTATACGGGATCAGGGGCTGCTTTGCCTGGCGCAGAGAACGGAGGAAACCATGAAAAAAGGGCGTACACACAATAAAGCTGTTTTAAAAAAATATTTTCCGGTTTACCTTATGGCATTTCCGGGACTTCTGTATTTGTTTATCAATAACTATATGCCACTTCCAGGACTTGTTTTGGCATTTAAAAAGTATAATGCAAAGAAAGGCATCTGGGGATCAAGTTGGGTTGGCCTGAAAAATTTTAAGTTTCTGTTTGCGACAAACGATGCATTTATCATTACAAGAAATACATTGTTTTATAATATTGTGTTTATTATTGTGAATACAGTGGCTGCAATCGCAGTGGCAATTATCCTTGCGGAGATGCGGCATAAAATAAAAAAATTTTACCAGTCTGCCATTTTACTTCCATATATGCTGTCTATGGTAATTGTCAGCTATCTTGTATTTGCATTTTTGTCTACGGAAAATGGATTTATTAACAGCACTATTTTACCATTGCTTGGAAAAGAGCGCATATCTTGGTACATGGAGAAGAAATATTGGCCATTTATTCTTATTTTTGTAAATCTATGGAAAACGATCGGCTATAACTGCATTGTTTACATGTCTGCGATTATTGGTTTTGACCGTGGGTTTTATGAAGCAGCAGCGATTGACGGAGCTGGAAAATGGCAGCAGATTACCAGAATCACGATCCCGATGTTGAAGCCGACTATTATTATGATGACGCTACTGTCGATCGGACGGATTTTTTACTCTGATTTTGGGCTGTTTTATCAGGTGCCGCAAAACTCCGGCGCATTGTATCCGGTAACCAATACGATTGATACATATGTGTATCGTGGGTTGTTGGAGTTGGGAAATATCAGTCTGTCTGCGGCTGCGGGTCTGTATCAGTCTGTTATTGGATTCATTCTTGTGCTTGGTACGAATCTGTGGGTGCGTAAAATAGATCCGGATAATGCATTGTTTTAGGGAGGTGATTTGGATGCAAACAAGAGAAGAAAAGATATTTCAGAGAATTGGCCATTGCGTGATGATTGTGTTATCTGCATGCGCGATTATTCCGATGATACTTTTGGTAATGTCCTCTGTTACGGATAATAATACGCTGATCAGCAATGGATATTCCTTTTTTCCGGAGAAATTCAGCCTGTATGCGTATCAATATATTTTTAAGACCGGAAATGCAGTTTTGCAGGCATATGGAATTTCTGTTATACTGACAGTGATAGGAACGGTCCTTTCTCTGACAATTACGACATTGCTTGCATATGCACTGTCGCGGCCGGGACTTCCGGGAAGACAGTTTCTTTCCTTTTATGTATTTTTTACGATGCTGTTTAATGGCGGTTTGGTTCCGACCTATATGAATTATACGAATGTATTCGGACTGAAAAATACATTCTGGGCGTTAGTAATTCCAGGTCTTGTGACAAATGGATTTTATATTCTTCTGATGAAATCTTATTTTGTCTCTTCAATTCCAGGGGAAATCACAGAAGCAGCAGTGATTGACGGAGCTTCTGAATTTCAGACATTTTACCGGGTGGCACTTCCGCTGGCGAAACCGATTGTAGCGACGATTGGTTTGTTTTCCGGTATTGGGTACTGGAATGACTGGCAGAATGGATATATTTATCTGACCAAAAGAACTGATCTTTATTCTATTCAGAATCTGCTAAACCGAATGATTCAGAATATTCAGTATCTGAGTCAAAATTCGGGGAATGTCCGAAATGCTGATGTGGGGCTTGCGGCGATTCCGAGTGTATCAATCCGTATGGCAATGGCGGTTGTCGGAATTCTGCCGATTATAATTATTTATCCGTTTATACAGAGTAACTTTGTAAAAGGAATTACGCTTGGAGGCGTAAAAGGATAGGAAAATTGAAAAAACCGGATTACTTGTAATTGCGGGATTTATGTTTTTGGGTGACGGGTATTTTATATGTATGACTGCTTCTAACGTGTGCAAGAAGCTAGAAGAAAATATTACAGATGAGAATGCTAATTGCCTTCCGGAATGGAGCAGTATACTTTCTTTGGTTCATCGGAGGGCGATTTGTTCAACGGAAGCAATAGCCGGATAAGATGGTGAGTTGAGATACTCGCTGCTTACCCGGCTTTTTCATACGGCAAAATCAGGCCGGTGCTGCTGGAGCTGCTTTTGCGGGCAATGTATGGGGCTGTCGATCTTCCGAATGTCGGAAAATTTGCAACGGTCTTTTCGCAATTTTTTGGATTGTATTGTAGGCATGAGATTGTTATACTGAGTGAAAGGCAGATATCGTTATTAGGAGAAAATTACAATGGTAAAACGGATATTGCCGATGGGGGATTCATAGAAAAGATCCGCTTGACACCGCAGGGATGTATGCTGTTTGTATAAATATGTTGATTGGGATGGGATTTACAAATGAAAGAAAAGAAATTTGATTGGGGTTATTTTCTGAGACATATTGCGATTATTGCGGTGCCGGTTGCACTGCAGAATCTGCTCACGACGACCGGGAGCATGGTCGATACGATCATGCTGGCAAAGCTCGGGGAAAAGGCAGTCGGGGCAGTCGGGCTCTGTGCGCAGTTTTCAAGCCTGATGTTTGCCGGCTACTGGGGGTTTGTCGGAGGCGGCATGCTCTTTTTCTCGCAGTACTGGGGCGCGAAGGATGATGACGGGATCACCCGCTCTTATGGGCTTACGCTTCTGTTTATGCTGAGCGTCGGGTTGCTGTTTGCCTGTCTTGCGCTTTTTGCACCGGAATTTGTCATGCGCGTCTATACGGATAAACCGGAAATCCAGAAGATTGGAGTTTCTTATCTGCGCATTGTAGGGCTTGCTTATCCGCTTCAGGTGCTTGCGATGGCGATGAGTGCGCTGCTGCGCTCGATCGAACAGGTGCGGATTCCGCTTTATGGAGGCATTGCCTCGGTGATCGCCAACTGCTTTTTTAATTATCTGTTTATTTTTGGAAAATTTGGTCTGCCGTGTATGGGTGCAGCCGGAGCGGCGATCGGGACAGTGATGGCAGGTATCGTAAACCTGCTCGTTCTGGTTGGCTTTATTCTTTATAAGAAGATTCCATACGTGCTGGAGGTTTCAAAGCATTTTCGGTGGTCACGGATGGCGGTTAAGAAATATCTGGAAAAATGTTTTCCGATCATCTGTAATGAGGTGCTGATCGGTGTCGGGAATATGCTGATTAATGTCGTGCTCGGACGTCAGACTGAACAGGCGATTGCGGCAGTTGCGGTATTTCGGACGATGGAAGGACTTATTATCGCGTTCTTCAGCGGATTTTCCAATGCAGCCTCAGTACTGGTCGGAAAAGAAGTCGGCGCTGGCAATCACGAGGCAGCCTTTCAGCGGGCCAAAAGGCTCGTATACCTTTGCAGTGGAATTATCGGTGTGGCCTGTCTGACATTGATTCTGGTACATGATCCGCTGCTTCATGCGATGGGGCTTTCCGGCGAGTCGTACCGGATCGGTACGGCGATGCTTGTGACCTACAGTGTGGCGGCACTGATCCGTATGGGGAACTGGGTTCAAAATGATACTTACCGGTCGGCGGGAGATGCGGCCTTTGGCTCTATGCTGGAGATTACCTTTATGTATTTGATGGTGTTGCCATTTGTATATCTGTCGAATTTTTATTTTCATGCGCCGTTTTTACTGGTGTTTGCATTTTGTTATGTGGATGAACCGATTCGTTATATTATCATGCAGCGCCATCTGTACTCCGGAAAATGGATTCGCCCGGTGTCGGTGCCGGGACTTGCCGCACTTGGAGAATTCCGCAAGGCACATGGAATCTGATTTTGATTGACAGCAAAAACCGTGCGAAGTAGAATACAACCAAACTACGGAAAAATATTTGCTTGCCAGGCAAAGATGGATCCGGAGGAACAAAAAGGAGCAGAATGATGGAAAAAAATGAGAAACAGGTCGATGAGGGCCTGCAGGGAAATGAGAAGGTCGAGACGGCAATCATGGCGCTGCAGCAGGAACCGACCGGTGAAATGCTGGCGCATACTCTGACCGTGATCCGCAGACGGATGCGGGAAAGCGGTCAGCTGGTCCTTGCATTAGAGGCGCCGGCGGGAGAGATGATGCAGGTGCAGGCGATTCAGACAAAGGACGGGCAGCGTTGGTGGGCGGCCTTTACCGGTTTTGAGGAAGAGCTCAAGGGTGGTGGCAGCGTGATGTCGACCTTTTTGACAGATATGGAGCAGCTGTTCCGTAAAGCGCTGCTGGCAGATGAGATTCAGGGAGTCATCCTGAATCCGTGGCAGAAGACGCTGATGCTTGATAAGACCTTGATACGCATTATTCTTGGAGAGGAGTAAAGAGAGATGACGGAGGAAGACAAGAAGCTGGTAATCCGCAATGCCACTATGGAAGATCTCTTTGCAGTAGCTGCAGTTGAAGCGGAGTGCTTTCCGGTCTCGGAGGCAGCGACGGAGGCGGAATTTAGGGAAAGGATTGCCTGCTATGGCGGACATTTTTGGTTGCTCTTTGAGGATGAGCGCCTTGTTTCCTTTGTAGATGGTATGGTTACGGATCAGGAGGATCTGACGGATGAGATGTATGAGCGGGCAGAGCTGCATCAGGAAGCGGGAGAGTGGCAGATGATCTTTGGTGTCAATACGATACCGTCCTGTCGACATCAGGGCTATGCGGGACGGCTGCTGCAGCAGGCGATCGCGGATGCGAAGAAACAGGGACGCAAAGGGCTTGTACTGACCTGCAAGGATGCACTCATTCCCTATTATGCGAAGTTTGGATTTGTAAATGAGGGAGTATCGGAATCTGTGCATGGAAATGTGGTCTGGTATCAGATGCGCCTGAGGTTTTAAGAAAACAGAAAAGTGGATGCAATAACAGCGTGGATAAATTTACAGAAAAGCCAGAAAACGGTGGAAAAGTCTTCTGGATTCTGGTATGATAGTGAATACGAACAGATAAGCAGTCACCGTTTCGGCGGTGGCTGTTGCTGATTGAACGCAGAACAGGTATTTTTTTGCTTTGTATAAAATGATGTTGGAGGCAAAAGGTATTTTGCCCCCTATAAAGGGAGGGGTTTTGTGCAGAATTATTCAGGTGAAGTGGGACTTCAGTATCATATTCAGCTTCGAAAAGGAGATGTCGGGCGGTATGTGATCCTTCCGGGAGATCCGAAGCGCTGCAAAAAGATTGCAGAGCATTTTGACAATCCGGTGCTCATGGCAGACAGCCGCGAGTACGTGACCTATACCGGTTATCTGGACGGGGAGAAGGTCAGTGTGACATCTACCGGTATCGGAGGGCCGTCTGCGTCTATTGCAATGGAAGAGCTGGTGCAGTGCGGCGCAGACACCTTTATTCGCGTCGGTACCTGCGGCGGAATCGATTTGGATGTAAAGGGTGGTGATATCGTTGTGGCGACCGGAGCAGTGCGGATGGAAGGTACGAGCCGTGAGTATGCACCGATCGAGTTTCCGGCAGTGGCGGATCTGAATGTGGCAAATGCGCTGGTGGCATCGGCAAAAGAGCTGGGTTATACGTTCCATACCGGAGTCGTACAGTGCAAGGATGCATTTTACGGACAGCATGAGCCGGAGCGCATGCCGGTCAGCTATGAGCTGTTAAATAAGTGGGAGGCATGGAAGCGTCTCGGCTGTAAGGCATCGGAGATGGAGTCGGCAGCACTTTTTGTCGTGGCCAGTCATCTGCGGGTGCGCTGCGGTTCGGATTTCCTTGTGGTAGGGAATCAGGAGCGTATGGCAGCGGGCCTTGATAATCCGATCGTACATGATACTGAGGCGGCGATCAAGGTGGCTGTGCGGGCATTGCGCAAGCTGATTGCGCAGGATCGCGAAGCGACTGCGTTCGTGAGCAAGTAGCGAAGTTAGGCCCTGTCAGCAGAGCTGCAGGGATGGATTGCGAA